>JACLAC010005574.1_pt1 | contig 35315 bp, 29 predicted proteins | sample 8027881 | NCBI WGS metagenome assembly JACLAC01 (sample SAMN15725517, study PRJNA655200) | protist metagenome | isolation source: fluorescence activated cell sorting (FACS) single amplified genomes of... | place: Spain: Blaines Bay Microbial Observatory, Mediterranean Sea | collected 2016-01-19 | reverse complement strand
TTTGTCACCTTCTTGATAGGTATTGTACTCTCTTGTTTGGTCTGCGGCGGGAGCAATGGGTTGGGCCATGATATCGGGACGTCGGTTGATGCTAAGTAAATATTTGTTTAAGTCTAGCAATTGCTTAGCGGTTAATTTGTCTTTGCTGCGCATATAATGTTCAATACAGACGACCGCAGCAGTGGCTATATTGGGGTATGCTTCTGAACTTTTTGGATCCTGTCCCCACCAGGTGATGCGACTAGCTGCATTGGCTAGGCTATGGGCGGCACGGATTAATCCATCGTCAATTTGTTTTTCATTGACATTGGCATGACCATCGGCAGCCAACATAACATTCATCTCACCAGCAACTCGTGTCACACGCGAATCTATCGCCACAACATTAGCTTGATTTTCCGCTAACATTCGCTGTAGAATTTCCACATGAAACAGAATATCGCAGTTAAAAAGAAAGGTATCCACCGTAAGTTCATGCCGTGCCAAATAGAGAGAGTAAATACTGTTGGTGGTAGCAAATGCCGTATTATCTATATACCTCACCCCCGTCCCACAATGCGATCGCACCTGATCAGCCTCATAGCCAAGCACCAGCACAATATCATCTACACCTACAGCCCGCAAAGCATTTAATTGAAAATCAATCAATACCTGCTTGCCCATTGGTACTAAGCATTTGGGACATCCTGCGGTTAAGGGACGTAACCTGGTACCTGTTCCAGCTGCTAGAATAATCGCTCGCATAAGTTTTACTTACCCATTTTTTTCAGTTAGTACGTTATTTTACCTATAGATCCCCGCCTCTGTCGGCAACCTTCCCTACATCATGGCCAAACCAGCTAACTACAATACTCATAATTTGCCCTTAATAACTAGACAATTCAAACTTCAAAAAGAATAGGCGGAATACAACGCAAATGCAATATCGTTTTCTGGAATCATGAAATAGTATTTTTACTGTTTCCTAGCGATGATGTTTCGTTGACCAAAAATTGAACTGCACTTATTTTTAATATTTTCTTATATATGGTAAGATAAACGATTTAGCAGCTGTTTTTAGAAATAGTGCGGTAGCGTCTATTCAAGGTAAAGATTGAAGCGGTAGCCCTTGAAACTTTGATAGTATCATTGAAGTCTGTACGTTGGCTGATTAATTTCTTTTTAACAGCATTTCACAAAATAAGAGAAGATTCGTGTTTGTGGCTCAAAACACCCCTAAGCCTATATCTCATTCTACAAATATTTAACTATGAAAGCACTTATCCTAGCAGCAGGCCAAGGACGGCGACTTTGGCCATTTACGGCCACTATCCCCAAATGTCTCTTGCTCGTTGATAACCAAAGTATCCTTGAACATCAGTTGGCAGCACTTGAGCATATAGGCATCAAGCAGGTTGTTATTGTCTGTGGCTATGGCGCTAGAGCAATCCGTCAAGTTACTAATAATATTACCAGTTCACTGGAATTGAAACTCCTGTTCAACCCTTTTTACCAGCAATCTGACAATTTTATCTCGCTATGGGCAGCGCGTTCGGAAATGGACCAAGATTTTATTCTGTGCAATGGCGATAATGTCTTTGACCCAAACATTCTCGAGACACTTATGTCAGCTCCATCCGCCTGTGCCTTAATGACTCAAAGAAAACGGAACTATACATCCGAAGATATGATGGTCTATTATGTGAAAGATCGTATACGCCATATAGGTAAGCATCTAGTACCACATGCAGCCGATGCAATTTCTATTGGCCTCATGCGTTTTAGTTCTTCTAGTGTCCCAATTTTCCGGGATATTCTTGAAGAACGAGCCAAAGATGATCATGTTATGCAATCGTATTTTCTGGCTGCAGTACAAAGCTTAATAGATGCTGAATATCCCGTATGTGGCCGCGACATTGGTGACCGTTTTTGGATAGACGTTGATACTCCCTCAGACTTGGCTAATGCACGTTACTATATGGCCAAGCAGCAAACCTCAAATCCACCCCTCTGTCGCTATGCAACAGTACAAGGACAGGCATGATCACTCAAGCTCTTTTAATTTTTGATAACACTTCTGTAGGCGCCTTATTAACCCGTAAACGGGTTGCAGGATTGAGTCTTTTAGACCGGCAAATTCGCACCCTGGTACGTGCAGGTATTACTCACCTCCGCATCTTGGTTCCCGCTAATGCCGATTTATCATTGACCACATTAACACTAAATCTTGATGTCCAACTAGAATTTATCACTTGGAACGAAACAGCACATACCCCACATAATCCAGATACGGGTTTTCTGCTGCTCCACGCTGCTACCATTCACCATCATACCTCGTTGCATAATTTTATCCGTACCCAACGACTTGATTTTGATTTAATCACCCAACATCCCTCATTATCCACAGGTCCTATAGAAACGGGAGCGCTTGATTTATCGCCAGCATCTACTAGCTCATCAGGAGCTTTCTTGTGTTCACCTGACCTCTTCACGCTGGCATCTTTGAGTATCTCGCAGATGAATATGTGGGATTTTTTGGCTCAAATTACAAAAGACCGACATAATGGCCAATTAGCTGCTCCTTGTCTGTGGCAAAATGTCAATACCTATGCCGGCGCTAGAGCAGCAAAAAAGATGCTCTTCAGTCAAGTCACTAAAACTACTAGCGGGCCCATTTCACGCCATCTCAACGCCCGTTTATCCATTCCTATTAGTAAAATTTTAATCGGCACTGGTTTATCACCCCATATAATTACCGTACTTTTTGTTATGACCACCGGCTTAGGTGCAGCCTATCTGTTAACTATGCCTGAAAATTATAACGCAATGGTTGCCGCCGGCATCCTCTGGCAGATGGCGGCAGTCCTTGATCGTTGCGATGGCGAAATTGCCCGTGTCAAGCTCTGCGAATCCAAATTTGGGGCCTGGTTTGATACCATAACTGACAATATCGCTTATATTACTGCTTATACCTGCACTCTCATTGGCACGTATCAAATCTATCCATCAGCCTTGATTGTCCTTTTTGGTATCTCTGCTATCTTAGCAATGTTTATTACTTTAGTGGTGATGTTTCGTTATGCCATCAAGACGGGTAGCGGTAGTTTACAACACTATCTACGAGATTTTGTCAACGATCTGCCCGAAGCCGCAAAAGGGTGGTTCTTCCGTTTTATGGATCGCTATGCCTTTTTAGCTAAGCGTGATAGCTTTTCCTTCATCTTATTTCTGGCAGCACTAACCGGTCGAATCGAAATCATCTACGCCATTGCCGTTCCTGGCCTGCACATGATTGCTTTAGGTGTATTAATCTCTCATCGTCAAATGTTAATCAATCATCGCAATATTCAGCTTCAACAACAAGCAGCTCAAATAAATTCCAGGACTAGCAAACCATGAATATGGTTAAACGCCTACTCCCGGCATTAGGACTGCTGCTGTTGGGATATATTATTGGCAAAATCGGCTTAGCCCAAATCTTACATAACCTAGCCATCATGAAATGGTCATTCGGTTTAGTCTTGTTATTAGCCTTATCATGGCACATTACCAATACAATAGCCTGGAGCTTTGCCTTTCCTCCCAATGGTTTTCGGCCACCTCTGCATTTGCTCTTTATGGCCAAGCTAGCTGGCGAAGCAGTAAACCAACTGACCATCTTAGGTAATATTGGCGGAGAGCCATTAAAAGCTTATCTGCTAAAACACCAATCACCCACTTCACGTGGTCTAGCTTCAGTAGTAATAAACAAAACGGCTCAGATCTTTGCCGGTCTTTGTTTTACTTCTTTGGGCCTGAGTCTAATCGTCCTCAACTGGAATTTAGCCTATTCTATCCCATTGTCAGTCCAACTCAGTTTGGGACTTCTGATGATCCTCGCTATCGCCTTGTTAATTTTGCTTTACCGCAAGCAACGTCGCTTCTTTTCATCCCTGTTAAGTATCCTCCGCCATTTAGGCCTAAAAACGGAGTTTATTGAACAGCGTATGACCAAAGCCGTACAGATCGACGACAATATCAGCGAATATTACAAAAAGAATAAAGGGCGCTTCTTCCTAGTGGTCGGCTTCCACGGCCTTGGCTGGTTACTAGGTGCAACTGAAACATATGTGATCCTACATGCTCTAAATGCTGGAATAAATCTTGAAATCGCTTACCTCATCACCTCACTTACAGTCATCATCACCGGCTTGTTCTTTTTTATGCCATCTAATATCGGCGTTCTTGAAAGTGGTCAGGTTTTCCTTTTTGCAGCCTTAGGTTTAAATCCCGCCTTAGGCTTATCACTAGCTATTATCAAACGTATTCGAAAACTTTTTTGGATCGCTATTGGTTGGTTTTTTCTGACTCATTTAAGTCGCAATAATACAGTAGAAAAAACCCTAAATAAGGATAAGCAAATGCAAGCCCAAGATTCAACCTCGATTCTCCGCATACCACAATTATGAAACCTGTTCTCTCTTTATATACAATTCTGCTCCTATTGTTTGCATGCAGTACAACCTCAGCAGAAACATATTCATTACCGGAACTAATTGACTTAGCCTTGCGTCAAAACGCGGAGATCAACGCCCAGCAGTGGCGCGTTGAAAAAGCCCAGAGTGATTTGATGAAAGCCAAAGCTTCCCGTATCCTACCCCGTCTTCGTTTTAAAAGCTACAGCGGCATGGTCCCGGAAGCGAAAGGTAATATTATAGCTTTAGATTCTGATACCAGTGGTCTACGTCCTTTGGGTCCTTTTATCCGATCAGAACTTGAGTTTACTCAACCTCTCTTTGTAGCCAAAGCTTCTAACTTCCTACTTGCCGCACATAAAGGCGTAGAAGTGGAGCAAGCAGCTATGGATCAAAAAAGCCAAGATATTGAATTCCTGATAAAAGAATTTTATTACGGTTTGCTACTTACCAACGAATTGGCCCTTTTAGTTGATGAACTCATGAGTACAATGGACAACAAGATCACCGAAATAGAAGATACCGCCGATCTTTCTCTATCAAACCAGTACAAACTTCGCTTTGCTCGTCTTGACTTGCAACAGAAAAAACAGGAAGTGGAACAGAAACATGATTTAGCACGCGCTGCTTTAGCCTTGTACGTTGGCTTGCCGGAAGATCACCCACTCCCCTTAGCAGAGAAAAAACTTGTCCCACGAGTATTAGATCTACCAGATTTTGAAATGCTGGCAGAAAAAGCCATCCCTCTACGTCCTGAATGGCGCCAATTCAAAGCCGGATTAATAGCAAAAAAAGCTTTAGCTGACGCTGCAACTGGAGCCTATTACCCGCAAATTTTCATCAGTGGTGGCGTGCGACACGCTTATGCTCCACATCGTACTGATCAACACAATCCATTTGTCAAAGACGATTTCAACCTGTTTAATCTCGGCCTTTTTATTGGTGTTAAACAATCTTTCGAGTGGGGCTTAATCAGGGCCGATGTAGCAAAAAAACAGGCCGCCTATAAGGAATTAAAAGCCTTGGAAAGTACCGGTATCCAAGGCCTACGCTTGGATCTACACCGTACCTACAGTAACACATTGGCAGCTAAAAGTGCTTTGGAACTAGCACGCCAAACCCGTAAGCTTAGTCGCCAATGGTTACGGCAAGCCCAAGAAGCTTACGAGTTTGATGAAGATGAGGTCAAAGAGCTAGTCAATGCCTTTGAAAATTGGGCTTTAAGCGAACAGAATTACTACCAACAGACCTTCAATTATAACATCGCCCTGGCCAAACTAGAAAAAAATGTCGGTGGCCTCTCTTTGGACAATATACCCTAATGTATACCTATCGACGTCTTGTGGCGATAAAGCTATTAGCTCTTTGTACCTGTGTGTGGACACCCATTGTCCATGCCTATACTACAGAAGAGATAACGACTTACCTAGACCGTCTAAATCTGTTGTTAACAGACGCCTCGCCTCCTGATACAGAATCTATCACCGTAATCCTAGAACCATTTATTATCCGGCTTGCTCCTTTAGCAAAAAGAACATTTAAATCTTATTATACATCACTCAATGACATAGAACGCAATCAAGTAGATATTCTTTTGGGCCAACGATTAGTCCTAGATTTAGCAACAATCTTTAGCTCAAATACTATAAGTCAAGTAAGATTAGACCGTTTTAGCGTTGATGATGCCACCGCTACCGCAGTGCTGCATGCTAGCGGAAATCCAAACCCGATCCAACTTGAAATCAAATGGATTCAGCTTGGTAAGAATTGGCATCTACATACGATAAAAATTGACGAAAAAAAACTCAGCAGTATTTATTATAAGCTCTTTGCAGAAATCCTCAATCAAGAATATTCTGTTGAAGTCCTTTACTCAAATCTCCGCCGTCTACCCTATATTCAATTAGAAGATTTCTCCGGAGGGACACCGGGAAAAAACCCCACAGGTTGGCGTACCTTGCGTCGTACAGATGACCAAAAACCTAAACATTATTATGTCCGCGAAGACCAAGAGAATTATTATGTTGCAGCCCAAGATACCGGATTATCGGTTATCCTAGGACGTCCACTACATTGGAATCCGCGTCAGTACCCTATTTTGACTTGGTGTTGGCGAGCAAATGCCTTACCACCTGGCGGCAACGAAAAACTTAACCACGCCAATGATAGTGCTGCCGGTATTTACGTTCTTTTTTCGCGGAATTTATTAGGGGTTCCACGCCAAGTCAAATACGTCTGGAGTACAACCCTGCCTGAAGGCACAATCGATCGACGCAACAAAATTTGGCGCCCATACTTTTTTGTCGTAGAAAGCGGTGCCAAAAATCTTGGCAAGTGGACCTTTGAAGCAGTAAACCTTTATGAGGCCCATCAATATGCCTTTGAAAACGAAAAACCGCCAAACCGAACCTTGGCTATTGGATTATTAACCGATGCAAATTCAACCGATTCTTATGCTGAAGCATTTTATGCTGATTTCCGTGCCTGGAGCCTAGAAGCCCAAGACCAAGGTTTAATTGAAAATTATTGTAATTGTTTTTCGAATAATACTACTTCCCTTTTATCAGAAACGCTTGAACCAAACCTGTCTGACCTTCCATCTAAGGAGGCCAAACCATGAAACGCCTAACTCTAAGCCTACTAGTTGGCTTCTCGCTGTTAAGCCCTGAAATACATGCAAAACCTCCCAAACCAATAGTTTTCCTCCGAGCCCACGACATCCAAGTCCAAACATTATTAACTCAAAGCGGCGATGCCCTTACGGTCCAATCACAAGCGCAAATTAAAGCGTTAATCAACGGTATATTCGACTTTTCTGAATTAAGTCGGCAGGCCTTAGGAGACCATTGGCAAAAAATGACACCAGAGGAGCAATCCTCTTTCACTTCTACTTTTAGTGGTATAATCCAGGAAAAAAATTTTGATGCTTTTGTACGCTATTACCGCGATGGTGAGATAACATACAAAACGGCAACGGTCGAAAACACTACCGCTGTAGTTATAGGCACAGTACCTGTGCGAGATTCTACTGTTGAAATACAATATTTATTACACCAACAAAAAGACAAATGGCATATATACGATTTGATTATTGATGGTGCCAGTACTATTAAAGGTTATCAGCGTCAGTATGCGCGGTTCTTGAAGAAAAAAACCTATAAACAACTCATTGAACGTCTCAATAAACAGCTCGCAGCAATCCGAAAGAACTCTTGATCTATGGGTATCAATTACAATCGCATTGTACATTATATTTATCACCACTATATCACCATTATTCTGCTTTCCCTGCTTATTACTGCGATATCTGGATATTTTGTTTCTCAGTTAAAAATAAAGGTAGATTTTGCAGCATTACTACCAAGTGACTACGTTAGCGTCGGTGAGTTGAGACGCATAAAAGAACGTGTTGGGGGCATCGGTCCACTGATGGTCGCTATTCGCAGTGAAACTCTCGACAAGTCAATCGCCGTTATGCACACCCTAGCTGATTCTCTGGAAAACAACCCACTAATTTCCTCCGTCAGTCGGAGTCGTAATTCCGAAGTTCTACGGCAGAATCGTTTGCTCTATATGGAGCAAGAAGATCTTACCACTATTCATACACGGCTTACGGATAAAATCGAATTAGAAAAGCTCAAACGCTCACCTCTGTATTTTTCTTTAGAGGAGGAAGAAGAAGAAGAAACACTGGATTTCTCTGACATTGAAGCAAAATACTCCAATTTCAAGGAACAAAACGATAAAAATAAGAAATACTATCTTACCAAAGAACAAGATAGTGTTATCCTCAAATTATATCCTACAGGTGTCATTACCGACATCGAATTCACGCGCCAGCTTTTCGCTAGTTTAGATAGCACGATTACTAATATAGACCCTGATGTTGAATATTTTTATAAGGGCGCATTTAAAACAACTTCTACCCAATACGATATTATTCTCAACGATATTAAATCTACTGGACTACTAGGCTTTTTAGGCGTATTACTAGTTATCTTTCTCTATTTCCGTGAGCCTCTATCTGTTCTTTTTATTGCCTTGCCGTTAACCATGACCATTGCTTGGACCTTTGCGATTGCCTACTTGGTTATTGGTAACCTCAATATGATAACAGCCTGTCTCATACCCATCATCTTCGGTTTAGGTATCGACTTCGGTATACATATCTTTGCCCGCTATCGCGAAGCTCGGCAACGAGGTCAAAATATCAAAGCCGCATTAACAGAAACCGTTACTTTGACCGGCAGTGCCCTAACAACAACGGCATTTACTACCGCAATAGCATTTTTTGCTTTAATAATTTGCGATTTCAAAGGATTCTCTGAATTTGGGTTTCTTGTGGGAACGGGTATCTTATTTTCGCTTGTTACCATGTTGATAGTTTGTCCAGCATTCATCATTCTGGCAGAGAATCTCAAACTTCTTAGCCTCCAGAAGGCTAAAGTACCCCAATACTTATTTATGCGTGGTACCTATCCAAAACCTTTTTTAACCTTAGGTTTGAGTTTTATTGCCGTCGGATTTTCTTTATATCACCTGTACGAGAATAATATTGGTTTTGAATACGACTTTCAGAAATTAAAACCACCAAAGAATATCAGTGAAAAAGTATCTTTGCCCAATGACTTAAAAGAGGAACGTTCACCCGCTATAATCCTAACGGAAAATCGTCAGGAAGCTGATGCGGTTGTGGCTACTATAAAAGCTAATAAAAAACGCCTAATTGAAAGCCAAGGTGCTTCTACCGTTAGATCCGTTAAGAGCGTTTTTAGTTATTTGCCTGATGATCAACCAGCAAAGCTTAAAATCATTGCGGCCATAAAAGAGTTGCTTGACCTCAATGAGGATCTATTGAATGATGCTGAGCGCATCAAAGCCGACTCACTGCGCTCTTATTTGGATGTTCAGTCATTGACTCTGAATGATCTTCCCGAATACATTACTAATACCTTCACCAGTAAAAGTGGTGAGATCCTAAAATTCGTTGTTATCAATGCTGCTGTAGCTTTACGAGATGGACGTAAAGCCATCGAATTTGCCAATGAAATTGGCACTGTTCAAACCCCTTCTGGAAAAATATTCCACGCTTCTAGCTCACATATCATTTTTGCAGCAACTTTGGAATTGATGATCCAAGATGCAAAGATAGCCATCGTCTTAACTCTATTCATGGTCACCCTAGTTCTCTTTATCGATCTACGCCGTATTAGCGATACTTTATTGGTATTGACCCCCTTGCTTAGTGGCTTGATTTGCATGGTCGGCACTATGTATATCTTTAACATTAAACTTAATTTATATAATATGGTTACTTTTCCGATCATGATCGGCATAGGTGTCGATAACGGCGTCCATATTTTCCACCGTTATCGTGAATCGGGGACTGGCTCATTACGCCTCGTTCTACGCACTACAGGTATTGTACTTCTAGCCACTTCAGTGACGACAATGATTGGTTTCGCCGGTCTGGTACCTGCAATCCACCCAGCCCTAAAATCAATCGGCATTCTCTCACTAGCAGGCTTAGGGTGCTGTTTTACTACTTCAGTTACCCTGCTTCCTGCCTTATTGCAAATACGTGAAAACAGAATACAAAACGTTAGCTCATCCCCCTCAGGACAGTAGTACTATAAACTTTCAAACCAAGACTGGTCAGGGCCTAACCAAGACACCGAGCAACAAAATTTCGGCAAAAAAAATACGGCCGTAGACCTTAAAGGTCCACAGCCGTATTTGCATAATGCTTTATATTCAGTACAATCCGTACTATCTTATTATATTATAATATCAAATTATAATATGAAAACAAAAAATGGAGCGGGAGACCGGACTCGAACCGGCGACAGTCACGTTGGCAACGTGGAGCTCTACCAACTGAGCTACTCCCGCTCACATTATAAAAATTAATGAGGAATAATATACAAATGGGGCCTTATCACGTCAAGCTCATAGCAAAGCAAGTTGTACTCTTTATCTGTGCTTCCTTTTTTATTATGGGTTGTGGTCAGGGATCCACAACCCATATTGCAACAAACACCCCTTCTGATCAAGAACTAACAGCGCGGTGGCACAATAACCAGGGGGTCGTGTACATGGATCAGCATAACTATACCAAAGGCCGCGATGAATTCCTTCAATCTATTCAATTATCTCCTACCTTTGCTACTGGATACGCCAATCTGGGCATCTCATATTATAGTCTGGGTCAGTATGATAGCGCCCGGGTTGCCCTGGAAACTGCCTTAATAAATAACCCCGAGCATCTCCACGCTCATTACACCTTGGGCTTGATTCATAAAGCTCAAGGCCGAGAACACCAAAAAGCTTTGGCTTCATTCCAAAAAGTTTTGGCTGCAGATGCCGATGACCCATTAGTCCATTATTATATTGCTCAAGTACAATCTAAACTGGGTAAGGCTGATACCGCTATTGCATCTTTCAAATCAGCCATTCGTCTTGATCCTTTTAATGTATCGTCCTTCTATGCTCTGGCACATCAATACCGCCAACAAGGAGATATGGAAGCCTTTAAAGCAGCCTTAGAAACTTTTAATAGCTTAAGTCAAGCTGGACATCAGAGCATCAGCCAATCATATCAAGGACAGGGGAAATACGCTGAGGTTCTAGCCGATGTAGGCTTCACCAACATTTCAGTCGACGATACAAACGGTCCTTTTAATTTTTCAAAAGTAATTCCGTCTGGAGCATCTGTGCCTTCCTTTTCAGGTCCAGCTACGCTGGTCGACTTCAACCACGACGGCGCAATAGATTTCATCAGTGTGACTGATTCGCTCAAGATATGGCTTAATAACCAAGGAACTTTTTCTAGTGAATCCATACCTATTAAGTTGCCAATAGATTTCTTACCCAACGCTATAAGCACTGCCGATGTCAATCGTGATGGTCATACCGATATCGTGTTAGCAGGAAATCCAACTTTACTAGTAATGGCCGACAGTTTAGGCGGTTGGACGTCTCCCATAACCCTGACCCAATCCCCTAGCGAACGCGTCATCTGTGCCGATATTGACCACGATGGCGATCTTGATCTACTACTTCTAGGTAGCACGAATATGCTCCTAGCCAATGACGGGCAGGGAAATTATAATGACATATCGCAAGAGGCAGGATTAGGTGAGAGTCGCTCTGGTAAAGAAGCCTTCTTTAGTGATTTTGATAATGACCGCGACATTGATTTTTTGATTCTTGGAGCAACAGGTATAGCCTTATATACTAATAATCGTGACGGTACCTTTAATGAGATTTCCGCTACTTGTAATCTGCAATCTTACCAACCACAAAATGCCGTTATCGAAGACTTTAATCAAGATGGTTTTATGGACCTTGCGCTTACTGCCAAAGGAAAAATTTATCTTTTATTAAATCAAGCGGGTAAACGTTTTAAAGATATAAATTTGCCGTTTGCTCAGCTCAAAGGTGGTATCTCAATACGCGCTGCAGACTTTGACCTTGATGGTGATCGCGACCTAGTAATCGGTACTAGATCCGGATTATATCTGATGGCATGGCATCAGAATGCTTTTAAACGTTCGGAGAATATTTTGTCCCAGGGTTTGTCATATAATCAGCTTCTAGTAGCAGATTTCAATGCCGATGGCGCTCCGGATATTTGGTCTGATGGCACCCTATTATTTAATAAGAATTCTACAGGGCAATGGGTGAAAATTGCCTTACAAGGGCTCAATTCCAACGTTGAAGCACTTGGTACCAAGGTTGAAGTTAAAACAACGTACAAACTCCAGAAACAGGAAGTACGCGATGGTTCACCTAATTTGATTTTTGGTTTGGGTAAAGACGATGCAGTAGAATTTGTGCGTATTCTCTGGCCCAGTGGTGTACGTCAGACCGAACTTGCTGCAGCGGCAGGCCAGACCTTGTCTCTGACTGAACTTAATCGTAAAGGGACCTCATGTCCTATCTTATACGCCTGGGATGGTAATGAATTTCGTTTCGTCACAGATATTTTGGGAGGCGCTATTATTGGTTACCTAGTAGATAAGAACACCTATAATACGCCAGATACCGACGAATATGTGCGCCTTGGTCATATCGCTCCCAAAGATGGATATTATACACTGCAAATCACCAACCAACTTGAAGAGGTCATTTATTTAGATGCCCTTTCCTTAGTAGCCATAGACCATCCCGACACAACAGAGATCTATCCTAATGAACGTTTACTTAGTGCCCCTCCTTATCCAGAATTTCAGCCGTACACGGTGAGCAATCTGCATTCCCTTAGCGGTGCTACCGACCAAGAAGGTCACGATATCAGTGCTGTTTTAAGCACTATTGATGATAATTGGTTTGCCGACTTTAATCATACCCCTATCCATGGCTATGCTGAAGACCACTCCATTATCCTTGAGTTAGGAAATCTACAGCATAATCCTCATCCCATCCTATTAGGCTATGGCTGGGTAGACTACGCCCACTCTACTTCTAATTGGGCTGCAGCACAACAACACATTAGTCTCTATCCGCCCAAAGTAGAAGTACCTGATGGCGCAGGAGGTTGGACGGTAGTAAGTACTGATATGGGCTCTCCCGCAGGCTTACCTAAGCATATGCTGTTTGATTTAAAAAATTTGTTTACGGGCACAGATTATCGCTTACGCATAACCACCAATATGACAATCTATTGGGATCAGTTTCAAATTGGCACAGCCAATGATATACCTTTAACAGTACACCGCCAGCCAACCACTTACAGCGATCTTCATTGGCGAGGTTACCCAGCCCACACTTCCATCAATGGCACCTTTGCCTTCCGTTACCACTATGATCAATTACAAGTACAAGCCCCTTGGGGGACGCATGGCGGCGCCTTTACACGCTTTGGCCCAGTCAACACTTTACTAGGAAAAGTTGACGATCGTTATGTGATTATGTTCCACGGTGATGAAGTTACAGCACAATTTGATGCCGCATCATTCCCACCCCCCGCAGCTGGTTTACAGCGAACCTTCCTACTATATGCCGATGGCTTTGGTAAAGATATGGATTTTCATTCAGCCCACTCTCTTAATGTTAGCCCTTTACCATTCCATGATATGTCTTCTTATCCATATCCAACAAGTGAAACATATCCTCAAGATGAAGAACATATGAAATATGAATTAGAATATAACACCCGTTGGATTAAAGGATATTATGATTAAAATAATCTTCGCCATTGATACGGCCAAAATACAACCACTCAATGGTGAGGGCTTTCACCTTAAGTATCCGGCAGAACTTCAACATTGGTTGCTGGCACACTAAAAGCACATCTGAAACCAATATATTGCTTAGTAGACTGTGGCACATCAAAATGTCGATTACGAATACGTATATCAACACTATTGCCATGGAATCCGCCGCCACGGTAACATTTATGCGTTCCTGATTCAGGACCAGTTGAATTTTCTTCTGCTTCACTTTTATAAAATTCAGGATCGTACCAATCGTGGACCCATTCTCCTACATTACCACACATATCCCATATATCAAACAAACTTTTTCCCTTGGGATACTCCCAAACCTGCGTGGTTCTTTGTTGCGGGTTATCATAATTGGCAAATTCCTTTTTAGCAATGCGTCCCCAAGGATAGTCAGCTCCATGCCTACTACCTGCAGCATTCTCCCACTCGGCTTCAGTCGGTAGACGTTTTCCGACCCACAAAGCATATGTTTTGGCATCTTCCCAATTCACATTGACAACAGGATGATGTGCTAAACTTACGTCGGGGTAAGAGCGATTGCGCCAGTGAGAGGGAGCCTTATAGTTGGTCACTGCAATAAAATCATGATAATCCTCATTAGTTACTTCAAATTGATCTAGATAATAGGCACTCAACACAACTTCATGGAAAGGACACTCATCTTCGTTCCCATTCCCTTTGAGATCATTTCCCATCCTAACGATACTAGCAGGTATAAGTACCATCTCCTTTAAATTAATCGCACGTTGCAAGCGTACACGTTCTTCTTCCAAATGCTGGGTTTCGTGCTCAAGCTCTTCAATTACCTCAGTAGCTTTTTTTATGTTTTTTTGAGTGCTAATAAGATTCGTTGTAAGGTCTTCCCTTTGCTCATTAAGGTCTGTTATATGCGGCTGTACCTGCTTCATTTTCTTTAGACAATCAAAAAAAATCTGGAACCATAACATGGTGGCGAATATCACGCAAATGCCGAGTATCCAGTCTTCCATAATCTAATCCCTCTTGCTTGACTTTTAAGGCTGGCAGGAAGATATTACAAACAGTTTACTACAACGTTCCATGTGTCGTTGCTCCCTTTTTCGCCCTACCTCTGTATACCTTATGTTAAAGCGATTTATACTTAGCAGTATTTTTTTTGTTACCCTCTATGCAATGGGCACTCTTGCCATCTATTTACTCTTTAGTGACCACTTACCCAATACTGGTGAGCTGGAAAATTTTGAACACAAACGTATTACCAAAGTCCTCTCAATTGACGGCCAGTTACTACTTAACCTTTTTGAAGAAAACCGTGAACTATTACGCCCTGAAGAAATTCCCCAATCTATGCAGCAGGCCCTAACTTCAGTAGAAGATCGACGTTTCTTTTCGCATTGGGGCGTTGATCTCCGCGGTATTCTGCGAGCCGTTACGGCGAATATCAAATCCTGGGATCTGACCGCAGAAGGCGCCAGTACTCTAACCCAACAATTAGCCCGTAATCTCTTTACTAAAATTGGCCGTACCCGTGCCAGCGGCACGATTGATGAGGTAATGGCTACTTATACCCGTAAGATTCGTGAGCAATTTACTGCCGTACACCTTGAACGACTCTACACAAAACGTGAAATTCTTACCATGTATCTAAATACGATGTATTTCGGACATGGATGTTACGGTGTAAAATCAGCAGCTCGTTACTATTTTAACAAGGATATCAAGGATCTCAATTTAGCTGAATCGTCCATGATAATTGGTTTACTTAAAGCACCAACTACTTATAGCCCTCTCAATAATCCCAATAAAGCACTCCGACGACGCAATACAGTGCTCTATGCTATGGTAAAAGCCGGCAAGCTCTCACGACAAACGTATAAGGAACTTAAAACTCAGCCCATTGAACTACAGCGTGTCCAACGTGCTGAGACGTACAATCTTGGCCCCTATTTTACTGAATACGTTCGTCTGCTCTTACAACCCCGCTTCGGTATCAACCTTTACCGCAATGGTCTAAACATTACAACTACCCTAGATTCTCGTTTACAACACATCGCCGAAAAGGTTTTCATTCAAGAAATTGGCATTGTGCAAAAAAAAGTAGACTCTTACTTAAACCGTAACCGTAACCGTAACCGTAACCCTAACCAAGAAAATCTACCTCAAGAAGCCCAAGTGCAAGCGGCATTTGTAGCAATCGATCCAAAGACCGGACATATATTAGCAATGATTGGTGGCCGCAATTTCAACGAGAATAAATTCAATCGTGCCACTCAAGCCTTACGGCTACCAGGTTCGGCTTTCAAACCTTTTGTCTACACCGCTGCAATCGACAACGGACGCTTCCCTAGCGACATATTGGAAGATAACGCCATCACGATTACCGAAGCGAATGGAGATATTTGGGATCCAGAAAATTACGATAAAAAATTCCTAGGACCGCTCACATTGCGCGAGGGTTTCAAGCGATCACGTAATCTAATTTCTATTAAGCTAGCCATGGAGATTAGCCCAAGTCGAATTGCCAGATATGCCAAAAACATGGGCATCACTACCAAGGTCAAACCAGTATTCTCGATAGGAGTAGGCACCAGTGCTGTACACCTACTGGATATTGTATCATCCTATGGTATTTTTCCCAATAAGGGAATTTATGTTAAACCAACAGCAGTACAAAAAATAGAAGACAGTTCAGGTAATATCATTTTTAACTCCGTCTCTCCTCATAAGGAAGTATTGCGCCCAGAAGTTGCCGTCGTCATGACCAATATGATGCATTCAGTAGTTAATGAAACAGGGGGCACTGGCAACCGCATAAAAACATATTATGGCTTTAAAACTGATGCTGCAGGAAAGACCGGTACCACTAACTCGTACGCGGATGCTTGGTTCATTGGGTTCACACCTCATATAGTAGCCGGAGTCTGGGTAGGTATGGATGATCCTCAGTGGAGTTTATGGCCCAAACAGTCAGGGGCCACAGCAGCTTTGCCTTTATGGACCCAATTTATGAAAGAAGTATACAAAACTATTCCCTACTATAAACAACGAGCCAATGAAAAATTCACGTATCCAAAAGAGTTAGTAAGCAATCACTCTTTATGCATAGAAAGTCATAAATTAGCAACTAAATATTGTCCCCGACAAAAAGAAGATATCTTTATGAACGGCGCCCCCCTACCTGAAATATGTCCCTTACATGGCGGTCAAAGAAAAACAATAGGACATCGCCAACGTTTTTAATAATTTTTTCTACTTAATCCATCATCCTAATCTTCTAGCTTGAACTTAGTCGGCTTCCGACGACGTTCCCGCGTCTTTGATTCTTCCAGTTCTTTTTCTAAATTCACCAATTCTTTTTTCACCACCTTGATCTCATCAGTTAATACTTTCACATCTTCCTTTGCCTCTTGAGCTTCGGATTTTTCTGTTTCAATTCGTATCTCACTTTGAAGAATCTCATTGCGAACATAATCGGCTTTGGGTCTAAGTATTTCCTTGGCCTTGAGATAATCAATAATAATAACAATCAAAAATCCAGTTGCACCTATTGCAATCAAGATAAAAACCACTGAAATCGCCATTGCTTAACCTATCTAATTATAGATTATATATTTGCAGCTTTCTAACTATCAACAAAAACAGTTTCAATTTTTTCTTATCGATACTCTAATCCACTTCCTTCATCATTTTAGTAATAACAGCCGCCTTCTTGGGATTCATAGCTCCCATAATCTTACCCATATGTCCTGGAGGCAAATTTTTCATCAGGCGAGCTACAGATGTATCCCCTAGGCCACCTTCCTGTATCAAAATATCAGCCGCCACAGCCGGCTTCATTTTAGTATAAAATTTGGCGAGTTCTTTGATACTTTCCTCCTCACGCTGGCGCATTAGAGAATCTGCTACTAGACCAAGCTTTTTCTCGTTCTGAATCAGAGCATTCTCCCGATTAAGAACATCCTTTTCTTTATCTAACACACTCTCTTCTAAAACGTCGAGCTGCTTGCTTTTTACTTCTAAACTATCGACTAAATCATTCGCAGTTTGGAAAATAACTTTCAATTGATCTTCAGCTGTAAAATTATCTTCTACTACACTAGGTCCATTATCTTTTCCTTGAATCCAGTCTGTAACTTCTGATATATCCTGCACGCGCCCCGTTATTAATAACATACCAACTAACCCTGCTAACAAGGTAGCGAACATGCCAATAATCAATAGCGGTACTAAAATAAACTTCATGCTTCACCTCGGCGTTTGTGCCATTACACTGAAGTTACTCCAGCAGCGATGATTTATGGCGAGAAAAAAATTAGAACTAGACCACTGATAATACTAGTAGATAGTACACGTTCAACCAATTTATGCTCAGATTTAACTATCATCCGTTCCACAATTTTAGAGTCCCCAAGTAACTCTGCATCCTCGACCTCCACCCGCTCAGTAGCAAAAGCCTTCGCCTCAGCGACCCATAACAATTGGCCGGCAGCAGTTGTTAATCTTAAAAATAGATCCCCTTGGACTTCACGCTTTTCAAAAAACCTGAATGGTAACCATCCTTTCTTAACTCTTGAATATATGACTTTAGCATCTGCCAAGCGATAATGCAATGTATGGCCCCCTTCACCTTCTGTATCAACATCCTTTAGTGTTACAACAAATCCCTTGTCCATCAAAACCCTGACCAAAACATCGTCAACCACCCAATTTCTATCCCCTTTTTCTTCAGCTTGCAAACGGATCTGGGTCCCCCCCTCAATAGGTAAGGCGGTTAATTCACGCGTAAGAGCAGTCTCGAAAGCAGCGCTTACAAACTCTAGATCGGTAATAAAATCTATCTCTTTACTTGCGTCGACAAGCGGCACACTAGCTCCTGCAACATTTACCTTGATTTGACCTGTAAGCAAAGGAATCTCAGTATGGCCGACCGATCTAAACCACGAAGGCCAGGCAAAGGGCCCAGGACGCTCTGGCCGTACACTTACCAGTAATTCAATTACCTCTCCCGCACCCAAAATTTGATATTCCTCTAAACGTATACGGCCACTCTGATTTTTAGTAGGCTGAGTTACGCTAAGCCCGGTTGGTGGATTTAAGACTTCAACCGCACTAAAGGTAGCAGGAATCTCTATCGTTAACGATTCAATAGCTATCTCCGAAGCAGCAGGGTTATTCCATCGATATTTAAAAGTAGTTACTTGACCTACCTCCATTACTTCATCAGCATAGACCAATTGTGGAATCGGAACGGGGAGAATCTCCAATGCAGGGATTAAGAATGGTGTTCCCACAACTTCATCTGTAGCACCGTGGGCAATCAATTCTAGGCGCTCAGGTCTGTGACGATCTACCTGTATTTGCCAATTAAGCGTATCCTGAGTTCCACTTGCCAATCCTTCTTCCCACTCACTAGTCGTCTTACCTGCAACGACTAACAACCCTTCAGGCCATTGCCAGGTTACTTGTTGCAGGTCTCGCCCTAGCACGTCTTTATTTTCTACAACTGCCTGCATATCCACTTTTTCGCCTGGAAATAATTGTAATGGCGTTAACCCCACATTTACTTTTACCGGCGGTTCTATGGCTAGCTGGAACGTTAAACGATGAGCCGCTTCCTTACCCGAATCCAATGTTGAAAATATTTGTCCTTGCCAGTTGGACATTATTGGAGCCTGCTTGGCTTTCATTGTTATAGCTAAGGTATCAATCCGCTCAGAACTTACCGGTTGTTGGACATAATCAATAGCTATCGTATTGGTTTCTATCGTGCTTTTTCCTAGCTGGGAAACGACCTTTGCAAGTTCGATTTCTTGCGGATCTATCTTAAGTTCAGAGCCGACGATGGCCTCGCCATCGCCAGGGAAATAATGCAGGTACAGCATTAATACATAGTTAATATCTGGACCTGCAATTCCCGCAATGTCAGTTCGTACCGTAAACGTTGAGCGTGCGCTCACATTCTGCCCAAAAAAACAACATACAGCAAGAGCAATTATGACAACTCTACATTTCATGAATATAATATCTCTATTATGTTTGAAGATGGTGATTACAGGCCCTTAAAAAAATCATCGGGTGACTTAAATTCATTACAACAAAAGCCTGAACTGCTTTTATAACTTACACTTGCGTCATTTCAACCTTAATATAAAGCTTAAAAGCTGTCAAGCTATCTGGCACCAAAAAAGTATTTATTAACGTCTCTTAGCGCTTCTATTAGTTCATTTCGGGAAAATACCTTGCCTGAACCAAATTCCCTGAATAGCTTAGGATCTAACTAGAGCATCTAAATCAGTGTCAATTCAATATATAGACAATATCCAAGATTTTTTGTCAAGAGCCATAAATGCTAATTTATCTTATCGTCATAGGCGGTTTATCCAGTTTACTTATATTTTTCTTGGTCCCTCTCCGCCTAGTGATTGACCTGGAGTATACAGGAACTAATAACCCACCTAATGCCCAAGGAGATTTACATTTTTTTGCTGGGCTTTTCGGTTTACGCCTCCGCCATGCAGCCAATCAAAGTCAGATCTTACCGCTTATATGTGGTTGGACAGTACCAATACAACGCCAACAACCTCGGCCTGCGAAACCTCAAAGTCCTTCTCGGTCAGATAAATCTAACAAAAAGCGCAAGCCATCAACTCGTTCCCCCCAAAGTTCTTCCAAAACAGGTTTAAGCTACGACCGTCTAGTGTTTTGGTTACAAATTGTCGGTCCAGCAGCTTGGGATCTGGCCAAAAAAATACCTCATATATTTCACCTGAAACATATGGACCTAAGCGGTTCTTTTGGTTTTATTGATCCTGTCAAAACAGGGTTTACCTATGGTTATTTTCAGGCTTTGCACCCTCTAGTTGATCACCGTTTGAACCTAAATATCAATCCAGACTTTACCACTGCACGTATTCAAGGACGTTTAAATTTGGCAATCCATCTCTATCTAGGCTACTTTGTCTATATACTTTGTCGTTTTGCTATCCATGCAGGCTTTCGCTGGTTAAAAACCAGTGGGCTCAAACGCCGTACTGCCCCCACAACAAGTTCCCGTTCAAAGGGCGCCTAACAACACACCTACTTCAGGGAGAATTTTTTATGCCATCCTCGGTGGAAGCACTAATCGAACGCGTTATGGGCGAGTTGCATCGCATTGTCCGTACTGAAACCGTTGTAGGTGAACCAGTCATAGCCGGCGAAGTCACATTGATTCCAGTATCCAAAATATCTTTCGGTTTTGGCGCGGGAAGTTCTCCCGAAGGCAAAGGGCCCAATGGCGCAGGAACCGGCGGTGGCGCTACGGTGGAACCTATTGCGTTTGTTGTAATCGACGCCCAAGGTAAGACTCAGATCCTGCCATTAAAAGAACAAGATATCAACCTTGGGAGTATGTTCAAATACATGCCAGAGGCCATGGCGAAGATTAAGGACTTTGTCGGAAAAAGGAAGGAAACAGCCAGCACTGAAAAGCCCTCAACAGAGGGTGATTCAGATCAATCAACGTAATCTATACCTGCTGTCCCATTTGCAGCACACTAGCATCATCCAAGATTTCCAATGCTTCATATTGGCCTAAATTTCCCTGCTGAAACGTCGGATTACTAGCTGCGCTATAACAACAGATGAGCGACCAACGTGGCAACGCACTATCATTAGGATCTGAACGATGCAATAAATTACTATGAAAGAAAAGAGCTGTTCCAGGTTTCATTTCACAATATACCGTACTTAGATATTCCTTTACAATTTCAACTCGTTCTGGATCAGCTCCAGTCTGATCTCCGCGCATACCATGTTCAATACGACCAAGTAAGTGTGAACCTTTAAGAACTTGTAAGCACCCGTTAGCCTTAGAGGACTGATCAACCGCAATCATGCAGCTTGCCATATCTGGTCGTATAAAGTTCTTGTACCAATAGCCATAATCCTGGTGCCATTCCCAGGCCCCACCAAGATGAGGCTCCTTCAGCATCATCTTATGATGATAATGAAATACCTCACCACCAATTAATTGCTCCATTGGTTCCACCAGTCGACGACATCGAACAATGGCTGAATAGATGTCATCAGACAATTCAAACCGTAATGATAAACGACTGATACGCCCTTCTATATCATGCCTATCATTGGCCTCTTCAACCAACTTTTTATCAGCCCGTGCCACCTTTAACAAGAGGTCCATTTCGGCTTCTGAAAAATAATTCTCAATAAATAAAAAGCCATCACATTTATATTGATCTAATTGCTCCTGGTTCAATCGTGCCATGATACTTGATTCCTTGATAAACAAATACTCATTACGTTTAACACCTATGCTACCCATAAAGTATCAAAATAGATCTATATTCTACCGTGTAGCAGGCATTTAATTTGCAAATTTTCTAATTCGCACTTCCTTAGCTGTCGTTGCACTTTTGAGCAATGCTTCTAACATCTGCTGCACTTGCAGTCCCTGACGTAATGGAGCCAAACATTCCTTACCATCAAGAATAGATTCAATAAAATGTGCGGCAATATTATCCCATGCCGATTCTCCACTCCGAGCTGGTAACCTTATCTGAGTATCCTGTTCAATACCATCTACCGTTCGATAAATAACCGGTGGCGACATCTGCGCACCAGCCTCAGTACCAAAAAGCTCAATTTGTAATTCACTAACTTGATGCGAAGCCCAAAAACTTTCTACCTGTAAACCCGCACCATTAGCAAATCGAATAAAACCTCCGGCATAATCATCTGCAGCAAACTGTTTATAAACCTCGGAGGGAGTAGGTTGCGAATATCCTCTGCCTAGGGGACCAAAATGGGCACCTCCAACACCAGTAACAGTAACCGGTTCGGGACGTCCCATAATACTCCAAGCAGCATCCAGTACATGCACCCCCATATCTCGAAAAGCACCTCCTCCAGCTCGAATAAATCCCAAATTCCAAGCGGGAATACCATTGCGCCGTATACTGCGAGCTCTGCCGTAATACAATTCTCCGAATACCCCTTTGTTCTGTTGATCCTGCAAAAAAATACAAGCGGGACTAAAACGTGTTGAAAGAGACATCATATTGACAACACCAGCTTTTTCTGCAGCATTAACTAAACGCCGAGCAGCAGTTTCCTGATCAGCGAGGGGTTTAGTAACTAATACATGCTTGTCATACCGTACCGCTTCTAAAGCTACCGGTACATGCCATTGATTTGGAGTACCAACAAATATCGCATCAATCTCGGCATCACAACACATCTGCTTGTAATCAGTATATAATTTAACTTCTGCCGTAAGTTCAGGTGCAAAGGCCTTCATGCGCTCTTCATCTAAATCACATAAAGCAATCACTTCAGCTCGCGGATTTCTGTCCAAAGCAAGCGCATTGGATTTACCTATTCCCATTCCTACAATACCTACACGTACTTTCTTTTGTACCATTATTTAAACCTTTCCCCTTTCCTGATACATGACAGCACAAAATAATATAACAAATAGCGTAAAACACATCCAATGAGTTCATATTATATTTTTACATACCCTCCGTATTGTTAAATACAGATTGGTATACATCTACGATATATTTTCCAAATTAGAGAAAATATTTTAACTATTATCCAAGATCCTACAAAGAATATACGACTCCTGTTAGTTTCTCTTGACACATACCCTATTTGCACCGTATTTTTAATATTTCATAAGCCTTTATTAATCAGATATTAAAGGTACCTACTATACAGAAAAGGCGGAAAGATTACCGCCAGAGACCATCGTTCAGGAGGCGGCCTCTTGGATACTATAACAAAAAAAGACCTGGCTCAATCAGTGGCCGATACGGTGAGTTGCCGCAACGGTTTAGCACTCAAAATGGTAGATAGTCTCTTTGAAGTGATGCGCGAAACACTGATTGATGGTAACCGCATAGAAATCCGAGGCTTTGGAGTCCTCGAAGTAAAGGACACCAGACCCAAACCTGCGGCCCGCAATCCACGCACCGGTGAATTGGTATATGTACCCGCTCGGCGTAAAACCCATTTCAAACCGGGTAAACAACTCAAAGAAGCCTTGCACCAGGTATTGCCGGTAGACACTGGCCACACAAGTGAATCATAAGCTAAAGTGCGTAACAGATTGTAGCTTATTTGTCTGTACCAACTCATAGCCAATAAAAATAAAAATCGCGTTTTATTTCCTTGATGACATTGGAAATAGCCCTCGATTTTTATTTTTACTGGCTATATTCATTGCAACTTATTGCACTTTTGCTGGTACACCTGTCCGTGCTGATTCCCAAGCAGCTTCGGTTAGTTCGATAACTCGTAAACCACACACCGGTGGTACTTGTACTTTATCATGCCCTAAAATAGCATCAATGAAGTTTCGATCCGGTGAAACGGATCCAGGCAAACCACTCGGCTCAAACCCTTCGTTAGATTGATCTGTTTTATAGGTAATAGTACCATTACGCATATATACCACTGCCTTGGTTCCCCAAATGGTAATATCTTCCCACATACCACCAGTTGGTGAATTCCCAACTATTGAAATATTTCCCATAGCTCCATTTTTAAAACGCAGCGACAAAGCCGAATTAATATCCACTTCCGATTCAAAGTTATCTACATATGCGTGGACTTCATCTACTGCTAATCCTGTCATCCATAAAACAATATCCAATAGATGAGATCCCGAATCGTTTAATTGTCCACCACCAGATAACGCTAGATGTTGTCGCCATAGACCTAAAGTCCCCTGGTACCAGCGTTGATCCTGCAAGGCTGAAACAAACTGAATATCACCCAATTCACCAGCCATAATCTGGTTGCGCACATAGCGAAACTGAGCCATTAAATGACGCTGATAAGAAATCATCAAAATTTTATCAGCAGCTTCAGCTTTGGCGATTACCTGATGGGCATGGTCCACGGTACATACCATAGGTTTTTCGCTCAATACATGCAGCCCTTTGTCCAATGCCGCCATAATCTGTTCAAAATGCAATGTATGGGGAGTGGAAATCTCAACCGCGTCTAATTCTGCTTGATCTAAGAGCTCGAGATAATCTGTAAATTCAGGTACATTTGCCGCATCAGGATTGCGTTTTTTGGCTTGTTCCATGCTAGTTTGGCTAACATCACACAACGCTACAACTTCTGTTTCTGGCATCTCGAGTATACGCCCAATATGTCCACTAGCATTACCGCCACAGCCGATAAATCCGACGCGAATCTTTGCCATCTTTTACTCCTTGAGAAAATAGATCATTAACTGATATATTGAATATTTAATTAATTTTCATAATTCATGATCTTTGAATATATCTAGCCCACTAAAGCCTTACAAGGCTATCCTTCCAAACACTCCTTGAAACCTTACCCTATGGGCGGTATATTCCAGACCTAACTATCCCGTTTATTTAGTACTATTACTCTGTCCAATAAGGCTCCTCCTATGGCAAGCAAAAAAAAACCCGTAAAACAGCATTTTGAAAAAAGCTACCTTGCCCTTAAATCACTCTCGTTACAGCTAAACACTTACTTAATTGAAGAAGTTTTTAAAGGCATTGCGGTAGAAAAAATTGTTAGCACATTTACTCGGCACCAGTCAAAACTCGTCAGTGGCATCTTAGGCAGTGTTGGCTTAGCAGGTGGTGCCTGGGCTGCCTTATCTCTATGGACTGGCTCATTGGGCTTGTGGAGTTCCCTCGGCTATACTCTGGGGCTGATTTCAGCTCCGATCTGGATACCAATTGCCGGGGGAGCAGCTGGTTTCAGTGCTATAGGAGGGGCAGTATACGGAGCTTTAGCCTTAATCCGTGAGCGCCATCAACGCTTACGCCTACACTGTATCACTGGCTTTAGCAAAGCATTGGTTGGCGGTGGCAATTTCAATATTGAAGAGGAACAGGCTATGCGCAATTTTCTCCAAGGTCATAAAATCAAGGAAGACCTAATCGAACAACTGCTGAAAACCACGCCTGAAGAAGCACTTAAATTGGCTCATAAACACCTTTCTCACGAACAACGATTAGGTGTAGCACGCTATATTTTCCCATTAGTATATACCGGTAACGGTATCATTAGCACTACTGACCGACGACGCTTCAAGAGGGTCTGCGTCCAACTTGATTTAGGTAACGACCAACCAAATCAAATCTCACGTGACTACCGCCAACGCCTTGACCGCCAATGGCATTATCTTGAGGCTTTAGCAAAACGACTTAAATATTTTATATTTATTCTGCAATTGAACATTAAAGAACTTGATTCGCTCAAGGCACAATTAAATGAATTACTTTATTTCGATCCACGCCGTGCCGCCCCCGAGCGGCGCCTCAAGCTTTTAGCCACCCTGGATAGCCAAGCTGATAGCGGCGCCGAACCCGTCAGTACCGACCCTTTAGATACAGCATCTTTAATTGGAGCCTACTCATTAATGCATACTATTACCTTTGAACCACACCAGCGCCTGTTCTTAATCGAGGCCTTCATCACCTTAGTAGAAGACTGCCCCGGCTTAGAAGAAGAAGATCAAATCTCCCTCCAAAACAGCCGTGAGCAAATAGACAAATTGTACAACTATACACATGACCGTATAGAAGAAACGCTACAAAAATAAATTACCTTTAATTGATTATTATCAATTCCACCTAAATACTAACAAGACCCATTCGCCGCTATACTGCAAACACTGTTAAAAAGAGAATGATAATCTATTCTTCAGCAAATAATCCATCGTCTCTACATCCAGAGGTGGCTTACTATCGTAACGTAAACGAAATAAAACACCTAATATTAAATGGCTTGACAGTTCAACCTCTACACGCGCTTCTGTAAGCATCCGCACATCAACAAAATGGCGCATACGTGGCTGTCCATATGCCGTCCATGTTCCCTGCACACGCTTGCTGAACTGCGTCTTGACCGAAATATAGTTGCTCCAACGATGTACTGTCTCCTTTTTTGGATGGGAATCTCCAATCCGCAAATTTAGCTCTTCATGCTCCAACATATAAGAGCTACCCCACCACAACATAATCCGCTCGTGTTGAATGAGCTGTAACCTAAATCCACTACCAGCCAATCCACGAAAATCTACCCTCCGTTTCCTATTATAGTCCATTTGTAAGAATAATTCAGGCCAGAAACGCTGATGCGCTCTGTACATTTGTCGGAAATGTAGTAAGCCTTCATTGGAGAAGTGATCTCCACCAGCCCAACCAACACCATATTCTAGCAATATAAAAGTATCCCAGATCTTACCAGAATGATTGATTTGATTTAATAAATTGATCTCCTGGATATCAACATTACCCGAACGAATTTGCAAATCAAAGCCTAGATCACCCGAAAATCCATCTTCTTCTTTATTTTCAACTAGCTTCTTCTCTATATTTACCTGGGCCTCACTAGGCGTACTCCAACCTAATAGTATGACAAGACACAACACAATATTCATCCACAATCTTTTCCATAGCTTCATAACAACACATCATCCGTTTCCGTATTGGTAGTATTATCTATTTTCTTCTAGCCTGATCGTACAACTCAAAATCTAAGCAATATATCGCTTGGGGTATCAACTCTACCGCTTATTTATGCCGGCACGAATGTAAACATTCTATAAATTATCTCCCAAAGTTTTTTTTGTTTGTCCCATCAGCTTAGCTTTCTTAAATTTACCTTTGAATATTCTATCCTTTTTGCTGGAGATTTTTCATGGTTCAGATTGGCATCGCTACAATCGATATTACTCCCTCTCAATCCGTCTGGCTTACCGGCTATGGTGATCGTGATCATAAATCTGAAGGCGTCTATCAAGCCCTACGCGCCGGCGCTATATTCCTTAGGGGCGACAATGACGCTGTTTTAATTACTACCGCTGACCATATTGGCTATGGCTCAGCCTTTGCGGCTGAAGCCAAGGCAAATATTGCTACCGCTACAGGCCTGCTACCACATCAAATCGTCTTAACTGCAACTCATACCCACTGCGCCCCATTTTTTACCCCATGGATCATGCCAGGAGAAATAGAACCCACATATGCAGCTTTCATTCACCACCAGCTTGTTAGGTTAGCCATACAAGCCTGTGGCAATACTCAACCTGGACAGGTTTCCTGGTCCCGTGGCCACTCTAATTTTGGTGTAAATCGTCGCTTACCCGATGGTCAAGGTGGTGTTCTTTTTGCACCCAATCCAGATGGACCAATGGACCGCGACCTTGATACTCTCTGGTTTACTGATTCAGCCAGCCGCCCCTTAGGCTCACTAACTATTTTTGGATGCCATCCGACAAGCTTAGGTGGTTATCTGCTTGGTGGAGACTACCCCGGCTATCTCTGTCGAGAATTAGAACAAAAAACTGGCGCCCCGGCCTTTTTTTCCACTGGATGTGCAGGCAATATCCGCCCTTGGTACAAAGGCGCAGCAAAAGGCTTCCCACGTCCTACTTTTGCAGAACTCGAACAAGGAGGAATTGGCTTAGCAGGAGATGTTCTTAAAGCAAGTAACGTACGTCAAAATATACAAGCCTCAAAGTTGCAAACAGCAACTGTCTTTCACCCATTACCATATGCTGAGCCACCGGAACTTAACACATTAAAAGAGTATGTAGTCCAAGATGAAATGCCACGTCATCGTGACTGGGCACGTACAATGCTTCAATTGTATAAAAATGGTGGCTGGCCCAGTTCATGCCCGCAGGAAATCCAACTGGTGCAATTAGATCCAAGTTTACAACTAGTGTTCTTGGGAGGAGAAATACTAACAGAAATTGGCTTACGCCTAAAAGCGGATTTAGGCCGAGACAGCACCATTACTGTTGCCTACAGCAATGGATTAATCGGTTATGTTCCCGGTAAAGAAACCTATCCTCTAGGCGGCTATGAAGTAGACGGTTCCTTCTATTACTTTTTACGAATTGCCCCCTTTACGCAGGACGTGGAGGACCTTATTTCAAGGCAGACTAAAAGTCTAGCAGCAACACTAGCGTAAATTCAAAATAAATTGGAGATTATCTCGTAAGCCCCCACATAAGTACCAATCAAACTCCCTAAGCTGCTAAAGATAAAAACTAGCAACACACGCAATAGGCGATTGTTCCACCAATTCCGCGCCCTGCCAGCATCATCTACTACACGCTGTACATCCGCAACTAGAGGTGAAGCACAATATACTTGAACAAAAGCCGCTACGTAACCGGCACCAATTACCGGTGTTAGACTAGTAAACGGTGCAGCAATACATGCTGCCAATATCGTTAAAGGGTGACCGAGTGCTAACAGTGCTCCTAAGGCTGCCGGAATGCCATTGGCAGCAAACCAAAAAATTGCATTTTCCTCTGCCGCTACTAATCCTTTATTCCACCCAATGAATGCAATAGATCCTATAATGAGTAAAGGTATACCCCAACCAATCCACTTCCATATTGACCCAACAGGTGGGATACGCTCTAAAGCACTCAAATCCTGTTCTTGCCCATCGCGCAGCATCTTTAAAATACCTTGTACATGGCCTGCACCAACGACTGCCACCAAGCGCTGTCCTTTAGTCTCTTGAATCTTTTGTGCCAAATAAATATCCCGTTCATCAAGCAATATATTCTTGACCACCGGCATTACGCGTCCCAAATCTTCCATTAATTCACTTAGTACATCCTTTTGACGTAATTCAGCTAATGTCTCCTCGTTTACTTCTTGTTTATCAAACAAATCGCTAGTACCAGAAAACAAGAATTTTGCTTTGTCCCATAAAGACATCGATTGCCAGGCGCGTCGCAACGTAATGCGAATATCACGATCACATAGTGCTACCGGTGTGTCCAACTCTTGGGCCACTCGAGTCGCCTCCAATAATTCAGCTCCTGGCTCCACACCCAATTGATCTCCTAATTTCTTCTGATATGAAGCTAGGACCAAATTAATAATTAGTGTGCTCAACTGCTTTTCCCGGATCACACTCTTTAAGTCAAGTGTCAGCCATTTATCACGTTCGCTAAGCGCTTTAAAACGACGTTCATCTAATTCAACACAAACACTTTCAGGCTGTTCTCTTTCGATTACAGTTCGGACCAATTCGGCTGAACGTCGTGATATATGCGCAGTGCCAACAACAATAAATTCTCGTCCTTCTCGCTCAACAATATGAACATCTTCACCATAACCATCAGATGTCTCGTTCTGTTCTTCTGTATCCTTCATCCTATCCCTATATTTTTCTATGTTTTTAGCAAAGTCCTCGTAACTCCAAACCAGCTAAAGAAAAGTTAATACTCTTTATAGATTTTCTATAATAAACTGCATACCCCGCTTTTCAGACCAATACTCAGCGCCCCAACTAGGAAATCCCACATGCCCTCCCCGCCGAGGCATCTCTAGCCACACCAACGGCTGTACGGAAGTTTCATCTATTGGATAACAGGCTGCTGATAAAAAAGGATCATTACGTGCAGTCAGCATTAATACCGGCCGCTGAATGGCTGATAAAAAATGACGACTACTACAACAACGCCAGTACTCTTTCGCATCACGAAAGCCATTAAGTGGGGCTGTGTACACATCGTCAAAAGCACGAAAATCTTTTAATAACTCAACTCCTTCGGCGTTCAATAGATCAGGCATACTCAGAGCTTTTCGACGAACCTTCTCCCTAAGAGTCCGCATAAAGTATTCAAGATAAGGTCGATTTTCAATGGCAGCCATCTGTTCCGCTCCAGCCTGCAAATCACAAGGCACTGAGTATACTACCGCACTTTTCAATTCAGGGGGTAGCTGCTTCTCTTGTTCCCCTAAATATTTCAACACAATATTGCCTCCCAGACTATAACCAACTAATGCTAAGCAGCGGTACCGTTCCAATGCTAATACCGCATTAACAACCAGCGCCAGGTCATCGGTTGCTCCGGCATGATAAAAACGCGGTAACCAATTTAATTGACCGCTGCAACCTCGAAGATTTAATACCACCGCATCCCACCCACACCGATTTAGGGTTCGTGCCATGCCACGTATATAAGGTCGTTGACTACTGCCTTCTAGACCATGAACCAGGATAGCTACGCACTGCCCACTTTGTCCAGACCAATCCAAATCTACAAAGTCTCCATCACTCGTAGTTAAACGTTGACGTCTATAGTCTACCCCACTAACATAACGGCATCGATTAGCAAAAACAGTTTGCAAGTGGCTGTTAAATAAATAGATAGGAGGAACATATGTATCCCCTTCATTGATTGGCATACGCTACTTATTTATTTCCTTTCAAACCTCAGCGAAGCGCGCTAAGCTCTCGGCATAAGTACTAGTACAATATAATCCAACCCACTAACCATAAAAAAATTTGGTCTTGGTATAAAACGCCATTATAAGAAAAAATTAATTTTCTGTCTCAAAAAGCATTTATTCTTGCATAATTCTCCCCCCCCCAATATACTTGATAAGTTTAAGCCAATAGCAAAATTATAAATAACAGCTTACTTCAAAAATCTAATTTCACCTCAATACCCCTGCACCTAATAGGTAGGGTCTAAGAGGATGTAACAGTATTTAAAGAAATCCCTAGTCTCCAAAACGATTAGATTTTTCTAGCCAAGATATATTAGATAAGGAGCACAGCACATATGCCCCGTCAAAAAACGGCATTCATAACAGGTATCACCGGACAAGACGGCTCTTATTTAGCCGAGCTACTTTTAGCCAAAGGCTATAAAGTAGTAGGCCTTGTACGCCGTTCTAGCCATTACCATCATCCAAATATCGATTCGCTGATCGGTAAAGTAGTGCTGGAACACGGTGATTTAATTGATGCCCATAATCTGGACAAAATCATCATCAATCACCAACCAGACGAAGTGTACAATTTAGCGGCTCAGTCAGTTCCAGCAGATTCTTGGAATCAACCGATCGTCACCGGAGAAATTACTGCTTTAGGAGTAATACGGGTGCTTGAATCGCTGCGTCAGTACAAACCAGATGCTCGTTTTTACCAAGCGACCAGCCGCGAAATATACGGTGGAGTCAGTGATGAAAGGATTGATGAAAGTGCTCCATATAACGCCAACAACCCATATGGAGTTGCTAAACTTTATGCACACCAAATAACCGAAACCTACCGAGACTCATACGGTATGTTTGCCTGCGGCGGTATCTTATTCAACCATGAAAGCCCACGCCGCTCACTGCATTTTGTAACTCGCAAAGTAACTATGGGAGCTGCTTGTATCAAATTAGGTATTCAAACCCCACCACTCAATGAAGTCGGTCAACCATTGGTCTCTGAGGGCAAACTAAAAATGGGCAATCTCAATGCCGTACGTGATTGGGGATTTGCCAAAGAATACGTAGAAGCTATGTGGGCTATGCTCCAACAAACCCAGCCACGCGATTATATTATTGCTACCAACACAATCTATTCTATTCGTGACCTTTGCGAAGTCGCCTTTGCTCGTGTAGACTTAAATTGGGAAGACCATATTGACATTGATGCCGAATTTATCCGCCCAACCGAGATTGGTGCTTCTCGCGGTGATTACAATCGAGCTAAAAATGAATTGGGCTGGGAACCGCGTACCTTCTTTAAAGACTTAATAGAGATTATGGTAGATGCCGATCTCCAACTATTAAAGAATGAATAATATAAAAGCTCTACATCCAAAAAAATATCATTTTTGTACCGGTTTTCCCTTTGAACCCTGAAGCGCTAATCAGTATTTAATTATTCTTAATAGGAGCTGAGGTTAAATCTATCAGTTTTCACCTTTTCATTTTTTGCATAGGTTTGATGTATACAATACACTTGTACAATAAATAGTTTATCATCATATCATCCAATCCACGAGCTTTTTCTTTAAATTGTAGTCCATGAATGCGGCTTCGGCCAACTGCCTCTATTCTAAGGAGCCATTGATGGCTAAGACTAATAAAAAGAGGATTACATTTAGACTACATGCTCCTGATGCAAAATCCGTTTTTGTTGCAGGTACATTCAATAATTGGAACCCACAAGCACGGCGCCTAAGACCCAATGGAAAAGGCAGTTGGTCAACGTGGACTAATCTTTCTCCAGGCACGTACGAATATCTCTTTATTATCGATGGACAGTGGCAAGAAGACCCTCAATGTGAAGACCGCTGTCCCAATTCCCACGGCAGTTACAATTCCTTAATACACTTATAATAAATACTATTCACTACACCGCTCGTCGCCAGATCTGAATACTACCAGCTTCATCTTCTAATGCAAGCCCCTCCGACGTAATTTTATACCTTACTTGACTTTGTCCGTCGGGAGCAAAATAAATGCCTTTAAGGATTAATTTATCACCATCCAACTCCCAAGTCCCAGGAAAACTAAAACGGGTTCCCGTCGATAATTCCTGCACGATATTCAACCGACCGTCAGCGTGTAGAGTCATTGCAACATGTACCTCACCTAACTCGGGATCTAGTCCTTGTGTTACCCACAAACCGACTAATTCACCTTTAGCACTTAGTACTGAATCAAGCCCTTTTTTTGAATCGTCTTCACTACATCCAATTGCCCCACATACGCTCCAGAAAAGTACATATGCACAGTATAAAGCTAAGCGCCATGTCAATTGGCCATGCTCCATATTTGACTCCCCATTGTTGCAGCCCGGGCGGCAAAAGCCATCAATTCCTCTTTTAATCCATCGGGGACTTCATTGGCTTTTACTTTTATTGCATTAGGCGGCAATGCCTCCTTACTAACTAACCAACGCTCTCCTTCTAAAGTCCATTTTAACGCAATATTATCAGGTCCTTTAACATAATATGAATCACCTCCAATATATATTTCTAATCTCATGCACGAATCTCCTTTTCTTAATACCTAACCATTGCATTCGATAAATATAAAAAAACCTACTTATATTCAAACCAATTCTTGTTGGAAAACCTCTTATATTTTTAACGAATCGCTAGAAGCACTTACTTGTGGTTTTTCCACACCCCTCGTATTTTCAAAAAATATTCTAACATATTTTTCATCTAAGGAAAAAACATGTTCGCTACTGCTACCCTGAGCGCTCCAGCCAATCTAAAAACAGCCATGACTGCTCTTCTAAATCAATTCAAAAAGGCTCACGTAGCACAGCGTATTTGGCAACGCGACCATACCTTGTGGAAACCGGTTGCGGACGAAATCAGTAACCGGTTGGGTTGGTTAGACAGCCCTATAACTATGCCTGCACATGTGCAGGAGATAAATCAATTAGCTGATCTCCTAATTGAAAACAATTTCACTCATGCCTTGCTCTTAGGCATGGGGGGCTCTAGCCTCGCCCCCGAAGTTTTTCGTCTGACCTTTGGCATTACAGCTAATCGTCTTGACCTGCAAGTTATAGATAGTACCCACCCTGGTGCAATCCAGGCTGCCGCCGCATTGGATCCACAACATACCTTGTATTTACCAGCCACAAAGTCAGGTGGAACGATTGAAACCTTATCGTTTCTCAAATATTTCTATACCCAAGCTAGCCAAAAGCTAGGTCAGGATAAAGCCGGAGAGCACTTTGTCGCCATCACGGATCCAGATAGTGGCTTAGCTACCTTAGCTAGGCAATTGGACTTTCGCCATTGTTTCCTCAATGACCCTAATATCGGGGGGCGGTATTCTGCCTTATCCTTTTTTGGTCTAGTCGCAGCCGGTTTAATCGGTGTCGATTTAGACCGCTTATTAGATTCGGCAAACGCGATGCGAACAGCCTGTCAACGAGAAGATGATAATCCTAGTGCACTATTAGGAGCATATATCGGCGCTGGTGCCCAGCTAGGACGGGATAAACTAACACTAATTACTTCACCGACTGTAGACCCTTTTGGCGTTTGGGTAGAACAGCTTATTGCCGAAAGCACAGGAAAAGAAAACAAAGGGATTCTTCCCGTAAACGGCGAAACCGTCAGTATTCCACAAGCATATGAAAAAGACCGCCTATTTATTTACTTACACTATACCAAAGACTCAATCAACCCAGCCGTTACAGCACTAGTGAAAGCAGGTTTGCCAGTACTATATTTTGCGCTAGATGACTTGCACCATTTAGGTGGCGAATTCCTACGCTGGGAAATAGCAACCAGCATTGTCGGTCATATCCTCGCTATTAATCCTTTTGATCAACCAAATGTCGAAACAGCCAAGATTTTGGCCCGTGATATGGTCTCAACATACGAATTAGAAGGAACTTTACCCACTCTCCCTCCTCAATTAGAAGAAGCTGGCTTACAATTATTCAGTGATACTACAGGTCATAGTTTAAAAGAAATCTTTGAAGAATTTCTTGGTCAGGTCCAAGCAGGTATAAGCTATATCTCTTTACAGGCTTATATTCAACCAACCACTGCGACAACAGCGGCATTACAAACATTACGCTTGTCCTTACGTGATCACTATAAAGTAGCAACCACCGTGGGCTACGGTCCCCGTTTCCTTCATTCTACTGGGCAACTCCATAAGGGCGATGCCGGCAATGGATTTTTCATTCAATTCACCGATGATACCACACCAGAAGAAGGTATCCCCAACTCCCCTGGGAGCACCGAATCTACCATTAGTTTTGGCGTCCTTATAGCAGCACAAGCTCAGGGAGATCGTCAAGCACTGCAAACAAATGGTCGACCTGTTCTACGTTTACATTTAGGTAAAGACACAGTAGCAGACTTAAGACGTATATTAACTTT
>JACLAC010002178.1_pt1 | contig 35318 bp, 31 predicted proteins | sample 8027881 | NCBI WGS metagenome assembly JACLAC01 (sample SAMN15725517, study PRJNA655200) | protist metagenome | isolation source: fluorescence activated cell sorting (FACS) single amplified genomes of... | place: Spain: Blaines Bay Microbial Observatory, Mediterranean Sea | collected 2016-01-19 | reverse complement strand
AGAGGCTACTGCCCTCTTCAATCTTGGAGGTATGTTCCGTAAAGGTTACGGAGTCGCACAAAACGATGGGAAGGCTATTAAACATTACCGGCAAGCAGCAGCCAAAGGAAATGCTCAGGCCAAGCAGATGCTCCAGCGATTATCTGATTAAGTTCCTATGCATCAAAGACTTCAGCACTGGTTGATCTGTCTCAGTCTAATCCTGCTTATCGTCAGCTGCGGAGAACCTGTTCCTGTCGACTGTACTCCAGATGAAGAGCAGTGCACGACTGAAACTGAGGGAGGTTTTGAAACAGGGCCTGTTGCAGGAATTGCTGCCGGTGGTGCCGCCGTAGTTGCCATTGCTGCCGGGGGACTTGGTGGTGGAAAGGGTGGAGGATCCTATTCTTCTAGTTCAAGTGAAGCAAGTAATACTAATCAAAATACCCCCACGCAAACTGGCATCCTTTTAGACAGTGCTGTCGGAGGAGTAAGCTACAAAACATCTTCCAACCTCTACGGCTTGACCAATACCAATGGTCAGTTCCAATATCGCATTGGCGATGAGGTCACCTTCACAGTTGGTGAAACCGTATTAGGCGAGGTTAAGGGCGGCGAACTGATCACTCCAGTAGAACTAGCTGGTACAAACAACACAGCGGACCGTCGGGTGATAAACATCTCCCGCCTGCTACAATCGCTTGATCAGGATGGTGATCCCTTCAACGGTATCAGTATCAGTCCAACTACCCTATCGTTATTAGGTCAGCAAGCTTTCGAATTTGATCTTCCAGTCACTGAGTTTCAGCTTCAGGTCAATCCTTTCATCGAGAACATTTTCAACCGGCCCATAGTAGATGCTGGCGAGGCGATCAACCACCTGCACAGTAGCCTCAATTTAGAGGGCAGACCTGGTAGCATTGGTAGTCAAGACGAAATTCGCTTGTTAGTTCCAGGTTTCGTAACAGTCACATTAACAAATGAGCTATCTGAACCACCTACCACCTCAACGCAAATCAACTGCAATTTCGCGGGTGGAACTGTTCCTGATGGCGGCAGCGTCATCGCTTACCAGTCATCAAATGTTGCTGCTGGCCAATTGTGCTCCTCACAAACCCGCTTCTGCAACAACGGCTTACTGAGTGGCTCCTATGCTTACATGACCTGTCAGGTGCAAGAAGCATCTGACTGCAAGCTCAATGGCAACTCCATTGCCAACGGTAACAGCGTCACAACCTACCAAAGCCTAACTGTTCCCTTTGGTCAAAGTTGCCAGTCAGAGCTGCGCCTCTGTATCAATGGTGCCCTTAGCGGCACCTATCTTTTTCAAAGCTGTAGTGAGGCCGAACCCACCAGCTGTGCTTTCAATGGAGCTGACGTTCCCCATGGTGGAGTCGTAAATGCTTTTTTGGAGGATAGTGTTTCCAGTGAAGGCAGCTGCAATTCACAAGTGAGAAGTTGTTTCAATGGGGTTCTAAGTGGGACTTATGCTCACGAAAGTTGCACTGTCCAGCAAGCACAGGGTTGTGGCTTTAATGGTCAGACAATCGAAAGTGGACAATCAGTGACTGCATATCACTCTAATTCTGTTCCATTCGGCAGCAACTGTATTTCAGAGACTCGTTCCTGTGATAATGGATTTTTATCTGGAAGTTATGCTTACAATTTTTGCTCAATACGTGAAGCTGCATCATGTGAATTTGGAAACCAAACTATTTTTAGTGGGGACAGTGTTAGCGCATTTAAAACCCAAACAGTTCCCAAAGACAGCAATTGTATTCAACAGACTCGAATTTGCACTAATGGAACACTAAGTGGCAGTTATTTATTCGAAAGTTGCTATGTGGAATCAGATTTAGATGTTTCACAAAATACTAAATTAACTGTTAAAAATTTAAGTTCTTCAAATTCTGGTAACTTCGTTATTTCAAACAATACAAATTCTTTCCTACTCTCTGCGTTCTCATCTGGTACAACACGAATCACCCGACTCGTAAGCCCTAGTGGACGTGATGAGTTGGCCTATCTAGAATCCACTGCCAGTGGTCTCACAAGTTTTGGTGATGGACCATATGAAAACTATTTGGTACCAATGCGTCCTGACATTGATGCTGAAGCAGGAACCTGGACTTATCAGATTACAGGGGCAAGTGAAGTGAAGTTGACCGTCCGCGAAGATGAACCCTCCGCCATTGGTGAACCAAGCCTACTTGTGCAACCCTATCTAGCCAGTGGTGAGAGCTACAATCTCGAGACCGTTTGGCAGCTAGTGAGGGGGCTCTACACCAATAACAGCCTCAACGTCACCATCGGCCAGACTATCAATATTAGAGAAGAGCAATATCGCACTGTCTCCGATAGTTTCTTTGATTCAGAAACCCAAGCGCTGATCACTCAAGGAAGGGCTGACGCGGTCAATATTTTCCTGGTTGATGAGGTGGAAGGAGGAGGAGTCCTTGGGATTGCCGCAGGTATTCCTGGGTCTTTAGGTATTCAGGGACCCCACAATGGAGTACTGGTCAGCTTGGGTTCCCACTTGTCAGGACCCTTCTTTAATCAATCTATCAATGATCAACTACTTGCTGAGACCATTGTTCACGAGGCAGGACATCTGCTTGGTCTCTGGCATCCAACGGAGGATAACGGAGTAGAGTTTGATCCCTTGGATGATACCCCTGAGTGTCGTAAGTCCGTCTATGACAGCAACAATAATGGACAGGTCTCTGCGCAGGAATGTGTGGGTAACGGTGCTGAGAATATCATGTTCTGGGCTTCTTGGGGTGGTGGAGATCAGAACCAGTTTACTGAAGACCAACGGACAATTCTCAGGCAATCTCCCCTAGCTTTCAAAGGAGAGACCCAAGCTAGTCAAATGGGAGATGGGATCACCCTGACCTATTCGACTGAACTCTCCTCAACCGTTACTTCACAAGCATCCACTTTAGCGTCTGTCCAAGATTATGTCGAATTGATGCCGGAATGTCAGAAGAGTAGTACTCCCCAAAGCATTGACCTGATTCTTGCCCAAGGCTGTATCAATTTTCAGGACATTCATTATCGACCTGCTTACCTACCGAACAATCTTGATGGACTGGTCCAGATTGATGATTACGTCAATGTGGTCCGCCAAAACGATCGGTTCTCCTACTACTTTGAACCTGTTGCGTTCTCAGAAAACACTCAGGCTCTTTCAGGAGGACGCTCCTACATTGGCTTCAGTTACCAAGTCAATAACAGCAATGCTGTGATCAGCGATAACAATCCCTTTTTACTAGGTTCAGTCTTTCCTTTTACAAGGGCCTGGTGGGATGGGCTGCAGGCTGGGGATCGCTTGATTGCAGTGGATGGAATCCAGATATCAGGATTGACTGTAGAAAATATCAGAGACCTGCTACCTCGGACAGAAGCAGCGACTTCCACGCTGACACTTCTTCGCAATGGCAATCAAATCCAGGTCCAGACGGCTTCGGAAACACATCTTTCGAGATCACTTGGTTCAACCAATCAAATCGCCTACCTCAACCTGAGGGAGTACACGACCGTCAGCGCGGATCGGGTTCGGGATGATTATACGAGTTTGATCTCAGCTGGAAGTGGAGGAACAGGTGGAGTGATCCTTGATTTGCGTCAGAATGGCGGTGGTAGCCTCTCAGGTGCTTGGAATCTGACAGATTTTCTGGGGCCGAGTAGCGTTGACAACCAGATCACGTTCAGCCTAAAGCAGCAATCCCAGGGCTTTGATTATCGCTTTGGGGTGTATGGTTCAAATCTAGGAATTACAGATCCCAGTAAATTTGTGATCCTGATTGATGGTAGTTCCGCTTCTGCTTCTGAACTCACTTCAGCAGCACTGAAAGATCTGGGGATTGCCACACTGATGGGTGGAATCACTTATGGCAAGGGGGTTGGCCAGAATGTAGTCGGGTTGCTCGATGGCAGTGGGGTCTACATCACCTCCTTTGAGCTACTCTCTCCACTCGGCAATTCCTGGCACAACCTGGGAGTCAGTCCAGACTATCCCCTCAGCACAGCTCTTCCTGCCACCCCGGCTGACGATACCCTGCTGCAGGCAGCGATTGAATTCATAGAGACAGGTAGTGTCAGCCAAGCTACAACCAGCCGTCGCACCACAAAATCTCCTCTTCTGCTGTCAGTGCCTCCTTATTCCCACCCTTGGGATGGGGGTAGCCGCCAAAGATTAAACTAGAGCCCTGCAAGTTGACTTACTTCAAAACAGCAATGAGATGATTGACTCCTTCGAGAACACACCCTTTGCTCTTGCTTTCCATGGTTGACTGCAGCAGGAGTTGAAGACCGTGTTTATTCCAAATAGAGCGAAGTATTTGTTGCATGGAAAATATGTAGTAGGGACCAAGCTATGGGAATCAGTCTGCATCTTAGTAAGGCCCAAATTCATCTGATCGGATTGACTAGGTCAACATTTATTGTGGCAACTGCTAATGCAGAGTTAGAGGCTTTGCCGAGTCGGCCAATCATTGATGAATTGCGCAGAGAAGATGGGGTCTTGTAAGTCGGGAAACCAGTGCAGCTGATTGCAGCACGAATGAATCTTAGCCAATTTTTCCGGACTCAGATCAGAATTCTACTACATAATTTTATGTGATTGACAGCGATCCTGAAGTCGCACTTGGAAAGACAAGGTCGCTACTAAAAAGTGACCAACTCCAGAGCTACTCAGCCGAAGCAGAGTTAACCTATACTACATGGCCTCGTTGATAAGTGTGGAAACCCCCAAAAGCTATTATGCTACCAATTTTTTGCTCTTCTCCCAATGCCTGATTTTCACCTTCCCCTTTGGCTTAGCTAAGTTTCCCTCACCAATCCTTTTGCCGTTTTTGAATTCTCCACTGTTACATGCCATCCGGCCAGGAATAGTTTCCTTGTCCATAGAAACTTTTTTTTTGATTCCCTGACATAAATTCGGCCATCTGGATAAGGGTAGGTGCCCAGTCCGTTACATGGTTTATTGATTGAATTCTCTCCTCAATCTTCTTAGACGTCTCAGAATTCATTTGTGGTTTGACTGTCTAAAATCAGCCCTTCACATTCACAATCAACCCAACCGATTTGTTCATTTTGCATTGCAGATGTTATATAAAATTTGCATCTGTTCTAATTTAAGCCTGCGGCTTACCAAAACCCAGTTCTAATTTACTGTTTTACCCAGAAACAGCCACAGTAAAGATGCTGTCTAAACTCGTAAACCGACTCACATTTCTCTGGATCCCGTTCACCTTTCTGCTCACTACCTGCGCTCCATTACCGAAGGAGGGGGACTCCAGCAATCAGGTAGAAGTTACTCTAACTCTGCAGCATCGAAGCTCTGAGCGCAATCAAAGAGCTGGGTCCAGTTCCCGGGTTACCGAGTTCATCGTCGTCGTTGCAGGAGGAACTGCTTTCTCTGCAGCTGGTCCAACCAGCCCTCTCAACTCAGGACTCCTCAATTTATCATCCTCCCAAATCACCCTGTCTTTAAATCTGGATACTCCCCTACGTCTTTTTATCTATCGTTATGCTGAAAACTTTAGTATCAGCCAACTGCAGACTAAGCTAGCAAACCAAACCCTTGATCAAGGTGCCATTGATTACGGTGTTACCGACAATTTCATAATCCCATCAGCCTCAAATACCAACCAACTCAGCTTGACCGTCCAATTACAGCGTGAAACCACTTTTCTTGATTCTGCTGTGCAGGGTCTCAACTACACCACTGGGGGCCGCTCAGCCACGACTGATCAAGACGGGCTTCTTTTTTACTTTCCCGATGAGACCATTGAGCTCAAACTTAGCGAAATTTCCCTGGGCTCCTACACCAACCCTCCCAGTATTCTGACTCCCTACACCATCATGGGGGTCACCGAGGGAACACCAACTGACAATGTTACCAACCTTGTTCGACTGCTGCTCTCCCTGGACAGCGACAGTGACGCTGATAATGGCATCCAACTCAATACCAACCAATTTAACAACCTGAGCGGACTCAGCCTGGCAGACTTCAATGTTGACAATCCGAGCTTTACCTCCAGCAAAGTCCCAAGACTCACGCTGCCTTCTGTGCAAAAAGCCCAAAAGCATCTCTCCAGGACAATGCGACAGAAGAATCTTGCTACTGCTGGTTCTGGGCTCTCTTCGCCTTTGTCTTTTCCTCTCAATGGAGAGCAGGGATTCCCAGTCAATGGAAGCATCGGCTTGGCCTTTGCCGAAAATCTCCGCAGTAGTTCAATCTCTGCAAGCAGCCTGGTCCTTACCGACAACCAAGGCAATGCTGTCACAGGCACCGTTTCAGTGAAACGAAACTGGCTGCTCTTCAAGCCCCTGACCCACCTCAATCAAAATACGACATATCAGGCCACCGCTTCTGCAGGCTTAAGGAGCCAGTCTGGGCAGCAGCTTCTTCACAACTACTCCTGGAGCTTTACCACTGGGGATAACAGTACCAACAAATTTCCAAGAGTGATTCAAAAAGAGCCCGGGGACAATGCTTCTGGAGTTGCTCGCAACACTATTCCAACCCTAACGTTTGAAGGACCCTTATTTGAAGGAACGAACCTCCAATTTGAGTTGCGCTACAGTGGCAATCAGAGCCTTGTCTCTTGCTCACACTCTCTCTGGGCTGCCAGTGTCCATTGTCTACCTGACTCTCTGCTGGATAACAGTACCTCCTATACTGCCACACTTCTTAAACAAAGCCTCCAGTCCCTTGAAAATCTGAGCAATGACAACATCAGCTGGAGTTTTACCACTGGCAATTTTACGACCTCTAACAGCGCCTCACTGCAGCACATTGGAGAATTCAATGACAACTACACCCGTAGCAGAGTGGTCTTGCTCCAGGTCGGTGAGGGAGCCTCACAGTACCGCTTGAGTGATAATTCGTCTGCTGCTGTTGAAAGTGAGTGGCAATTGCCACTTTTTTATCCTGTCCGCACTCCGTTTGTCCTCAGTGGTGCTCAAGGCAACCAAACCGTCCGAGTTTTCTACCGTGCTGACAATCAAACGTTCATCGACAACCAAAGCCTCACGCTGATCTATGATTACAGCCCACCCGTGGGATGGCTGAGCCTGCCGGAGGCTACCAACCAGGAGTCTCTACCCTACCTGATTATGGCAAAGGACAACCTCAGTAGTGCTTGGCGATATCTGATCACCAAGGGTAACACTTATCCTGCCGAGGACCTGGAGACCTGGAAAGTCTTCCCAAGCACTCCGATTGACAACACGACCCGCCAGAATCTCTGGGATAACATTTCGGCAACCAGTCTATCCTTGCACTGTGTGGACAAACCAAGCCTACAAACTTTTGCTGCCGGCAACTCAACCAGCTTTGATAACTCCAGTCTCAACACGACCAGTTGTGCTACCTTCAGTGACTTTCATCAGTTGTTGCCCAGTTGGGACAACATGACCTTTCGTTTTGACAACCTGACCCAGAGTAGAGAGCAGAGCCACACACTCTGGGTCCAGGATCGGGCTGGGAACATCGGCTGGGGCTTCCCCTTTAAAATTCGCTTTGACAATGTAACGCCAGATACTAGCAAGACCACTGTTGAGCTAGATAATCTCAGTAGCTCCTTCAATGGCTTGAGTCTGAAGTTCAACACGACAGACAACGACACTCACTTCTTCCGGGTTCAGCTTGATAACAGTACGACTCCTAATGCCTATGGCAATGGCTGGGTCCGAGCTCAGCACAACTTGCTCTATTCAATCCTGCTTGACAACACCAGCAACAGTCAGCAGCATACACTCCATCTCTGGCTGAGGGACCAGGCAGGAAACATTGATAATCTCACACCTAGAAGCATTAATCGGGCATGGCTCTATGACGGGCAGGTCAGGGTTGATAATCAGACAAACCCAACGGTCAATGCCTATGCGGGCCTCAAGCTAAAATACCCACACAGCCTACCCAGCAGCTATCCAATGAGTAGTCTTCAGCTGCAACGGGCTAGTGACAATCTGACCGTCAATGGGCAGTGGAACCTGGACAATGACAGTTTGGTCTTCTGGTCTACAGGACCACTAGAAAAAGAGACAAACTACCAGCTTAAGCTCAAGGGCTTTATCCATCCAAAGGACAGCCTAAAGCTCTATCCTTCGCAGCTCTTTGAGTTCAGAACTGATAACCAAACACTAAACCTAAACAATGGGCTTGTAGCCTACTATCCATTTGATAACGACACCCTCGATTATTCAGGGAATGCCTTACATGGCTCTAGTGTAGGCAATGTCCAATTTAGCGCGAATCGCTTTAATCACTTAAATTCTGCTTATTACTTTGACGGAAATTTTTACATAAGAATCCCAGACAACGACTCTTTGGATTTTTGGCCAAATCAGAATTTCACTGTTCACTTTTGGATTGAAACAGCTGGTTGTGTATCTAGTGCGAATCTAGGAGTCGATTTGATCAGTAAATGGGACAACATTGGTACTAATAATTATCCTTATTCAATTAGATGCATCAATGGTTATGTTAAAGGAATGAAATATGCCAAGAATATTGGATTTCCAAAAGTAAAATCAGTAAGTCTTGTAGATGATAGCGCTTACCATTCAGTAATTTTCGTGAGTGATGAAAACAAAATAAAACTCTACATCGATGGCAAATTAGAAGATACTACTCTTCATAAATTAAAACCTGAAATTCACAATAATAGTAATCTCTACATTGGCAAAAGAAGTACTACAAATAAAAACAACTTCACAGGAATTCTCGATGATATTTACATCTATAATCGATCCTTAAGCTCCGCAGAAATCAAAGCCCTCACAAATGTTTTTGACTTCATTCCACCGATGACCGGCAGTGTCAAAGTCAACAACGGCAGTGACAATACCTCCTCAGATAACCTAACTCTGACCCTGACTTCTTTTGACATCTCTCCGATTGTCGCCTACCAGATCACGGACAATGGGAGTTTTGATGAGGCTCCATGGCGCTCAGAGAGCTTGATTCCATCCGATAACGTCAGCTTCAACACAAATTTCAATCTCAGAAGCTCAAATTATGGAGAACGGCAGATCCAAGTACGCTTTAAAGACCAGGCAGGCAATGTTTCCCAACCGTTCTTTGATAACTTTACTCGCCTCGACACAACCCCACCGCAACCACTAAGCTTCTCTTTGCTTGGTACCGCAGGTAACGATAACTTCACCAATTCAGCTCATGTTAGCTTCACTGACAATGCCACGGATGATGTCGCCCCTATCAGCATGTACTTGTCTGAAAATAGTACAAACCCACTGGATAACAACTCCAGATGGCAGGCTTATGCCACCTCAGGAACTTTTCAACTCAGCTCAGGTCAAGGGGAGAAGCAGATTTTCATCTGGTTTAAAGATGCAGCACAAAACATTTCTGGCTACCTGACGGATAACATCACCTTTGACAATGTCTCCCCAACAGCGAATTCGATGCTGATCAACAATGGAGCTGACAACACCACCTCCTCCACGGTCACACTGAATTTCAGCAACGTCACCGGGACCAGTCACTACTTTGCCACCGACAGTATTTCAGCCAACAAACCTTCTGCTACTGCTGCTGGATGGCAAGCTTATCCAGTAAATAATATGGACAACTTCACACTGACCGGTACCGGTAATCGTCAAATAAGAGTTTGGTTCAAAGATGAGGCTGGGAATATCTTTGGTCCTACCTTAGACAACATTACGTTATCGCATGGTATCAGCTATCAGACATGGTCTTGTAGTGATCCCTGGCCGTGTACGACGTCACCCTCTGAAATACTGACCTCTGGCAAAATAACTGGGAATATTAACTATAATTGGGGTAACAACAATATCATTTTGAATTCTCTTGATACCGGAAAAAACGACTATATTGCTATAAAGCTAACTGGGAATTTCATTATGCCAGGTACTGCAGGCGCCGAGTATTCTGTACATTTCCGTAATCAGGATGATGATAGCTCGAGAACTATCATTGATGGCACTACTATCATAGGAGATTGGTCTGGATTACATGGACCAGCAAACCGAGATAACAGTACAACTCTAATAGGTGGTCAAACTTACAGGTACGAGAGATACTGGAGTGAGCGAGACGGTGGTGCCGTTTTAAGGCAATACTGGAAGATTGATGGAATTCACGATGACTACGTATATATGAAGGGTGAAGATTTTTTTAGTGAATAGCCTCGTAACTAATTTCTATGCGCAGCTTCCCCAATTGCTCTCAGGCATTCGCCTTGGTACCAAAAAAAATTATCTCAAGTTCCTGCAAGAAGGTTATGTGTGATTGATAGCGATCCTGTAGTCGCACTTGGAAAAACAGGGTCTCTCCTAAAGAGTTATAAGCTCCAGGGCTATTCAGCTGAAGCAGAGTTAACCTACACGACATGGCCTCGTTGAATAATGGGGGAGGCCCTGATTCTTTTAAGCTACCAATTTGCTGTTCTCCCAATATCCTTTTTGAACCTTCCCCTCCGGCCGAGTAAGGGTTCCCTCACCATTCCTTTTGCCGTTTTTGAATTCTCCAACGTAGACACGTCCATCTGGCCAGGAATAGATGCCTCGTCCATGGAAACTTCCTTCTTTGAATTCTCCAACATAAATTCGCCCATCTGGATAGACAAATGTACCCAACCCATTACGTGGTTTACTGATTGAATCCTTATTTTGCTTTTCTGCTACATCAATTATTCTTGACATGAATGCCTCCTGATTGAGTTATTAGATATGTTGGTAGATGGTAGATGAGTCTCAACAATTTGGAGAGGAGGAATGGGGGAGAGAAAGCTGTATTATGTACTGGGCCACTATACCAATCTCTAATTGAGCAATCTATTTTAGGAGCATCCGATGAAAATAGATGGAAGCTGCCATTGTGGAAAAATCACCCTGACTGCTGAAGTAAATCCATCTACTGCAATGGTCTGCCATTGTACCGATTGTCAAATTTTAGGCGGTGGACCCTGTAGAACAGGGATTAGATCTGAAGCTGAAAAATTACTATCGAGGGTGATGTCACCGAATATATTAGGATTGCAGAAAGTGGAAGGAAACGTGTGCAGGGCTTCTGTGGAGTCTGTGGGACAAGTCTTTACGCAGCTGACGCAAACAAACAAAAATTTAATATTCGTCTTGGCTTCATCAATCAACGTGATCAGCTGGTGCCATCCAAACATATCTTCGGTGATTCTGCAGCTAGTTGGCTCAAGCAGATTGAACAGCAGCAATGGTTTGCCAGAATGCCTTGAGTAGAGAACCCTTCTAGCTATTAGCGTACAATCTTGAGTTGCTGCTGAATCAGACTTTCTGTTTTATCAGCAGCTGCCAGCAAATCAGCATCCGCTATATCAATGTAACGTTGAGTGGTTGCCAAGTCTTTGTGAGTAGCTAATCGCATTAGGATTGGCGCAGGAGTTCCAGCCACCGCGTGCATTGTCAGAAAATGATGTCGCAGGCCATGAAGCATTCGAAATCCCTCTGGCAAGTTTGCCTTTGATCGAATCTCTCTATGCAGCCGCCAGATCACTGATCTAGATTTACCCCACGGTTTCCCTGTCTTTGTGAAGAAAACAAGATCTCTCTCCCTTGCCTCCTGAGATCGCTGATCTCTCAGTGAATACTGATTCATTAGGATTTCAGCTGCACTTTTACTCAGCGGAATTCTCTCATCTCTGCCTGATTTAGCATCCTTGAGTAAAACTACTCGGTGTTCAAAGTCGATGTCTTTCCAACAAAGTTTAAATATTTCTCCCCTTCGAACACCCGTGTGTAGGCTAAACAAATAGAGGTTTCTCAGCTGAGGTGGCTGTTGATCAAGAGCCTCCAGAAATCTTTTCAATTCCTCCCTTGTTAAGCGCTCTGTCACGCGATTCTTGAGTTCTGAGGCTTTGGGAACAGGGATCTGATATTCCAAGGCGGGAGAAAGGTTTGCTTGAACCGCAAATCTAATAAGTGTTCGATAAAAGCCCAAGAGCCAAGAGACTGTGGCCATTTTCCCACCTGACTTCAAAATCGAATGTCGGATGTGCAAGAGATCCAACTCTGCAATTTCAGAGGGTGTTTTTGACCAGTGATTGGAAAAGTGCTTTTGAAATCTCTGCCTAGATTCTATCTCTGTTTTTAATGGTTTCCCTCGTTCCGCAGTTCGCTGAGCAAAGTACAACCCCATCAACTCTGAAAGAGGCGGTATACTATTCTCCTCATCATTCTCTAAAGCTTGTCTACGTTTTCTGGATACAGTGGTCTCTTGGCAACCAGCAATTCTTTGAATTCTTGCATCCCTAGCCTTAAGAAGATTCCAACCCTCCGAGCGTTTACCTAATTTGTCACAGACCTGTTTCCCCTCCTGCCTGTAAAAGGCATAATAGACAATGTCTCCGTTGGTAGTATTTAGTAAATAGATCCCAGGAAATTTTGTTTTATTGAACTTTCTAGACATCTTACTACCTGCTCCAAAAAGGCAGCAGATTGACCAATTCTGTATAGCATCCGGTATAACACCCGTATAACAGACTTTAGAAAATCCGCTGATTTTTTAATTTCGGGAGACTATTTAGGAGAGCTAGGTGGGATTAGATTAAGTAACTGTAATTAATTATTAATCTTGCTGAAGTGGTGGAACTGGTAGACACGCTGTCTTGAGGGGGCAGTGGGCTTTCGCTCGTGGGGGTTCGAGTCCCCCCTTCAGCACCATTCATCTCAAATTTCACTTCTATTTCAATACCTTCCAGACCGACTTTTTTTGGTCCATCGCTGAAATCCGTGAAAAAACGATTTCTGAAGACTTTGAGGTCACATCTCAGGTCACAGTTTTGGTCACATTGTCAAAGATCAAAACAACGACAGATAGCGTCCCGTGTCAGCGCCCATTTATCTCTTCCGCAAGCCCTCTTCCCGCACCTATTTCTTCCGTTGCTCCATTCCACTGGATCCGCGCAATCACTTTGACGGCAGACAAGAATTCAGAGTATCTTTGGCAAACAAATCCAAGACTCGCTCTCAACGAGCAGCTTGTTGCCTACACTCCATCGTTCAAGACATCTATGCCCAAATTCGCTCTGGAGAAACTCAGATGACCGTTGAGGAGATCAAGGTAGTTCTGCGCATTGAACTGGAGAAGAGCTTTCGCTACATCAAGCACATTCAACTGGGCGTTGGAGCTTAAGGGTTGTTTAGTTTATGGATGAGCAGTTTCAAAGAAACTTCCAACATTGTTTTTAATTTGCTATAATAACGAATTTTACAATGGGAGCTTTGCTAGATAATGCCTGAGTCAGCAGTTGAGTGATTCGATTTGTGTGGTGAAGGTCTTTCCCGCGTAATGCTTGGCGTATGGGATAAAATTTTCGTAGACCTTCAGCATGTCTGTGCCATAGCCCATCATCGGCAGGTGCTTGATCTGCTGCCAAAGGTGCTTAGCGGTTTTGATCGTCCTTCTTCCACAGACAAAGCCGAGGACCCTGCCGAAGATGGAGTCTACCGCTAGCCAGAGCCAACATAGGGACTTTTTTTAGCAATGAAAGTGCAGAGTTCATCGATTTCGATGAAGGAGCAGGCTTCGGTCTGTGCTGAGCTTGCTGGGAGTGCTTGGGCAGCTTGTACAAACCAGCGAGAGACCGTCTTATGATGGATGCTGAGAACCCGGCCGATGGCTCGCATCCCCATCCCCTTCGAGATAGATTTGACAGGCCTGTTGCTTGAGGGCTAGATCTTTGCCTCGTCGTATTGTTTGAAAGATCCGTCGGCAGGCTTGGCAACGGTAGCGTTGGACACCCCGGCTGGTGCCATAGTGAATAGAGTCAGGATAAACGCAGTGGGGACATTGCATCGTTAGTTCTCCAAATCTCAGAGATTACTTCATTTGTATAAACGACGCACCTGCGCCAACCCCAATTCAGCTTTCATCTAAATAGTGCTTGCTTTTTAACTATCTTCCAGTAGATCTCTATTGAGTTGATGCTGCTGAATCAGCATCAACTGCTTTTACAATGATTACGATCACCCCAACCCAATATGAGAGTGAGAATTTATGCTAGGTGAAAAATTGGGATCTATGACAGCAACCTCTGTTACAAAGGTCTTGCCTACTGAAGGCACCCTTCCAAAATTTGAGATCACCGCTCAAGGTAGTGGAAACATCACTGGTGTTCCGGTTCAGTTTATGGGTACCTACCAAACAGAAATGAGAGCTGATGGCAGCATGTACGGCGAGTGTCCAAATTCTTCATTACTGATGGCTGCTGATGGAGTAGCTACGCTGAAGGCTAGTGGTGTAGGTAGAACCGAACCTGATGGCTCAACGAAATTTCGTGGAATTTTTTATATTGAAACTACTGCACCCTCCTTGATGAGTTTAAATGGTAAAGCAATTGTGCAGGAGTATGATGTGGACGCTGAAGGAAATGCCACCTGTGAAATGTGGCACTGGGCCTAAGCACCGAATCTTGAGCACAAGAAGTTGTTCACTCTATTTGGGATCTATTTTAATAGATCCCATCTTCCTCTCTTAATTTTCTATCGACTGATTTCCACTAACTAATGCATCTGGCTGATTAGCAATCCGGTGGTCTTAGACTTTAGTCCACGCAAAAATTAATTTTGTTGAATCTTTTGGATACCATCTATCTAGTTGAATTTCAACCCTAGATGCGCAAAATTGCGACATTAAAATAGGAAATTTGTCTAATACAGGAGATAAGATGTCATTGTATCTATTTAGATTCAAGTTGAGCAACGATGCTTTCGCTGCCTATGTCAAAGAGCCTTCCCATCGCGAAGCAGCAGCTCGTAAGCTTGTTGAAGCAGCAGGAGGCAAGTTGCATAACTACTATTACAGCGTTAGTACTGCCGAAACTATCGCAATTACTGAGATTGACGCAGAGTCAATGGCAGCAGTTGAAATGGTAACAATGTCTTCCGGTGTTTTTACCAGTGTAGAAGGAATTGAAATCATCGACTCCAAATCGATGACTTCAGCAATGGAAACAGCTAGTAAGGTAGTCTCCGCTTATCAAGCACCAAACAAGTAATCGAACTCATCGGCTTAGGGATCTAGTCTGACTGGATCCCACCTTCTCATTCCTTACCTAAGCACTGAAATTGTAGGCTCTTCAGAGACTTTTCAAAGTATACAGTGAAGTTTTAATCCGGGGATCCTACTTTGCATCATACCTGATGCGGAATCGCGCTCTGCCAGTTTGATTCTTACTAATATCGAACTCATAGGTTCCCATTAATTTGATACGAATTTAGACAACACTCATCAACTAATTATCAATTAAGTGTATATTTGAATTTTTTGATTTATTAATAATTAAAGATTAAAAAATGATTAGAACCCAAAAGCGATATGCTACGACACAGTATCTAAGCTGATTCAGTGGTTCCCTCACTGAAACTTTATCACAAATCCAGTCAGTGAGATAATTCGTGGGAAATATCAGATAGCGTGAATATTTCCCACATTTCAGGGTTTTATTCGTTCACCCGCACCATGAGAGGTTTGTATGTCACCTACAAATTTCCGTCGTTGGAGAAGGATCTTGATCTGGAGGACTTTGACTGGAAGTACAGTGTGGTTCCTGGGTTTGATAAGTGCCTGGAACCCCAAACTACTGGCCTCCTTTTACAGTATTATTGGTCTTTAACCATCCAAGACCATCAGCCCGCTCAGCTGATGCCCTAGGAATCTAATCACTATACAATCACTGACTTGAAGGGTTTAAAAGGCGGTAAGGGCAACAAAAAGGGAAACATTATTGATAACCAGAGCAGATTTGGGGCTACTTTGAGCTAGTCTCATCCTCACTTCTCGCATCACGGCACACTCCGAAACCTTCCCTTCTGGATGAAGCGAATCTCGGATTCTGGATTAAGACTCAAAACAGATTACGATTATTTTGCGACCATTCATGTGATCCGCTGGTCTTGACTGCCCTCCAACTCAACAAACATGTGCATTAACCCTGATCAGTCTATCGGATTCTTAATCTACAGGTCTACGTTTTTCAGACTATTAAACACTCTCAGAATTTTTTTTCTTAAATAAAAAACTAACTTTTGATTGTTATTGTCTGTCAAGCCAAAGCGATACGGTGAATTGCTTAGTAACCAAAGCTGTGTGGCTCAGTGTCCGTAATAAATATCCCCACAACTCTGTTTATTATTGGATAACTGTCTCTTCATTTTGATCTGCCTGACGAGATGCACGGTTTACATATAAATCTGACCGTGCATCTCACTACCAACCGCCAACTAATTCGAAATCTGATGCTCCCAAGATTAAGCCACCCATTCATAGTCTCTGTAGCGTTAAAAGCTATAAATAATAAAAATTATATTTATAATACGCTAAATCTGGTAATAATCGGGGTTTGTTTTGAGTGCTGATCAGTTGAACTCCCTGCAGCCCACATAAATACTGAGGTTGCTGCATTTGGCGGATGTTCACTTGATCGATAATATGCATTGTTCGTAACAATGAGTTCTGTTGATTTGCTTGTTCTTGCACATCTTAACCTATTGCATAATACTTCGAAAATTATGATCTCTAATTTTGTGAGGAGGACAAGATGGCAAACGCACTGAAGGGTAAAACAACTGTTTCAATAACTTGGATTGCACCAACTAAAGAAGGGGTTGATGCGTTAAATGTTTTTTTTGATAGTCACTATGAATTTATGAAAGCTAAGAGCTATCGAGAAGGCCCTCTGAAACTAATTCAGTATGTCATCTCTGAAAGTCCAGAATACGATGGTGTAGATGAATTTTGGCAAGGAGCATTTCCAAAAAAGACAGGAAGAACAATATTCAATTTGTTTGAAATTTATGAAACTGAGGAGGGACTCCATCATCATTGGATAGAGACTGCGCCCATGGCAGATGTTATGGGCGAAATGGAAGAAACCTATAACATAGAAGTCATCATTTTCAATCAAATGAAAGTACGCCAAAGCCTATGGGATTAGAAGTAATTAATTTTGCGATGCTGACTGAGTAATGCAAATTGATGGCTCTTTTGTTGGCCAGTCTGCCAGTTTTTGATTTTTAGCTTGCTTAAATACTGGTGATTCGATTCGCCGGACAAACTTATAACCCTGTCCTATTCTGGCTGCTCATTCATTATCGCCATCCAAATTCTAGCCCGTCAAATACCCAGCTGTCTTCGGGGTAGTCGCAATTCCCTTTGACATTTTGAAGTTGCCCATCAATGCTGAAGTGAACATCTGATTTAAAGAACATTTTGAAACATCTGCAAGGAGTGAACATGAACAGCTTTGTGGCTACCAACAGCATTATCCCTGACCGCGTCAAAAAAAGAATCTCGAGAAGAAAAGTTTCCCCATTGGCAATGGGAGTCAACCCACTTCTGTTGTTGAAGGAAACAGAGGAACTGGAACAGCCAAGTGAAGCAAAAAGGTCTTGGCAGAATGTAGCTCAGAAAGCGATGTACGACAAAATTGATGATTGAAAAATTGAAAGGATTGGAATCCAGCAGATCCTGCTTTTCATAGTGGTCCGACACAAACCTCCATGTGTTCCTATTGGTCCAAAGACAGTAGCCCTCAAGCGATCCCCCCAATTATACGGGGAGGACCAAGCCAGTGAGATCAGAGCAAACGGTTCCAACATCTTTGCCCCTTCAGCACCATCCTTGGATTCCAAAGCTTTCCAAATCATCCGTAAAACCCTAATAAACTACTGATAGTTCTTGCTTTATCAGCCTTACGGACCTCCCATCTTTCCAAATCCTTCTGCAAAACACTACCCCCAGCCAAATTAATTATTGGCCAGATTGTTTGCTATTTTTTAAAAAAATTACCCTAATTGCTATAATTGAAGTGAAACTGGCGCTCTACTAAATTAAGTATCGATTTGATGATAGGTACAGTTCAAATCAAGACTTCTGAAATAAATTCTTGAGAAAATTGAATCAGTATTTTGCGTCATCGTACCTAAGAATCTTTTACATTTTTTGGGATTTGGGAAACCTGTCAAAAATCCTTTTAAGCAGAAGTCGAGGTTTTGGACTCAGTTGGATATTGAAAAATCCGGTGGAGGAAATTGCTTGACCGTTCAAGTTCTAAAAATATAATCACGCCCTCTGGAAACCCCTTGCTTGCAACGAAGGGTAGATTGTTATGAAAGGTCTGATAAGACCCGTGCTTAGCTAAGCTTGCCATGTGAGGTGTATGCCTCACCTGCCCCGGTAAATTTCAACATTCCTAATTTTTTGGGAGTACTCATGATGAAGAAGTTTTTATCAGCATTAGCCATTGCAGTTACTGCACTTGTCGCAACCCCTTCAAGTTATGCGCAAGAAACATCAATTGCCACCGTGGTAAAGATTGCTGGAATCCAATGGTTTAACCGAATGGAAGAAGGTGTAAAGAAATATGCTGCAGATACAGGAACAAACGCCTTTCAAGTTGGTCCTGCCCAAGCTGATCCACAACAGCAAGCTGCTTTGATTGAAGACATGATTGCTCAAGGAGTTAATGCCTTAGCTGTTGTTCCGATGTCTCCTGAAGCGCTGGAGCCAGTCTTGGCTCGTGCTATGAAACAAGGCATTGTGGTCATTACTCACGAGGCAGCAAGTCAACAAAACGTGGCATACGACATTGAAGCGTTTGTTAACGAAGACTTTGGAGCCAACCTGATGGAGCAACTTGCTCAGTGTATGAATGGTGAAGGCGAATATGCCGTATTTGTTGGTTCTCTGACCTCTCAAACCCATAATCAATGGGTAGACGGTGCCATTGCCTACCAAAAGCAGAAATATCCAAAAATGAAGATGGTGGGTGATAAAAACGAGACCTTTGATGATGCCCAAAATGCTTATGAGCGAGCACAGGAAGTTTTGCGAGCCTTCCCGAATGTCAAGGGTATGCAAGGTTCGGCTTCAACTGACGTGGCCGGAATTGGTCTTGCCATCGAAGAGCGGGGAATGGAGAAGGAAACATGTGTCTTTGGAACTTCTTTGCCCTCCATTGCCGGTCAATACTTGGAGACAGGTGCTGTGGATGGGATTGGCTTCTGGGATCCCTCTGTGGCTGGCTATGCTATGAACAAGTTAGCACAGATGGTCATTGATGGGCAAAAGGTCACAGATGGTATGAACCTGGGCCTTGATGGCTACGAGAAGGTCAAACTGGACGGCAAAGTGATCTATGGCCAAGCCTGGGTCAATGTCAACAAGAGCAACATGGCGGACTATCCGTTCTGATCGCTTTTGAGAGGTGGGTGATTGCGCCATGCAGTCACCCATAGTTTCAATGATTCTGGACAGCTGGATTCCCAATGGCTTTGCCTGACCCTGACGCCTTCGTCTCAATGATGGGTGTCACAAAACGCTATGCAGGTGTGACAGCGCTGCAAAATGTTGATTTTAGAGTCAGCGCTGGAGAAGCGGTATGCCTGGCTGGGGAAAACGGATCTGGCAAGTCTACACTGTTAAAAATATTAGCCGGAGTTGAGCAACCCACTGAAGGAGTAATCCACATTGACGGTCTACAAAAAGATCAATTAAATCCCCGTCTTTCGGCTGCTGCTGGGATTATGGTCATCTTCCAAGACTTTTCTCTCTTTCCAAATCTGACTGTTGCCGAAAATATTGCCTTCGCCTGCCAACTCACCCAGCACCAAAAATGGTTTCGTAAGCGAAATGCCCGAACTTTAGCAACTGCTGCCCTAGAGCGGATTGGTGTGGACATTCCAATAGATGATCGTGTTGAGTCACTAACTGTGGCTCATAAGCAGTTGGTCGCCATTGCGAGAGCGCTTGCATCAGAAGCAAGATTGATAATAATGGACGAACCGACTACTGCGTTGACAGAACGTGAAGTACGTTCACTTTTACGCATCATTCGGATGCTCAAGGAAGATGGTGTCGCGGTCGTTTTTGTTAGCCATAAACTGGCTGAGGTCCTGGAGGTCAGCGAGCGAGTAGTTGTATTACGTAACGGTTGCAAGGTTGCTGAGGGTCCTGCGGAAGAATTTGACACGACCTCTCTTACACGTCATATGACAGGACGAGATGTACCAGAATATCCTCCGAATGCATTGATTGAAACCCCCGAAACTTTGATGCAGGTCAGGAACTTGAACAAAGAGGGTTCCTTCCATGATGTCTCCTTTGACATACGCAAAGGAGAAGTCCTTGGAATTACGGGCCTGTTGGGTAGTGGTCGGACATCATTAGCAAAAGCACTCTTCGGCCTGGTCACTCCAGACAAGGGTCAGATTAATTTAAATGGCCGCCCAATCCCCTTGGGAGATCCGATTGCAGCTGCTTCCAGCCAAATTGGGTATGTTCCGGAAGATCGCTTGACGGAAGGATTGTTTCTTACCCAGTCAATTATTCGCAATGTCGCGATTGGTAGGCTGGACCATCATGATAATTATGGCTTCCTAGATTTGCCTTCGCTCTTCAGTGATGCAAGCAAATGGTCAAATCGCTTCAAGGTCAAAACACCCTCGGTAGAAGCCCCCGTTCAATCACTCTCCGGTGGCAACCAACAACGAGTTGTCCTTGCACGTTGGTTGGCAAGAGCACCTTTGGTGTTGATTCTCAACGGACCGAGTGTCGGGGTAGATGTGGGCTCCAAGTCTGACATCCATGACATTATTCGCGATCTGGCTTCTTCTGGGCTAGGTGTGGTCGTGATCTCAGATGATCTACCTGAACTGCTGACGACCTGCCATCGGATTCTTGTGATGCGAATGGGAAAGATTATTGACGAAGTCGGTGCCGGAACGGTAACCGAAGAAGAACTTTCCTACAAACTCGCCTCATGAATGGCTTTTTCCCCGCCGGATTCTTTACTCGTAATGAGACTCTAGTTGCCCTGGTAATCTTGGGTTTCTCCTGTATCGCCACAATCTCAGATCCCAACTTCCTTTCCATCACCACAGTCAGTGATATCCTCCGAGCATCCATTGTTCTGGGAATCTTGGCAGTAGCCGCGATGTTGGTGCTGATTTCAGGAGGCATTGACGTTAGTTTTACGGCAGTGGCGGTCTCGGCGATGTACATGACTACTACTTTCACTCTGTCTTATTGGCCAGAGATGCCATGGCCGTTGATCTTCCTGCTATCGATTTGTATTGGGGGATTACTTGGCGCGATCAACGGGATTTTCATTGCTTGGCTGAAATTGCCCACCCTGATTGTCACTCTTGGGACACTCTCAGTTTTTCGTGGATTTTTGCTGACCTTTGTTGGGTCGCAACGCATTTCTGCACTGCCCCCAGAGATGCGAGGTTTTTCACGATTGATGGTTGCCCGTGGGACTACAGAAGGGGGAAGTTTTTATGCGCTTCCCTTGGCATTCGTGGCGCTTGTCTTCATCATTCTGCTGACATGGTTTTTGTTGAATAACACGATGCTGGGTCGTTCAATTTATGCCTTGGGGGGATCCGTTGAAAGTGCCCGTCGGATCGGAATCAACGTGCTGCGAATCCAATTTTTTGTATATGTCTATGTGGGCATGCTTGCTGGTCTAGCAGGAATCATCCATGGTTCGATGAGCCGAATGGCGGACCCCTTTTCATTAGTAGGTCAGGAGTTATCCGTGATTGCTGCAGTTGTGCTGGGTGGGGCAAGGCTAGTTGGTGGATATGGGACCTTGACAGGTACCCTCTTAGGTGTGGCCCTGATTGTCTTGGTACAGAACAGCCTGATCGTCGTGGGCATCCCCTCTACGTGGCAGTCGGTCGCGATTGGTCTCTTGATTTTGATTGGAACTGGTGTCCCAGCTTGGCAAGCCAAGAAAGCTGCTGCTCAGGCAGCTTGAACAGGAATCCTATGACTGCAACCCCTAAGACTTCGACTTGGCGACAAGCTCCAGAATTTCGCTTGGCCATTATTGCTATTGTTGTCTTTGCGTTGATGGGAATCTTATCGCCTGAGCGTTTTCTCTCGGAACAAAACCTGACCTCGATGGCTTTTCAATTTCCGGAATTCGCCATTTTGGCCCTTGCGATTACCTTGGTCATGATGACTGGGGGCATTGATCTCTCAGTTGTAGGGATTGCAAACCTCTCTGCTGTCGTTGCAGCGTTGATTCTGACAGAATTTGCAGGCCCTGATTTGCCGATGCAGGCATCAATTTTATGGCTGGGCTTTGCCCTTGGGGCTTCGCTACTGATCGGCGCCATCGTTGGGCTCCTAAACGGCACTTTGGTAGCATTCCTTGGCTTGCCACCAATTCTTGCCACTCTTGGTTCAGGGCTGGTATTTACAGGGTTTGCTATCGCTTTGACTGGTGGAAGTGCGGTGATGGGTTTTCCAGAGGTTGTCGCTTGGATTGGCAATAGTCAGGTTTTAGGCCTACCAACTCCTCTGCTCATTTTTATTCTGCTGGCCGTGGCGTTGCACTTTTTGATGACGCGAACAGCCTTCGGAATAAGAATTTCCATGTTTGGCACCAATCCCCTCGCAGCGTTATATGCTGCAGTGGATGTTAAAGGTATATTGCTCAAAGTCTACATGCTTTCGGGATTGTTTGCCTCTGTGGCTGGAATGGTGATCATGAGCCGTGCTAACTCTGCAAAAGCGGATTATGGATCAAGCTACTTGTTGCTTTCAGTACTGATTGCCGTCCTCGGTGGTGTAAATCCATACGGAGGCTACGGTCGTGTAGTTGGTGTGGTCCTGGCAGTCCTTTCTATGCAGTTCCTCTCCAGTGGCCTAAACATGTTACAGGTCTCTAACTTTGCCCGTGAGTTGATTTGGGGTGCCTTACTACTATTTGTGATGACTACAAATACGACCTTTTGGAATACATTCCGTCTTCCTCTTGCGCGTCATAAGAAGTGATCCTTTGACCTTTCAACACCACGAGTTTTACAAATTCAAAGTGCGAGTAGCAATTTCCTGACATTCATGTAGTCAGCGTTTCAGGTTGTTCAACAGAGAAGATCCGCTTATTGAAAGCCAGCAGCACCAACTACAAAACCAGAGAAAGAGTTGGTGTTGTTTAGGGTAACTTAACTAATTACAAAACATAATAATTGCTTAAAAAAATTTGTTATCTTTACCTCAACAACCAAGATACTCAGATTGGAAAGAGACCCAAATTCAATCACAGCCCATTTAGTTTCAGGTGGCATGTTGTACACAAGGTCTGAATCGCACCTCACTTGGATTGGGCTGATAGAATGCCTGGAAGCTGGGCCTTTGTGCACAGAACATTCATTTTCATCAACCAATGACCTAACAATCCAATGCCTTGCTTGACTAGACGATACATTTGATCGCGTTCGCATGGGCCTGACAAACAATGCAGCCAGAAGTGTCTGGGGGTAGCTGATTTTCCAGTGACGAGCGAATCTCTGAAATTTCTTGTTGGCTTAGATCTTCTAACACAACTGACAAAGCTGGGCTGGAGGTATTGACATTCCAAAACTCCTCAAAATTTCCAAATTTTCTACTAGCTTTGATCTGAGTAGATTCCACTGACCGCAAATCTGCCTCATTCCATAACTCCTCAAGTCGTTCCATTTTGGAAACCTCTGCACTTGGCGGCAAAGGGTATTCGATCCCTCGCTTACGAAACTCTTTGTGAAACATCTGAATAGGCAGACCTTCTCCAAAAACGTCCCAGACGTAGGCGGCAACTATTCCACCTGGTCTGACAACTCTTTTCATCTCTGCCAATCCCAGAACAGGATTGGGAACAAAAAATAGAACCAAAGCCATTACAGCAATGTCCAAAGAGGCCGCATTACATGGAAGGGCCATCGCATCTCCAGTCTGCAAGATGGCTGATTGCTGCATGCCACGTTTTCGAGCAAATTCAATTTGGGCTTCAGCAGGGTCAATTTCCAACAGTTGTTTTGGCGAGCATAATTCTGCAATCTGTGCGGTAAAAGCCCCAGTGCCACAACCAATATCTATCCAACTCTGCCCACTTGGAGGATTCAACCATTTGATGAACTGTTCTCCCAATAACTGACTCCATACACCCATCATCCTGTCGTAAGAGTCTCCGTCCTCAAATGTAATTTTTTTTCACTCATGGTTTTCCATTGATGTGTGGTTTTATCAATTATTTGATGTCAATGTCCTGATCTTTTCTATCTATTTTTCAGTATTTTAGAAAGTAAACATACATACATGAATTGACTCAGCACGCAAACTTTGCTTGTCTTTTGACTACCATCTAACAGATGCTTGGTAAAATTCTAATCTTGGAGCCATTTCCAAGTAGGAGAGTCGAATGATGATATAAGATTAACAAATTAAGCGAGGTCTCATGTCTAAAGTATTATCAGCAACCGTTGAAATGAAAGATCCGGATAAGTTTAAGGAGTATTCGCCCAAGGCAATCGCATCAATGGAGCCATACGGTGGCAAGTTGATGCTACGTGCAAAAGTTGAAAAAGTAATTCACGGCCCTATACCCCATCAAGTCATTGCATTACTTGAATTCCCAGACTCTGCAGCTATTGATTCTTGGTATAATTCTGATGAGTACAAGGCCCTAATTTCACTTCGCGATGAAGCTGCAGTCATTCGATTTGCCATAGCAGAATCTTTTTGACTCATATCTAAATATTGACTCCACCAGAATGTCAGTGATGTGAAATGTTGTGGAGTCAGCTACCTATTTCCTCCCACCGAATGATCAGTCATTTAATGTTGAAAATTAGTTATTGTAAATTAGTCTATTTTCTACCTTGTGCTTGCTTTTTAGCTACCTTCCAGTTGATTATCTTCACGTTGTTCTAATTTTTAAACAACAATCTATCGGGCTAAAACTGATTTTTTTTGAATCCTACTGAACAAGGAACCTCCATGAAAAAGAAATTTCTCGCTATGATTACTGCAGCTATCATTAGCGCCCCTACTCTATTTGCATTTCACGATGAAGATACAAGTCTGTTGACTGCTGGAATGCCAGTTGTCTTTATGGCAACTGGCTTCAAATTTACTCCACAGCAGCATTCAGAGGCTAGGGCCGCCTTGCAGACTGTATATGCTTCAAAATGCTATCTATCCCAACGATTCAATGCAGATTTAGTCGTAGATTCAGCTGGAAATGGCACAATGATTCTACGTTGGCCAACTAAGGAGTCTTACCTAGCTGACCAAAAAACTATTGCAGACCCTAGTAAGCCAATGGGCATCTGTGAATCTTTAGGGAACATGCGAATGAAATTGGGCAAAATGCATGCAGCCAATGGGGGCAACCCGAGAAATGATTTGAAATCTTCTCTCATGACAGCAATTGCATCTTCCCCTAGGTAAATCGAATTTGGGATCTGGTAAAACTGGATCCCATCTTTACCTGGGTATATCCCATCGACTGAGCTTGTCTGAAAAAATAATATTTCGGAAACAGCGTGGAGCCGATTTCAAAACAGCACCTCCGCATCACTGGCATTTAAAGAAGAAGGATGCGTGGAAATTAAGGTAATAGGAGTTTAGCAAAACGTAATATTTGTTTGTTCTTTAGATTAACAAACACGTAGATTTTGGGTAAATTACTATTCTCTTGACTTCTTTCCTTGGCACTTCTGCTCATCCATCTAATAGATTGAAGATTATTTCAATAGAATTACTATTTTGGGTTGTTTCAGCAGAGCTTGCCGAAACTTACCTCTGATACTTTCAACACCCTAAAATTGGAGATGACATGACACCCAAAGAAGTTGTCCAAAAAGCATATGACTGTTTCTCTACAGGAGACATGGCCACATTCAAAACTTTGTTTAGTGATAGTGCAATAATCAAAAACAACGGTATGCATAAATTTTCAAGGACTTATCAAGGTGCTGATGATTTCATCAATAACCTGTTAGCACACATTCCCAGCCATTTCGTAAATTTCAAGGTCGAGACTGTTCAAATGATCTCAGAGGGCAATCACGTCTTTTCGATGTTGCATGCAACCGCAGATGGAATGGACGCTAATTTTGGACATTTTTTCAAAGTCGAAAATGAAAAAATCACAGAGTTTCATATATTTGATGATTCTCAAAAATTAGCATCCATCATGAAGGCTATGTAACCTCTTGATAGCACAGCAGTTCCGCATTTAAGCGGAACTGCAAATCAAAAATGAAGTTCTCCAACAATTTTTTCAAAAATCATTCAGAGGAGTTGCGCTATGGCGATTGCCGTCAGACACATATTTGAACCTACAGATGATGGTGTCTTTGACCCTGAAGAACATAGGCGTTTAGCAAATGATTTTCCCGCAGGAAGACTGCCCGGAGTTCGAAGCGTTATTGTCTATCGCAACACTGAACAACAAATCATGGTTGGTGAAGCTATTTTAGAAAACGAAACCACTCTTAAAACTTGGGAAGATTGGAACAACTCTATTGAAGGACAAGAGTGGGGCCAAAGATTCATGAGAACTGGAAAGTTCGTAAAGAGAGTAATCTTTGAGATTGTGGAATAAATTTTCACGTCTCGATAAAGCTACCAAATTTGAGAAGAACAATGATCTTGATAGATGCCATTGCTTTTGGCTTATCTGTTTTGATCATCGAACTCATAGTATTTTTGCCTACGGTAGACCTTATAGACGCTGAGCCCCTGAACGATCTATCTGCTCAATTACTACCGCAACCAATTACTAGCTAGCGAAATATCTGGCTTACTTCTGGTTTTTATTGGATTCCCCTTTGACATTTTGAAGATGCCCATTAATCCTGAGGAAGACATTTTTCCTAGAAGCTAAAAACGTGAATCCATCATCAAGGAGTTGAAGATGAGCAATATAGGTTTTCCCTGTAGCGAAAATTGGAGGAGGAGGATGTACAAGAAAATGGTGAACCCATTAGCACACGGAGTCAGCAAGCATCATCTAATGAAAGATCCACCTGCGTCTGAACAGTCAGATGATGTAAGTCGATCATGGGAGAATGCAAACCAACAGGCACTTTACGACAAAGGGAACGACTGAAAAATCTGAAAGGATTTTAATTATCAGCTTCTTCCTCTAACAGTGTGCAGGCCACATACCCCTCATATTTCCAATTTGTTTAGGGTTGGGCGGCACCAACGATCAAGTGGCGGTAGAAAAACCATTTCCTGTAATTCAAATGACCAAGGTTTGGAAAAGATCTCTAATGTGAGATAGAGAACTATTAGAACTTCCAGTTTTTTGCCAGGCACCAGCTGAGTTGCAGAAGTCTTTATCAAGCTTTGAGTTCACCTCGTCTTTTAAAACATTAGTGTTTGTCCATGCTCAAGAACACGGAATTCCATTGGGTTGATTTGTTGTTTCAAGAGTACCTGGAATAATCTCTGCGGTGGTTCAAGAAGTGGTTCCTCCGTCAAGTTCAAAAAGGTTCCCCAATGCATTCCTATGGATTGGCGACTCTCATTATCAATGTGAATTTTGACAGCCTCTTCTGGATTAACATGCATATCCTTAATAAACCATCGTGGTGCATATGCCCAATTAGGGGTTAATGAAAGTTCCTCGGTCCAAAATGCTTACCGATTTCTACAAAATCTTTTGAATAGCCAGTATCTCCGGCAAAAAATAATTTTTGATCAGGAGAACGAACGACCCACCCCGCCCAAAGAGTTTTGTTTGTATCAAACAAAACTCGTTTGCTCCAGTGCTGAACAGGAACTACTGTAAAATTCCACTGGCCAATCTGTTCACTTTGCCACCAATCTTGTTCAATCACCTTCTCAGTAATTCCAATGTCTGCAACCCAACTTTTCAAACCTAGTGGAACCAGAAAATAAGGAGGTTTTTCTGGCTGTTGCTTCTTAAGTGCTAACACAGTCTTACGATCGAGGTGATCACAGTGATTGTGTGAAATTATAACGAAATCAATCGATGGTGATTCCCTCAATTCTTTTGCTGGAGGATTGAGTCGCTTAGGCCCAATGAATTCTAATGGGGATGCACGATCAGTGAGGTGAGGGTCGGTCATCAGGTTGACGCCCAAGTGTTGCCAAAGAAAGGTTGAATGCCCCACCTAAGTGAGTGTTGATTCGGTTCGATTATTTTTCAAAAATCCAATCTGGGGTTGAATTTGCCTGAGGCTTACTGGCTGTTGAATAACCCTATCGCAGAACCGACTCCAGTGTTTGGAAAGATCTTTGGTCATTCTTTCAGGGGGTAAATAATTATTTTGGAATCCTGAAGGAGTGTGATGGGAAGGACTATCGATGGAAGATCCTTTTTGAGAATTACAACCACTTGATACAATCAAAAAGATCAATAGAAACCAGCCAAGATAGCAAGTACATTTCATTAGTTTCACTCAGACAATTGTTTCAACATTTACGCAAGGATTATAGGTTTTTGAAGAAGTTTCACTCGTTGAATATCGACAATTCAGAAACTTTCCAAAGTTTTAAATTCTGCCAAGTTTAGTGAATTATTCTTCCGCTCCTGTGGCTAATTTGATTTTTAAAAACTACCGTAATAAAAGATTTACAAAGCCTGATTAGTTTGAACTAATGGATTTAAATCAATAATTAAGATATTTAGAAGTAAAAAAATTTTCTAGAAAATAACCCCACTAAATTATCATGTAAGACTTTGATGATTAATTCAAAAGTTTAACTAGAGAATAGGCATGTTCCAGTCTTTAAAAATTTATTTAAGTGTATTAGCCATAACTTTTGCCTATCCAGCCTTTTCATTTCAGAATTCACTTAACTTATATGATTTCAGCGCATCGAAATCCTCTGGAAGTTGGATAATTGTGAATGATGTGGTGATGGGAGGTGTCTCAAGATCACAATTAAGCCTCAGCTCAACTGGGACCCTACTTTTTAAAGGCAACATTCACTCGATTACGGTGGTGGCTTCGCCTCCGTGAGATCCGTTTTCAATACTCTAGACGCGGAAAACTTCTATGGGATCCTAATCATGGTGAAAGGAGATGGAAAAACATATCAACTTCGGGTGCGGCAGCAGAAACAGTTTGATGGAGTAGCTTTCTTTCAACGTTTTGAGACAACAAAAGGGGAGTGGTTGGAGATTTTTTTGCCCTTTAATCGTTTTCAAACTACCTATCGAGGTAGACTGTTACTTGATCATCCTAAACTTAATCGAAAAGAAATTTCTCAAATTGGTTTAATGATCAGTGATAAACAAAAAGGAGAATTTAGTTTAGAAGTAACGCGTATTGCCTTCTTAGATAAGCAATAGGCTATATAAAATTTTGAAAAATTTTGATTCCTAAAAGGATTGTTTATATTTCAAAGAATCCATAGATCTTTACTCTAAATATTTTTCTCACCAGCAATAAATTAAAATTCTCCTTAATTTACCTATTATTTAGGAGCATGATGAAAGAATTCAGACTGTCACCTGAAAAAGTTGATAATTTCCTTGATGATGGTTTCTTGATCATTCCAAATTTGTTAGATGCTGAAGAGACAAAACTACTTTTAACTGCGGCTAGTGCTGATCCAATGATGAAGGAGAATGTCTTTGATGTTAGCGATCGGAAAGGACAAACCAGCCAAATGACACTTTGGAATCATCCAGGCGAGGATCTTTGGGGAATCGTAAGCGGCTCAAACCGTATCGTAGCCTCAATCGAACAACTACTGGAAGGAGAGGTTTATCACTACCATTCCAAACTTATCCTGAAAAAACCACATGAAGGAGGTGCTTGGGAGTGGCACCAAGATTATGGCTATTGGTACAAGAACGGGTGCTTATTTCCTGACATGGCAAGTTGCTGGATCGCCATGAATAAGGCCGATAGAGAAAATGGATGTCTTCAGGTCATTCGGGGTTCTCACAAAGCAGGTCGTATCGAACATGGTGTTTATTCAACCCAACACTGCGCTGACCCTGAACGTGTTGAACAGCTACTTGATCGGTTAGATCTAATCTACTGTGAACTAGAACCGGGTTCCGCCGTTTTTTTCCATTGTAACACGCTTCACCGATCCGATGCTAACATCAGCGAGCGAAACCGCTGGAATCTAATCTGCTGCTATAACGCCGCTAGGAATGATCCCTATTTTCCATCACATCATCCCCAATACACTCCGATGAAAAAAGTCCCTGACAATGCGATCAAACAAATGGGGCTTAAACTTAGTGGCAGCCCTGAATCATTCTACAAACCCGATGAATCGAGCAGTGCAAGAGCTCATACAGCAAAGTGAATACATGAGAGTTGTTCAGTGTTGTTAAAGTTGAGTTCTGCTAGCTACTCCTCGATTTTGAAGTGAACAATGGGAGAATCTCCAATAGAAGATGAGGGAAATAGGGGATGAAGCGGAACACCTTTGTAGATCCTATTGCGAACCAGCCAATTTGAAGGGTGAGATTTATTGGATTTTTTCATGTTTTTAAAATCTTTATAACCTTGGAATCCATTTTCCTTGAGCTTTCAGCCGCTCACAAAGCTCCCAAAGAGCAATTTTGTTGGAGTCGTATTTAAGAAGCTTTTGTGCTTCGGTGGCATCACACCAACAATAATCACTATGCTCAGATGACAAAGTAGGTTCCCCAGTGACTTCGACTGAAAATGCATACTCCGGAACTACAAGCAGGTGATTGGGCCAGTGACTGTGATCATTAAATATTATTTTTGGGAGGGTACACATTGAATCAAGTTGCAGCCAGTTTTTGCCCAAAAGTGCTGTTTCCTCATTCAATTCTCTTTAAGCAGCCTCCAGAGAGGTCTCATTATCTTCCCCACCACCTGATATGGGCTGCCAGAAGCCAAGATCTTTTCGTAGACAGATGAGAAAAAGGACGGTTTCATCCTGCTGCTTGTAAGGAAAAACCAAAACTTGAAATGGTGCTCTCATTCATTTTCCCCAATCACACTGAGGTGTTCATTACTTGAGTTGTAGAAATCCGCCGCACATCAGCAAGATTTCTAAAAATCTATTTCATAATAATATTTTAAGCTTCAATTTACAAAAACAGTGAGAACCTTTTGGCTTCCCCGGAGCGTGCTTGCCAACTTTTGAATTTTGGAGATTCTTCCTCATTCTTGGTCCAGGAATCAATAGCTATCGTCCTAGGAATGATGAAAGATTTTGATGACTATGCTGGATTTTTGAACAAGGCTCGTGTCATCGTATATAATTGAATTTTTTTAGAGTAATCCAGACTCATTATCACAGTTTAATTTTTAGTGAGGTGTGTTTTGACTGAAAAAAAGTGGGTCGAAAAAATAGTTGCCTCAAGGGAGAAGCACTGGGTTGGTGATGGTTTTCATGTTAGTACAATTTTTTCTATGCACTCTGAGGATACCGAAAGTATCAGTCCATTTTTGATGATGGATCACGCTGCACCCAAATATTTTCCACCAACCCAGAGGAAACGTGGAGTTGGAGAGCACCCCCATAGGGGTTTTGAAACCGTAACTTTTGCAATCAAAGGGGAGGTGGAGCATCGGGACTCTGGGGGTGGTGGAGGCACGATCACCACTGGGGGAATTCAGTGGATGACTGCAGGTTCAGGGGTTGTTCACGATGAATTCCACTCAAGCAAGTTTTCTCAAAAAGGAGGTGATTTTGAGATGATCCAACTATGGGTCAACCTTCCTTCAAAATTTAAGATGACCCCACCACGGTATCAGTCCTTTGAGAAAGGTGATTTTCCAATAATTGATCATGGAGATCTTGGAATGAGCGTCAAGGTTATTGCGGGAACCTTTGGCACAGTCACTTCCCCAGTGAAGACTTTTTCCCCAATCAACATGTATGAACTCAACGGTCCATCCAGTTCCCAGCTAGAAATAACACTACCTGTAGGGAGCAATACCCTAGTTTTTCAACTTTCGGGCAAGTCATCTATCGCAGATCAGCAGATCGAAAAAGGGAATCTTGCCATTCTTAGCAAATCAGGAAATTCTTTTAATCTACAACTTCTTGAGGAATCTAAAGTGATGATTCTAAGTGGAGAACCCCTTGGCGAGCCTGTCGCGGCTTATGGGCCTTTCGTAATGAACACACGCCAAGAATTAATGGAAGCATTCAAAGACTTTCAGGCAGGTAAAATGGGGCAGTTGGTCAACTAGGTTGGTTAAAACGGGTGGCAAAATGTTGGTTGGAAAACACAATAATATTCAATGTGATGAAATTAAAATTTGGTCAATTCCGTTTACCAAGTAAGCAGAAAGGTTCTCTAGTTTGATGGCTAATTTCTAATTTATAAACGACAACACCCTTTTTCACATCTTAATTGATAATCCCCTTCTTCCGGTCAATCCAAATTTCCTTATTTGACTCTCCGGAGAAGCTTTGGATTCAGTGACACAAGCTGTCTTAGGTGGCGCAGTCAGTTACGCTGTCTTAGGTCGTCGCCTTGGCAAACGTGCCGTACTCTGTGGCATGGCACTGGGAACCCTGCCTGATCTCGACGTGCTGATTGATTTTGGTGGGCCAATTGAGAACATGACCCACCATCGCGGTTTTTCTCACTCCTTTTTAGTGCAAGCTTTAGTAGCCCCGCTTTTTGTCGTACTTTTATCACGATTGCCTAGCGGCCGTGACACTTCCTGGATCCGTTGGTACCTTGCAGTATATCTATCTTTTGCCACCCATTCCCTTGTAGATTTATTCACGGTTTATGGCACACAGATCCTCTGGCCTCTGACAGATCACCCGTTTGCACACTCAATTTTATTTATTGTAGATCCCTTCTATACCATCCCACTTTTGTTTGCCGTAATTAGCACATTTCTGATGCGTGACCGAAATCAAGCCTTGAGACTCAATGCCTACATGCTAGGACTCTCCACCCTCTACCTCGTATGGAGTACCGGAGCCAAGTGGATAATTGATCATCGAGTCCAAATGGCATTGGCTGACCGTGGGATTTCTGCTCAAGTATATGAGTCCACACCTGCCCCTCTGAACACACTATTATGGCGTGGCGTCGCAGTGGAGGGTGATCAATACTTCGAAATTTGGGCATCTATCTTTGATGAGGTGAACCAGATTCAGATTCGTGGATTCCCTCGCAACATAGATCTACTTTTACCCATCGAGAATCACCCGAATGTAGAGCGTCTGCGCTGGTTTACTAAAGGTCAATACAAGGTTTGGCGATCAGATGTTCAGATAATCATCTCTGATCTTCGGATGGGGGTTGAGGGAGCTTATGTGTTTAATTTCGAAGTCGGTCGAGAAATCAACAATCAAACAAAGATTGGCAGTTTTTAACAAATTCCACAGAGACCAGATTTTGCCGGCTTGCAGTCTGTCTTGGCTCGGATATTTGATCCAACAGTCAGTATATCCAATCCCAATTAGGCCTGCCTCTGCTTTTTGAAGGAGAAATTGATTGAAAAATATTAAAGGTGAGAGAGCCAGTTGTGAGAAATTATGAAGCTGAGTTCATATCATAGAAACCCTCCCAACATTGCCACTTAGTCATTGTGAATTTCGCATCCTGCATCAGTTGATCTTCGTTCAAGTCCATTATCCATCTTTGTTGGCTCTTACAATCACTTTGAGTTTGTAAGCTGTTAGCCGAAGATTTCAGCCGATCTTTTCTGTTTCGCCCCCCGACTTCCTCCCCAATCAATCATCCTTAGATTAAAGTCTAGCTGTATTAAAGAAACGTTGACCAATGTGTCTGGGTCATGAGTTCATTTACAATCTTTAATGGAGAACGTCATGTCAAAATCTTTCAAAATAAATTTCGAATATGTAATTGGGTTCTTAATCATAGCTGTGCATTGCTTAGCCATCCTCTGATTTCTGGGAAGCCTCAGTAAAATTTAAAGTTCGGTTGATCAGTATTTAGGTAATGTGAGTCCACAAAGCCAATTTTCCAACAAGGGAAACAAATGAAATTCATGATATCAATCAAATCCAAACTAATTGATTGGGCGCTTTTTTTTAAACCGAAACCTGTCGAGCCTTCTCTATCGGAGACTGACGCTCCACAGGGCCTGTCTCAACAGCAGCAGTTTCTGCGGGAAATCAGATCTTTATTTACCTGATATAATTTACAAAAAGCAGATTCTAATTTCCATTGTGATCAATTTTGACTGGCAAATGGCCGATTCTCGTCAAGCTTAGTGTACAACTGAGATTGCCCACCCTAAGGAATGCTCAATTACCCAAAGCCATCAATGAGCGAAAATCTCATTCCAAATCAGCTAGTTTCCTTTGTGGACTCTTGAGGATGAGCCAGCATCCATCATTAAGTCGAAGCCAAAGATCGAAATTTTATTGCGCTGTCCAAGCTCCATCAATCGGTATCGCCATACCAGTGATACTTGCAGCAGCCTCACTCATCAAATAAAGACATAAATTACCAATTTGTTCCGGAGTCACAAAAGCCTGACTTGGTTGACGTTCCTGAATTAGTAAACTTGCCTCCTCTTCAAAACTTCTACCACTCATCTCCGATCGGACGTGTATCTGGGATTCTACCAGCGGGGTTTTGACCCATCCAGGGCAGATCGCGTTCACTGTAATTTCATCAGTAGCACATTCAAGAGCAACTGTTTTCGTCAGACCCACGACACCGTGCTTTGCAGAGACGTAAGCAGATTTATTTGCAGAAGCAACCAAACCATGCACAGAGGCAATATTGATGATGCGCCCAAAGCACCGACTACGCATACCCTCAATGACGGAAGCAATGGTATGGAAGTGTGCTGTTAGATTAATGGCTATCACATCGTCCCATTTGGCAACTGGAAATTTTTCAATCGGGGCTACATGTTGAATACCTGCATTGTTGACCAACACATCTATTGGGCCCATTGTCTTTTCGGCAATGACAATCATTTTTCTGATAGCCTCTCCATCACGCATATCGGCATCAAAATAATGAACACTAGTGGCGCCCAAATCAGTTAATTTCTCACTAATTGCAATTGTTTCTTCGAGACCAGCTATGCCATTATAGGCAATTTGGTGCCCTTCAGCAGCAAGAATTTGCGCTATGCCAAGGCCAATACCACTTGTCGCACCAGTGATAAAAACATTAAAAGTCTTCATTTAGCCACCTTATAATTTCAAACCATAAAATTTATAATCAAGGGCAAACTGAGTGTACTACGAATACTATCTGTCTAGACTAATCAAATTAACTTAAAATTAATGATAAATATCAAATTAATGATATATGTGGTGAAATTCGCCATAAAGTGGGAAGAGAAATCGTGAATGATGATCTAGTTTATTCAAGCGAATTAGGCGATTTAAGAAAAGATCAATCTAAAATTTCTAAAGATGATTGTGAGGTTGATGAATCTTCTCTTCAGCTTCTACTTCGGCGGTTGACTTCCGGTAAAGGTCGAACTGTGATTGAAATCAAAGGCCTGCCAACCAATAAAGAGTGGTGTAAGGGGCTTGCCAAAGAATTGAAGAAAAAAATTGGTGTTGGTGGCTCTTACAAAAATGATTTCATTGAAATTCA
>JACLAC010004836.1_pt1 | contig 35334 bp, 42 predicted proteins | sample 8027881 | NCBI WGS metagenome assembly JACLAC01 (sample SAMN15725517, study PRJNA655200) | protist metagenome | isolation source: fluorescence activated cell sorting (FACS) single amplified genomes of... | place: Spain: Blaines Bay Microbial Observatory, Mediterranean Sea | collected 2016-01-19 | reverse complement strand
CATGATAAAAATTGAGGTCGATGGCGAGTTAGTATTGGAAGGAACGAAAGTCTTTGGTCTTCCAGATAATGGGAAAAACAATCAAACTCACCCACTTACTAACAATCAAAAAACTGTCGTCATTACCGACTCACGTTCAGGTAAAGAGGTCTCTATTCAAAGTGGAAAAATCGGTGGTTTGATGAATGTCCGGGATATCCAGATTCCACGTTTTATTGAACGGATCAATTCGTTTGCTACAACACTAATGGCTGAGGTTAACTCGGTCCATGTTAAAGGATATGGATTGGATAATACAACAGGAATCGAATTTTTTACCGGAGAGAGTATAAATAATATGGCTGTTAACTTGAGTTTGGTACAAAGCCCAGAGAAAATTGGGGTGTCGAGTCGGCCTGATGAGCCTGGTAATAATGAGATTGCTTTCAGTATTACTGCCAAGCGGAACGAATTTGTAATGTCTAATGGTACACAAACACTCGAAGAATATTATGCTAGTACTATGACCATAATTGGGATCCAATCCCAACAAGCACAGAGAAACGAAGAAAATAATGGGTTATTAACTTCCCAGCTAGAATCATTTCGCGAGAGTGTTTCCGGTGTATCTATGGACGAAGAAATGGTTAATTTGATTCAATTCCAGAGAGCTTACGAAGCTGCTGCTCGTTACATATCGACGGTCGATCAGGTAATGCAGACGTTGATTAATATGTAAGTGACGTAAGTATTAACAGATTTCGACTTAGGAGAATTAGATGAGAGTAACCCACAAAATGATCTCTACTCGAACAACGGGTGATTTACAGGAAGGCTTAGAAGGAATTCAAGATGCAATAGAAAAAGTATCCACGGGAAGAAAAATTCGTTCTTTGTCTGGTGAACCATCACAACTCCTATCGGTTATGAGCCTAAGGAAAGATTTTTCTATCAATGTCCAACACATATCTAATAATGACAAGGCGAGTTTTCGCCTTAACCAAATTGACAGTATAATCGGCCAAATTAATGATACCATGTTTCTGTTAAAACAGTTTGCGACCGATATCTCATCCAAAATTGGTAATATCGAGGCTGGCGCAGAACTGAACAATATGCGATCACAATTTAAGCAAATCGCTAATACAAAGATACTCAATCAGTATATTTTTGCGGGTACAAAAACTAGTGCACCTGCTTTTGTAGAACAAAATGGTAAGATCTTATATCAAGGAAATACTGAAAAAATTGAACTAGAAATTGGCCCAGACGAGAAAATGCAGGTAAACATGATCGGCTCTGAGGTTTTCGGTAGTGACGATATAGGTCTTTTCAAGGTAATGAAAACCCTAGGCAATTTGGTAGATCAAAAAGATTTGGGTATCGTGGACGAAACGACAAAACATTCAATTTCCTCCGGTCAATTACTTACTGCTAATGGTGATTTGGCTGCTACCAGTACTAAGCTAACAGATTTAGCCGGTATTGATGTAACAGATACTATTCTACTTTCAGGCCAGTCGAGTTTACCAACTGGAGAAGGTACAGTAGTTAATCGAACTATTTCACTAACGGATGATCTTATCAATAACCCACTGTACGGAGATACTGTTGGTGGATTTTTGCAGCTTTTGGAGGATACCTACGGGGATGTCAAGGCCTACATCAGTTCAGCGGGAAAAATTGTAGTAGCTGACAATGCAACTGACGGTGAAAACAGTTCACTGCGAGCAGTAATAGAACCTCAGAATGAGAATGGGTTGATAGATTTTGGTACGATGACACACATACGAAAAACAGTAAAAGTTCAGACCTCCGATGTAGAATTGAAGGCATATCAGTTTGATGCAGATGAAGTCTTAGCATCTACTACTGTTGCCGGAAGTGATAATACTTTAGCTGAGCTGGTAGCTGACCCTACACGACAACCAAGAGTAGGGGAAACTTTGACGATTAGTGGAACCGGTCCAACCGGAAACAACATTAGTAAAACCTTCGCTTTTACAGCTGCTCCCCAAACAGATGCTAATGGAGATCCAGTAGAAGATGCAAACGGAACTTATGGTATTTCAATTGGGGCTACAGTGGAAGATTTACTGAGTCATATTGAGTTTAGTTTTGGTGGATCAATCCAAGCAAAAATTGGTGTTGATGGCCAGCTAATGGTACAAGATACGGTCGCTGGTAGTAGCCAAACTAGTATTCAAGTTACTACTCATAACGAAGGTGGAGGTGAACTTTACTTAGGTAATTTCTCCGTTACAACCGAGGGAGATGATGCTCCTCAGGAGTTAGCAGAACGAGTAAAGACAGACACCAAAAATCTTTTGAACGACCTAATTAGCAAAGTAGATCTTATTGCTACTGAAAGTTCTTTGCGGATTCAGTCAGTGACCGAAAATGAAACCAGATTGACCACGATTCGCACTACAATTGAAGGGCAGATGAAAGAGGTTGAAGGGATTGATCAAGCTACAGCTTTAACGGAATTACGCGAATTAGAAAACGCTTATAGATCCTCGTTAACCGTAGCTGGTAAAGCCATGCAGCCGTCCCTGATCGATATTCTTGGTTAATTATAAAAAAATCCCACTGGCACCAAAAAATTGTTAGTAGCGGTGGAATTTTTTTCTTCGTTATCTATGAGATTCGGGAATTAATATCCCATTAGCATCACTTCTTTCCGAAATGACTAAAATTATCTTTAGATTATCAGTTTATTTTTTATCGACGTAGTGTGTTTGCTGTACCTAACATTTCGTCTGCGGTTTGAATTGATTTGGCATTAGCCTCGTAAGACCTCTGGGCAACTATCATTCCCACCATTTCATCCACGATTTTTACGTTTGACATTTCTAGCATTCCAGAGCGAATAATCCCAGCACCAAGTTGTCCTGGTGCCCTGATCATTTCTTGTCCTGTAGCACTAGTTTGTTTATATAACCCTCGTCCTTCATGTTGTAAACCTCTCGGGTTAGGAAAAAGAGCTAGTTCAATACTACCGGCAATAGTAGGTTCAATATCCCCGGCAGCTCGAGTGGAAACAGTACCGTCTTCAGCAATCAAAACATCTTCTGCTTCGGGTGGAATTTGAATAGGTGGGTCAAGCGGCAATCCATTAGCGGTTACTAAAGTACCACTTTCATCGAGTGTAAATGCGCCAGCACGGGTGTAATAGGTTTGATTATCTTGCATCTTAACTCGAAAAAAACCGTCGCCTTGAATTGCCATGTCAAGCGTATCTTCAGTATCTTTTAAGTCGCCCTGTGCGAAACGAGTAGGTGTAGCAACCAATTGTGTACCGTGTCCGATCTCTATACCTGTTGGGATTGTACGTTCTTGATTAAGCGTTCCAGCTGGCTGGATGACTTGGTAGATCATATCCTGAAAATCAGCTCGGCTACCTTTGAAGCCTACAGTATTGACGTTAGAAATATTGTTTGAAATTACATCGATATTCTTCTGTTGAGCGACCATCCCTGAGGCAGATGACCATAATGCTCTCATCATTTTGCTATTCCCCTTACTAGTTTAGTCTTAAGATCGAGCTGTTTCATTGATTTGCTGAACTGAGTCATTGAAGGCTTGGATAGTCTTTTGATAGCCTTGGAAATTTCTTAAAGTTTCAATCATCTGTACCATTTGGTGAACAGGATTCGCGTTAGAACCTTCCAAATAACCTTGTAGAATATTGAATTCACTGGTATTTCCTTCTGATGAATCAGTGGTTTGGTAAAGGCTATTACCCTTTTGTATCAAGCTATCAGAAGGAAAATCTCTTATCATTAACTGACTGACCATTTCTTCTCCGTCAAAAATTTCTCCTTTATTGGTAACCCGTAAATTTGAAATTTGATCGATTTGGATAGGCTGTTCATCAGGATCTAAAATCGGCAATCCATTTTGTGTAACAAGATTTCCTTGATCGTCAAGCGTAAAAGAGCCATTTCTCGTATAGGAAACTGTACCGTCATGACTTAAAACCCCAAAAAACCCCTTACCTTGGATAGCTAAATCTAGCGGTTGATTAGTTTCGCGGACAGGCCCATCCGCTAAATTGAGACGGTAGTTAGCAACAGTTGCCGTTGATAAATTTGGGTTTTTGCTATTTGGAGCTAAGCCATTTTCTTTATCAGGAATAGATTGGTTAAGATAATCCTTGAAAGCGGTTAAATGTAGGTGACTCTTTTTAAAACCGGCCGAGTTTAAGTTAGCTAGATTATTAGCTATCATGTCCATTCGCATTGACTCATAAACCATGCCTTGTGTTGCTAAATATGTTCCTTTGTTCATATTGTCTAGTACCTCGCTTTGATGAATCTCTTGGTTTTACCTGATTAGGATCAGCTACTGTGTTCAAAATAGCAAGCCCTATGCCAATTATAAAAATGTCATTCTTTGCAAAAACAATTCTGATTTGATAAAATCGGGATCATGATAAAATCTGAGCGTAGTTATCTGCTATTAGTGATTTTATGCTCTTGTTTGGTTCTAGTGAATTGTTCTTGGTTGAATCGCTCTGAGTCAGTACCCTCTCCCCAACCTATCGATCCATTTGTTTCGCGATACCAAACCTGGCAAAAACTTGTGGAACTTGGGAATCAAGCTTACCAAAACCAAGATTTAGTTTTAGCATTAGAGCAGTACCAACAAGCGGTTGAACTGAGACCGGATCAGTATCCGCCGCTGTTACGTATAGCCCAAATCTACTATCAGCTACAAGAATACGAAAAAGCAAAAACATTTTTTCACAAATACTTGGATTTAAACCCTAGAGACCGTAATGCCTGCAACTACTTAGGGTATGTCTATGAAGTATTGCAAGACTATGAATCGGCAGCTGAGCAATTTGAAGCTAGTCTCAGGCTTTATGATCAAGATCTGTATGCACTTAATCATCTTGGGCTAGCGTATAAACAATTGGGTCGGTATAAGGAAGCGGAAGATGTACTAAGGCAGGCATTATTGGTTGATCCACACTGCCAGCAGAGTGATAATCGTAACCTACATAATTATTTAGCCTTAATCTACCAAGAAACGAAGCAGACAGGTTCTGCAATAGCTGAGTTAAGAGAATCGATTCGTCTTTTCCCAGATGATATATGGGCCAGAACACAGGTGGCGAATCTTTACGAGGCTGCTTATCGTATTTACGAAGCACAACTGCAATATACAGAAATTCTGAGAATTGAGCCTGATAACCTGTTGGCACAATCTCGCCTGCAAGCCTTGGATCAAGCCACACCGAAAAAGCCTTTAGCGATTGTTTCACCAGTTGACCTGATCGAAATTGATACTCAGTCTATAATTGAAAATGCGCCCACAGCTGAAGATTATCCAAACGATGATGCAATTATTCTACTAAATCAGTTTTGTCATGAAATCACAGCAGAAGGGAAGTCAAGATATACATCCCATAAAATTATCAAGATTTTCAATCAACGAGGCATCCAAAAACACGATGATCTGGCAATTCCTTATAATCCTAACTCGCAGCGTATTACAGTTAATTCTGCACGTACTATACTACCCAATGGCACAATAGTAGAACCTGCCGAAGATGCTTACAATGACGTGACTCCACCAGGGCAGCTAACCTTCAATCTCTACTCTGATGGACTGTGGAAGGTTATATCTATGCCTGCTTTAAAAGCTGGTGTTTGCATCGAGTATAAGGTTTCGTTGGAAGATATGGTACCCTCGGGAGCTGATCAGTGGTTTTGGGGTAGCTATACTTTCCAATCTACTGACCCAACTTTACAGACGAATTATTCACTTCGTCTGTATGGAGATAAACAGTTTCGTTGGAAGGCAGTTAATTGCGAACTAGACCCCGAAATTATGATTGAAGGTGAAACAAAAACCTACCTTTGGCATTACGGCGAGACACCCTCCATTCGTGAATCTATTGGTCAATCTAATACCTCTGAATTAGCTGCTCAGTTTCGTTTTTCATCGGTCAATTCTTGGGATGCTATCAGTGCTTGGTATGCTGACTTAGCCCGGGATCGTTACACCAGTAGTCAAGAAATTGATGAATTGGCTCGAGATTTAACCCAATCGGTAAATGATTCAACAGAAAAAATTCATCAGTTATACAATTTTGTGGCAAGCCAAATTCGTTATGTTAGTATCCAACTAGGACAAGGAGCATACCAACCGACGGCTGCTGACCAAGTTCTAATAAAAAGGTATGGGGACTGTAAAGATAAAAGTACACTACTGATTTCGTTATTAGCGAGCATTGGTATTTCGGCCTTCCCTGTTCTGATGAGTCCATCTCCTTATGATCCCATTGACCTTGACCTTCCATCCGTTGGCCAGTTTAGCCATTTAATTGTTGCTATTCCCATTGCTGAAAATGGCTTGAACAAACGGCAAAATATGGACAGCGACTATTTATGGTTGGATCCTACAGCAAGCAGTTGCCCATTTGGAACCTTACCTACTAGTAACCAAGGCCGAACCGCGTTATTGGTCAAAAATAAAACCGCTAACTTTGTGAAAATTCCGAATTCTCTTCCGGAAAACAACAGGCTGAAAATTGAAACTGACCTCCTTGTTCAAACTGATGGATCATTCAATGGTAAAATGTCTATTCAGCCTATCGGACAATATGGCATAGACTATCGCCTTACATACCGTGACATTCAGGTTTCTTCAATGGATGAGGCTTTTAGTCGTGAACTAAGTCGAAGTTTTTCTGGCATTATGATAAAACAGCATCGAGTTTCTGACTTAAGAGATCTTGACCAACCAGTTAAAATTCACCTAGAGTTTCGGGCGGATTCAATGCTCCAGTCAATTGATAATCAACACCAGTTACTCTATTTTGACGGAGCAGATTTTGCCGATTATGCTGATATTTTTGCTAGTCCAGAACGAATCTATGCATTGGATCTTAGCCACCCGATTCTTGTCGAAAAAACTACTCGCATCCAACTACCAACAGGTTGGGTACCATTGAAATTACCAGATGGGAAAGACACACATTCAGATGTCTTTTCATCCGAACAATCTTTCGGCCAACTAAATGTGGAAGTTACTTACAATAAAACCGAAATCATCATCGATCTAACATTGGAAGTTGTTAATCCCATTATTGCTCCTGAGATCTACCCGGTGGCACGCACGTTTTTTCGTTCCCTTATTGCCAGAGACCAGTTAGTCACCACGCTGAAAAAAGTACCAGTTTCTTGAATAAGTGATTTGTAGTTGATTTCTTATTATTTGAAAATTACGAAATGGCCCCTAAACAAAAATACCTTCTTGATCTTAACGGTTATCTGCATATTCCGGCTGTACTGACTAGCAATCAGCTAAAAACAGCTCAACTGGCCGTTGATCGATGTATTAACACCCCCGAGGATAAACTGACTACTGGTCGAAATTTTGCCTTTGATAAGTCTTTAGAAACTTTAGCCTTGCATCCGAAAACTTTCTCTATCATCAAGGCTTTGACTGATAATAAGCCTCGCCTGAACCGAGGAACTCTGGCTATTAATACTCACGAGCAAAATAAGATTACTCAGCTTCACTGTGCCCGTGAAGATTGTGGTTGGCAAACACGCCGATATCTAGTTAAAAATGGGCAAATCTTTTGTAACGATATTGTAGTTTTCTTTTATTTTACCGATGTTCTCCCGGGAGATGGTGGGCTAGTTGTATTGCCAGGTTCACACAAATCAGAATTTGAACGTCCGCCAGATCTATTTTTCCCGGATCTTAACGATACCAAGCCACAATTACATCCAGCTCTAAAAAATATCACACCCAAAGCGGGCGATGCTATTATTCTAACAGAACTAACAACTCATGGCGTCCTAGTATGGCTACCAAAAGATCGAGATCGTCGATTTCTGATCCTGAGGTACAAAACCCAATATTTTCAAGATGAGCGAGGACACAAACAACCGTTTTCGGACGAAATTATGGCCAAGTTGTCTGAGGAAACTAAAGAGTTGGTTGAATTTGCCGATTACGAACACACTAAAAAAATTGTTCGAAGAGAACAAATTACTTTTTCAAGTACGACTTGAAATTAGAATTTCACCTTTCGAGTAAGGAGTTTGTCATTGCCAATCAGAAATGCTATGCCGGATCTTAATCGGAAATTACAATTTTTCCCATCTCAGAATAAAACCCCCAAGAAATTGAGTGAAGAACAAGTTCAACAATACAATAGAGAGGGTTATATTTGTCCATTAGATGTTTTTTCTGCAGAAGAAATTAATCTACACCGAGCCTATTTCGATCAGTTGATCGGCAAAGCTATGAAAGCTGGATGGAATAGTTATTCAATCAATGGTTGGCAAGCTAAATGTGTAGGTATTTACGACTTGGTCAATGAGCCGCGGATTTTGGACTACGTTCAAGATCTAATAGGAGAGAATTTAATCTGTTGGGCAACCCATTATTTTTGCAAATTACCTGGTGACACCAAGAGAGTTAGCTGGCATCAAGACGCATCCTACTGGCCTTTGAGTCCTAGTAAAACTGTCACTGTTTGGCTAGCCATCGACGACGCAGACGTCGAGAATAGTGCTATGCAGATCATTCCACGATCGCACAAGCATGGCCAGATTGACTTTGAAGAAAGCAAAGCCGAAGAGCAGAATGTCCTTAATCAAACCGTTAAAGAGCCAACGAGTTATGGATTACCACCGGTCGCCTTAGAAATGAAAGCAGGGCAGATTTCTCTTCACTCTGATTTGCTTTTACATGGATCGGAACCTAATACTTCTGACCGTCGGCGATGTGGATTAACCATGCGGTTTATTCCACCAGAAGTCCGCGCCTTAAATCGACGGAACCAAAATTCGATAATCGCACGTGGGATAGACCCGGATAATCACTGGTTTGCCGCTTCTCGGCCCGAATTTGATCAAATTCCAAGTAAAAATTAACTTATATTAAAGTTCCGGAGGAATCCTAATGCCAAGAGAATTGATTGCTACTGGTCCAAGTCAAGCAGCTCTACAAATGTACAAGGAACAAGTCCTCGCTAATGATGAAATTCGGGTTCGTACACTATTTTCATCTCCTAAACACGGTTCCGGATTACGGTCATTCCGTGCCAATACTAAGGACTATACTTCTCCTTTCGATCGCAAGCGGGGAATTCATCACGGGCCCCCTATGCAACCGACATATCCACAGCCACTAGGCAACATGGCTGTGGGAGAAGTGATTGAGGTCGGGGTTGAAGTTGATCAGTGGGGAATCGGTGATCATGTCTTTTCCCATTTGCCAATTCGAGACACGCACACACTAAAAGCGAATCGTGTTCAACCTGTCCCTTCTAACATGTCACCACAATCTATTGTTTATAACGATCCAGCCGGGGTAGCTCTTTGTGCTATTCAAGCTAGCGAAATTATGTTGGGTAGCACAGTGGCAGTTTTTGGTTTAGGTGCAATTGGTCAGATGGCTGCGCAGCAAGCTAAATTACAGGGAGCCAGACAAGTTTTTGTTTCCGACCCAATTCTCATACGGAGAGAATTAGCCATCAAACATGGGGCCGATATAGCCATTGATCCGATTTCCGACGACGCGGGAGAGTTGATTAGGGATCACACCAATAATGTAGGGGTTGATATCTCTATAGAAGCAAGTGCTAACTACGCTGGTATGAATGATGCTATTCGATCGACGGGGTATGCTGGTCGTATAGTATCTGCAGCCTACTATGTTGGGGATTCAAGTATTCTTAGTTTTGAAGGTGAGTGGCATCGGAATCAACTAACAATACTAACTACTCGTGATGTTAATCCAACTTTGAGAAATGCACCCCGTTGGGATACCAAGCGCCTACACAATGAAGCTTTTGAATTACTAAAAGAAGAACGTTTATCCGTCGATGGCCTAATACATCCAATTGTGTCCTTTGAAGATTGTGTCGAGGCCTATTTAGCCACAGATCAACGGCCTTCAGAAAGTATTAAGCTGGGCATACGACATACTTAAGATTGGCTTCAAATCCTATTTAAAAAATAATGATCCATCATCCAGTACTACTCGGCGATCTTGATTTGACTCCAGAGAAGGGAGAGTTTGTTCAGAGGCTCGACTACCAAAATGGATGCTGCTATTAACTCATCTCGACTGAGTGCACGATTCCAGAGTTTGACTTCATCGATAAGCCCATCAAAATACCGCTCATTATCCACCCACCCGATTTCTAACATTCGATCTACTGATCTGATTTTTCCTTTTTTTCCAACTCTTTTTTCAGGTTTCCCGTTGATATATAGGGTATGGTTTTTTCCATCGTAAACTGTTGCTATATGAACCCAATTGCCAATAAACTTCTCCATGTTCGTTTGTCCAACTAGCCACTCCTGCGGTTGAGCTCCATAGAGATAACTGGCCAAATTTCCTTTCTCATTGATATCAAGATAATAAGCCGTTGGCTTACCAAGTACACAGTTACGGTGTTTCCAATCGTTTCCGATGTAGACAGATTTTGGATTAATCCACGCTTCGATTGTAATTGAATTAATGATATCAAGAGACTTACTGTCCGCAACTTGCACATGAGTTTTCTTTTTTTTGTCAAATTCTAATGCCTGCCCTTTGACACCGGCAACACGCTTTGGTGAACCGATAACTTTGCCCACGTTCTCATTATTGCCATTGTCTTTGGCTTGATTTCCAGTTTCTTCAAAAGACCAATGGGCGACTAGTCCTTCCTCTGCATTAACAATAGAATAACAAACAAAAAACAAGATCAGCACCGCGATGACATCAAGCTTTTCAAATTCTAGTTGATTCATATTGATCTCTAACAAAAATATTCTTACGAATCATTAATTTAAATTGATGACGTGTATTCTCTCAATTGTTGAAACTATTTGATATTTTATCTTACCACTGGTCTAGAGGATCTGATTCATTTTATCATCCTCAATATTTAATGTGAATAAAATGGGTCCTTATACTTACTAATCGGCTTGCCTAAAGTCCAAGTTACTTTTGCCTTTTCTGGGTGTTAACAAAATCTGTTGCGACTTGACCGTCCATACAAGATTTGCTACAGTGTAGCCCAGAAAGTTAGTTATATCTAGCGATAAAAGTTAAATATAGAATTTGCCATGTCAGAATCAATTAAAAATCAAAAAATAGCTAGCCAAGAACCGTTCATTTTCGATAATAACTGGGGTACTTGGGGTAGACTCCCCCAAGATGCCAACCAGCTTACGACTACTAATGCTGATGGTGAACCCGTTGTTCCACTAACAGAAGAACAGAAATTTATTTTTGATACTCAAGGGTGGTTAGTAATTCCTGGTTTATTGAATGAAATCGATCTGAAGGAGATGAGGGAATTTTGTTATCAATTGGTTAATGATCAAGATTCCTTGCCGGTGCACCAACGCACGCCTATTGCTGGCCCACTCGAAAAACTGGTAGATCACCCAGTCGTAGTTGGGTTTTGTAACGAATTTTTAGCCTATCCTGCCTTGTCAAGCGAAGATTACTACGGCTTTCGTTTCGAAACTAGTTTTTTATTATATAGACAAAAAGGTATGGGGAATTTTGGACCACATAATGGAAATGGTATCTGGCGGTTGCCAGGTAATTCTCATATATACCGAAATATTCCAGGGAAAGGATATTCGGGGCTAACTCGTGTTGTTTGGGAACTCAATCCTGTTAACAAGTTTGAAGGTGGAACGCTCTTCGTTAATGGAAGCCACAAAGCTGCTTACAAATTACCTGAGTCTATCCGCCAAATGGATTCATCACTCTGGGATAGTTATGAATGTCCTGCTGGTTCGGTTGTCTTTTTTTCTGAGGCCACTACACACAGTGCACAACCGTGGCAGAATGAATCCATAGACCGAATTCCTATCTTCAACCAATATAACTCAATTGGTAGTCGTTTTCACTGGTGGGAGCCCCCCCCCAGAACTGCTTGATCAAATGCCACCTAAGCGCCAGTCATTATTTCGACAAGCTTATTCAGAAGGTGCTAATATTGACCTTAGTACTCAAAATCTGTTTCGAAGGCCAATTGGCTAATGTTAGACGATAGGAAAATCTCAATTTGTAATCTTATCCAAGATGTGGATATTGAAATTAAACGGTTGTTCCTCAACACGTATGATTACCGAAGACGCCTAAAATGAAAATCTGGAAGAGTTTATCTCAGATAGAATTATACTTTTCGTAGGAATTTTAAAAATGCCAAATATAAAGTACAGGGTAGGGTTCATTGGTTGTGGTCGAATTGCGGCTGCACATGCTCTAGGTTATCAGGGGGTTAGTCAGATAGAAATGGTAGCTATCGCTGATCCTGTTAGGAGTGTTTTAGATAGTTTTGGCGACCAGTTTGGAATTAGTAATCGTTATTTGGACGCTCGGCAAATGCTGGATAAGGAAGATCTGGATATCGTTAGTGTTGCGACTTGGCACAAATTGCATGCACCAATGACAATAGCTGCTTGTGCCAGTGGAATTAAGGCAGTACTATGTGAAAAACCTATGGCTACAACGTTGGGTGAGTGCCACGAAATGATCACAGTAGCAAAGCGAAATAATGTAAAACTTGCTATCGCTCACCAGCGGCGCTTCTATTCAGCATGGACGGAAGCACGTCAATTAATTGCGGCAGGTGCGATTGGTCAACCTCGCCAGATCGTTTGCCGAGGCGGGCAAGGTTTGCTCAACGATTGTTCTCACCTATTTGATCTGATGCGTTACGTTTTAGGGGATCCACAAGCTGAATGGGTAATCGGTAACCTTGAGCGTAAAACTGACCGCTATGAAAGGGAAATTCCCATAGAAGATCGAAGTGCAGGCATTGTCGGTTTCGCTGGTGGTTGTATTGGCTTACTCCTTCAAGAAATTGATGGACCTAACTATCAAGGTGGAGTCGTTTATGGCTCAGATGGGATAATTGACTTAAACGAACAAAGAGCTAGAATCCTTGACACTCAAAGTTCCAGCTGGACTGATTATCCTATGGACGGTGCTAGCACACATGTGGCCCAAGCGCAGGAATTAATCGACTGGATCGAAGATAAAACAATTCATCGCGGTAACGCCCAAAACGGGTTAGCCACGGTAGAAATAATTATGGCAATCTACGAATCAGCCCGAATGCACGAAGTAGTACAGCTACCCCTTCGCACGTATTGCTCACCACTGGAACTGATGATAGAAAGTGGGGACCTGCCTGTTGAAAGACCTGGTCGTTACGATATTCGTTCGTTCTTGCTCCACGGTGAGGAGTTATAACGGCTACCGCACGCAGAAGGATAAAAAATCTAGGCGCAGGTAGGTAGATTATTATTTTAGTGTCTTCGGTCAGTATTAGTAGATCCGCTTGCCAGAGCCAGAAAATCAGGATCGTCTATTTTCTAGCGATTTCGAACTTTGGTAGAATTCCAATAGTTTTTCAGCTTGATATATTGTTTGAGGTTTTCTTCACGTTTGGAAATCTCTAGTAATTGTTCGTTTTTCTGATTTTCTTTTAAACGTGGGTGATTTTTTATGATCACTCGCTCCTTTGCCATTTGAAGTTCTCGGATTGGAATCAGTTGATCGTTATTTGAATCCATAAACACTCCCCAACCACTGCCAACCTCACTTAGAATTTTTATTTCCTTGTCGGCTTCTGGTCCGTATCGACCAAAAGCTAAAAAAACAGCCTTGATTCTGGCTTTCCACTCCGGAGATAAGTCTTTATGCCAAACCATCGGGTCACTCGGAATGAGTGGACTAGTCCAAATAGTACGAATCGTATCAGTTTTGTCAGGATGATTCTTGTAGAATAGTCGCAACGATTCGTCGTTATTAGTCGCAAAGTCAACCTGTTTAGTTGCAACCGAAATACAGTTCATCTCGTGACTAGCGTTCCGCATCCGTTTGAAGTATTTTTTTGGATTGATACCTTTTGGACCCCACAAATGGTAACTTGGCATGAGATAGCCAGATGTACTATTGGGGTCGCCGTTTCCGAAGATCAGATCTTTCCCATTCTGAATAATTTCATCGATAGTCTGATAAGGACTATCTTTAGGAACAATTATGACTGAATGGTAGCCGGAGGTCCCGTCATGATCAGTTACTTCAGCGAAGACTTCACCGTTTGCTCGATCAACTGCTTCCATTCCAGACTTATTACCGAACCAGGCGACATGTATTTTACCGAAACGTAAGGCTTCAATTACTCCAGCGTAATCTGGTGAAAAGAACGACTTAATTGGTACACCCAAGTTTTTTTCTAACTGTTTCAATAATGGATCAAATCCTTTTTTTAAATTACTACGGGACTCTGTAGCGATAATGCCAAACCTTAGTTGATCGATATTTTCTATGGCTTCGCCCCAACTTGGCCAGCAACTGAGACACAATAAGAAAATGATTATATTTTTATATGAGTGGCGCATAGAAACCTTATTTCGTAATCTTTATATTTCGATTTGTTACCTGGAGGGTTCAGAAAACACGTTGGAAAACTATTATAACATAATCCCAAAAGTCTGATTCATTTGGCTTGAGGTTCTACCCAAGTTTTAATGTTATTCTTATTAGTTTACTCTCTAATAGTATTTTCATTAATTTAGTGTTACATTTGAGTCTACAAACCTAGGCAATTATCAACCATAGGAGTAATCAGGTGCCATATAAATTTGAGAAAGGCAAGATTTATCGAATGCCAACCCACTTTGGCCCGAGTCTTGGACCAAGGCAGGGGCCAGACGGCCGGACTTTTGAGTGCAAAGACAATCCTAAAGCTACGTCGATCTCAGTTAGTTTTTTAACTGATTCCGACCAGATAAAATCAATATTGCCAGAAAATTTTGTACTGCTAGGTGAGCCAGTCATAACAGTTTCTGCAACCTACATGAAAGAGATTGAGTGGCTAGCTGGGCGTGGCTACAACACGCTAGGTGTCAGTTTCTCTGTTGCATTCAATGGCGAAAGGGATCAAGCCAAAGGAAACTTCTTATCAGTCTTATGGGAAAATTTAACTGATCCCATTCTGACAGGGCGAGAGGAAATTGGATTTTCAAAAATTTATTGTGAATTGCCTGAGCCTAGAGTTTTACAGGGCATAACAACTTGTCAAGCCAATTGGATGGGCTTTAACTTCATGGATATGAGTGTTTTTAACTTGAACCAAGTGGAATTACAAACACCTGTCTCATCGACAACTAAAAACGAAGATTTAACTGGAACATTACATTATAAGTATATTCCCCATACTGGTGGGTTTCCTGATAGTTGGGGGAGGGCAGATACTGCTTATGTCGTATTGACTCCGGAAAAAACTCCGAATCGAATTATAACCGAGATGTGGCGAGGAGAAGGTGAGGTCTTATTCCATCACGCTCGGTGGGAGGACTTGCCAACTCAGTATACCATAGTTAATATTTTGAACCAACTGGAAATAATAGAACCACGTGGTGCTAGTATCGTTAAGTCCATTGGTGGGAAAGATCTCAGCGATCAGCGAATTCTGAAATAGAGGAAAGTCGAATGTATAATCTCAGTGGAAAAGTAGCGTTAGTAACTGGGGCTGGTGGGCAACATGGTATAGGCCGAGCTATTGCCACCCGACTGGCTAAAGAAGGTGCAGATGTCGTGCTTAATGATGTTCAAAAAACTCCGTACCAAGATAATAACTGGAATGGGATAATATCCGTTGCGGAGGAAATTAGTAAGCTAGGGCGTAAAGTTTTACCCATTGTTTCGGATGTTAGTAAAGCTGACGAAGTGCAAAACATGGTTAATCAGACGATAGAGACTTTTGGACGTCTGGATATTCTAATCAATAACGCTGGTGCTAAGGCTGGTAGCGATCGTGTACCTCTTATAGACCTAGAGGAAGACGATTGGGATCGAGTTCAGGAAATCAATGTCAAAGGTGTATTCCTCTGTTGTAAGGTAGTTGCCAAGCACTTGATTACCCAAGGCCAAGGTGGAAAAATTATCAATATCTCGTCTATGGCCGGTACAAAGGGTATTGCTCGATATGCATCCTATTGTGCTTCTAAATTTGCTGTCATTGGTTTAACAGAATCGTTAGCATTGGAATTAGCCAGCCACAGAATCAATGTCAACGCAATATGCCCAGGATTAGTAGATACAGAAAGAGTAGGGCATATTGCTACAGCTACTATTACGGGTGAATTATCCGACCAAGAAAAGAGGACTTTACTTGTCGATAAAACTACAGCATCTGTACCGATGGGTCGTATTGCAAAAGTAGGTGATGTAGCCAAAACGGCTGCTTTTTTGGCATCATCAGAGGCTGATTATTTGACAGGTTTATCAGTCCGTGTTTCCGGTGGAGTTTAGAAAAAACCCCACCATTTCACCGAATCTCTTTTGATAAACCCTGTCATATTGGGGGTTGGATGTAATTTTTCAGTACTGTCACAGATGTAGTTGTATTTTAGACACTGCAAAGGACACTGTGGCATGAATCGTACTCATCTCGTCCACCGTAAAACTGGTACCAGTTACCTTTTCCGTTCTTACATTCCCGTCGACCTACAACCACAGTTTCAGAGAAAACAATTTCAGTTATCTTTGCGTTGTGGTATTCTGACTTTATCCAAATTTTTTGCTTCCAATCTCTATTTGGCGACTCAGTCTATTTATAGTTCCATCCGAGAAAATGCTGACATGAAGATATTAAGCAAATCCTCAATCTTGAATTAGAAAAATCTAAACGATATGCCGAACACTACTGTTTGGGTACCAACCGATTTAGTAAGGCAGAAAAATTCAAAAGTCTTGCCAAAAATGAGGAACAGAAAGAAAAGTTTCTACAAGATTTAAAAACTAATTATTAGCAGACACTGAAGCAGTTTAATCCCAAAGTAAGGGAAGTTCTAGAAGAACATGGTTTTCCGAAAGTAGCAGTTGATTCTGTTGAGTTTAAACATTTAAGAGATGAATTAATTGAATTACGACTGACGCGACATGAAATGAAACGAGTTATGTTGGAGGAAAAACAAAGACAAGATTCAGGTTCTACTCTTCAACGACCTACCCAAACTGTAATAAATCAAGTTCTTATCCAAATAGAATCAACTACTAATTTTCTCACATTATCTGAATTATCTAAATTGTTCTTAGAAACTAGAGTCGGTGGAGGATATGCAGAAAAAACAATTCTAGATTATCAAGACACATATCGATTGCTACTTGAAGTTTTAGGAGATATTCCAGTTGAGTCCTTAACTCACGAACACGGTAGAACATTAGTTCAAGTACTTAGAAAACTACCCTCCAATAGAAACAAGAAATACCCCAATCACTCAACTGAAGAATATATCTTTAATGAGTGATAGAACAATTATCAAACACAATGAAAAGGTATCTGCACTATTCAATTGGGCAATTAAGCAGAGGTATACGAAGGAAAACGTCTTTCGAGGTAAGATGACCCGACGAATCAAGCAAGAGTTTATTGAGAAGCACTTCACTCGAGATGAACTGAAACAAATACTGGGTAATAATTTGGAGCAGCAATTTTTTGACAGAAACAGACCCGAGAGATTTTGGGTAACACAAATTGCCGCATATTCGGCTGCTCGTCTGAATGAAATTTGCCAATTGAATATATCTGATATCAGGCAGGAAGATGAAATTTGGGTGATGAGTCTACTGAATGATGCCGAAGACAAAAATTTAAAGACTCAATCCAGTAATCGGATAGTGCCATTGCATCCTCATGTGGTTGAAATTGGACTGATAGATTATGTGGAGGATGTCAAGAACTCAGGAGTAGTAAAACTATTTCCCACTTTAAAATCAGAAACAAGCACTGGATTCGGTTCTGCGGTGGGTCGTTGGTTTGCTGGGTACCTGAAGAATCTTGAAATCAAGAAGAAAGGGAAGAATTTCCATAGTTTTCGACATACCGTAGTTAATCAGCTGACTTCCAAACAAATCTATCAACCCTTTATCAAAGAATTGGTAGGGCACTCATACGGAACTTTGACCATGGATGTCTATGCTGGAAGAAAACCACTGGAAGTTCTACTCTATGAATGTGTGGTTAAAATAGACTATGAGATTGAACAGAGGAACTAGACCCAGAGACCAACTAACTTACTCTTACACACATAAAGTTTCATATTTTCTACAATCAACTATTTAGTTAGGTAAATAGGTCTATTTATGGATACAAAACACTTGGGTCTTATGCCTCCAATTTTACTGATTTTTGTCTTCCTATTTTCTTGTGGTGATTCAGTCGAAACAAAACTAATTGGTGAGTGGCAAGGAACGGATGGATCTATTATTCTCAATAAGGATGGTTCATGGGTATTTACCATAGGTGATTTTGTCCTACCTACACCAGAAGAAGGAATTATGGTTGAGAATATGATTTGGTCAGTTGATGATACTCAAGATCCAGTTGATCTTGATTGTATGGTGTATTTAAGACAAATAGAATCAGGGATGAAACAGAGACTAATTCTCCCTCTAATCCTTCGTTTTTTAGGTCAGAATAAAATACAAATTAGGACAATTTTTGAACCCTCTAATGAAAGTACAACTACTCCCCCTACTTTGTATATGGGAAAAAGACCAACTGGTTTTGAAATAGAATCAGATGACCAAATGACACTCACTAGACAGTGACTTTTACATAAGAGGGAAAAAGACTGTAAAAGGGTGGAACCAGACAAACAATCAGTTACACCGACCCCAAGACTTGAAGAGAAGGTTTTAACCCAATATGCTAAAAACTCTTATCTCCAATGTGATAAAAGTATCAACACAATGGAGGAACTAGAACTAACCCACCTCAATGACGATGGCACGGAAAAATTCATGTCAGACAAAGTAATACTCCAACAACTAGAACCCTTCCTTCAAGACCAGTTATATAACGATTACCAGAGTTCAGTTAGGGAGTAAGGTCATTGCTTTAAACTAGGCATCAGTAATTTCATTATAGATTAGTATTCTTGTCTTTTGACTATCCTTGATTTATATTTTTGATAACCAATTGGTCCGAAATTGTACGTAACGTATATTACAGATCATAGTAGGAGTTTTTAACTTCTAATATGATCTTAGTATTATTTTGGTAAAAAGAGTTAGATTTATGCAAGAAGACAAAAAACAAACCGACTATTATGATGGTAGTCCATGTGGTACAAACCAAGTCAATATGGAAGAAAATAAAAAACAGGTAAGATGGTATGACAGTAGATTAGTAGGAATCCTAACATTATTAGTGATTGTATTGGTCGGAATATATTTTTTCAAAAGAATATAAAGTTAGTTTTCTATTCTAACTTCTTACTTGGTCAATAAAAATCAGTGATCTATATACTGGTTGCTACTGTTGTCCTTTCTCGTATTTAAACATTTTTTTATATCGTAGTCCGGGATTTAGTAATTAAGGGTAAAATAATGAAAGTTCTTAATATCACCTTTTTGGTTATTTTTATTGGTTTGGGGTATTTGTTATCTGGTTGTGGTTCAGAAGAATCAAATGGTGTTGGTGAAAATCGAAAAGGAATCCTCCTTGACCCATTGGATAATTCTTTTTCATTCGATACTCTTCAGAAAGTTATTGCAAACAAACAGAGGATTACTGCTAATCCTAACGATGTATGGGCATATTACAACTTGGGAAATCTTTATAAAGGTATCAATGTAGATGAAAAAGCAATTAATATGTTACAAAAAGCAATTGAAATTCAACCTAATAACGCAGTGGCATATTACATTCTTGTCCGCATCTATTCGATCCAAAATAATCCAGACCAAGCAATAAAATACTTACAGAAAGCAGTTAAATTAGATCAAGATTTAATTGAGTTTTCTAAAAGAGATAGTGAGTTAGATAACATTCGACGAACATTAGAATTCCAAAAGTTAATTAATTCTAAGTAAGCATAAAGGTTAAAAAGTGAAAGTTCTTAACACCGTTTTTCTAGTTACCCTTATTGGTGTCGGTTATCTTCTATCTTCCTGCGACGCAGTAGATAGACACATGAGTCAGGGATATGAGTTTGTTATTCAGGGCAAATATGAAGATGCGATTACTAAATATCAACAAATCCTTAAAGTTGAACCTAATCATGTGAGAGCAAATTATAATCTGGGATTGATTTATAGTATGCAAGGTAAATATGAAGATGCAATTGACACGTATCAAAAAGTCATTGATCTTTCCTCTGACGATGGGGTCGGAGATAATTGGACGGCATACAGTTATCTCAATCTGGGAGATATTTACAAAAAGCAAGGTAAACTAGATGATGCGATTGATAGATTCCAACAAGCAATTGCAGTTGCCCCCAATCAGGCATGGGTACACATAAGTCAAGCAATGATTCACCTCACGCAAAGTAAACCAGATGATGCAATTACCGAATACCAAAAAGCAATTAAGGATCAACCAAACAATGCAGGGGTATACTACGGTCTTACACGTGCTTATTCCCTTAAAAATGAAAAAGAAGTGTCAATACAATGGTTACAAAAAGCAGTTAAGTTAGATAAAAGTTTTATTGAATGGTCTAAGACAGACAGTGATTTGGATAATATCCGACAATTTTCAGCATTCCAACAATTGATTAATTCTAAATAGATTATAGTTAGATAATGAAAGTCTTAAAAATAGTCGTGTTGATTATTTTTATTGGTCTGGGGTGTTTTTTGTTTACTTTAAACAAAGAAGTACAAATTACGTATAATAAATTTCAACAGGATAAGTATGATGAGGTAGTTTCTGAATATAAAAAAATAATTGAAACCAGTCCTAACATCGTGTATGGATACTCGGGTTTGGGAGAAGTTTATAAAGAACAAGGTAAACTGGATGATGCCCTTGCTGAATTCAAGAAAGTTATTGAATTCGAACCCAAGAATGGATGGGGATATTATAGTGTTTCCTGTGTATATTCCCTCAAAAAAGAAACGAAACAAGCAATTGAGTTCCTGCAGAAAACAATTGATCTGAATGAAATTTTTATTGAGTATTCAAGAGGGGATCCTGATTTTGACAACATTCGGCACACACCGGAATTCCAACAACTAATCGATTCTTACTGACTGATCCAATTTCTTACCTCGTAGAAAAAGTCCTGTAATTTATTATCTCTATCCTCTCCTGTATTTAAGCATCTTCTATATCGTATTTCGAGATTTTAGTTCCACAGTACCATATCCACCTTTAAATTGGTTGAAAAACATGATGAATAAATTATTAGAATTAGATACCAAGAAAATTAAGAAGATAATTTATGGTAAGTCAGCAGAGATTGCTGACAAGGTAGGCATGCGAAAAGGGTGACTATCCAAAAAGGTTAATGGTCATACCATCATCACTTTGGAGAAGATTAACCGAATCGCAACTGCGTTAGAGGTGGATACTTTGGAGATTTTGAAGCAGACATATCCAGATTCAACTGACTAATACAGATAATTAATATGGATGACAATAAACAACAAGAACAATACAAACCAAATAAAGATAGAAGTTTTTGGTCTCCTACACTACTCGGAAAGAATAAAAGAGAATATTTCTTCATAAGGTCTACAAAAATTTTGTTTTGGTTATTGGTGTGGAATTTCTTTTTAATAAAGGGGAAAGAGTGGAGTTTTTTAAAAATTTCTTGGGGGATATCAATAGTTGTTTGGATTATTTTTTATCTATCAAGACGAGCTGCCATATTAAACGAGTCAGAAGATAGAGGGTCGACTGACTAATGACATCTTCTACATTTGCCCGAAGGAAGGAAACGGATGAAGAAAACGATCCGGTCGCAAATAACGAGGAACAAATACAACAAACGACACAGGATGATACTGGTACTAATGTTGGTGGTGTTACTTATGTCGGTTCTATGGAATATTTTACTGGGTTGATAAGCAACAAAAAAGACAACCTGATTGATCAACTAACCCCAAAATTTCCAAAAGGGTTTGTTTTGGTTTTTGGTCTGAGAGAATTCGTCGAGTAACATCTGTTTATCTTCTGTCATCTTCAGAATATCTGAATACAGATTCTGTCTGTGCCTGGTTGCAACAACTATTTCAAAACGATGGTCACCAACAAAGGAATGATGTTGGAATTTTAGAAACCAAATTCTGGTTAAAGGCACATCAAATCAACACTCAACAGAATAACGTTTTTGCACCCAAAGATTTATACGAGGATTATGTTAATTACTTTAAGAAATCTACTAGCAGTGCCAGTTTTGCCGGTGACGAAAGGAAGTTAAGTGAACGTTTAAAAGAACTGAACAAAATGGGGGAAATTGAGTTTTCTGCCCCACTTTTTGCCCGAAAAACATTCAAAAAGTTAACTGGCAAAGATGGAACAACAGGTTGGAAATTCCCTGGTATCGACCGAATACGCAAGATCTGGGTGGATGAAATATGGGATGGTGATGAAGAAGGTGCATGGGGCAGTGAATATCAACCCGAAGACAAAGTGGTAACTATGCGTTCCGTTGAATCAGAAGATTTTGTACAACCCCAATTCAGTAAAAAGGTGGAACCAGACAAACAATCAGTTACACCGCCCCCAAGACCTGAAGAGAAGTTTTTAACCCAAGACGTGGCCCCTTATGAGGATGGTATTTTGGGTGATGACTGGGATTTCGATTACGACTATTAAAATTTAACCACCCAAGTCGGCAAAACACTACGTAATCAACGTAATCGGTGGTGGTCATTGAGTATAACCACCCTATTTACAAAACCGAACCAATATGCTAAAAACCCTTATCTTCAATGTGATAAAAGTATCAACACAATGGTGCAACTAGAACTAATCCCCCTCAACGACGATGGTATGGAAAAATCAATGCCTGACAAAATAACACTCCAACTGTCACCACCGAATTTATTGAACTGGCAAAGGTCAAATTCAGTTGAAATTTGAAGTCCAAGTCCGACGGACCAACCGTCGCAAAACTACTACCATCCAAGTCCAGCAGGGAGTGGTACAGGTGGTAGTGCCTCAAACCTTATCCCAACAGGCAATCGATGACCTGATTGCTAAAAAATCTAATTGGATCAGACAGAAATTGGTACTGCAACAATCGGTTCCAGTTAGTAAACCCAAACAATTTGTCTCGGGTGAATCCTTTACCTATTTGGGACGCAACTACCGATTAAAGGTGAAAACCGGTCAGTTGCAACCAGTCAAACTGAAACACGGATATCTGCAGGTAACCGTACCAAAAGAACAGAAATCAGATTATCAACTGACCCGACACCAACTTAGAGATTGGTATCTGCATCGTGCCATCGACAAACTGGAAACCAAAACTATCAAATATGCGGACAAAATGGGTCTGCAACCCACCCAGATCAAGGTTAAGGAATATAAAAGTCGGTGGGGCAGTTGTAATAGCAGAGGTCAGATCAGTTATAACTGGAAGATTATTATGACTCCGCATCGGATCGTAGATTACGTAGTGATACACGAGTTATGTCACCTGATCCATCTCAACCATTCAAAAGAGTATTGGCAACAAATCAGGTCGATGATGCCCGACTATCAGGACCGAAGGAATTGGTTGAAAACTAATGCTGGATTGCTGGATTGGTAAGAGGAAAGCAAAAACTAAGGACAAATACTTCCTGCCAGACCAGTTGTATAACGATTACCGAAGTCCAGTCAGAGACTGAGAACCCGACTTAAAACTAAGATTCACTGACCTGTATACCGGTTATTACTCCTATCCTTTTTCATCTTTAAGCATATTTTATCTTGAGGTTTGAGATTTTAGTTCCACAGTACTGTATTCACCTTCAAACTAATCATATGGTAGTAAATTACAAAAGTTAGAGATATAGTCTCTTATTGCAAACACATAAAAGTAATCAGATAAAAGATGGGAGAACAAAAAGTAGATCGAGTTTTTTGTAGACTGTGCGGATTTACAAATCCTTCAACTAATTCATCAGAGTGTCCTACTTGTGGAACATTGGAATGGAGAACCGACTTTCTTCCTTCTCAACAACGTATTGTGGAGTTCCAAACACGGTTACTAATTCCTTGCAGAAACCAAACTTTGGAGTCAGTTGAGTTGGAATGTACTAATCAAACTGTTTTTTCATTGATAAAAAATCAATCAGTCGAGGAAGGAGAAAATTGTAAGAATTGTGGTCAACCTTGGGCAAGTTCAACCAATTGAACTTAGAACGAATAACGAGACGTCTAAAACCTAAAGGAATAATGGACCGTCTCACTCAAAGGTGTGGCTTAACTCAAAAAGAGTGGTTTGATTATCTGACTGAAGAAGACCGTGAATTAGTTAAAAAATATAATCTATATTCAGTTTTTAAAAAGGGAAAACCTGAATTTAGATTCGTCACATTCTTTGAAGACTTCAGAGAGGATTGGACTTCTGCTTCTTGGTAGTTGACGTATATAATTATTATTGTATTAGTCTTAATTATCCATTTTTTTCGACATAGTAAGAAATTAGAGTAGAAAAAAGGATTTAAAAGAGAAAAGACAATGAAGTTCTTAAAAGAATGTTTCGGATACTATCTGGGTGCTTCAATCTGCACATTCATACTTTCTATTTGTCTTTTGTACTTAGTTGCTACTTTGGTATTTCCTAATCTTTGGTTTAATCCGTCGTTTATAATTGAGAAGACAAGTTTACTAATAATGATTGTGGTGATCGGGACAATGTTATGTTTGCTGATTATGCACATCTTAAATGGATACAATTCCACCTACGAAGGTTTGTTGGTCGATAAATTATCTCAAAGACATTCTGAAGATAGTTCTGGTAGTCATTACTATATTAAACTCGAAGAAAATGGCAAAATAGTAGGGAAAGAGGTTAGAAAACAACAATACTGTCAGGTCGAAGTAGGAGATTACGTTACAAAGAAATCTGGGACTTTTGAATTATCAGTTAATCCAACTTCTGACCCTGCCGAAAAAACTCAGTGATCTGTGCACTGGTTATTTCTACCTTTTTTATTATCGGACATTTTTTTGCCTTTTGAGACTCATAACAGAAAACCAATCCAGTCATAGTTAGGGGTCGTTTTTGGTTCAGTCTCAATAACACACCATTAACGTCCAATAATCTCTATTATCAGACGTTAACGATTCTCCAGTTTTTTACTATCTTTTCCCTAAATTTAAAAGTCCTTTACACTGTAGACATTCAAAATTGTCTCATCTGCGATATGAATGTCGTATCTGTCCGGTTATGTTCTGTCTTAATACCTAGTACTGACGGGAGAATTGTAGACTGAGACCGGTGGCATGTCTAATGCTTTAATCTAATCTTTTTGTGCAATCATAGATTTATAGTTAGAGAGGTAATAATGCTGAAAAATGGAATTCTACTAGTATTAGGTGTTCTAGTTCTATTCATTTTCACTGCCAGAGCATCGGCAAAAACCAAGATAATTGATGTAATCTATTTGACTGATGGAAGTGTGGTAACAGGTAAGATTATTGAAAAAATACCTGATGAAATAATAAAAATAACAGATGGTGATAAATTGCTAAAACTGCCCTACTTTTCTTATTCGGTTGACCAAATAGAAAAAATGGATAAAGTGAAAGTGGAATTTAAAAGTAGAACAGTTGCTACTCTCTTTGCGGTAGTAGGTCCATTGTTCATGGTATTACCTATTTTTCAAGGTTATGGACAACTGTATAACGGTCAGTATTTGAAAGCAGCAGGTTTCTTTCTAAATGGTTTCGCAGGTATTACTCTTTTCTTAAATTCTGGACTAGCAGGAGGTGATGGTGGTTTGGGAGCAGGTATGGTGTTGGGTGGTTACATATGGTCAATTGCAGATGCCAATCAGTCTGCTGAAAAGATCAATCAGTTATCTAATCAAAAAGTTAATGAATTGAAACTAAAAAACTACCAACCCAAAGATATACCGACCTCACTCAACCTTAACTACATTCCAAGTCAAGGAATGATGGCATCCTATAGTTACAGTTCGGTGTTCATATAAAGAATATTGATTATGAAAAATATATTGTTGTTAGTTATTGGATTCTTAGGATTATCAATCTTTGGTACTAATGCTTCTGCTGAGGATATTGATGTGGTCTATCTTAAAAATGGCAGTATTATCAAAGGAGTGGTTATTGAGACTATACCTAACGAAAGTATAAAGATCGAAACTGATGATGGAAGTATTTCTATTATTGAAATGCCCGAAGTCGATAAGATCAAAAAAATTCAGTTTGTTGAACCAAAGGATCCTCTAGTTGCTGTTGGTTCAGGGGGTGGCACTGCGTGTTTGAGTTTATTATCTCCAGTACCAATACTTGGTGCTGGTCAGATTTATAATGGTCAATATCTAAAAGGACTTGCCTTTTTTGGGATAGGGATACTTGGATCGTATTTAGAATATCTTATTATCAATCAAGATGATGAGGAGTTAGAAACAATCGATGACAGAATAGGAGAATTAGGTGCAACTTTAATAATTGGTAGCATAGTTTTGTCTCCTATCGATGCCTACTATTCAGCAAAAAGAATCAACTCAGAAGCAAAAAAGAAAGTATTATCGACCACTACCTTTCTCCAATACATTCCACACGAAGGAATGATGGCATCTTACAATGTCAAATTTTAGTTGATTCTAAAAACGAGGGAATATATGCAGAAAACAGGAATTCTGGTATTAGGGATCCTAGTTTTATTGATGTTTACTGCTAATACATCCGTAGAAACACAGATGCTTGATGTAATTCACTTAACTGATGGAAATTTGGTGGTAGGTGAAATCACTGAAATTATTCCCAACCAAACTGTCAAACTTAAAACTCACGTCTTAGATAACTCTTACCAGGGGATTTCTTTCCTGCAAGAACCCGATAAAGGTGAATTGAAGATTTATCCGTTTGGGCAAATAGAAAAAATGAGTAAAGTTGAAGTAAAGTTTAGGAATAGAACCACAGCAACTGTACGTGCAGCATTATTGCCCTCAATCTAATATCAATATTGTTAAGCGACTAGGTATTTTAGCCCAACAGGTCAAATCTTCAGACACCTTAGTTTTTTACTTCTCAGGGCACGGCATTGTCAATAATGGGAGTTCCTTCTTGTTAGCTGCTAATAGCGATACTACTACTCAAAATACCTTGGAGATGAGTGCTGTCCCCTTGGATCGGGTCAGTAAAATCCTATCTTCGGTTAAGGCCCAACAACTTTTGACGATAATTGATGCCTGTCGTAACAACCCTGAGATAGGTCATAGCAGGGAAGATAATGTCCTGACAGATGATTTTTCTAAAGGCTTCAAGATCAGGCGTAGCAGAGGCAGTAACGGACAGCCCAGTGTGAGTGCTACTCTCTATGCTTGCAATGTAGGTGAAAGAGCTTATGAATGGTCAGAGAAAGGACATGGAGTCTTTAGTTATTATTTGCTGGAAGGCTTGAATGGTAAGGTGGCTAATAGCCAAGGTCAGGTCACAGTGACGGGTTTGGCTGAATACACCCAGAGCAAAGTAGTGGATTGGGCTGAAAACCTATCGCAACAAAAAGCAGACGCCCTGGTTAAGCTTGCAGGGAGGAGCCAAGCTAGTTTTAGTTGAAGGGGTTAGTCAGTCAGCAGAGGCAACCACCCCAACCAAGGTTGCTCCAACTATTGATGCGGAAGCTGAGATGTGGGCTATGGTTAAAGATTCCAATAACCCAAATGACATCAAAGAGTTTGTGGCCATGTTTCCTGAGGGGAAATTAGCCAAGGTGGCTGCTTTTAAGTTAAGAAAATTACAGACTGGATCAGTACAGAATCCATCGCTGGACTCTATCAAAGCAAGTCCTGATCAGATGATTCAAGACGAAGGAGCGCCTGTACCACCGTCGGGCAACCAGAGGATCATCACCTGGGCCAAAGATAACTCACAGATGGTACTGATACCGGCTGGATCGTTTGAGATGGGTGATCATTTTGATGAGTCGCCTCCGCGGCTGGGGGCAACACCAGTTCATACAGTGACCTTGGATGCTTTCTATATGGATGTACATGAAGTAACGGTGGGCCAGTTTAGAGAATTTGTCAATCAGGGTGGGATAGCTATGGTGGTAATTGGAATGAGGTAGCTCGGTTCTCACCAGGCGACGATTACCCGATGATCTATGTTAGCTGGAATGATGCGGTGGCTTATGCCGAATGGGCAGGCAAACGACTGCCAACCGAAGCCGAATGGGAGTATGCGGCACGAGGTGGATTGGTCGGCAAACGTTATCCCTGGGGAAATGAATTAATAACAAATGACAAAGTAAGATTTAAAAATGATGAATCTGGTACTTATGGGCCTATAGCAGGTAAAAGTTTGCCAGCAAATGATTATGGGCTATAGGGCCATAAGTGGCAATCTCCAGGAGTGGTGTTTAGACGCTTGGGATCCTGAGTTTTATGGGAAGGGAATAAAAGAAAATCCTATTGCTGGTGGAGGAAGTATTGACTTCCCTCTGGGGAAGCCTCCCTATCACATGGCTCCTAGAGTTTTAAGAGGAGGTTCTTGGAATCGCAATAGAGACTATATTCGTGTAGCCGCCCGATATAAAAATAGTGGTTCGGTAATGCATTACCAATATGGATTTCGGTGTGTTGTTCCTTTAGAAACTATTAAGAGCTCAATGATGCCTAGACCAACACGCTCCCCCCTCATAACTCTAGTATCTAATAAAGATGGATCAGAAATGGTACTAATACCTGCGGGAAAATTTGAGATGGGCAGTATTTCTGGAACTACCAACACACAACCCATACACACTGTTGAGCTGGGGGCTTACTTCATGGATCGACACGAAGTAACGGTGGGTAACTTCAAAGAGTTTATTAATCAAACTGGATACAACTTCCAATATTAGACTCACGTAGAAGAATACTCACTTACGGACCACCACCCGATGACCCATGTCTCTTGGTATGATGCAATGGCATATGCCGAGTGGGCAGGGAAACGATTACCAACGGAAGCGGAGTGGGAATATGCTGCCCGAGGTGGATTAAAATGGAAACAATATTCATGGGGCAATAATCCTTCTCATAGTCATGCTAATTTACAAGGTGTAAATATTAAAGACCAATGGCATAATACTGCCCCGGCCGGAATTTTCGACGCCAATAATTACGGTTTATATGATATGAGTGGCAACGTATGGGAATATTGCTTAGACGAATATGATAATGAATTCTACTCAAAAAGTCCTAGTATAAACCCAGTAAGTAGTTCGTATAGTATTACTCACATGTTATGCACGTACAAAAAAATAACTACTCGCAGAGTTACTCGAGGAACCTCTTTTAATGGGACAATCTCAGATCGATCATTCATTACACGAAGGATTCCTATAGAATGTAGTGGCAGAGAAAACAGGACAGGTTTTCGTTGTGTAATCGATGTAGATAAAAACGGAACCCCCAAGCTCAATCCTGACGGTAAGGTCTGGAATAGGAACTAGTGTGTTTTATCACTAACCAGAAAATATGATCTTGAGCCTTTGAAGAATTCCCCTAACTTCAATGCGGCTAGCCCTGTTAAAAATGATGTTATCGTATCATGACAGAGAATTTTTACTCTTGATAAGAACTTGTTGTATATATGTTCGAAAATTCTAATTCTCTTTGTTTTTTTGATTTGCTAGTCATTTAATATAGGGGCCAACTAATCCTGCAGACTGATAACAGTCTAGCTTAAATTATCAATTTTATCCCTTTAAGTCCTAACTTAGCCAAAATAATTCCCCATCTAAAACACGAGTTATCTTTTGCGCGGGTTTGAATAACGTAATCTCAGTACTGCTGATCTGTGGAAAATCTAGCTAATAGTCAAATTTCATTCCCACCCATCCAACAAGTCTTTACAGATATCGGCTCTAGAGATGCCAACATTTCCAGGCATGCCCCCCCAATAGAATATAGCTAAACCAGACTCGATTTCTATCGGTATTGGCCATTCCGTTACCAGAGTATCACGACCACCACCCGCGTCTATGGGAATAATTGGGTTATACGGATAACGCTCCCAATGAATTAAGTCTTTTGACCGAGCCATACCAACTTGATCGAACCATAACGCCACATGCTCAGCATAATGAGCTCCTTCATAAAACATATAATGGTAATCACCATACTTGATAATTCCTTTGGGACGTACGTGGGTATCATCCCAAGCTCCACTTTCACCGAGAGGAAAAACCGGATTGTCTGGATACTTGGTCCATTTTACAAAATCCTCACTCATAGCCAGTCCTCCTCTATCGCCCCATCGGTCTAATACTCGACCAAATCCTGTATAGATCATTATAAAACTACCATCTAACTGCCGAATAAGATTATGGAGGTGTATATGAGTTTCATCAAAGCCCGGTGGTTTGCTGGTTTTAATCAATGGATTGTTTAGTCCCAGATTGAATGGACCGTAGGGTGAGTTTCCGATGGCATATTCTAATCTTATCCATCTATCATTATCCCAAACAGTATAAGTGAGTGCATATCTCTCATTCGGTTCTTTAACTAGAGACATGCCTTGGATTTTTAAAGGCTGGTGGCTATTTGGAATAACTCGTTCAAAAATAGGATTCTGTTCATACTTTTCAAAATGATAGCCATCATAACTTGTGGCTAAACCGATACGTCCAATCCCACCACCTTCTAACCTTGAGTCAGTATTATCTATTCCCGTGTAATATAGGTAATACGTTTCCCCAAATTTCTTGATTGTAGCAGGAAACGCTTGGTTTTCATCCCAAGTCCCACTTGCCTCCTTAGAGGATAAAATGGGATTTCCTTCATACTTCTTGACTGATGGGATTGGCCAAATTTGAAATTTTGGTATTCTATACTTGCCTTTATTAGTGAAGCTTAGGCCGTATCTTCCTTTATTTGGTTCAGGAAATTTGTATAAATTATTTATTTGGATTGCGCCTTGAAGTTTCGGGTTAGTTATGGTGCCGATCATATGATCGTTTAAACGAAAAGCATAAGTTGCTCCCCGTTTGAGGATATTAAATTTATTGAATCTAGGCCGAAGTTTAGTTTTAGGAATTTGCCAGACCTTGACCAATGTTCTACTTATTTGAAGCATCTTGGTATCGCCTATTTTAACCCAACCTGTTTCACCCAGAAGGTTATAGTAACCAGCTGAAACACCCGTAGATCGATCGCAAGTAATTTTCAAATTGAATTTTCGTGCATGATTAGGAACGCTGATTGGAGGTAAATCCCAGCCCGGCATGACTTTAAAGATGAATTCTGAACCAAATTGATTAAATCGTCTTTGTATCCCAAGATAACTCGACTGATTATTTTCTGGGATTAGACGAAAATCAATTTGGCATCCACCATCTCCTGACACCGAATTTACTTGCACAGATGCTTCTAAGTACTCGTTTGGTAGAATGCGACCGATAGTTTGTACTCCTTCATTGTGTGCCATTATGCCATCGTTTCCTAGCCGTAATCTTCCACCTTGAGTTGTAGCTTGACCATCATACTGATTCCACTGAGCAAGACCAGATTCGAAATCATCCGTAATCGAACTTACATCGGGGCTTGCTAAAGTGAAATTATCGATCTCTATCTCGTAATTACTAGTCCCATAAGCCAAAATGTCAGCCCGAACTGGATTAGAAGTAATACTCTGTATCCAGTTATCTTGTTCATTATCTGTGGCAATACGACGAAGAATTAGTTCTGAGTTCTCTAACGTCAGAATATATCCATACGAATAATCATCAGCAATACTAAAATGGATTGATTGTGAGGAATAATTAATGTGTTCAATCTCAGTTTCAATTATCCAATCACCAGAGATAATTTTCTCAGAAAGAATACGGTGTAGTCCATCATTAACAATTTCACATTCTATTTCGTCAGCTTGAAAGTCCCAAGCACTTGAGGAACCTTCAACAATTTGCCAATCTTTTTTCATCGAATCATGGGTTGTAACATTACTAGCCATGAGTGTTAAGACAATTATCAGATAGATATTAGCCATTGAATATTTCCTGTTTTGATATTTTTCTCGACTCGTTTCATATTGCTAAACGCAACCGACAAGATCCTATCAGCTAAATCATGATTTTGAGATATCTTCACAAAGTAGAGGAGATTTCTGGTGGCTGATTGGCGGTTTTATGTTCATTACACCTGATTTTCTTACTACTAAATGTCGGGATTAAGGAGTAAATTAAGGTAAAAACTGAATTTTGAGGAAAATGACAAAAATCAGAAGTGAAGAAAAAATAGGTTTCTACCTTGACAGATTGGAAGAACTGTGAAAGAATAGGTGTCAGCTTTACTAAGAAAAATAAAGTCACAGCCAACCCTGCCGAGTCTTCCTCGGCTTTTTTTATGCTTGGAAATATTTTTCCTAACATTTTTGATGTTGTTTTTGACACGATAAAATAGTCTTTTGAGATTCTATTGATGAACAGACCAAATTTCAACCAAGCTATCAATCAGTAATGGCCAGTTTTTACCACTATCGGACAGATGTAGCAAATGGGTATTTCCTTTAATGTCATTTGTTCTTAATCCTTTCTCGACTACATTTGTATCTGCTCTTAATTCCAACCTCTTGCCAATTTTGGCTTCTAATGGTTCTTCAATCCTTACACAAACTAAGCTACTGATTTCTACCTCAGTGCGATTCAGTAAATGATCAATGTTCCAATATAAAGTCTTGCCTGTTCTTGGAATCAGTTCACCGCTGGCTAACTTTATATCTGAAAAGAACTTTAGCATGTCAGGTCGAATCTGATGAAGCATTCGATCAGAGGTCCGTGTAGCATGTCTGACCAACCGCCGTGCTAGACAAGTGGAACCTTTTTTACCCAAATCTGATCCAGTATAAATGTATTCTGCCTTTGGCAGATGAATTACTTTTCCTTTTTTGAAACAACCGAAGGCTAGTTCTAGATCCAAAAGAACGGAGATTCGTAAAACATAAATACCACAGGGCAAGTCATGACCAATAACAGTTATGTTCCTAGAACTCGCAACCATTGATTATTCGACGGTTATCACCTTATTATTTTGGTTGAAATTATAGGATCGTACTTTTAAGCAAAATCTATTCTTCGATTTTTTCTTCTTCCACTGGTGAATCTAACCCTGGTAAGAAACCACTATAAGTCTGTTTACCTTTCTTATCTACCCGAAGTGCAACTAGACCTCTTGTTCCTTTTGTTAATTTACCTCTGGCTATCTGGATTCCTAAATGACTTCTTTCGTGATGTCCTTCTGATTGTCTTCTAACTCCATCCTCATCCAAGATAGACAAGACATAGTGTTTATTCGCTTGTCCTCTACCGCTAGAGACCACACGCTCCCAAATATCAACTATTTCGCCATTGATGTGAATTTTTTCAGTCTCACGCATTCTCTTTTGGGCGAGGTATCTGCGAACAAATATTAGTACAAAAGGTAAGATTAATAATGCTAGACAAATTATTAGAAATACCACATTAACAGGACCTAGTTCTTAACTTGATTGATATATGGAAATTAGTTGAAGCGAATTTATTCTATGATATCAAGTAAGGGAAAGCTATATAAAAAAGAAAGATAGCTGACTAGGGTTGATTCTGGTTAATTGTGTTAGCAAGTCAACCATTGTCTGATCTCGAGCCTGTCAAAGAAAACAAAACGGAAAAAATGATGGCCATTTTCTGCCAGATGCTGGATGTCTACTCCGGAGTCATCGTTTTGCAGGTAGTGCATTTCCAGACTAGTGCAAATTTATCAGGCAAAAAAAGAAGGTGAGCCAGAGGAGTTGACCCACCTTACAGAAGGAAGTTTTGAAGATACTACTATTATAGCCTCATTTGGCCATAACTTGAATTCAGAAACAAAAAAGGCGAGCCTCTTATTAGCTCACCTTCAATGCTCTTCATTAACTTCTCGTGTAAGGTCAGTGCCTGAAGACACTTCCTCCGTTCCCTATTTTAGGGTAGTACCTTCATTTGTGCAATGATTTGATTCATCACTTCAAAATCACCATCTTCCTAGTTTCTATATAACCACCAGCCTGCAACTGATAGAAGTAAGTGCCTGAACCGACCGATTCTCCAGTCTCTGTCCTTCCATTCCAATAGGCTGCCTGGTCAGTACTGATATGTCTACCAGCTATTACTATTCCTAGTTCTAGTCGACGAATAGGTTGTCCTTGAATATCATAAATAGTGATAATGACTTGACTATCCTGATCTAGTTCAAAGGGAATCCAGGTTTCTGGATTGAACGGATTAGGGCGGTTGGCATAGCCAGCTGTTTGCCTACTGTCAATTGACAATCTTCGAAAGCTAGGACCCAGCAACCTCGTCCTGGTTCTATATTATTGACTTGGTTATAGCTCTATTGTTTAGGATTCCACTCAAAAAGAGAACTTGGTACAATCAATCCGTCGGGCATGTCTTGGGGATTAGAAAAATCACAGACATGGTTAACACTACCAATCATGTTCCAACCTGCTCTCAGGTCAATGCTATATTCATCAACCGGTGTCAGTGGTAACTCCATTTCCTCTCTGTTTTGATTAAGAGTCAAAAACCAGTAGCCGGCTCCCAGACCAAGTTCTTCAACTACCTGGTAGCTGTGTCCAGAAGATTTCCATTGAAAAAGTGATCCCATGGTCGTTTCACTCTTATCAGCCATAGCCATAGCCATAGCCTTAGCAGTCAGGTCTGCGGTCGGGGTACCTGGTAAAGAAATCATATTCCAGCCGGGGTATAGTTCTAAGACCATTCTCTGGGAAAATACTAGTTCAAATTGATAAACTTCGTTTTTCGTGGCCGAAAACTCTAATTCTTTAACTGATCTCATATCGATTTCTTGGTCTTGATTAATGGCTCGAAGTTTCAATTTAGTGAAGTGGTCAGGTACTAGGTTCACATCCCATCGTAACACAAAGGGGTGCTCATCAGCACGGACGCGTAGGCGATAGATCAGACGTTCCGCAGGAGATCGGTAATCATCGACCAATTGGGTAGCTAAATCATCTTCGATTTCCCAATAGGCATATAGCTTGATTGGTGGGTTGGGGGTGCCAGTCGATCCAAATCAGCATCAAATCCATCAGTAGCTTCTTTATAAACACCCAATTTAAGGAATTGTTTGTTTACACTAGTATCTTGGCTTTCCACTTGTATCGCTGCGGACCATAGATAGTTATCGGATGGAGAACTTTCTTCAGTTTGATCTTCTTGGTTGATAATCGAAGTTTTTTCAATTACTAATTTGTTGTTGATTACGGCTCCACGAGCTGCAATATCTAATTTTTTTCCCTCTGGATTATTGAGTTCAATAAAAGAAAAACCAATTTTGGATTCTCTTTGACCTAGTACCTTAAGAGAAACAGTTGCTAGTCGACCTTCTGATTGCATCGAAGATCCATCTACG
>JACLAC010013696.1_pt1 | contig 35357 bp, 28 predicted proteins | sample 8027881 | NCBI WGS metagenome assembly JACLAC01 (sample SAMN15725517, study PRJNA655200) | protist metagenome | isolation source: fluorescence activated cell sorting (FACS) single amplified genomes of... | place: Spain: Blaines Bay Microbial Observatory, Mediterranean Sea | collected 2016-01-19 | reverse complement strand
TCGCGACGAGACGGCGGACGATCGAGGCGGAGACGGAGAAGGTGAAGCAGCAGCTCGAGCAGGTCGCGAAGCAGAGGGCGGCGAGCACGATACAAAAGTCGGCGCGGACGAGATCGGCGGCGCATGAGAAGGAGAAGAGGATCGAGGAGGAGGCGGCGGCGGCGAAGCTCGCGAATGCGAGGGCGGAGGCGGCGGCTGTTCGAATGGAGGAGCAGCGGATTCGTACGGCGACCGATCAGGCGCTCGCGGGCTCTCTACCAGCGGCCGCCCTGATCGGTATTCCGACGCAACCCCCTCCCCTCTCCGCACAGCCGGCGGCGGGAGCGGCGGCGGGAGCAGGTGGTGGTGCCGACTCGGAGTCCGCTCTGATGGAGCTGATCATGAAGTTAATGATTGACGACATGGCGTCAGCACAGCCGCCACCGCCAATCCCGCAGCCTGAGGTCTTGCCGCCGCCACCGACTGAGCTGCCGCCTTTGCCGCCTTCAGCAATGCCGGACCCGGTTGCAGGCGCAGCTGCTCCGATGGCGGCGTGTGCGGCCGCGCAGGACAAGGCCGCCTCGGCATCTGCAGCCGCCGCCGCGCTGACAAAGTCGTGCGAAGCTGCGCTTGAGGCAACCGTCGCTGCTCAAACCTCGGCAGCAACGTCCAAAATCGCGTCTGAGGTGGATCGCATGATCGAGCGGCTCGACGCGGCAAAGGAGCGCCAGAACCTGGAGGTGGGTCTGGAGTCTGCCAAAGCGGTTGCGACCGAGATGGCGTCGGTGCTTGCCGATAAGCTCGCCGCGGCACTACCGTCGGCGGCGACGATTGCGAGTTTAAGAGAGGAGGCGACGCGATCGAGGACGCCTCCGCCGCCTCAATACGTCTTCATGGGCCCACCGCAGATGCCAATGATGATGGGTCCTGGAGGGGGAGAGACGTCTGGCAGCTATGGAGGCGGCTCGTCGACAAGGAAGAGCAGCAAGCGGAAGGAGAAGGGAAAGAAGGGCAAGGAGGAGGAGGCGACGAAGGTTGTTGACGCAGAGGACGAGGCGGAGGTGGCGGTCGAGCAACAGCCGACGAACGTCGCTGCTTGCGCCGCTGCCGCTATGCCGGCGATGACGTCGGCGGCGCATATCCACGATTCGTATGGGTACGCGTCAGAGGGGCTGGCGTCCGAGGGCGAGGTGCGGCGCATGGACTCGTCGTTCTCGGAGGGCGAGCTCGGCTTCAACTACGGTGCCACGTTTGGGCCGATGGGCGCGGCACCTGTAGACTATTCGGAGGGTGAGGTGGACGTGTAGAGAGCGTTGTGTGCGAGGGAACGGGAGGCTTCAGTCAGAAAAGCGCGCAAGGCGTGGCCGAAACTTGGACAAAAAAGGGTCGCGATCGCGGCGTCGGCGGGCCACCACAACTTGCTAATCGCATCCGTCCACCACCGACGATGACCTTCACGCAGGAGGAGATTGAGGACATTAAGAGCGAGTGCTTCGCAAACGACGTCGATTACAACTATGAAGTGTTGAAGGACTGGGATGAGGACAAAATACGCGACTATTTTGAGAGTGGCGGCGGCGGTGAAGGCTCTGCGCCTTCGGCTGTCGTCGAGGCGGGTGAGGAGGATCCATTCAAGACAGAGATGCCGAAGGAGGTTCAATTTCGGATGAACGCGGACAAGACGGTTGTGGTGATCACGCTCAATCGGCCGGACGCGAAGAATGCACTCAATGCGCCAGTCACCGAAGGCATCGAGCTCGGGATCAAGCGCATCAAGGCGTCGCCGAGCGTGCGCGTGTGCTTTCTCACGGGCAACGGCGCGATGTTCTGCGCGGGTGGCGATCCCAAGGGCTTCCAAGAGGCGCAGGAGCTGGGCAAAAAGGCGGCAGCCGAGGGCAAAGCGGACGGCAACGCGGCGAGCGCCAACAACTTTGCGCTCTTCTTGCAAGCGCTCAACGAGCTGCCGTGTTACGTCGTCGCGCTCGCGAATGGCTCTGCGATGGGCGGCGGCTTTGGGCTGCTTTGCTGCTGCGACTGCGTGATTGCGCGTAAGACGGCCTACTTTGCGCTCTCGGAGGTAAAGCTCGGCGTCATCCCCGCGACCATCTCGCCCTATGTCGTCGCCAAGATTGGGCCGGCGAATGCGCGGCGGCTCTTCATGACGGGCGAGACGGTCAACGTCGACAAGGCGAAGGAGATTGGCCTCGTGCAGGAGATTGTCGACACGCCGGAGGCGATGGTCAAGGAGGCGCAGAAGGTGTGCGATGTGATGCTCCTCGCCGCGCCAAAGGCGGTCGCCGCCGCGAAGAAATTGGTCGCAAGCGTGCAGTACCAGCCGATTACGCCCGAGCTGCAGGATTTTACGGCGGAGCAGCTCGCGGCGGTGCGCATGTCGGACGAGTCGACGGGCGGAATGATCGCTGTGCAGGCAGGCAAGAAGCCGCCGTGGGCGGCGAATGCGGAGGCGATGAAGTTTCCGCCGGCGCCGTGAGTGGGTCATCAATGGAGCGGGTAGGATCGGTCACCACGACTCGACAGGCTCGTCGCCAGAAATTTGCCGAAACAAAACCACTCGTGCCCACGCAACTACTCCCCTTCTGTCTCGCTGAACACATGACCACTCACACACTGCCGTCACGCAGACTTGCACACCACAGCACACAGCACAAGCTGCTCCTCACACGCGGCTTCACGATCAGCACGGCCCAAGATTGTCACGGCGGACGCACTTCTTCCCCGCCGCCGGCACGCTCGCCATCGCATTCCACGGCGCGTACTTGAAGCGTCTTGGGTCGAGCCGCGCCCCAATCGCGTTGGGCTCGAACGGCATGAGACCCGGCGCGAAGGGCGACATTGGGCCCTGCGGCATCACCGCCTCGTAGCGCGGCGCGTATGGCGCAGTCCACGCCTCGATTGGTGGCGGAGGCGCCGTGCCTGCGGCCGTCGCGGAGAGCGGCACCGGGTAATGCGGCAATGTGATGATCTGATCCTCTGCCGGAAAGGGCGGCGTGCAGTAGGCGGTAGGATCGTAAACGGGCAGGTCGGGTGCCGAAGGGGCGGCGGCGGGTGCTGTTGTCGACGTCTCGGCCGCCGGCGCCGCGGTGGCTTGCGCCTTCGCTGCTGTGGCGCCGGCGGCAATGGCAGCGACAGAGGAAGAGGCCGGCGCCATCGCCACCGCCTCCCCGGCCTCCTCGCTCGCCGCAAACATTTGGGCGGAGCGGCGTATGTCGGCCTCCATGTAATGCACCTGCGCGTTGCTGATGGTCTCCATGGCCGGCACACGGCGCGTGAGCGGCAGGTCAGAGCCGACCTTTGCATTGTGTGTCGCGAGGTAGTCGCCGAAGAGAAAGCCGCCGGCGATCGGCCGGATGTTGGCGCGGCCGTAGGTGTGGAAGGGCGGCTTCTTACCCTTCGACGTCGGGATGCGGCTGCTCTTCTTCGTCTTCGTCATGATCTGCTCGACGGCAGTTTTCTGCACAGCGACCGCGGCCGACTCGGCGGCGGCAACCGTGGCAACCGCCGGCTCGGCGGCGACGGCCGGCGCAGGAGCCGGTGCCGGTGCCGGCGCCGTGGCGACGGCTGGCGCGGGAGCCGATGCCGGCGGCAGAGCGAGCGGCGCCGGCGCCGCAGCTGACGGCAGGATCATCCACGCAGGACGAGGAACCGGCGGCGCCACCGTGCCAAAGAGTGACGGCATCGGCTTCGGCGTAGGCACCGCAAACGCGCAGTAGCTCGCGCGCGATTCGGTCGTCCATGGCGTGTTCAGCGGATCGTGCGAGATGATGGATGCGAAGGTCGGGCCGCTCATGGCTACCTGAAGCGCGTTTAATGTTTACCCACGAGTGCTTTTGAACAGCGTGTGCGAAAGCGCCTCTCTGAGCACCCTATTTTCAGGGCTCTTCGCGTTCTTGTTCAAATTCGTGGGAAGCGCGACCAGCGCCACCAAATAAACTCACCACCGTCCAAAATGCTGCGAAGAACCGAGGAGCCGGCGATCGATACCAACTGGTCCGGCTACTACAGCACTCTTTCCAACACGCTGCAATCTTCCGCCATGCTGCTCAAAGCCATCCAGGCGAAATCCCGTACACGCCTCACGCTCATACACCTCGGGCCGGCGCCGCCAATGCCGCCAACGCCAGTGGTGCAAACTCCGGCAAAGACGGAGATCATGGCCGATTGGGAGGTCGCGCAGGCTCTTGTCGGCCCGCCCGCGCTGGCGCCGTGCTATCCGGAGTCACCCATCTCCTTTCCGTCGCGCAAGCGTCCACATCCCGTTCGCAACGAGAGCGAGGAGTCATTAGTCTTTTGAGAGCGTGTGCGCGTGGGTAGGTAGCTTCAAATACACGGTACAGAGACATCACTACTCGTCGAATCCCATGCCGTACGTCGCCTTCGCCTCCTCGTACTTTTTATGCGCCGCCTCGATCCTCGCCTCCTGATGTGACGCCGCCTCCTCAAATTTTCCGGCCTGCTCCAAATCGAAGACCTCGTGCCAGAGCTCCTCCATGTCCTCCATCAGGACGATCGTCGGCTGGCGCTGGCGCGTCTTCTGCGCCGGCGGCGCAGGCTCCGCAGCGTCCGTGACGTCGACAGCAGCGGACTCCACCGATCGAGACGAGAGCTCGTCTGGCTCCTCTCTCTCCGAGCCGAGCAAAGCATCGAGGGATGGCTTCGCCTCCCGCTGCTGCTCCACGGCCTCCTCCGCCTCTGTACGTGACGACATATCCTCCTCTTGCGGCTCGGACCTCATCGACTCCTCCTCAGATCGAGACGACATCTCCTGAGGCGCTTGGCCTCCGATAGGCATGAAAGACGGTGCGGCCTTCACCAGCCACTCCTTTGTGCAGTGCGGCCGATGGCCTAAGCATTCCAGTGTATCTGCCATGCTGAAGACGTACCGCCCCTCAGAGACGAGGTTGTACAGCTCGACGATGCCCTCTACTTGGAAGGGTAACAGACCGAACGAAAGGAGCGTCTCGCGATCCTGCTGCGGGGTGACTCGCTCGTAGACGATCTTACCACCGCATGAAACCGATAACCATTCGCACACCTGCGCGAAGGTATGGGGCTCTCCCGCGAGAGTAATCGTTCTATCAAGAAAGCGCCCATTCGAGTCGGCCGCAACACTCGCGATCGCCTCGCCGATGTCATTGACGGCGATGGGCGTGTAGCTCTGTGACGGATCCATCGAACACTTGATCGTCCCGTTCGATTTAATCCCTCCTTCGAAGCCGTAGTAGTTCTCGAGGAAGAGCGGCAATCGCACAATCGTGAAGCGCGTCTTCTCCTTCGTCTTATTACCTCCTCCACTTCCGCTTCCTCCGCTTGCGCTACACATCTCCTTGAGCGTATCCTCTATCTGTTTGAACTGATCGCCAAACGCATTCTTCACCTCAGCCGTCGCGATCGAGATGACGATCAGATGCGGCACCTTCGCATCGACCGCCGCTTTCGCCGCCTTTATCGTCGCCGGGACTCTCTGCTCATTGTTCGGCGTCACTAACAGCAAGACATCAAGATTGCTCAGCCACGACTCCTGAGGGCTGGTCATGTGCGCCTCTATCGGTACAACGCCCTTCCGCTTGACGAATCGCGACACGTCTCTTGTTCCCGCTAAGATCTCGCACTCGTCGATATGCTTCTCGACCAGCCAATGAAGCGTCGCCTGCGCCAAGTTGCCGGAGGAGCCGAGGACGAGGACGCGCTTCTTCTTTGCGACGGGCGTGGAGGCGCTCGACGAGAGGAGCGGCGGAGGCGGCGGCATGGCAGTGGTGTTGGCTGCGGCGGCTCCAGCGGCACCACCGGCTGCTGCTGCGGCTGCACCTCCTCCACCACCGGCTTTTGCGGGGTGCTCGCGCAGCTCACCTTTCGACGAGCTCGCTGTGCCCGCATACCGCATAATCGTGTGACGCCAATCATCCGACTCCTCTGCCGTGCTCCCCGCGAGTAGACACTTTTGCGCGCTCTTGAGCTTGCTCGCCGAGTGCTTTGTATCGAGCAGAACACGGAAGGCGTGCGCCTCGTCGCCGCGCTGTATCTTGGGCACGAAGAGGCGGCAGCCCGATAGCGGCAATACGGCGAGCAGATTGTGGAAGCGCTCGGCGCTGTCGGCGGCCTCCTCGCTCTCGTATAACCGTAACGTCGCGTGCGAGGTCAGGCGCGCGTGCGCAACCCGCCAGGCAGCGGGCGCAGAGCCGCTTCCGCCGCCGCCGCCACCGCTGCTGCTGCTGCTGCTGCCGTGGTCGTCGATCAGAAAAAAGGAGAGCGGCCCGCGCTTAACGATGCGCTCCTCACGCGCGTGGCTGTGCGCGGCGGCGGACGGCGGCGCGCCCGGAGGCGGCGGCGGTGCGGGCGGCGGCTCGACGGCATCGTACTCGTGGCGAAGCGAGTCGGAGCTCGTCGCCGCGCCCTCCTCGTCATCGTCGACGGCCGTCACGTGCATCGACTGAGCAGCGCCACCGAGCTGCTTCTTTAAATCGTCCGAGGCCTTCTTCTGCCACTCGTCTGGCAGCGCGGCGGCCGGCGCGGCGCTCACCCAGATCTGCAGGCACGCGTCCCGCTGCGCACGGTACTCAAAGTCGAGGACGATGTGGTGCTTGCTGGCGACGATTTCTACGGCATACTCGGGCGCGGTCGGGTCGCCCTCGCGCGCCGGCCGCATCGTTGTCACGCTGCGCAGGTCGAAGTAGCCTTTCGGCCGCGCCTTTGCCGGCTTCGGGTGTGTATAATAATCGACGTGGTTGCCGCGCGTCACGAGCCAGCGCTTTTGCAGCTTCTTCTCGACGGAGCGCCAAGGCTTGGTCGCGAGTGGTGATGGCTTTTTCAGGACGAGGCATTGGTGCGATGGCATGGACTGCATGGTTGTCGCTGTTTTATGATTTACGGACGGACTGCGAGGCCTCCTATTCACGGTGCACGGTTACGTCGAACGTTCAGCCAAGCGATTTGTTGGTTTCTCATTCCGCACAATCGAACTTGTTGGCATGCGCGCGCTCCTCGCTCTTCTCATGGGCTGTGTGCCGACGAAGAAAAAGGACTTTGACGATATCAAGCCGCCGCCTAAAGGCGCCAAATCGGCCAAGAGAGGCGCCGGTACGGTGCCACAAGCGGTGGAGCAGGCTGCACCTGCCGTCGACAAGAAAAATGCGGCCCTCATCGCGCGGGCGGCAAAAAAGGTGGCCAAAAAAAACAAGGCGGAGCCGCTTGAACTGATGGAGGAGGGTGACGAGTTTTATGGCAAGATCTTGCAAGAAGACGACGAGTTGTGGCGCGATTACGGCGGCACCGTCTTCGACAGCGTGTTGCAAGTCGACACGCAACATGGCGTTAGCCCCGTGAGGCTCATCGACATGCGCTTTATCATCGCGCTTGGCGAGCTTGGCGGCACGATGGTCCGCCGGCAGGACCTCCCAGAGGAGGCGTTTCTCGACTTCGACACGGTCAAAAGGCTGTGTCACCACGCGGACCTGCGCATCATCTCCATCTCGCACCCGTGGCAGCAGCCGGACCATCCCGACCCGAAGGAAGTCAACCTGCAGCTACTCGCGAAGGTTTTCAAGATCATGCTCCAGCGTTACAAGGAGTGGCTCGGGCTCGGCACGTTTGCCGTCTTCTTCGAGTGAGCACGGCCGAGGCGGGCGCTCGAACTCGCGCTCCTCTCTCTCTCTCTCCCTCTCTCTCTCTCCCTCTCTCTCTCTCTCTCTCTCTCTCTGCAACAGCACACGCCTCTCTGACCGTTCCCTTGCCCTCATTGCGCGCACACACAGCTTCATGAGTCTCTTCCAAAAGGGGCCGAATGGCGAGGAGCGGACCGAGGTCGAGCGGACCATGTTCAACAAGTCGCTCTCGAATATGATGCAGTGGTACGGCCACGACAAATTGTTCACATTCAAGCTCACGAAGCTTCCCATGGGCTACCCGACCGGCTTCAAATTCCCGCCGGGCGTGGAGCCCAACCTGGCGGACTACATCAACAGGGGCTGGTGCTTTACCGAGTCGTCGGTCAGCAACCTGATCAAGGGCCATGGCCTGTGCCTCGACCTCGGCAAGTTTGACGAGGAGAGCATGGAAGATTGGGATGAACTCAATGAAGGGTGCAGGGCACATCGTGACCCGCCGCTTACCCCCTCCGAGTTCCGGCCGCAGCTCGCCACAAAGTCGTTTACGAGCAAGAACGCGGACGAGGAGAGGGTGAACAGGATGTTTGAGGATGAGTTTAATAAGAGGATGGGCGGGGTGGGAAACCTGATGTGGCGAGACATGAAGTGGACGGACGAGGCCGCGGTGGCGGTGAGTAAGGTGATCGCGACGGGCGTGCTGAAGAAGCTCGAGTACCTCATCCTCAGCGGCAACCAGATTGGCGATGCGGGCGTGATGGCGATGGCGGAGGCGGCGGGGAAGGGCACGCTGCCGAAGCTCAAGCAACTCGAGCTCCACGGTAACCAGATTGGCGATGCCGGCGTTAAGGCGCTCGCGGAGGCGGCGGGGAAGGGCAAGCTGCCGCAGCTCAAGGTACTCTACCTCGACAACAACAGAACCATCTCGCTGCAAGCCCAGGACGCCCTCAAGGCCGCCCTGCCCAACTGTGGTGTGCGCTTCTGAGGCCGAGATCGCCGCGGCGTGAGGGCGCGTTAAGAGAGAACGTGTCGATGCGCGAGACTCTTTGTTATACTGTAAACGCTACCAATTACGCGGGCCCCACGTACGCGCTCTTCCTACCGCGCATCCACTTCACGCCCACAAAGCCCGCTGCGAGCAGCACGATCCCACCCACAGCGCCTCCGCCAATGCCGAGGCCCAGCACGAGGCCGCTCGAGGTGCCGCCACTGGCACTGCCGCCACTACTCGCTTCTGCCTCGGCTCCCGGCGGCACGAAGGTCCCATTCTTCGCGCTCACGTCCCATGTGACGCCCGGCACCCAGTGCGCCGCGCCCGCTTCGTATGCCCCAATGTCGGGTGCGCTCCCAAGATAGCTGCCCGTCACGCCTGGCACGACGCTCCCCGCGTCAATGAGAGCGGACCCCGCCTTTGGTCGGAAGTCGCGTGTACCCGTCAGCGTGCCAAGCGGGTCAATGAGCTCGTCCTTCACGTCGCCTCCCGTCACGTAGCCATTCCAATTGTTGCTATACGTCCCCGGCACTGGATACGCCGAGTAGGTGCCCGAGCGGTGGCCGGCAATCCTGTTGGCCGCGTTGTTGATCGTCTGCGTGCCTTCGTTGCCGCCCTGAGCGATCATGATCAAAATGTCATTGCCATTACTTGAGTCGAAGGCCGTGTTATGATACACGCTGTGATTGAAGCCCTTCACCATCAGCGCCTTCCCAGTATTCCACAGCACATTATGATGCATCAGGCCGTTGTTGCCCAATCCGTTCCCGTCAAAACGCGCGCCGTACTTGATCGTGTCGTGAAGCCAATTGTAGCGGATCTCCGCGCCCGGCTGCTGCCCCACCATCATTTGCGAGAGCGCGCCATCGCTCTGCGTATACCCTGTGTCCGAGATGTCATTGTACTCGATTAGCGCCGCGTCGCCCGGATTCATCGTCGCGCTCGCGCCGAGCCTGTGCATCGTGTTGCGGCGTATAATGTTGCCGCTGCCGCCGAGCTGGATTGTCGTCATTAAGCCGTTTAGGTCACTCGAGGTCCAATCGATCGAGTGCATGTAGCTCTCTTCAAGCAGCATACCTCCGCTGTACATTTCTAACGCCGGCCCATCCGTGAAGCGGAAGACGCATCGACGGACCGTCCCGTTCTCGCTGCGGTCTGCAAAGGTCGTGACGTCCGGTGGGGTGTCGACCAAACGAAGCATCCGCTTAGACGTCGACGGATACACAAGGTTGAGGTCCTCGGCGACGCAGCCAACGCATCGCGAGAAGCGGAAGGTCGCCCCAAAGAAGTCGAGGCCCTTGAGCGTCACGTAATCGCTGCCGCTCACATCGATCGCATACGAATGCACCTTGCCGCGGATCTCCAAGTTGTTTGGATCCGCGTTGTTCGGCGGCCACAGATAGAGTGTACTGCTGCTCGTGTCGAGCCACCACTCGCCCTCGGCATCGAGAAGTTCGAGCTTACCCTCCAGAAAATAATCGTGGTGCTTGGTCCGCCAGCCACCATTTGGTACAGGAGCATAACGGAATGTGTTGGAGCCCGCTGTGTGTGAGGTCACGACGCGAGACCACGTCTTAAAAGAGCCAACGTTAAGGATGGCCACCGCGCCTGTGGCGTCGATGGACGAGGCGGCGAGATCTGTGCTCCCATGCGGCTCGTCGATGAGATCACCGTTTGTGTACGCGGTTGAGCTTTGGTCAATCGTGCCGTGCGCCCAGTGGTTTGCCTTGTCGAGCACTGAGTCGTCGCTGAAGCGCGCGTTTGGCCAGCGTGCCATGACCAATTCCTCCCTGTATTCGACGAAAAGTTGCCAAACGTTTGATGTAAGGGTCGTCTTCCAAATAGATCCGGTGTGGATCTGCCACGCGCTAGAAATGGCGACCGTTCCGTCCAATGCGACGCGCCCTCCGCCGCATGCCTCGAAGGTCGTGCCAGTTTTGCCGTTCACCGTCACCGCCTCGTGGTACGTGCCGCTTGCAATGCAGCACTTGTCGCCCGTGCTAATAGCGTTCGCGCAGCGTTGGATGGTGCGGAACGGAGCGGACGCCGTGCCCGCCGCGGCGTCGGAGCCCGTGGTGGAGACGTGGTAAATCATGCGCGCGCGCCAAGAAATGAGCGACGAGATCGCAATCAGCGACGACGCGAAGTTGTGGCGCCGTCGCGGGCACTTGCGCGCCCCACGGCACACTAATCACACACACACCAATACCCCCGGCGTCCGCAGGAGAGCACGACAAGGGCTCTCACGTCACTGGACGCCACACAGATCACTCGTTGTGGAATAATACCGTCCGCTTGTACGCACTCACACGCGACACAACACACTCTCAAAAACACGCCACCTCAGCGAGAATACATATTAGACAACCGGCGGCAGCCCCGGCTCAAAGTACGATACGGGCGGCCCCCTACGCATCGGCTGCATGCTCCGCCCGATCACCTCCGAGTTCCACGCCTTGTCGAGCAGGAACTTATTATCGCCCGCGCGCGGGTTGTTCGCCTCTCCTCCTCCTCCTCTCGGGCGGCCCTTTGTGGGCGAGATGATCGCGGCGACGTTGCGCCCATGCGGGCGGTTCCTTGGCGGCGAGCGCTCTCCCGGCGTCGCCTTTCCCACCGAGAAGACGCGCCGCAACGCGCCGGCGCTGCGTGTGTGGGGAGAGAGTGACGACGGCATGCCGTCGGGCAGCATCTTGGTCGCCGTCCGCTTTGGGCTGAGAGGAAGGAGCTTGTCGGTGATCGAGCTCGGCGACGTCGGCTCTTGAAGCGGCCGCAGATAGGTCGAGCGGTCGTCGTGATACCCCGCCTTGTGGGCTTTCAGCTCGTCCTCGACCGTCTCGACATGCAGGGCCGCAAACCACATACGCTCCTCACGCACCTTTTGGAGCTGGTCGTCGAGCTTCCCCGCGCCCATCCTCTGGGGGCGGACGCGCTCGCGCATAATCTCGCGCACGGCCTTGTCCTCGTAGACCTTCTGGATCACGCGCGCGAGCTGGCCGCCGTCCGCGTCGGCGGCGACCTGGCAGAACTGTGAAGGCACAACAAGGGAGGAGGTGGCGTGAGCAGACGGCGAAGAGCTAGTGCGAGTGTGCGATTATTGCGTACCTCGTCAAAGTCGATCTCGCCCGAGCGGTCGATGTCGGCCTCGTGGAACATCTCCGCCACCCTTTGCTTTGAGCAGTTTGGAATGCCCAGCACCTTGATCGCCGACTGCAGCTCATCCAAAGAGATGCCGCCCGACTTGTCGAGGTCGAACGTGTCGAAGACCACGCGTACGTTCTCGACGTCCATGGTGGCTGGCTGACAAGATGAAGTCGATCGGCAAGACGGGCGCGCTCTCGAATACGGATGCGGTCGCTGCGAGCCGCGCGGCGATGGCGGCAAAGGAGGCGGAGAAGCAGGCGAAGCTCGGGCAGCAGTACCAGCAGATGATGAAGGCGAGAGGGCCGGATCGGTTTGTGCGGTAGATATGTGAGCGGCGGGTGAATGAATTGAATTGTGAGGTGGTCCTGTACTTTGTGATGGTGGTGGTGTGGTGGTGCAGGTGCCGTGTGATTTTGTGTCAAGTATGCAACGATAAATGAACGCCTGTGTCCCAACACACTCATGTAGTGCACTCTATCATCACTCATCTCATCATGCCGCCTTCGCCTTTGCCGGCGGCGGCCCTAACCCGTGGGTACTGATCGCCCTACGCATCTCGCTCGGCGCCACCTCATAAAGCACCGCCGCACCCGCTAAGGCGAGCATACTCCCGACGAGCGGCGGGCCTTCGAGGTATACCTGTTCGAGGAGCATTCCGCCTGCTATAGGAGCGACGACGCGGCAGATCGCCTCCATCATGTCGCACGCTCCGCTGACGATGCCCGCCTCGTGCTGCCACCAACAAGAGACGGAAGGAGAGCGAGTGAGTAAGGAAGGGAGCGGAGAGCTTTGCTTAGGGCGGGTGGTGCTGCGGCTGTTTACCTGCTTTGCCACGCCCATGACGATCGTGTTAAAGTTCGATTTGAAGAGGGCTGTGCCCAATGATAGCAGAGTCAACCCAAGGAAGAAGCCATCCGTCTTGACAGCGACCGAGAGGCTTAACAACCCCGAAGCGACAAGGACTCCGCCAATCAATCCAGCGGGCAGCACCCCCAACATTTTGTACGAATGCAGTATTGGCACTATTATCAAATCGACGAGGACGGAGAGGCCGCCTGCTAGCGCCATGCCGTACCCCGTCTTCTTCTGATCCCATTCGTACTTGCGCAGGACGTAATCCGCGAACGTCGAGTGGAAGATCATCACGGAGAGCTCGACCATCGCACGCGCAAAGAGCAGCCGCCTTACCTGCGGCATGCTCTTTGACGTCCACGTGCGCTTCGCCGCAGAGAACACTCCAACGTCCTCCTCCTCGGCAGCATCCGAGCTGCCGCCGCCGCTGCCACTTGCCGCCTTTTGCCCTTTTTTGCTCGCCGACCCTCCCATGCTCGCCGCGAGCTGTATCCCCGACTCGGCGTGCAGCATCCCCTGCCCGACCTTGTAGTTGCAGTACTCGTCGCACAGCGCGCTCTTGAAGTCCACCCATTTGACATAGCCCATGCTGTCGCCCTTGGCGACCAGAGTCGCCTTCCACGAGCTCAGTAACTCGCTCTGCTCAGCGGCTGCGATCGGTAGGCCGTTGGGAGCCCATTTTGAGAGGAGCTGCTCGCAAAGGCTCGTCGCCTGAGGGAGCGCTAACGGCGTGATCACCGCGTGCGTCCTTGCGTCCTGAATACCGCCTTTTATTGAAGGGGTTAGGAGCTGCGTCGTCAGGCCATTTGCACCATATGTGACTCCGATGACTTTGTCCTCCTTCATTGCGAGCGTAGCGATGGCACTGCCCCATCTCGCCTCCGCTAAATGTAGGAGCGCTTTGAGCTCGGCCTTTGACAATGGCAAAGGCGCGGTCTCAGGCAGGAAGAATAGTATGACGAGGTTTGAGAGGACGAAGAGGCATGAGGCGAGGATTGGCGGGAGGAGAAGTCCGATCTTCTTCGAGAGGGCGCCGCCGAGTCCTGGGCCTAGGACAAAGCCAATACCGACGCAGCCGCCGACCCTCGCCATCGGGCGTAACCGGCCCTCTATGTTGGTTGTGTCTGTGACTAACGCGCGGCTGACAGTTAGAGACTGCTTGAGGAGACCAATGGGTAGCCGTGATAGGAGCAAGAGAGGTAACGAGCCGTATGATGGCGAGACGGCGAGTGCGAGGAGAGCGTATCCGATTGCGCCGCCGACGGTGGAGAGTAACAGCATAGTGCGCCGACCGGCCGTGTCGGAGAGACCACCTAATACGTTGGCGCCAATCAGCTGCGCCAAACCGTACGTTGCCTGAAGCAGGCCCGTAAACCGTGCGCCGGCGCCGAGGGATCGTGAGTAGGCGGCTAAGAGCGGGACGACGAGGCCGACGGCGGTGACATCAAGGATGATGGCGAGGTATAGAGAGGAGGGCGTCTTGCCTCCCAACGTCGGCATTAATGGCGGCAGCAGCTTGCCGGACGCTCGAGGGTTGAGAAAGGTGCACGACGCGATGGTGGCGCCCTCCGGCACGCGCTCGCCGTGAGGATTGGCCGTGCCAGTGCCTCCTAATGGCGCGCCGCCATTCCCCGGAGGCGTGCGCTTCGCGTCGAGGAGTGCCTTCGCGTATGGTACGGGCCGCTTCTCAACGGATAAAGGTGAGGCGGCGGTCGCGGGCGGCGGCGCCGCAACGGGTGTGCTCACACCGAGGACGTCCTCCGCAAAGGCGCTCGCCGTCCGGCTGAGCGGCGACGGCGCGATGGGCGTGCTGACGATGCGCGGGTCGGGCGACGTCGCGGGTGCGGCCGATTTCGCGGCGGGCGACGCAGGCGCCGCGCCGACGATGGTCGCGGGGACGATCATCTCGCCGGGGACGTCGCCCGCCGTGCCGACGATGGTGGCGTCGACGACGATGGTGCCGATCATGAGCGCCGCGACGTAGAGGAAGCCGTCCTCATTCTTAAACTTGCTGTCAATCAAGCCGAGCTTCTCCGTGTACGGGAGCTCGGCGCCACTCTGGGCGTAGAAGAGCTGAAGCGGCGCGTCGGCCGCGAGGCCGGCGTCCGAGAGGATCGCGTCTTTGAGGCTCGAGGCGGGAGCGTTTGCCGACACGAGATATTTTGATCGCGGCAGGCCGGTGAGCGTATTGCCTGGCGTTTGCTTGGCGACCTCGACGATGCACGGCACCTTTTTTTGCTGGTAGTCCATGCGCACTTTGGTGGCGATGCTGCGACGCTGTTCGAAGGGTTTGGCGCGGAAGGGCGATGGGAACGCGAACTCGGTCGACATATTGGTCGTCGCGCGCGTGTGAGTGAGGCGCGATGAAAAGTCTTCGGACGGGCGCCGTGCTGGTATAATAGGCCCACGTGGAGGTGCGTTCTTTCGTAGCGTGGTGCTGGCATACCAGTGTATCGGCGATGCGACGCGCACTTCTCTTCATTACGCTGCCGCTCGTGGCGAGCCTACACCTGCCTCTCTCGCCGCCTCCCATCAATGGACGCGCAAGGCCACCCTCAATGGCACTCCTCGGCCAAGGCGAGCAATGTCCACCTTCCGTCTTGACCGCTCTCGGCGCCAAAGGCAAACGCTGCATCACCGCGTTCATCATGGAAGACACCTCCTTCAACTGCGCCAAGCACCTCCTCGCGCTCTCCGAATTCTCGGACGAGTTCGCCGCTCGCTCGTGCAGCATCATCGCCGTCCAAAGCACCGAACCAAAGAAGCCGGAGATGCACCCGTCAATTCGCTTCTTGGCCGACGACACGCTGCGTGGCGCCATGGGTCTAAAAGACGGACGCGCGACGTTCTTACTAGAGGCGAATGGCACCGTCTGCGGCTCCGTCTCGAATGCGGTCGAGGCCTCCGCCCACGCGGTGTACGCAGTGCGTCTTCTCAAGGCGTTGGACGAATCGATCGCGGCCGAGGAGGCGGCGATGCGTGCGGCAATGACCAAGGGTTTCAGCTTTGTTCAGCCGACGGCAGAGGAGGTGGTGGAGGAGGAGCAAATCGACGCAGCAAATGCGCAGGCCGCGCTGCGTATGCAATCGATGCGAGCGGAGGCCAACCGGAATGTCAAGTTTTCGTTTGGGCGGAAGACGCTCAAGGGAGAGGCGCAGCGCCTGGCGAGCAGGGCGGCCGAGCAGCTCGAGGCGGCAAGGGCGGAGGAGGCGGTTCTGCGCGCGGAGGTGCTGCGCGGCGACGATGGTGTCGTCGGTGCCTCGCTGCAAGCCAAGGTGGACAAGGCGACGGAGGCGGTGAATCGCGCGCGGGAGGATGAGATGGCCGCTTTGCAGATAGAGTATGATGCGGTGACGGAGGAGTTGGTTGGTGTAAGGCTGGGCATGGAGATGGAGGCGTGCTACGCAAAGGACGCGGCGAGGAGAGCGTACGGCTATAGAAGGGACGCGACGAAGGCGATGTTGGGGATAGAGGAGGCGAGTGAGAGGACGAAGATGTCGCAGGCGTTGGAATCTTGGAGTAAGAAGCAGCAGGCGGATCAGAGGATCGCTGACGGGTATAGGAAGGCGGTGGAGGCCGCGTGGGCGCGTACGCAGGGCGATGAGAGTGGTGCAGAAGAGGCCGCGTCGAAATGGGCGGCGCAGCTGAGTTTGGTCGATCCGTCGGAGGTGCCGCAATTGGACGAGGGCCCCAAGTTTGACAGCGTGTCGGAGCAGGCGAGCTACTCGTTTGCGAGCCTGATTGCGGCCAAGGCGGAGAAGGAGGAGGCGGAGGCGCAGAAGTGGGCGTTCAAGGTGAGCAGCACGCTGCGGAGGGAGGAGGAGGTGCTGGAGGAGCTCGAGAAGCTCGAGGTAAGGATGGGGAGGCGGGCGGCGGTGGAGGAGCGGAGGAAGGTGGCCGATGCCGACGAGGGCGTGGAGGGGCTGAGGGCGGCGCTCGAGCTCGCGATGCTGAGGACGGCGGCGGCGAATGATGAGGAGGTGGTGGTGGAGAAGGAGGAGGAGGAGGTGGTGGTGGTCGTCGAGGCGGTGAAGGAGGAGGTGGCGGAGGAGGAGGAGGAGGCCGTAGAGGAGGAGGCCGAGAGCTCTTCGAATGCGATGAGGATAGCGGAGCTTGAGGCGCAGATTGCAGCGTTGAAGGCCAAGACGGAGGATAGCGAGTAGGGTGTATAGCGTTTGTGCATGGTTTTCGAAGACCACTACTTTGTCCCGCCTCGCGCTCACTACTTCCGAACCACACCCCTATAAAGAATAAACATACCCCTAGATACTAGATACCGTCGGAGGACGTGGTGGAGACCGACGGAAGCCGCTTCGGCTCGATCACCGTCCTTCGGATGGCTCTCTGGCTCGCCCTCGCCGACTGTCCCTCATCATCACTGTCGAGCGGCTCCAGCCAGGCGCCGTCTTTGGAAGCGTCCGCGTCGATCCGGTCGAGCGCCTCCGCCGCCTGCGTGAGCTCGTGCTGCACGCGCACCGCATCGAGCGACGGGCTGAACGGGTTTTCCATCGAGAGCTCCACAGAGAAGAGGCCCGCCAGCATGACGCTCACGGTCGCCGCAATGCCGCACGCGAAGGCGACGCGGCTGCCCTCGCCCGCGTCGCCGGCCCACGTGTCGCTCGTCTCGAGCGCAATGTGCACAAAGTACGGCGCGAATAAGACCGGCAGCACGAGGATGTAGACGCGCGCGAAGGCACGCATCGCATTCGGTGTGCGGTACTCCTTGATGGCGCGGAGGAGCTCCCACTGCTCCAGCATCTTCTGAACGTACTGCGAGACGCGAGACGCCTCGCCAGAGGGCAGGCCGGCGACCTTGAAAGCCTCGTTGGCCAGGGCGAGCCGGCCGACCGCGCGCTCGACGCGCCGAATCTGCCGGTCGAGCGCGGTCTGCAGCTCTTTCGCCTCGCGGACGCCGCACGCCGTGTAGTAGTAGCGCGCGTGCCCGCCGCGAGGCAGCAGGCAGTAGGTGCAGATCGCACTGAAGAGCGACTGGAGCAACTGCCGCACGCCGGCGACGTGCTCTGGCGGCACGTGCAGCCTCCGACCGTTGCCGCCGTCCCAATCCCAGAGGCGGTGAGCGCTGAAGATGCAGACCGCAAAGCAGCGAAACTGCACGAGCGACCGCAGCGCCGCCTCTCGGCGCGCAAAGGCCTGCGAGATCGAGAGCGAGAGCGGAAAGATCACGCCGACCGAGAGGATGCCGAAATTCATCGCCATCGTGAGCACGAGGCCGTAGTGATAGCACACGAGGACGCTCGCTATCGCCATCGTTGTGGACAGGAGCGTGTCGAGGGTGAGGATATGGTCGACGAAGACCGCAAGCGCCGCCAGCAGATCCAGAACGTACGCCCAAACGGCGTTCGGCTTGAGACGGAGAAGGTATTCGGGCCTCGTCTCAGTCGGGCCGCAAGGGATGCCGCAGAGCGAACCGATGGATGCGAGCCCGCGGAACCGATGGCTCGGCACCCGCCCCAAAGCTGGCTCCGAGGGCGCCATGCTGCGAGGCTACGATTAATGTGCTGCCCGTGAAGAACGCGGCGCGGGACGGCGTCCGCGCCGCACTCTTGCCATGGAGTTCGAGGCGCGCGTTGCGTCGATTGCGTCGTCATTAGAAGACACTTGCCTTTCATAGAAATCGCTCTCTCTGTTCTCTACTTTTTACTCCGCGGACAGCCTCGCATTCTTGTCCATCTCCGCCTGATAATCCGCCACGAGCTGGAAGTACTTCCGCTGCTTCTCGACGAGCTTATCAAACTTGCCCTGCTGCGACTCCCTCGTCGTTTTCGCGTCAGACAGCCGCTGCTCCACCTTCGCCAACGTCTGCTGCACAGACTTCAGGATCGTCTCGACCGACTCGACGATCTTGTCCTTGCTCCCTCCGCCAGACACCGCCTTTGTAAAGTTCTCGTGGATGCTGTTCAGCAAGCTCACCTCCTTTGAGAGGTAGCCCTTCTTCTCCTCGAGCGTGTTAAACAGCGCGTAGTACCTCTTCGTCTCGTCGAGCTTCGCGTCGACCTGCGTATACAGCTCACGGAACCGCCTCTCGTACTGCATCAGCTCCGCGCTGGAAGGCACGTCATCGACCTGTCGGCTAAGCAAGGCAATCTCACGGCCCTTCTGCCCGACGAGCCGGCGCATGGACGAGGCTTTGTTGTCCTCCGCCTCGTACAGCGCCTCTATCTCAGCTAACTTCTTGCTTTCCTCATCCAACGCGGCCTGCAAAAGAGAGGAGACATTACAGTAAGAGGGGTGAGAGTTGGGTGAGGTGAGGGTGAAAGAGAGTGACGTGAGAATGTGCCTGCTGCAGCACGCACCGTGTCGCTATTCATCGCCTTTAGCGCCTCCAACTCGTTATTCATCTCACCGAGCTGCTTCGCGCACGCCTTCTTAAACTCCGACTTCTGCGAGACCATGCGCTCATTCAGAGCCACCAGCGCCTGTAGCCGCGCTAAGACATCCTTGTCGCATGCTGCTGCCAGCTCCTCCAGCTTCGCCATCTCAGCCTCTGAAGCTAATTTACGCTGCGCCTGTACATCGAGCTGCCCAGACGCCGCCACCTTGGCGGACTCGGCGGCTCCCTTCGCCTCCTCCGCCGCCTTTGCCGCCGAAATCGCCTTGTTCAGCTGCCTCTGCGCCTGATCAAGCTGCTTGCTCAACTGATCCCTCTCACCGCGCAGCCGATGCACACCCGCCATCTCACCACTCTGCGCCAACAGCTCCGACTTTCGCTGGAATTCGGCCGCGGCCTCCATGATTTCCTTCGCGCCCATACGCACCAACTTGCCGACGCCCGCTTTATTAATGCTGTCGCCCTCACCATCCTCCAACAGGCTCATATCCGCAGCGGATAGATCGGAAGCGCCTGTAGGTGTCGCCGACGGCGCGGACGACTCGGCTTTTGTCTTCGACTTTTTCTGCTTCTCCTTCTCGCCTTCCTCCTCGGCCGTAGCTTGCTGGGCGACGAGAGCGGCCAACTGCGCGCCGTACTCCATTAGCACACGCCGCGCGTGGATGCCCGGCGGCTGCTGCTGCGATGCGATCTCGGCCTTCGGCTTGAACCGCCGCGTCGGGACGTAACTGCTGTTGAGCTGCTCGGCCGCGGGTAACGCGGTCGAGCGCCGCGCCGCGAGCTCGGTGTCGCTCGGCAGAGAAAAGTGGTGGCGGTGAAAGTGGCTGGCGGAGAGGCGGCGCGTCGCGTCGGCGATCTCGTCCTTGTACGCGTACGCCTGCTTCACGAGCCACTGCACGACCGGGAAGATTGCCGCGTAGTCGAGGCCCTGGATCTGGTGCGCCTGCAGCGGGATCCGGCACTTCATCTGCCGCAGCGCCCGCTCGATGCCCTCGCCAATCTTGATCTTCTGGCCGATGGTCGCGTTCTCGATGAAGGCGACGTCGACGTCGACGCTCGTCGCCGTCATGCACCACGCCATGCCGCCGACGACCTTGTCGAATGGCGAGAGCGCCGCGATACGCGCACGGAAGTAGCCGGCGGCAACCAAAAGCTCGCAAATCTCCTCGAAGCGCGCCGCGTCGTCCTGCTGCGACGCTTCGATGGTGTTCTTGTGTTTGGCGTCGAATTTGGACTCGAACATATTAAAACTAGGGTCAGCCAGCTCACGGCGTCGTCTCGGGCAGCTTCGACCGCACGCATGCCATCGCCCGCCGAAGTGGAGGCCGCTCTCGACGGCGACGAGGAGGCCGGCCGCGAGACTCGTGGCCGCCAGTGGAGGAAGAGGCCGTTCAAAAGGCTCGGGGAGGAGACTGCCAAGGAGCGGCGCGCCCTTGGCATCCTCGTGCGTTCGGCCCGCGTGAAGGTGCGGAATCTTCGGGCAAGCAGGACGGCCGCGCATGAAAAGGAGAGCTTGACGACGCAAGACGTGCCAGCACCCATCAGCCACAAAGAAGAAGGCAAAACTCGCAGTCGCTCCTTAACCTGCATTGGCTACTTCTTCATCCTGCTTGGAATAGTCGGCATGCTTGCTTGTGCGGAAGAAGTGTTGCGTGTTGCGAGCGTACCGTCCTCGCCGGCCCTGCCACCGCCAACGCTGCCGCCACCGCCGCCCTCGCCACTGCCTTTGACGCCACCGCCTCCACCACCGCCGGCAATTCCACCACCGCCGCAGGCTCCGTGCTCCGACTGGTGCAACTACCACAACTCATCGTGGACGACAAAGTGCGCATGGGACGGCCAACGACAGGCGCAGTTGCCTCCGTGCCGTGGCTGCCCGCAGTGCTTGGATTTCCACTTTGGGCTCAACGTCACCTTCCTGCAAGCACTCCAGCAGATACGTGATACAGAAAGTGGTGATTGATAGAGTCTAGAAGTGAGTGGCGATTGGATCCCGGCGCGGCGCGGTGGCGAATGGGAATGCGCCGGAATGCGAACATGGTTTGTTTTCAGTGTTGTTCCTTCACACCTAGTCACACGCCGCTCACACATCACGAGACCCGCTGTAAGATCGACACCCGTAGAAGAGGACCTCACGTCACTCTCTCGCTCTCTCGTATCACTCGACCATCACACTCACACCCAGACGACCTTACCGACACGACCACTCTCTCCACTGGATAAGAAACACCACAAGATGACCTGACCTGGATAGCAATACTGGATCAATAAGAGATACGCAAAGCGCACAATACGGCACCCAGTACTCTCACACACACAATAAGGCAGCACCGCTGGCTGTCCATTCGCGCGCTTTCACACACACTCTCTCCCCCTGTAGAGCACGCACACATAAAGAGAACGGGCATCGTGTCCGTCCCTTCTTCACCCCTTCTTCACCCTACCACGTCGAACGCTTCCTCCTCCTCCTCCTCCTGACCGCCTTGATCATCAAGAAGCACGCCGCCATGTGTACTATTACCCGCCTCCGGCTCCGTAGGCAGCATCGCGTCCCCAGGATTCACACTGTACGTATTGCCTCCTACCGCCGCCGCCGCTTCCGCCTCTTCGAGCGTCGCAAAGCTTGGGGCACCTGACTGGTCGTCCTGCACTAACGCGGCCGCGACCGTCTCCGCCGTCACCTCCCCGCTGCCACCCATTACAGCGCCTCCTTGGCTCACAATCGTCGGCGTCATCTGCGGCACTGAGAGTGGCTGCATGCCCGGAGGCATCATCACTGGCGCATGCATCCCGCTCAACACCCCACCAGGTAGCGCCATCAGCCCTCCACCACCTCCTCCTCCACCGCCTCCATTGCCATTCGTCGCCGCTTCGGGCGCACCGCCGATGATCGGCTGATGCACTGGCAGGGTGCCTGGAGGATGGAAGGCGAGTGCCGCCGCGCTCGGCCCCCCATCCTGAGCGCCTCCCGGCATTCCTGGCTGCGGAGGGACCATCGCGGGGGCGAGCATACCCCCAGGACCACCCGGCGCCATCACGAGCGGTTGCATTCCTAACGCGGCGAGCGCATTCGCGCCATTTGGTAAGGCCGCCGCTGGTAGGCCTGCTTGCGCCTGCTGCTGCATGAGAAGCTGCTGCTGCTGCATCTGTGCGGCTTGAGCCTGCTGGAACTGCATCATCTGATCGGCCTGCAACATGCTCCCCGCATGCACTAGCTGCTCCTGCCTCGGAGTTAATGTGTTGACGAGGTCGGTGCTCTGCGCGTAATAGAGCGGACGCTTATGCGCTGCTGAGAGAGAAGTGTGGGTGAGAGAGAGAGAGAGCAGCCAGTCAGTCAGAGAGGAGCAAGAGAGCAGACAGGCGCGCGTTCAAAATCCTCTTTCAGTCTCTCACCGCGTGAAAGCGTGTTCGATGCGGCGGCCTCCGTGTGGCGTGCAACCGACTGCTCGATGCTCGCCTCCAGATGCTGCAGAACATTCGCCTTCTCTGGTGCATTCCCGATGACGCGCCGCACGATTGCCAACGCCTCGTCCCGCATGCCCGGCCCCAGACGGCCTTGGCGGATATTGTGCAGCTTGCGGCCGCAGCCAGACGGATCACCGCGCAGAGGCAGTGCATTCAATAGCGACGCTCTCTCCGCGATCGCCTCTATGTTCGCCAGCGCGATCTGTCGATCCGAGACCTGCTTCGCGTCCGGCGCCTGCTCGATCATACGTACCATCGTCGTGAACTCCTCGGGGCTCAGCGAGCCCTGCGCTCTGTCCTTCACGCCGTCATCGTTGCATGTGAACCGATGGAGCCAAATCCCCAAGGACTTCTCGGTTGGATCGGTCGATTTGCGCGTCGGCCGCCTGCCCGACCGCTGTATAAACTCAATCACCTTGCGCAGGCGCATCGCGGGCACCTCCGTACGCCGCGGCCCGCCCGAGCCTGCGGCCATCTGGCTCTGCGCGGCCTGCGCGGCGGCAATGTCCGGGTGCATCTGGATGTGCTGCATCGCGGGTACCATCGGATGCGGCATCGCAGGAGGCGCCGCGCCGCGCTGTACGACCTCGCCCGCAAACGCTAATGAGTCGAGCCACCCGCCGTCCACGACAGCGCCGGGAGGAAGGCCAACCATCCCGGCCGAGACCGCCGCAGGGTCGCCGCGCGCAGCGGCCGCGGCATTCGCCGCAGCGTTCGCCGCCGCGGCCGCGGCGCCCGCCGCCGCGACGGCGGGGCTCATGCCCGCCATCGGCATAAATCCGCCGGGGCCCGGCAGAAATCCGGCCGGCGCGGCCGCCATTCCGGGCGCCATCTGTAGGGTGGGCGGCATCGCTGAGCCGGGAGGCAGCACAAAGCCCGGCGGAACCTGACCCGGGGGGAAGGCGCCGCCGGAGGTTGGAAGGACCGCACCCGGCGGCGGGGCGGGCGCGCATGCCGGCGCGGCGAGCGGCGCGTACGCCGGCGCGCCCGCCGGTAGGCCCGCGCCTGCGGCTTGGGCTCCTGCTTGAGCCGCACCACCTGCGGGCGCCGCGCCGTTCGGTGGGGCTGCACCCCCAGAGTTGGGCACGGACGACGGGCACATCTGGACGGGCATGTACGGGTTGCCGCCCATATAATACGGCGGCTGGATGCCCGGCGCGACCATCCTGCCATTCATCTGGTACATGAAGGCGTTGGCGGGAGAAACTTGTGCGCCGCCATTATTGTTTGGCGGCTGCAGCTGCGGCCCTCCCACCGGCAGCGCGTCCACCGTCGGCACTTGCTCTGCCGGAAGCAATGGCGATGGTTGCGTCTCGGCCGCCGGAAGATCGGCCGAGTCGTCGTCCTCAAGCTTAGCGGCCATTAGCGTGTGCGTGAGGAGGTGCAGAAGCACCAGGTGCGGTGCGAGACGTGCCACAGGCGGCAGGCCACATGCAGAACTTGATTTGCTTTACCTCCTTTTCCTACATCTGGCGAATGAACGGACGCCTGCACTGGCCATGCGTGAGACTGCCGACAGACGCTGACGAAGCGCGGCTTCAAACCAGCGCAGGGCGAAACGGAGCTTGGGCTTATGGGCTATGTAGAACTGAAGGCCTGCACGAGGCGGAAGAGCGGCGGCTTTCGTCCCGCAAACGAGCACATGGGCCGGCCGCCGTCGCATGAGCTCTCGGCCTCGTCGAGGAGCACCTCGACTGCGCCGGCGTATCGCTCGGCCAGCTCTCCCGGCCGCAGCGAGCATTTATCCACGTCGTGCGGCTTGATCGATCTGCCGCTCTTGAGCGAGACGGCGCCCTCCACAAAGTGATGCACCGCCAAGACGCAGCCGTGCGGCATCCGTCGCACGACAAAGTCCATCAGCCCGCGGTGCAAGAAGCGCGAGAAGTTGACCAAGGCCAATGGCGGGCGGAGGTGCGAGGCGAGCTCGGCCCACGACGCTTGCGAATAGAGGTCGAGGCACACGCCGCGGATCTCGTCGTCGCCCAATCGCTGCCGCGACGCGAACTCGCGCAGGTGCGATAGGAAAAAGGACTGGTTGTCAATGCCGACCACGGACCAGCCGGGTCGCGAGGCGAGCCAAATTGCATCGCGGCCGCGGCCGCAACCAAGATCAATCGCGCGGCGGCCGCCACAAGTGTGAGCCGGCACCCATTGCTCGACGAGAGCGCAGACGGGCGCGAGGTGCGGTGACGGCCGCCAAAGAAATCGGTCAAAAGGAGCCGCGCCAATCTCAATCAATTCGAGGCGCCGCGCCGCGTCCCAGAGCAATTTATTCTCCTCAATCGCGTCAATAATTGTCCACGCGTTCAGCGCTTCGAGGACGGCGGCAGAATTGTCGGCCGTGACGACGACGGTGAGTCCAGCCGCGTCGGTCGCCGGTGGCAGCTCTCCGCTTCGATTTCGGAGTTCAGTCTGTGGAATATTCACGGCGCCTATTAGATGGCACGCGGCAAATGCGGATGCGTGGCGCGTGTCGAGCAGCGCGGGAGCGCGCGTCGCGCGAGTGAGTCGGTCGTCCATGCGCCGCGTCGTATCGAGTATTTGTACATCAGGAATTGCGGAACAATAAGCCGCAGACGACTGCGCCGGCCACCGCTCGGGGAGGTCAAGATTTCGTGATCCGCACGTGGAGACTTGCCATTTTCGGCCCCAAAACTTGATCACAATCCCATAATTCTCCGACCGAGGCAGAAGAGAAGGCAGAATGAATCCATATTATGAGAGGATCGGGACCAGGTTGCGTAGACGATTCATGACCATGAGCGGTGGGAGAGACTCAGAGACATGGAGTGCGGGGACGACGTGGAGCCGGAACGTGTGTGTATGGCGTTGATGGCACGCGAGTCTTGCCGGCGGACCAAGACAGCGGTCCAGGATTCCCTCTGCATCCTAACTTGCCACGTACGAGACATCTCATCAACACATGCTGCTGCGGCGCGCCGCCGCCGCCGTTCGCTCGCCGCTGTTAACAGCCGCACGCCGCTCGTGCAGCAGCTCCGCCACCGCCGCCGCGACCTCCGCTGCCGCCGCCGACGCTGCTCCTGCGACCGCGCTGCAGCTCCGCCGCCATGCCATCACGATGGCGGTGCCGATGGTTGGCTTTGGCGTGCGTGTGCAAACACAACACAATATCCCATTCTCAACCTCTCTCGACTCGTCTCTCACCGCCCAATTTTATTCTCACCCGCCCACAGTTTATGGACAACCTCGTCATGATCCAGGCGGGCGACCTCATCGACAACTCAATCGGTGTAGCGTTCGGCCTCGCGACGCTCACCTCCGCCGCCTACGGCCAAATCGTCTCGGACGTGGCCGGGACGCTCTCCAACAATTTCGTCGAGGCGTTAGCGGCGAGCCTCGGCCTCCCGCGCGCCAATTTGACCGACGCGCAGATGGCGACGCGACGCGTGCGCATGTGGGGTACCGGCGGCGCGGTTGTCGGCGTCGCCTTTGGCTGCCTGCTCGGGATGAGCTCGCTCATGTTTATGGACCTCGAGAAGTCCGAGCGTCTGAAGAAGCAGCGCGAGCTGCGCACATTATACTCGTGCTTGATGGAGGAGGGCCACAATTTAATCGGCGCGCAGCACTGCTCACTCTTTCTGCTCGACGCGGAGCCGAGTGGAGAGGACGGCCACACATACCTGACCTCAATGGGCTGGAGAGGGAAGGAGCCGACGACGGCCGAGCTAAATCGGACCTTTAAAGTGTACGACAAGGACGACTCGGGCAAGATCACCGCGAATGAGTTGTATCACGCGCTGCGGAGTGTCGGCTGGACGGCGGAGCTCGCGGATGTCGAGCAGGTACATACAGCAGCAGCAGCAGCAGCAGCAAGCAGCCACAGCGAGCAGCAGCCTCTCTCACCCTCTCTTTGTGTGCGGATGTCGCGAGCAGATGATTGATAAATTTGGCTCGACGACTGGCGAGCTCAACTTTGAGCAGGTGCATACATACAGCCGCAGCCAGCAAGCAGCAGCCACAGTAAGCTGCATTGTAGCCCTTCTTTCTTTCTCACCCTCTCTCTTCCGTGCGCGAACGCTTGTGCAGTTCTGCAAGCTGATGCGTACCGCTTTGCTCGTCGACGAGGTCCGGCTCAAGATGCGCAAAGGAGGGAGTAGGGAGAAGGTGATCGAGTCGGGTGAGGTGATGAATGTAAGGGATGTCGAGACGGACCCGAGGATAGAGGATGAGGTAATAAGCGACGCCAGGCGCCGACAGACACCGCTGCTCTGCAAATCCTGCAGGCGCACAATCCATATCTTATTTCGCTCTCTCTCTCTCGTTTTGCTTGCCTTGCAGAGCCGCCGCCGCTACAAGATGCGAGGCTACGACGTCAAATCGTTACTCCTCGCGCCCATCTTCAACGACGACGGCCAAGTCATCGGCCTCGTCGAGCTCGTCAATAAGGAGTGCGAGGATGAGGGGCCGCCTGCTGAGGGAGTGCGTAGGAGTCCGAGTAAGGGTGCTGTAGGCGCGCCGCTGATGCGGAGGAACTCGGAGTATGGGTTCAATCAGGACGACGAGCGGCTGCTCAGGATGCTCTGCGCGCACTGCTCGATCTTCCTGAAGCATCTCGAGACATGAGAGAGCAGCGTGAGCGAGCGAGCGAGAGCGCGAGCACTGTTTCTCATTTCAAACTTTTAACCGCAAAGTCCAAAACTTCTCGGCGAAGCTCCACGCGAAATAAAAAGATTGGCCGCAGCCACCAAGCGCGTCGCTGACCGCGCGCTCTTGCCAGCGGCCATGGCATCGCTCTTCCGACAGCTTAGCCGGACACGAAAGTCAAAGGAGAGCCATGCCAAGGAGGAGCTCGAGGAGGTCGACGAGGAGGAGCAGGCAGAATTTGTGCACCTTGGTGGAGTGCGGCCGAGCCAGCAGCATAGGGCGAGCGGCGGCAGCGTCTTCCACCGATTGAGTATGCGGCCGTCGACATCGCAGGCGGCTTCGTCCTCTTCATCGCACGGCCCGAAGAGGATCAGCATCGTTGCCGCGCCAAAGCAGCATGGCGAGCACGCGGCTCGGTTGCCAATGGCGCCATTACCCAGTTGAAGCCCATGGTTGCAAGCGGCTCGAGGCGGTCGGCGACAGATGGAAGGCCGGGCGCGCAAAAAAGGCTGAACGCGATTAAATGCGACGACGCGCGCGGGCACTCGATAAATCTGTCAAGTTTCGACGAACTGGGACAACCGGTTTGCTGCCGAGCGAGAATTCGCCGAGATAGATTGCGGGCGGGAAGCTGTGCAAATGTGCTGTGCATCTTGCCGCCGCCCTGCCCTTTTATTCCAGTCCATCCATTAAAACATGAACTCCCCCGAAGCCGACAGCAGCCCCGTCTTCGAGACGGACGACGCGACCACCGAGTCGCCCCTCATCGACCACATCGCCTGTGTGACCGAGACATCCGACATTAGCAAGGCTGAGGCCAAGGACGACGACGGAATCAACCAACTGCTCAATCGTGCTGCGAAGCTCACCGTCTCGGAGGAGCCAAAGGCCATGGACGCCGCGTACGACTGCGCGGCGGCCATCGCCGCAAAAGTCGCCGCCAGCCCGAAAGGCACGAGCGGCGAGATGCGCCGGGCCTTTGAGGAGCTCCTCACGGCGAATTCCGAGATGCTCCACCGCAAGGCTCGCTAACATCACACCGACGTTCAATAGACCGAGAAGTAGATAGGGCGAGCCAGGTAGGGCAGGGCGCATTTTCTTTGGTGTGTGTGCGTAGAGCGGTAGGCGTGTATAAATAAAAGCATGAAACCTACCTATACGACTCGACGGTCCGAAAGACGCCACCACCGTCCGTTGGCACGTCTGGTCGTGAGACCACCTCGACGACTCGCCGCGAGAAGAGCGCGGGCTCGCCCGTCAGCGCCGCGACGCAGACGTCGGCCACCTGAGCTCGGGTCGCGGCGCATACGGCGCCGCTTGACGCGAGGAAGGGGCTCGGGCATTTGACGGGTGCACCAAGGCCGTCGCTGTCCTTTGCGGTGTCTCCAGTGAAGCGATCCTCCGGCCCGAGCAAGACGCCGCCCTGTGTGACCTCCTTGAGCAATAAGCCCGGCCGCACAATGCACCAATCAAGCGTACGGCTCGATCGCAGCGTCGCCTCTGCGCGCGACTTTTGTAGCAGCACGCCGCCGAGGGACGAATTGAGTAGCTTGGCCGAGTCGCTCGTGCTATTGACGCCGAGAGACGACACCAAGACAAACCGGCCGCGAATCTTCGCCGCCTCGGCCGCTGCAATCAATTTGAGCGTGCCCAAATAATCGACTTGTTCCGCCAATCGGCGGTCGGTCTCCGGAATAAATGTTGGCGAGAAGCCGAGCGTGCAGATCACGTCGGTCACGCCGCGCGATACCATCTGCTCCGACAGCATTGAAGTGAATCCAGGATCGTCGGTGGTAACGTCGAATTGAAGCGTTGGCACACTCGACGCGAATTTTATTCGCGACGAATCGCGCACGCCAGCGATCACGTCGATTGCCGACTGCACTCGAAGTGCTTCCACGACAAATCTGCCGGTACGGCCTGTTGAGCCGGCGACCAAGCAGCATCGTCGTAATGGATCTGTCTCGGCATGAGCAGCGAGTGGCACGGTTGCGGCAGCACATAATAGGCTGCGGCGCGTTGTGGTGGAGAGCAAGGCCGACGGCAGCGCGACGAGCAGCGAAATCGGCGCAGACATATGGAAGCTGGAAGCTCCACGCCGACGAGATTTGCCACGAGATTGTGCCCTTTTCGCTCAATGAAATCGGCAAACCCGCTCACAGTCTCCCCGCTCAACACACACAGCAGCACGATAATACCCCACGCACAGAGAATCAATAAACTCCCGCCCACTCGAAGCCACTCGGCGCCGGCGCCATCGATGCCATCTTCGCCTTCGCCAGCTCCATCTCGGCCGACTTATACGCCTCCATCATCTGCGCCTTGTGTGCGACAACCTTGGCCCCATCCAGCTTGAGCGTCTTAATTTTCAACGCATCCGCCATCGCCGCGCGGTGAGCAACAACCTTGGCGCCCTCCATCGCGAGCGTCTTCGCCTTGAGCGCCGCCATCATCTCCGCGCGCGCCGCCGCGACCTTGGCGCCCTCGAGCTTCAGCGTCTTGGTCTTCAACGCCGCCTGCATCGCCGCACGCTCCTCCACGACCGCCGCGCCCTCGCTCTTGAGGTCGATCAGCTTCATCGCCGCCATGGTTGCCGCCCGCTCAGCCTTCTCACCCTCCGCCTTCAAAGACAGATCCTTCATGGCGGCCGCGATCTCCGCACGCCGCGCCACCACCTTTGCGCCCTCCGCCTTGAGCTCCGCGTTGCCCAGATTCGTAGGCACAACAACGCCCTTAGCCGTGGGCACAACCACGCCCTCCGGCTCCGTCAGCCGGACGCCGCTATCGTACCAGGAGGTCACGGTGGAGGCAGCTGTCGCCTCAGAGCAGCGGATCGTGCCAGCACGGCTTGCATAGAAGGCGCTCGAGAACGCCACCACGGTCGTGAGGAAGGCCATTGGCGCCGAAAGGACTGAGGAATCGTCGGCCGATCGGTAATTTGAAGGTGATTTTCGAGCTCCAGGAGCCGTGCCGGGCACATTAGGAACGTGCGGCGGCACTACGAAGGCGCTCTATTGAAGGCGGGGACTTACGACTGGGAGGCGGTGCGCGTGTGCCCGTCACAGCATCTAGAGAGCCTGACCAGCCGCGACCGAATCTTCTACTCGGGGATCAAGATCCGCAACAACGCGGCCGCGTGAGTGCTGGGCGCACTGCCAAGAAGCGCGTCATTTTGGGTCTGCGGGGCGGGGGCGGTGAGAGTGGCACGGAAGCCCTCACGGGGAATGCGTCCAATGTGCAGCCCGCGGCGGGGCGGCGAGACCCTGAGGGCGCGGACGGCGCCTCCGATGAGGAAGGTGGCGTGGCGGCCCCTCGACTTGACGCCGTGGCCGGGAACTCTCGACCAGCAGGAGATCAGCGACCCGCGCTCGAAGCCCTGCGACAGCTCCACGTCAACGTGACACCTTTTACGATCAGGCTCCGAGTACGCGCGAGGGTGTACGACGCGCTCAAGGCGTGGCGCCTCCCGCAGGTCATGCAACAGTGGCCGACGGCGAGCACGGAGGTGTCCGAGCGCGACGGGGAACTCATCCTAGAGAAGGTGCGTCTCTTCCTGCAGCAGGAAGCCGTGCGCGAGGGTGAGCACTATGTTGTCACCGAGGTGTACGCGCAGCAGGCCAGCGGCTTCCCGGGTCGACTCACCTCCACTGGATGCCAAGGCATCAAAGGAGCTATCCGAGCCAACATCCTATGCGACACCGCCGACCTCGATATGAACAATGCGCAGGCACGCTGCATTCTGTGGGTATGCCGCGCCTTTGGCATCGAGACGCCAATGTGGAGACAGTATTGCGACGAGCGTGATGGCCCGCACGGCATGTTGCAGCGCTTGCAAGACGAGGCGCGAGTGAGCAAGGGGAGGGCGAAGCAACTCGCGATTATGACACTCAACTCGCAGGGCAGCATTGGATCCGGGAGATCGACGTACCTACGTGACCTTGACCGCGAATCAAAGATGATACAACGGAAGCTGCTTGCGCGGCCCGAGCTTCTTTGGATACGCAAGAGCTGCAAGAGCTCGAATGTGCCAGGCAGCTTCATGGCGTACCTCTTCAACCTCATCGAGTGCCGGCTGCTTTTGCGAGTCCGACGTATGCTGGAGGAGGAGTTTGATTTACACGCGGCGGCGCTTGTTTTTGATGGGCTTAACGTGCATGATCCGGCGGCGCATGGCGATAAGCGTATCCTCGAGCGCGCCTTCGAGGTATGTGAAGAAGTGGCTGCCGACCGCAGCGGCACCCGCACAGACGCGATGGCACATGCTCACGGCGTGCGGTGAAGAGACCGTTGTAAGGAGACGTGACGAAGCAGCGGGGTGGCTGGCCCGACGCCTTGAGGACTGGGGCCACGGGCAGGCCCAGTACGCGCTCACGGCGCTCACTGGGGGAGCGGAGAAGCTCGACGCGAGCCAGCGTTTGCTCGCCCTCCGTTTTATGCTGGGACTCGCTGACACGCCGGGTGATGACGATGAGGAGGGCTCGCCAAGCTGCCTCCTCGGGTACGGGGCACCCGCGACGGAGGGCGGTGGAGCGAGCGGTGGCGAGGGTGATAGCAGCGGCGCGAGCGCGACGTGATGGGCGGCGCGGGAGGGGTGATGCTGCAGGTGAAGAGACCGACGTCGCAGCGCGCAACGACGATGACATACTCCGATGCCCGGCAGGACATGCTATGCGTCAGACTTGGGTGACCGGTCGGTATCGGGCGACTGATGATGGCGTGAGCTGCATCGTGTGCGACGCGCCGGGGTGCCAGAGAGGCGGAGGCATCAGGGTGGGCGACAAGGTCTATACATGTACGGATCCGAACTGCGAATTTGACATGTGTGCCCCCTGTGCGGAGACCTCTGCGGCGCACGCCCGGGAACGAGGGGGAGACCGTGCGAGGCAACGTAAGCGGAGGAGGGGGGAGGACGCCAACGCGACCGAAGGTAGTAGCGCAGAGGGGGACCGACAACACTCGGAGACGGCCGCGGAGAGGGGGGAGAGAATGAGGAGACGGCGACGTGAAAGTACAGACTAGTCGGGGACGGGCGGGGGACCACCGAGTGGGCCCGCGCATGTACGTCCCAGAGTGTGACTGTGGCTGTGTGTGTGCGCCTACGGCGAGTGAACGTCGAGACATGTGCGCCCTCTCGAGTCTGTCACGAGACGTGAGAGGTGGCGACTGGCCGTGAAGGCATAGAGAAAGTGAAAGTAAAAGTGAAAGTGAAAGCCGTGCCGGGCACCTCTGTTTTTTCGATACACGACCGCCCCTCCCCCAATAAATTCATCTCTCGCCCTCGCTCAGTCGGTGCCGTACCACCTCGCGCCGAATTTGAGTATCTCCTCGAGGAGGACCAGCGGCAACGCAAACGCGGCGACCGTCATCCAGTCGGCCTTTGTTAACGGCGCTAGCTGGAAGATCGCGGCCAACGGCTTTGTGTACATCGCGCCCAAGTGGAGTAAGATGGGCAGCGTGACGCCGACGATCAGATACTTGTTGACCCACGGCGGCTTGACGAGGATCGACGACGACTCAGAGACGGCGCACAAGGCTCTCAGCATCTCCATCGCAACCAGCGTCGAGAGCGCGACCGACGACGCGATGAGCTTGCCCTTCGTGCTGTCGAACGCATCGCACGCATTCTCAAACCCGGCCGACGCGAGCGTTCCGGCCTCCCACGTCGAGCACTCGGCCCATTTGCACACCTTCCGCCACGGGACGCCCATACTGTGGTACTGGTATAGGAAGGAGCCAACCGTTGCGACACCGACATACGTGCCCGTGAATAGATACCGTATCAGCGTGAACTTGGAGACTAAGGGGTCGTCGCGCCCGCGCGGCGGTCGTGTCATGTCTCTCGGGTCGGGCGGGTTGAACCCAAGAGCTGTTGCGGGCGGGCCGTCGGTAACGAGATTCACCCATAACAAGTGCAATGGGCCGAGGACCTCCGGTAGGCCCATTAGAGTCGAGATGAAGACGGCGGCGACCTCTCCAATGTTGCAAGTGATCAGGAAGTTGATAAACGACTTCATGTTGGCATAGATCGATCGGCCTTCCTCGACGGCGGACACGATCGTCGCGAAGTTGTCATCGGCCAAAATCATGTCGGACGCTTGCTTCGATACTTCTGTGCCTGCAATGCCCATGGCAATGCCGATAGCCGCCTGTTGCAGAGCAGGCGCGTCATTGACGCCATCACCAGTCATCGCCGCCACCTCGCCCAACCCTTGGAGCTGCTTCAACAGCCTCTGCTTGTCCTGCGGCTCCGCCCTGCAGAAGACTAAATTCGACGTCTTCAACAGAGCGGTCTGCTCCGACTCGGGGAGCTTGAAGAACTCCCCTCCAACAAACACTCTGCCATCGGTTGGCTCGTCCGGCCCGAGGATGTTCACATCCCTCGCAATCGCTGCGGCCGTCTGCGCCGAGTCGCCGGTGATCATTACAACGCGTACGCCCGCTTGCCGGCACTGTACAATCGAGTCGGCGACTTCGGGGCGTGCGGGATCTTTGATGCCGACGAGACCGACAAAGGTCAGCCTGAGGGTTGGGATGGGTAGGGAAGGGGGTTAGTAAGTGAGCGCTGCTGCTGATGCTGATGCTGCTGCTGTGCTGCTGTGGTGCTGCCGCTCACCCCTTCTCCACATTGATAAAGTTATCCGTATCGCCCAGAACAGACGCCGCCCGTCCTCTGACATCGCCCGCCTTGCTCACCGTATCAAGCACGCCTAGCTGCCCCTCCTTCACCGCCAATGCCAAGCATCTCAACGGCCGCCTCGCCATCTCCTCGAACTGCGCGCGAATCTGCCGCTCCCACGCGCCGTTCATCTTGAGCGTCGTACCGTCAGCTAAACGCAACGACGTGCAGCGCGACAACACCGACTCGGGAGCGCCCTTCACGAAGAGCGAATTCCGACCATTATTCGCTTTGCAGAGCACGCTCATACTCTTCCTCTTGCGGCTAAACTCCAATGTTGCTAACTTCGACCACTCAGAGGACCTCATATCTCCGTAGTATGACGCGCTCTGTGCGGGAGTCGTCGGCTGCGGCGTATTAGGAAGGCCAATCTTCTCAACCAGCACCTTAAGCGCCGCCTCCGTCGGCTCGCCAACACGCGTATACGCCTTCTCCTCCTCGTTATAACTGATCTCGGCGTCGTTGCACATCACGCAGATGCTCGCCAACGTGTTGAGGCCGCTGCCTAAGACAGTCTGAGGAGTCAAGCCGCGGACAGTCCCGCGCGGCTCGTACGACGTTCCTTCGACCTCGTACTCTCTCAACGCCGGCGGGCCCTTGCCGCTGCCATCACGGCCGCCCCTCTCGATCGTCACAAGGGAGGTCACCGTCATCTGGTTCGTTGTTAGCGTGCCGGTCTTGTCCGTGCAGATCACCGTCGTGCATCCCAATGTCTCGACCGATGGCAGCTGCCGCACGATCACACGGCGTGCGGCCATGCGCCGCGTGCCGAGCGATAGGCACAAAGTGATGACGGCGGGGAGGCCCTCAGGGATGGCGGCGACGCCTAACGCGACGGCGACCTTGAGGTAGTATAACGCGCCGCGCCATGGCGATCCGAAGGCCGGCTGCCAAAAGTTGCGGAAGTTGATGGCCCATACGGCTAGGCAGATGGCGCCAATCGCATAGCTGCAAGCAAAGCAAAAAAGAGAGGCGTCAGCTAAGTGTGCGTGTGCAGGAGAAAGGTAAGGAGACGGCGGTGAGAGGCACTCACGTGAGCCGATTTCCAAACGCGTCGAGCTTCTGCGCCAACGGCGTCTTCTGCTCATCTTGCTTCGCCGCCTGCACACCCTCCTGGATCTTACCCATCTCAGTCCCTTGACCAGTCGCCGTCACGACCGCGATGCCGCGGCCGTTGGTGATGACCGTCCCGGCAAAGAGCAGATTCTTCTTGTCCTGGATCCGCGCGTCCGCCTCGACCGGCTTCAGCTCCTTGCCGACAGTCACGGATTCGCCGGTCAGAGAACCTTCGTCGGCAGAGAGCGTGGTCGTCGAGAGAGAGACAAGGCGGCAATCCGCCGGCACGCGGTCGCCGACGCGCAGCTCGATGACGTCTCCGGGAACGAGCTGCGACGCGGAGAGCTCATTGAGCCACACGCCGTCGCGTAGGCAGCGCGCGAGATCGGGCTGCAGCTTCTGGAGCGCGTCGAGCGCCGACTGGGCGGAGCTCTCCTGCCAAGTTCCGACAACGGCATTCAGAAGCAGGATGCCGAGGATGACGGCGGGCTCGACCCAGCCGTTCGCCTCGCCCTCGAGCCGCGCGAGGACGTACGAGAGCGCCGCGACGCACAGCAGGATCTGCACCAGCCGGTCGTCGAACTGCGCGAGGAAGAGCGCCCAGAGCGGCTCGGCGCCCTCGAC
>JACLAC010024782.1_pt1 | contig 35371 bp, 21 predicted proteins | sample 8027881 | NCBI WGS metagenome assembly JACLAC01 (sample SAMN15725517, study PRJNA655200) | protist metagenome | isolation source: fluorescence activated cell sorting (FACS) single amplified genomes of... | place: Spain: Blaines Bay Microbial Observatory, Mediterranean Sea | collected 2016-01-19 | reverse complement strand
AAACTTATTAACTTATTGTTGTGGTGGGAGGGGAGAATATAATTTGTTTTGATTACTAAATGCAAATAGAAAATATTTTTTGATTGCTTTGCATTTTGTTCACGGGGAAGACAGACTGTACGATAGATACAGATAAACTGAAGTGAAATCTGTTTTTCGATTTGAGAAGTGCTGTTTTTCTTCTTTTGTTTTTGTCAGTCGTCCAGTGCACGGCCGTGGGTAATTTGGTTTTGTGTAACCAGCTGGAGATGGGCAGTGTCGTTTTTGAAGTAATATTGTCTTTAATTGTTGAGTGAGATGAAGGGAAACCCTGCTAAACTGTACATATTTGTGAGCATGTTTTTCTGTGCGTCCATGAGGGTCGCTGCATACACGAAAGGGGACTTAGTGAGTGTCGTCGAACAGTCGCAAATAGGTGAGATGAAAACGAAATGGCGGCATATGCAAAACGGGAAAAAGCCGACGTTTGCGACCAACTCGATTGTCACTGTTGTCCCACCTTATAGCAGGCAAGATTATGACACGACCATGAAGTGCAAAATGACGTTCGCATTCTCTGACCACCGTTTCTTGGTACCCTGGTCAACTTTGTCCGATGGGAATGGGCTTTACATGGCAAAAATCATATTCATTTTCACCTACCATGGAGATGACATAGTGTCCGTGCAGGCAAAGCATGTCTATATGGGGGAAGACGGGGTAGATAAAGTCGGGGTCTCGCCAAACCATAAACCTGAAGCCATTCTTTTTGAATACTTATGGAAACCACACCGGCCTGTCTTCAACCCGTATGAAACGCGCGAACCACCAGTCGCTGTCATTCTATGCGCAATTTTTGTTTTCTGCTCTGCAATCGCCATGTTGCACCATAATGAAAAACGGTATAAATCAAAGTAAAAAAACAGGGACGGGACAGAGGGGAGGAAACACCACACCTCCTCCTAGAAAGAAAAGAAGAAGAAAAAATTGACTAACCCCGCTCCTCCTATCTATTAAGATATTTTTATACTGACTGAATTGCATTTAGTACACTAAAACATGATGGTGAAGAACGAAAAATTGATTTCAAACGAAGAAGAACCAAAGAGAAGAGAAGGGAATAATTTGAGTCTATTTGCTAGCAGTCTGTTCTATTTTTACTACAACTAATTTTATACTTGAAATACAATGAAGACAATTGCAAATGACAACAACAACAAGGACAAAATGATTAGCTCCCAAAAAATGGATCCGACAGCAAAGGCACACCATCATCATGCAGGCCAACAACAGAGAAAAAAAGAGAAGGAAAGAATGAAAAGAAGAAGAAGATAATTTAATAATAGATAGAGGACAACACGTTATTTAAAGAATAAAATAATAAAAATACTACGAACTTTTATACAAGCAACACTCAAAAGAAAAGAAGTGGAACGACTAAATAGCAGATCGTGCGACATTCGCAATCCTCACACAATTCGGTGTCGCAGTCTGCACAGAACACGTTCCCTGCCTTCCGGTTACCACGCTACAGAAATCCGACGAACGGCGACGTGTCTTCTTTCTGTATACCAACAAATTGCCAGGCACTTGTGTGCTCTAAGTAAGAAGGGAGTTCGTACACTGCAACATGAAGTGGGAAACGGTCAACTTTACGGAGAGATTATCTCCACCTGCACGCTTCCAGCACACAGCTACTTGGGTAGACTCGCGGTCCCTCCTCGTCATCATTGCGGGTGACGGGAAAAGTGGGAAAAAGTTAAATGATGCGTGGGCAGTAGACTACTCGAACCCAAAACAACCGTCGTGGGTAGACTTGAAGCCAGTTGAAATTGACACTTTTTCTCAGAGGTCCCAACATACCTGCGTCGAGTACAAGAATAACTTGTACGTCTTCGGGGGGCACGACGGCCAGAAAGGCGAAACTTTGAAGAAGACCAAGAATATGTTCATGCAACTTTCGAGTGAGACTGGGGCCGTGTGGCAGTGGAAAACTGTGAAAGGGTACAATGTCAAGCACGAGCCTTCTGAGCGGTACGGCCACTGTGCGGCCGTGCAAAATCGCAAAATGTACGTTTTTGGGGGCTGGCTTGCGAAGCAGCACACGTGGAATCGTGACCTATTTCGGTACGATTTTATAGAGAAAAAGTGGGAGCTGATAGAAGTAAACGAAGCCAGGACGCCAAAGGCAAAGGGCTCGCTTACCATGCTCCCATGGCCAGACGCAGACTGGTACCTTTCGGGAACCCATGATGGACCAGCAAAAAAGAAGAAAAAGAGCAATCGGATCCTTGTCGTCGACGGAAACTTTACCATCACCACCCTGCAAACGTTCGTCGGGAAGGAGAAGCCAATGTGGCGATCATTACAAAACCCTCGGCGACCGGCCACCGAGGCATTTCGCGAGAACCATTGCTCCTTCATTGTCCCTGTGCTCGGGAGTAAAGGGACCCAAGCGACCATAGGCGTCATGGGCGGGCAAGGGCGTGGGCGGGCCGATACCCTGAAGCAGGATTTGTTTCAGATTGTTGCCCACGTGGAAAATAGCAATGCCCACGAACAAAACTGGAGCAAGCGAACAACGGGGGGGGTGCAGCCTGACAACAGAAAGAACCATTCGATGACGCTTGTCCAGCTGTACGAACAGGACCAAAAACCGCCGGGCTGGGTGCGAGAAAAAGGTACCAGGGCAAAGGCGGGAAACCCTGTAGTCGTGCTGTTCGGGGGCTTTGCCGCACGCGCCCTGGCAAACGACGTGTTCACGTTGGTGCTTGATTCCGATTTCAGGTGGGCACACCAAAAAATTGGCATCCCAAAGCTGCGGAACGTAGGGCTTCTTCGGGCGGCGGCACTGAACGAGACCACCCTTTTCACAACCGGGGGGTTCGATGAGCAAGCCGATGAAGAGGGGCTGTACCAACTACGGGACTCTATTTGCAAGGTCAACGATGTTTCTAAATCGTGGGACGTTTTGTCGGTCGTTCCGGTTAAAAAACAGAAACACTCGCAGCCACTGTACAATGAGCAACACCATGAAAAAATTTCGCACTGTGGGCACTCGCTTACATCGGACCGTGAGAACGGGGCTATTCTTTTCGGCGGGGGAGATACTTACAAACAGGTTCTAACGAACGATTTTTACCGGTTCCATGCCGTCACAGAAGAGGAAGCCTTGCAACAGGACAGTGGGATGGGCAAGAAAACGTGGCCTGGCGTTTGGCACGAAATTGAATGCCCCAAGAAACCAGAGCCCCGTGCGGGCCACACGGCGTGCATGCTTTTTGAAGAAGGCACACGACCCTCCTTGTTTGTTGTTATTGGGGGGTTTAGGCAAATAGATGAAGACGACGTGCCAGAGGATGAGAAGAAGCAGGGAAACTTCAACATGGGGACGTACTGCAACGATGTGTGGGTGTACGACTACGAAGATACGGAGACGTGGGTGTGCGCGTCGGAAGGTAGCCAAAAGAATGACCTGAAGGCGAAGCATATGTCTCCTCGGATGGGGCACTCGGCTTGCGGTTTTGGGAATGACACCATTTACGTCTTCGGCGGGTCTTACTACGGGCTTCCATACGGAGAGCTGTTTCTTGTCAGCATTGAGTTTGAATCGCCTGGGACCGAGAATCCATACACCGTTAAGTGGAAGCGTGTGGTTGGCTCCGGGCAGCCCCCTAGTCCCCGCACTGGTCACACTGCCGTGATATCAACCAATAGGTACAACAATGAGTTCATGTACGTGTTTGGGGGACGTGTTAGCAAGCACACGCCCCCAAAAAAGAACAAAAATGGTGAGTGGGAAACAGCAAAGTCCAACGATCTGTTCATTTTTGATATCAGCAACAGTGCGTGGTCGAAACCTACGATAATCAACGCCTATTTGACCACAAAATCTTATATGAGTCCAATGGTGGCATATGAGAACTCCATTTTAGTGTTTTCGGAGGACACCACCTCCATGCATAGCAAGTATGTGGAACTGTTCAAGCTAGAGAAACTCGTGGATAGCACTTCTGCGCGCCAAGAAGAGGATTCTAAACTTGCCGCTTCCATGGAATTTGATGACTTGCTGCCGAATATTTTATTGAGTCCCATTCTACGACAAAGCCAGCAAACAGGTATACAGCAGCGCCAACTGTCTGGTTCGCAGCAAAACGAAGCAAGGACCCCCGCCCTTGCCGCGGGAGATGTCAGCGTCGACTTCGACGAAATTGACGAAGAGGGTGTTGCGTTGGAGTCCCCTGGGGAGTCTAGTCTTGAAGAGAAGGAAGAGATTTCGGGGGATGAGGTGGGGGTGGGGGGAGAATCAAATGCAGGCGAACTCGACACGAAAGAAAGCGAAATGCCACTCGAAGAAGCGGGGCACAGTTCTGCGGAAGATACAGACACCCAATCATCTGCGTCCGGGGGCGACGATGGGGACCATACAGAAGAAGGAACAGAGTCTAGTGATGGCGACTACGATTATTAATTCTTTATAAAAACAAGAAAATTGGCTGTTATTTAATTTTTATTAAATTCTTTAAAAAAAATCGAACTGAGGCACCGAACGCGAGCACAATATATTTTTATTTTTTCTTACTAAGTACATGAATCTCACACTTTTACATTACCGTCGCAACCGCCCCCTTATCATGTCGCATTATATAATGGGCGTCCACATGGAGACGTACGTCTTTGCCACCACCATCGTTTGCCGTATAATGCAAGTGTGGCCATTCTAGCTTGACGAAGCTACCAACTTTTCCATAGACCACAATCACGGCGCCCGCGCCGAGACCCTTTATGTCGGCTTCAGTCTCAATCGGTTGGCACTTTGAAGCCAAAAACGTTACATGGTCCTGCAGCGCGCATATGTGATCGTCTAACCGTGCGGGGCCCAACGCCTCATGGAGCTTTGTCAGGTAATCCACGTTTGGCCCAGAGGGGCCACTACAACTGTACATGTGGTACGCCATCTTCTCAACAGAGCTTGGACCCAAAAAACTTTCGTTCAATTCGGTTGCGGAATAAACTAACGCCTCACGTACAATCCCATCTTCACAGTTCACGGGCAAATAAATTTTCTCAAACCCCTCTTTTTCCCGAAAGTCCATCTTCTTTAGAACGCCTATGGCCTCTTCTGCGGCCACAGAGTAGACAACGCCCCAGGTTTTTCCAGGGCCACTAATGCCGTTGCCTCCTTCAAGAGAGTCCACGACCTCCCCGGGCAGCATTGTTGCAACTCGTCCAGGGTGTCGAGGACTGCCCCGGTGGTCAGGTGAGCCCTGCCAAAATCTTCTCTTGTACCCGTCTACAAAGCCCCACCATTGGTTGTCAAAAGGTAAGTCTGGCTTCCAAACAACGCTTGCGTAGCCAAATATTAAAAGCGGCGTACCGGGCACGTATTCTTTCGTCACGGGTGCAGACCGACGGAACACAGTGGGTGGGGGATTAGCCGCTTGCTCCCCCAAGAAACTATGAATCGTGCTGCCTATGCTGCCTTTGTCGCCATTAACAGATTCACCACTCGAATCGATTGCCGTTGGCACGTCCGTGCCGACGAGCCGTTCCAGTTGAGACGTGTGAAACTGTGCAACAATTTCAAGCACTTCCTTTCTCGCCGACGTGGCTTCTGAAGTGGAATTGTCTGCCATCGACCTGCTGCTGAGTATTGAAGACTCGACAAACTTGTCCATCGTTCTGCAATGGATTGCTTCGACTCGTGTTGTAATTTGCAAAAAAGAAGACGGCGGTGTACTAAGGATATGTCGTTCAATCTCGTCGTTTTACATGAATGAAAAAAAAAACTAACAACAACAACATTTTTTTCCCCGCCGCCCAACAAAAAAACAAACTTATAATATAAATATTATTATTATTATTTGTATTAGTAGTATATTATCTTCTTTTTTTCTTCTTCTTCTTCTTCTCTTCTTCTTCTTCTTCTTCTTTCTTCTTTTCTTCTCGCTCTCACTCCTCCTCAACAAAATCAACAATTTTATTTATTATTATTATGATCATAGTCGTCTATTATTATTGCATTGCAATGCTATGTAGATGTAATATATTATTATTTTTTACCAGTAGTCATCATGAAGAAGAAAAAGGACTACTTTTTTTTGGCAGCAGAAAAACCGTTGGGGGTGTGCCAATTTGATGATGCTAGAAGGTGGTAGTCGTCGTCTTCTAGAAATAATAATTTTTGGAAAGACAATAATTATATAATTAAAAACTAAAGTTGAATTGTGCCAACATAATACCAAACGCTTGGAATGGCGTCAATGGCTCCTTAAAGTCCAGATGAAATTCGTTCCCAGAAATTTTGCCAAATTGCAGAAAAATGTCGGTCAAGTTAGTTATCTCGACCCCAAGGTTGTTCTTCACTTCATCGACGTCACATAGTTGAAAATTTTTTACACTGGGAAGGAGGACGCGGCCGCCAAAATTCAACCTGTAACTTCCCCTAACGAACGAAGGACTTTTGTTACCAAGTATCTGGTACTCATCGTCCGGGGCGTTGGATCCTATTTTTTTTTCTGGGGGCAGTATGTACCCGTTCTTATCAATATCAAGGTGGGACATGAGCTTTTCGTTCATGGTTGAACCCTTCAAATTAACCCTCATTTTGCCGCCCTTGTTGACTTTTGGCACCAGGACCCGCATTACACGTGGGTCGGTTTCCTGTTTGATGCGAGATAGCGGTCCCTGGTGCTCTTTACTGAACGCTATAGAGCAATGCTCAGCCTCAGTGGTGTCGAACAGAGTGCACGCTGAACCCCCAAAACTAGTGCGCAATTTTCCAATGTAGTTTCCACTCTTCTTGGACAAATCTTTCCCGTACGCCCGCTTGGTCATATCAAAGATGTGGTAATTTGGAGTCTTGCCCGATTTGCTCTTCTGCGCTGCCAAGATTAACTGGACCGGGTCATCATCCTTGTTTTGGATGTGCATGTAGTACACTGTTTTCTTAAGCAGCCCCCCTTTCTCTCTCACGATCAGGCACCTCGTGAAGTCGTTCATTTTTATCGTTCCATCTCGAAGCGGCTTTAGCGGAGACTTTACGTCGACACACTTTTTCTCTTCGTGAAAGTGGCCCTGAGTCTTCTTCTTCTTCCTTGCACTAGCTTGGCTGCTGTTCTTGAAATCGAAACGCAACGGGCTGACCACGTGGGCTCGGTCGTAGTCTTCCTCCTCATCCTCGTCACTTACATACTCTTCATCATGCTCTTCGTCATCGTTAACACAGACGTCAAAATTTTCGGACAAATTGCGCTTTTTCAGACCCGACTGTTTCAGCTTCAAGATGTTCTCCGAGGGGGACTGGGCAATGACGGGGGTAGAAGGCGGGGGCCGGGCAACTTTCTTCTTTTTCTTCTTCTTCTTTGCCTTGTCTTTCTTCTCCTTCTTTTCCCTTTTTTCCTTCTTCTTTTCTGCTTTGTCTTTCTTTGACTGCTTTGAATGTTTTTTCTTTTTCAATACTTTTGGCTTTTCCTCAATTTTGCTTTCTTCCACGATCGATTGGCGGTGGTCATTTTCTTCGTCGCTTTCGTTGAAATCTTCAACGTCCATTGTCTTTTCTTCGAACGCCCGAGAGGCTGGCTTTGGGGGTCGTACTGGACTTGGCGATTCCTTCATCATGGATCGCTTAAACGGTACGACTTCATCCAATGCCCCACGAAAACTATCTTCTGACCCCGATGGGGACGATGCCCAGAAACCAGCGTCTCTTTTGATGGAGGCAGCTCGCCCCGACGCTTCAAACTCTTCTTCCAACTTCTCCCCGTAATACGTAGACATGTTTTCTGCTGGAGGAGTTGTGCTCAAACAAAGTACAGAATCCTATTACAATTAATATTCTTGCGTTACCTGAAGTAATTAATGAAGGACTATTTGAGTTGGGATTTAGTTTGACTTCCTGACATGATAGTTATCGTTTAGGAACGATACGATAAAAGGGCCGGCGCTTTCTTCTTCGTCGTCGTACGACACACGAGAAGAAGAAGAAGAAGAAGAAGGGAGGAGGAAAAGAAGAGCAGATATGATGATCATGCGATAATATTCCAATCCGTCCTCCCCCCCCCTTCCGTATTATTAATAACATCAATATAGCATCGGACGAAATTATTTTAAAATGTTGGGTGAAGGTGATGATTTTCAATGGTATTTCCATATTATTACCACAAACGTTCATCTTGTGCTACAAGGAAATAAATATTATTTATTTGTTTATAGATGCTGTGCAATGTTTCCGCATTAAAATACATTATACAACAAGTACATGCTGGTATTCCAACGTTATTGATATTAATTGTATTTACATAGTACTAAAGAATAGGGAATTTTTTATAGGCTAAATCGTCGCACCCCCAAAATCCATTCTTGAGAGGTGATTGTTGTCCTCTGCATCACTAGAATCGGACGACGATTCTGACGAAGAGGAGGATTCAGAAGACGAGGATGACATAGCTTCGAGAATTTGTGTAGCCATCTGCGTCACGGTTTTCTTGTAATTGTTCAAGAACTCGGGAGAATGGCCGGATGCAGTTTTTCGGTCTATCTCCGGTACTTTCTGGACCTTGGCCTCCGCTGGCTCCCGTTGGTACATTCTTCTCAGAGCCGATTTTGCATTTATCTCCCTCTCTTTTCGAACTTGCAAGAATTGTTTGATTCCTTCCTTTCTCTTTCGAAACATGTCTTCTCGCTCTTTCATCTTTCTCACGGCGAGAAGCCCCCTTATCCTTTGCCGCTGTGACATGCGCTTCTGGTAGTCCTTCTCTGCCTTCTCGATGCTGCAATGTCTGTTTCGCTTCCAAATGCTGTTGCCGCGACTCCTTCTCCAATTGTGGCAGCAATGCTTCCACTGGAACTCACAGCTGCTATATCGAATTTACCAGGAACCACGTAGTCGATACTGTTTTGGCTGTAACCTGAAGTTGCAATGAGGCCAGCACTGTTGTAAGATTTTGCGTCTCCGTTGCTGTGCACGACTGTAAGAAACGTTTCGTACGTTGATCTCATAGTTTCTACTGCGCTAGATGCGGCCAAATCGCTATCTTCTCCCTTGGATAAGGAACCCCAGGCCTGGACGGCTCCCAGTCCTACCGCACTGATAGCAGAATTGCAAACGCTTCCGGTGGGAACGCTGTATCTTACAAATTCCGGGCGTTCGGGAAAGTACCCAGTTGGGCATGACTGCAGGCAAGTGCCATTGACGTGCAAATGGTAGTGGTTATAACAAGAAACGCACTTGGTTGTGCCGCTTAAAGTAGCGCAACGATGGCAATTAGTGAACGAGGCATCATTACTGGGACACAAAACCCATCCCTCCCAAGCGTCTAAAGTCCACACTGTCGCATGGCCACCAACGATGGCGCACGTAAACAAAATTAAAATGCCATAGGGCGTCATACGTCTATCTATATAGCCACCATTCGTTCAGTCAAGTTTTTTTAATTCAATATTCGTGGCACTGTAACCTGCACCTGTTTCCTATAAAAACGTAGATCGTTGTTCCATTAATTTGATCTTCTTCGAATTGCGATACGCGTTCGCAATAGGGGGTAGTTGAATTAGTTCAAGTCAAATTTCGTTTTTCTTCTTTATTATTTTACACACCACTCCTCCTCAACATATATAATATTTATATCATCTCATATATATATTATTGGCATTGGCTACAGAGCTGTTACCTATTAAATACTTCTATCACATCATATAGGCTATAATGTAAAATTACTGCTGGTATAAGATGGAAAATATATAATATTATACTAGACTACAAGGACTACCTATATAAAATAAATGGCTAGATTATAATATAACGGCGATATTTTATTGTTATAGTCTATTAGCAGAAGAAAATTAGCATTGAAAACGCCAGGCCCGCACTTTACGTCTCTATCAAAAGTATACACTTTTTGTCCTTGGAGTACTTCACTAAAATGCTCTTTTCAGCAGCTGTTTAAACGTTCAATGAAAATTTTTAAATTACTACTATTTTCTAACGAAGACTAGAAAAGAAGAAGAAATTTTGAAAGAAGTTAGAATTGATCAACAAAATATGAGTGAAACTATCTAAACGAAAATATAATAAATATTTATGAACGTTCACCTCATCTAATAATATTGCCCTCCTATTATTATTAAATTTTGAGGAGTTAATAATATAAAGCATGTAAAACTCCAACTTGGATGGGGGGGGGGCAAGGTGCCGGAACTTTCTTATTAGATGTAAAACGGTCATGAAAAAAGAAAAAAAACAGGCACATACAATTGGGAATGGTCGATTCGGAGATATTGAATATATCAGAAAACTAACTAACGATCATTAAGATGCAAATGTTATCTAATTGCTAATGATATCTACTGTTGTATTATATTTCATAGTAATATACTTCCATATTTATTCTTTGGTTTTGATATATGTACGTTTAGGTGTGACTCTGTTCTCTAAAGATCACAATCTTCATTTCGATAGATTAGTTACACCATTTATCGAAGTCAAAGATTGCTCGCATTACTGCAAAACAACTCCAATCCGATCGAAACACCGTTTAAACCTTCAATCACTTATTAATATGCGCGGAATAATCCTTGGAATTTGTGTTTCCGTCTCCATGCTTGGCACGGTGTGGGGAGCAGGGACGTGTGGCCCTGAAGCGTTGGAGTCTAGATAAATTCCCTCGAGAAAAGGCTCACGACGAAACGACTGAGGGGGGATTGAAGGTTAAACGAGGCGAATTATTCCATGTTTCTGCACACAATGTCATCGTTGCTTACAACAGTGAGAATGTCTTCGGAGAAATGGATTTTTCCTTAGACCCTTCGTGCAAAATGAGCGCAAAATTTTCCTTGGAGTATGCTATTAGAGCCAGCCATAAAACCCAACCTGAAACGAGAAGGCAGGAATTGGGCTTTTGTAAAGTGTTCAGAGACAAAAAGGAATTAAAAAAGCCGTATAGGCCCAGGTACGTGCTCGGGATGTCCAAGGACTTGCTGCGGCTTAAGCGATCCCTTGAAGAAGACGAGAAAAAAAAGCAGCCCACTAAGAAGGCGAGGTCAAGAAGTGAGGAAGCGATTTTAAGCCTTACAATGAAGTATTGTACCAAATGCAAACAAATCAAAGCACTCACGGAGTTTACTAAGCGATCCGCATCAAGCGATGGGTTTGCGTACCGATGCAAAGTGTGTACAAGTGCATCTTCCAAGAAGTGGCTAAAAAACAACCCGGGGAGACGCAACGGAAATAAAAAAGGGTCCAAGTCCCCTGCGAGTAGCACTATCGCCGATGATCACTCACGTGATCTTGTCGGCGAGAAAATTGAAGATATTCGTGCTGCACAGGAAATATTAGCCAAGTACGACGATGGCGAGGAGTCAAGTACGGAACCGCTGAGCCATGACAGTACGGACACTGCGAAGAAGTGGCAAAAAAACAACCGGGAGAAACGCAACGGAAATGAAGAAGGGTCCAAGTCCCCTGCGAGTAGCACTATCGCCGATGATCACTCACGTGATCTTGTCGGCGAGAAAATTGAAGATATTCGTGCTGAACAGGAAATATTAGCCACGTACGACGATGGCGAGGAGCCAAGTACGGAACCGCTGAGTCATGACAGTACGGACACTGCGTGTAACGGTGAAGTTCTTTACATCCAGCGCCCACTTGTACTTAAAATATACTTATAAAGTAATAGTATAGTTTACTGGAACACTTTTGTTGTTTATAAAAATACTTGGAAATAGCAAATATTGGCACAGCATTGTGGAGCTTAATATGTTCTTACATATTTGGTATATTTATCCTTAATGAAATTACCAGGAAAAATATTAGCACACTACGGAACAAAGCAAACAAGTACAAAACATCGACGCCAGTGCTGCAGCCTGCTAAAACAAAATTCAACAACAATATATAATTTTTTTACTTTTGCACGGCGGCCCCGTTTTCATTTGCGAGCTGTTCGAGGAGCTGCAACTCTTCCATCATCTTGGCGTCAAAAGAGTCCTGGGTAATAAACTCAGCAGTTTCCCCTGCCTTTCCGTCTTCGAGAATAACAGAAGATCCTGCCAGTTGCTCTAGCCGAGCAAGTTCCTCTTCCATTCGCAAATCGAAGGAATCCTGAACCCGAAGTTTTGGGAGTGTCTCTTCTAACGCTTCAGGGGCCGCTTGCTCTTTCTCTTGCCTGGCGGGGGTGCTTTCCCCGTCGTTCGCTTGGTTCTCTGTCGTTGCCGTCTCGCCTTTCTCACCTTTCTCGCCTTTCTTGGTGGAACGGTGATGTTTTTTTTTCTTCGGCTTCTTGCTCTTTTTTTCCCTCCTCTTTTTCTCCCTTTTCCTTTCCTTCTGCCGTTTTTTGGCCTCCTTCCGCTCTCGCCTCCTTTCATTCTTCTCCTGTCGCTTCTTTTCCTCGCTGTGGTCGTCGTCGTCGATGAAGTGAAAGTCTTTTCCCACTGCGTACTGGCTTTGTGCCTCCGCTTGTGCTTCCTTGCACAACGTATCTATCATGATGGGGGTAAGCGTTATATTCATCCCCTTGTACTTCTTTGTCAACGCCACCTCGATCGCATCCGAAACGAAAAAGTTCTGCAGAAATGGGTGATCAGCCAAGCACTTGTTGACCTCTTCCTGTCGGCCAATGAGCAAAGTGCTGAAGGTTGTCCTCGGTATGGTGTAGTTAACTTCATCTCGAGTATTTCGCACGAGGATAGCGAACACTTTTTCAATTATTATAACAGTTTTATCGCCCAAACCTTTGCTAACTTTCCATTCAAGGTGGTCGTTTTCCTTCAAATCTATTTTGTCAAACACTGGGTTTGGCTTCTCGTTTTCTTTCTCTTGCCGCATGCCCTGGACAAAGACATCAAAGTCGGTGTCAACGTTGCGAGCACCGAGAGCGTACTTTTCGAATTGCTGGACGGTCGCACCGATCCCAGGGTCAATTTCTAACTCGCTGCACATCTCTTCCCATCTCGCATACGAAAAAGCAGGCTGCTGTCCTTTTCGAGAAATGTTGTGCAACCAAAACATTTCGTTGTAATCCAAATGCTTGTTGTTGTCTTTATCCGCTGCCTGGAAGAGAATTTTAATTTTTTCGCTCCGGCTGTACGCTCTGTTTTCGTACGGATCAAATTCTGCTTTCGGCGGATTAGTTTTGGCAGTTTCTGAATTGTCAACAACGGGCAAAAGTTCCGGAATGCTCATGGTTTTACTGTTTCTGTCATCTTTCACCACTTTTGCCGCTACCGATTCCTTCGCCGACCCGTTTGTGGGGGGCGACACCGGTTCCCCCGCAAGGTCTGGCCCACCCATTTCCCCAACATGTTCTACTTCGCCCGTCTCCCCGTCGCCATCTTCCAACTCCTGTTCTTCCCGAAGGGCCTCCAGTTCCATTTGTATCGTTTTTTCAAGCTGCTCTACTTTCAGAGAACGCATTTGTCGCGGCGAAAGTTTTGATGCGCTGCCGCCGACCCGTTGTGGCCCGGTCGTTTCCGTTAACACCGGGGGGGGGGTCCCCTTATTTTCTGCGGGTAGCTTGTTCTCCGTCGATTTCTCTTTCAGTTCTCTGCGCAGGGTGCGGCCCCGGTGGTAAGCCTGGATTTTTGTAACGGCCTGTTCTCGTTCTTTATGAATTCGCTGCCTGACTATTCTCCCACGATGAATTGCTTGTATTTTTTTTGCAGCATCATTAACGTCTTCCTCATCACTCTGAATGCTAAGATTGCCGTTTTGTTCGGCAGGGTAATCCGTTTCGGGGGATACGGCGGGGCCGGGATCAGGCGTACGCACGTGACCACTGCCGCCATCGCCTTCGCCAGCCTGGACCGGTTTCGACCCTTGCTTTGAAACTCGATCCATGTAGGCATCAAATTTTTTGTACAAACATTCTAGGGTAGCCTTTTCTCTGAGGTGCCACAACTGCTCTGTTGCTGCCGTTGTGGGGCTCGGTGCATCTATCTGCCAAGATTCGGGGTTCTTAAAGTTCGACCTAACCAAGTTCGACGCCCACGGGCGCTGTCGACATTTGTAGTGGTCGCTGCCAACAATCTTGGGTGAAGACATAAAATCAGAGCTATGTTTTAATTTTTTAGGGCTTAGCCTATGAGGCCGGACTGATTCTTGCGGCCGAAATACATGCGTTAAATATCGCGTCGATGCCGCACCGCCCTTTTTCTTCTCAGCCCGACGCCCAGTTGTTCGGACGGGTGAAGGCCCGCTAGGAAACCCTTTCGCCTTTTCGCTGTGCGGATGCATTCCTGGGTCGTTGCTGTACTGCACAAAGTAGTTGTATGATAGCGTTGATCCCTTGATCCCTTGCCCTCGTGTTTGCTGTTTTATCTCGGTCTGATTCCAGCCGTTTCTATGCAAACTTTTAGCACCCCAATTAACACGGTGTAAAGGTTATGACTATTGTTTGCCAGTTTGCCTGTCGTCTTATCTTGAAGACCCCAGACTATTTATTACCAAGTATAATAATATAATATATAATAATAGTGTCTAATTTATAAATATAATAATAACGAAAAAAAAAAAAGAAGAGAAGAAAAGAAAAGAAGAAAAGAAGAATCGTTCTTCTTCTGTTGTTGTTGGAATAACTGCCAACAAACGGCTGCTGCTGATCCGGGAGAGAGAGATCGAGATCTTCTTCGATTTAAATACTAGCAGATAGCATAGCATCATATTCCCATCATTCCAAAAAAAAATGAATCCCTATGTTATTTATCCCTACACTACAAATAACGTACTTTTCCCACAGATTTTTCTTTACAAAAATAAATGCCAGTTGCAGATGCATAATAATAATACCCTAATATTAAACTCTAAAAAATAAAAATGCGAATTTGGGAAGAAGGAAGAATGGATGCTTTTGCTGCCTTCTGCTCTTGGGCTGCTTGGCCGACGGTTGTGGTGAGAAAACGACGAAGATAGAAGAAGAATGAGAAAGACGAAGAAGAAAGAAGAAGAAGAAGAAGAAGAAGAAAGAAGAAAGAAAGAAAGAAGAAGAATGATGATGATGATGATTGATATGAGATTTTTTCTTCTTCTTCAGATTATTATTATCCTTCGCGTTAAGTTTTCATATATACCCTTCTTCTTTCCTATTGATTAAATTCTTGCAGTAAAACGACGGTTGAATCCAATCTCAAAGATCCAAAGGGCTGAGTTCAAATACTTCGATTTTGGTTTGTTGAAATAGCCATTCAAATAGAGCGTATATTAATACACCGGAACTTCGTGTAGAATATGGAGAAAAAGGCAAGCGATGGCGCGGGGGGAGATGAAAAAAAAGTTTGTACTTGGTTCCAGAAAAATAGGTGCACGAGGGGGAAGAATTGTAGGTTTGCCCACGTGGCACTATCTACTGACGCAAAAACCGGGACAGGGAAGCGTCTTGGGAAGTGGAAGCGAGATGGGTTACAGAGTAGATCTAGGAAGAGGGACTGGGAAAAGTACAACCAAGGGATACAGCGGACTTCGACCCCGGGCGTAGACAGGGTAGACCCAACGTGCAAGTGTGACCTGACGTGCGTGCGACGAAAGGTGGAGAAAAAATCTGCGAAAAGTTTTGGCCGTGTCTATTTCAATTGTCCAAATTGGCAAGATCGAAGCAAAAACTGTTCGTTTTTCCGGTGGCTGTCTGACCATAAGAGCAAACCCCGAGAGGATACCAGTACCGCTAAAAAGCCAAAAATAGCAGAAGAGAAAAATAAATCAGGGGAAGGAAAGAAGAAAGCGCTTGACGACTCTTCAAGCAGTAGCGGCAGCTCGTCGTCAGATTCTTCTTCCTCCGATGAAGAGTAAATTTGAGGTGGAGGGCACAATAGAGGATAGGTGTGATGCTTTGGTATGTAATATCATATGTTGCCATTTATTTGAAAATATTTTGCCTCTTGCGTTCGTAGGATAGTTCTTACGTAAGTTTAACAAACAGAGCAATAATATTTCTTGCTTTTAATTTACAGGAGCAGAAATAAATCGAAGATAACTGTAAAAAAAGGAAGTAAAAACTTTACACCGGGCATAAAATTTAAATACCTAAATATCATCCAATTTTCTTGTTTTTAAAATTTATCAGCGACACAATTTACCGAGGAGGTAGACAGGTAGACACATACGAAGTATACGCTCTCATCCCTTCAAAGATCCCACCTTTACAAACCCTTCGGGGGTCCACTTACTCTTCGGAGCTGGATCCTCGGGCTCTATGTCCGATATATCGAAATTGCTAGTGTCACATGAATCAGTAACAGTCGGTTTGATGGGAATGTTAAATGCCTTCTCGTTTTGTTCAACCAGCGCTTGAAAATTAAACCCTTGGAACCATTTATGTTTTATTATATCCTTCGTTCTCCCTTTCAAGTTCCCCAACCTTTTGCTGGGGTTGCTTTCCAGTAATTTGTTAATAATATCTTTGCATTGGCGACTCATTTTGTACGGAAAGGATATGTGGTGCCTTAGAATCAACTGGTATATGGACATCGGGTCGTCTGCGTAGAACGGGACTTCGCCCACAATCATCTCGTAGATGAGAATCCCCAGGGCCCAGTAGTCGCAGGATTTGTTATGCCCAGCAGAGGTTATAATTTCCGGTGCCAGGTAGTCGGGAGTACCACACAGAGTGAACGTCTTGTCCTTCACAATTTTGGCAAGGCCAAAATCGCAGATTTTTAAAAACCCTTTGGCGTCCATCAGTAGATTCTCCGGCTTCAAGTCGCGGTAGCAGATGTTTTTCGAGTGCATTTCTTGGAACCCTAGAGTGACAGCGGCAGCATAAAACTTTGCATCCTTTTCTTTGAAACAATCCATTTCCCTCAGGTACGCGAACATCTCTCCGCCCTGGCAAAGCTCAATAATGAGGTACAAATACTTCGAATCCTGGTAGGCCCCGTACAGTTTGAGGATAACAGAATGGTTCAACATTCTCATACATTTTACTTCGTTCAACGTATGCTCCTCGAGTCGATTGTCTTGTATCAATTTCTTCTGCATTGCTTTCAAGGCGTACGTCCTGCAGTTCGGACCACGGGACTGATCTTTTCGCTTGACCAGAGAAACGCGGCCAAAAGCCCCCTCCCCCAAAATACCGACCTTCTCCATCATGTCAAAATCGAACGTTGCAGGGGTAGAACTCTTTTGTATTGCCTTTGTCCTCGGGGTGTAAATGGGCTCCTCCTCTTCGCCCCCTTCGGTGTATGCTTCCAGCGAACCGATCATTTCTTCAAAATGCGTGCGGTCAAGGACCAAACACACGACACGCCCATCGGCTATGCACGTCGCCGCGCGCTTGTCTTCGCTAAGCAAGGCGCGCTCGCCAAAGTACTGGCCCTTCTTGCAGACTTCCACGAGAGTGGACTCCCCCTCTTTTTCGACGGAAATTTTCACTGTGCCTTCTTCTACAATATAAAAGACATCGCCCACTGCACCCTGTCGAATTATACAAGCTCCGTCTTGAAATTCCATTTCCTCCATGCTGTTTGCCAAAATCTGCAAATCTCTTGGCTTCAAAATCTTGAGCAAATCGACAGTAGACAGGTACTGCTGGATGCGTTTCGTTCGCTGTACGCGCAGGACAATCTTGATCTCTTGGTAGACTTCACGACTCAGCGACCACAGTTTGGTCTCCTCACTGGCAATAACTGACGCTTGGCGCGGCTGGTTGTACATCAAAGCCAACTCTCCTACCCCATCTCCTGGGCCAAGGGTGGCGACGACTTCGTCTTTAACAAATACATCTAAGGATCCTGATTCTACCACATAAAACTTCATTGCATTGTTCAATTCCTCACCCTTTGTTATTAGAATGTGCCCTTTCTTTACGGTTGGCTCTCGTTCAAAGGCGCCGATGCAAGAGTCTATAATCTGTTTTGGTTGAGCCCGAAACAGAATATTATTTGAAATGGCATCGTTGATCAATAGCGTGCTTTCGAAAGATTTCTCATGGTTCGGCGCAACGAACGAGCTTACGACCTCATTGTCGTGCTCAAACTGCTCCAAAACTTCTGCACTCACCGCCAGACGCTTTCTGGCTTTAGCATCCTTTTGCAAGAAGGTTCTCTTGTTCGGAATCGAAGAAATCTGCTTCATTAAGTTCGCAACTTGGTCTTTGTGAATCTGTGTTTGCCTCTTCAAGTGGGCATTCTCCTTTTTTAAGCGCTCGATTTCAGCCAGCTGGGCACTACTCGATGCCCCCGCTCCCATGGTCAAAATTTAATTACAAAGTTGTGAATCGCCCAAATCTTCAAGCAGTCTTAAAATTGCTTCAATTTACCTCGCAGATTGATACTCACTCGTGATACCAACTTACTTCCATTATAAAAGTTTTTCATGTACTTATATTGTGTCCATCGATTATCTGCATACGAATCATTCATGAAGATTTATTACATAGAGACAAAAAAATGATGAGAGAAGAAGAAGAAGAAAGCGCTCACACTCTCCCCTTCTATTACCTGTTTTATACCGTAGTTCCTTTTGTCCATATTTTGATATATATTATTGTTGCTAGTTGCTATTAGACCTTATATATTGCATAGTAAAACTGACTTCCATCACCTCTGCAAATTTCATATCCCATCGTTACTTTCTCAAATTAAGGAAATTTATATGAATAAATAGTAATATTCATGATAGCTCAAATTGTTTTTATATTATACGTATTAATAATCGAATGTATTCCAAAGTAATAAATATGAGTTATCTATGGAGATGTACCTTATTTATCTTGAAGATGACTATAATTATTTGCGTTTGTAACTCCTCAAAATATGAGATTATTGTACAGAAATAGAAATAGAATAGAAGTATCATTGAATAAGATATATAATGGCCTCAACGAATAAAAATAGCATTATAAGAGAATAACATCTGCGCTATGTGTTCCAGTTGAATACCAAGAAATGGAAAAGCACACAAGGAATGTCAAAATATTTAATATAGAATTAATATTATAATGTAATTGAATAAAACGATGTATTACATTAGAAAATAAACTCAGATCATCACTCAAAAATTAAATTTTACGAACTCTCTTGTGATTTAAAACTAACACCTACACTCTGTGTATATTATATTTTATGTATTATCTATATCCGTAACCGGCAGAAGAAGAAGAAGAAGAAACCTGCATTATTCCAATTATTCTTTCTTTTGTTTTTTCTCTTCTTCTTCTTGCTTGTCGTCTCTCCTCGACAAATAAAATATGAGCGAAAATAATAATAATAAATTGTTGTAACTAACAAAACAACAACAACAACAACGAACGACTCAAAAAAAAAAGAGAAAAAAATATTAACGGTCCCTTTCCATTTCCCAGCCCATTCTTAACCAAATTTCCATTCCTGCTTTGTTGCAAAATATTTGCAATTAGTTTCTATATATGAAACGTCCTGGTACATTTATTTGTGACTTTTTCCTGCAGGAATAATTCCGTTGTTGAACGGGCGTTCGATTCATCGAGTTGGCCGTGCCTGAAAACAAGCGAACGAACGGGCGAAACATACAGAATGGGGTTTGGAAATTCAAAATATGGTCAAAGCGACGAAGTTGACATGGTAGCGGATGTCCTCGGGATCACAAAATCAATTCGCAAAAAGATGCTTTTGGTGTTTTCTAAAATGGACACGGACTACGGTGGGACGATATCGCTGGACGAGTTTCACGTCTACATGGACTTGCAGAGAACGCCATTTAGCGACCGTGCGTTTGGCATTCTTGATGAAGATAAATCAGGTGAGCTTGACTTTCACGAATTCATAGGCGGGATATGGCTGATAGCGTCTGCGAATTTGAACCATTTGATGAGGTTCGGGTACGACATATTCGATGAAGACATGTCGGGAAGTTTGGATGAAGCCGAACTAGACGCCATGTTTCGAATGATGTATAACGTAGAAACCTTGCCTGAAAAGGTTTACAATGCCGTACAAACGATCCTCCAGCGAGCACGAAACGGAGACTTAGACGATGAGAAGCTGAAGGAACTAAACCTAACCCCGAAGGAAAGAAAGAAAAGGTTGAAGGAAGAAAAGCGAAAACGAAAAGAGGAAATGAAGAAAAAGAAGGAAATGGACAAACTAGAGGAAATGGTGGCGGAGAAGGAAGAAGAACCTGAGGGAAAGACCGGGGAGAAAGAAGGTGGGAAGAAAGAAAGCGAGGAGAAGACGGAAGTGGAGGGGGAAAGCCAAACGGGAGGAGGCAAGAATCTGTCGAGTGCCCTGGCAGCGTTCAGCTTGACGGTGCCCGATTTTGACTCCGACGATGACGACCCGGCACCCACGCCTGGGCAGAAAGAACAGAGCAGACCAAAGGAGCATGATGCCACCCCCAAAACGATGAAGCATAAGTCCATGCTAAGCGAGCTTCCAGCGCCGCCCCCACCGCTGTTGTCATCAAAGACGTCCCTGTCGACGAGGGAAATGAAATATGCCGACAAGGACGATGAAGCTTCGGATGTTGACGACGTGGATATAACCTTGGAGCAAATGTATACCCAAATACGAGAATTTCCGTTTCTTCTGGACCCCGTGGTACAGCTGCAAAATGTGGTACGGAGGCGCATCGTTGGCGAGTCGTATTGGAAAAAAATGATGAAACGGAGAGAAAAGCAATTCGGCAACGAAAACATGGACAAAATTCTATTTGAAAAGAAACGCTTGTCGGCAAAGAAAGACGAAATCCAAAAGAAGAAAAGAGAAGAGAGAAAAATGAAGCGCCTCAAGGAGATTGAAGACGAACAAAAGCGAAAAGCGGAAGAGGAGTACAGGAAGAAAGTGGAGTACAAGAAGAAGTTTTGCACTCAGAGTGAGAAGAACTACCGCGAAGCTTGCAAGGGGGTAGAGCGCGCTCGGCTGACATTGGAAGAAGCGGAGGCCCTTGGAAAAGAAGACGGGATAGACAACGCTGCCCAGTGTGCAAAACTGCGGCAAAGGCTGCAGCGGGCGAAGAATGAGATGGATGCCGCCTGGGCCGAGTTAGAGAAGGAGTGGGACACAAAGATGGGGGAAGAGTTGAAAAAGGCGCAAGAGAAGGCTGAGGAAGAGGCCATTCAGGAGTTAACGGGAAGGGGGGGGGCGAAAATGATACGCGTAAATGCGAAGCGGATGAGGTGGGTGTACAGGCTTATGCCCCGGGTAGACGACAGCTTGAATCCCCTCGGTGAAGTCACGTACAAACAGTGCAAAGAGCGGTTCAAAAGAGAGTATATAAACGAAGCCGTTCACGACGCAGAGGAAGAAGTAAGGGAAAAGTTCCAAAGCCTGCGCAACGAGGAAAAGCAGTTTGTCAAGGAAGAAATTTTGACAAACCCGTGGGAGGAAGCACAAGATCCAGAGGCGAAAGCGAAAGCCGAAGAAGCCGAGAGGCAGCGACTGGCAGAAGAGGCGCTGCTCCGTGGGGAGTTCATGGACCCGGAAGATTGGATCTTACACCTTAGTGTCGAGCGCACGTACTTTCAGTCCATGGACCTTCTTGAATATCAGCAAATTATAAAACAGGTCCCAATGCGAACATTACGAATGGCAGGCATCCAGCCCGTGCTTAAGTACAAGCACTTGACGGCCGAAGAGAAGAAGGCCAAAGCAAAAGCGGAGAAGCTTGAGAAGTTAAAAATGCTACAAAATAAAAATGCGGAAGGGGGTGGAGGCGAGAATGGTGGGTTTATGTCATCGTTTGGTAAAAAGTAATTGGCCAAAATATAACACGATATATAAATTTGTTTTTAACACGATTAGAATATGGCATTTAGGTTCGTATTACAGCATTCCCAACATATCCCGGAAATAGGCCTCTTGCCCTTTGTATATCTCTGACAACGCAAACTGCACTCCAGCCAAATCTCGTTTCCCTTCTGAATTTTTTATTTCGTCCAAGCTTGGCCGGTGCAATACATACAGGCGCCTTGTCACCTCTTTCTTGAACTGTGCTTTGGCAACGTCGTTACCGGATGCCAACGCGGCTTCTAATTTAAGAACTTCATAGCACAACCGTATCTGTTTTTTCGTTATTCTCAACTTCTTCTGTACATTATTTGTGTAATCCTCCGTAAGCTCCCACGAATACGTCAGCTTTGAGGCCCCACTGTCACTATTGGCTGCCAAACGCGGAGAGCCTTCAAATAGAAAAAAGCAGCTACCGACGCAGGATTTCACATCCCCTACGTTCCTCATGACAGTCAGAACATCGGATGGGTCCTCCATGGTAAGCTCAAACATATCTTCCGCTTCAATGTCGTCGGAGACCTGCTTTAACAGCTTTGACGCGTGGCCTTGGCGCTGGTAGCTCCCGTACGTCAAAATCTGGCAGACGCGAAGGGAATCGTTTCTAGCCTCGCGGAACGGGTTCGTAAACTTAAATGCTGTCAGGTAGGCCGCAAACTTGCGGTAGAACTTGCCGTTTCCAACCGGCACTCTTTCGTACACTGTGTAGACTCTCCACCGATGGTCGTCCAAGTCTACAGGAGACGCGCCGTCGATAGTGTACAGCGCCAGGGTCTCGAGCCTCTCGTGGTGGGATTTTGCCGCCGCGCACTCCGAAGGAAACGAAACGAAAACTTCAAAAGTTTTGCCTGTCTTCTCGGCAATGTACGTCTGCAGAATTTTCCCAGGGGGGGTCACGTTCCCCTGCAACTCACCCTTAAGCTGTTCGAGGAACGCGCCCCTTTCTTTTGTGTATCCTGTTGGGATACCATAAAGTGCGTTGAGTTTCGTTTCCGGCAAGTCTGCGTTTGGGTCGGCCCCGATTGCCAAGAGGCGGTCATCAAACGTCGTTCGGAAGAATGAGAAGGAGCCGCTTGGAGAGTACAGTATGTCGACTTTCAAATTCTTGAACCCGATGATAGTCTCTTCGTCTCCAAAAAACTGGTGAGTAAACTCTGGGCGTACCCCAACGATGTTCCCGTCTACGCCCGATTCGGACGTAAGGAAGTTTATATTCATCGCATTGTTTGCTTTGCATATGAATTCAGACCCCTCCATATCCACCTCATGGATGGCTATCTTCTGCTTCTTTTGCGGTGGCTGATCCGCCGAGGCCATGGCAATATTATTTTGTTGTTCCCCCAATATAGTTTTTGAAGGCGATGGCGCTTGCGCTCGTGCAAATTCCATGTTCCTTGTGAATGAATCGTTGACTAATACCTTGGTCTATGTATTTCTTCGACTTCTTTTCTTGCTTAGTATAACCTTTTTCAATGGAAATGAATATATAAATACCCAGTAGGACTGACTGCACTAGTCAATTTATTATAATTGTGAAGAAATTCAAATTCATAACACCAAAAAATAATAAAATCATCATCCGACGACGATTCTTCTCTTCTTTCAAGGAGAAAAAAATAAATAACATAAGAATAACAACAAGAAAGAAGGAAGTCCGCGGCGGGAAGAACCAAAAAGAAGAAGATTTGAGATTGGCGCGTTCTTTGCTCTTTGCTCTTTGATGCTTCATTATTTTTATAGAAGAAATAAACTATACTTATATTATATATTAGAATATATATTAAATTCCTATTTGGAAAGTTTGAAATTCAAGAAAGTGTGTTGTTTAATTTGTACTTAATTTGATTATTTTGTATTTACAATATATTTTGATAGGTAATATTAAATTGAATCCTCGTTTTTTGTTCTTCGGACTTCGGACATCATTATTTATATTCGCTCACTCATATAATTAATACTACATTTTCAACGCCTACTTTTAATAACTTACATGCTCGATTGAATCAATTTCTTAAGAAACTTTGAACGCGTTGGTTTCCAAGCAAACTGTTTACAGGGTTTGGCGAACACTCTCTCAAGAATTACCGCGGACGCGTCTCTGCCGAAAAGTATTCAACTGAGAGCTACTGGTGCGTTTTCGGAAGGATTCGAGTGTATTTACTCCTCAGAAGCAAAGAGCGTTAGCGTATTGACGCAGGTACTCACGTATAACGAAGAGCTAGAATTGGACCAGCTTAGCGATGCAAATTCAACGGACCAATATTCGAGGGGTGCCTGAACATGCGGTACTGAGTTTCCCTAATTGGACCAACGAATTTGTGCACTGCGCAGAGAAAAACGATTTGTCGGGCTTGGAGCGGATCGCGAATAACTTCACAAATCTTGGGGGAGATCTCGTGGTGTTGATAAATACAAACGACGAAATTTTGGGTCGTGCAGCTCTCCACGCAGCAGCAGATTTCGGGTCGTATAACGTAGTAGAATGGCTAATGGAAAACGGGGCCGAGCAATCCCTAAAATGCAATGAAAATGGCTTTTGTCCGATTCATTATGCTGCCCGAAGTGGACGACGAGACGTTGTGCTGCACCTGCTACAGTGCAGGGGGGGTGACAAGCGGTACGTTGCCCGCGACGGGCGAATACCCATAGAACTAGCGCAAGAATATAACAAAATAAACGTCGACTATCTGTTCAAAGATCCTCCGATGCAAGTCCAAGACTTTAAACCCCTTGATGTCGAAGCGTACAGAATGTCCTTCGAGTGGAACCCTCCCGAATTCGACGGTGGAGAGCCCATCGAGATTTACCAGTTAAAAGTACAGCGATTGGACCGTTTTATCGTTCAAAAGGGAGACATCGAAGACGCAGATAGTGTTTCTAGTCATAGCGATGATGACATTTTCGACGTGGAAGACAATTACGAGTATGTCGAGCGAGGAGAGCCGAACGAGTACGAAACGGAGGGGTTGAGCCTGCTTATCAACGACGTGCTTCCGGCCACGTACTATGACGTATATGTTTCTTCCCGGAACCGCGTCGGCTGGACCGCCCCTGAGGAGATATTTTGCTTCCGGCTGCGTACGGCTTCTGCCCCACCCGATCCAATGGCGCCCGTGTTTGCAATCTCGACAACATCGCACACGGTGAGCATTGGATGGAAGCCGCCCCTTCGAGAAAACGGCGAAAGAATATTGAAGTACGAATGTCAATGCAGAAGAAGTGGGGGAGGGGTATGGAGGACTATTGTCGAATGCGCTTGCGTGAATGACAACTATACAATGTCACGAGTAACGTCTGGAACATCGTTTAAGTTTAGAATTAGAGTTTCAAACGTGTGTGGGTGGAGCTCGTGGAGCGCAGAGTCCCCACCGATTGCGAGCAACGCTTCTGCAGAGGTTGTGGAGCGTGATTCCAGGCATCTAAAACTAGCATGGAAGCAACCCTACTTTAACAGAGTACGGTTTCGTGGCTCGTTTGAGGTGCAGCGAAGGCGAGTACTGAACAGAAGGGATGAAATGCGTTTGAAATTTCTTAGAGAGCATGACAAAATAGACGAGAGTGGCTGGACGAAAGAGGAAAGAGGGGAATGGGTCCCCAGCGGTTTCTCAAAGAAAGATTCGGCCCACATTACGATCGAAAATCTATTGCCGGCCACCACGTTTGAGTTTCGAATTCGCTGCGTCCTTGATCCAGAAATGGATTGGGGGGAAGGTATTGAATGCGATGCGGTCAGAACAGAAATAGACTGTCCCGATGAATCTGAGGGTTTGGAACGAGGGGAAATATCAGATACTTGTATTGACCTGGTCTGGAAAAAAGCTTACGACAATGGGTTACCAGTCGAAGAGTACGAGGTGAGTCTTGCAGAGGCGAACGCGGCGGAACAAAGTTGGTGCAAGGCCGCTACGATTGAAGGTACTGGAGCAACGGTTTCGGGCCTCGAAATGGGTGTTTACTACTTATTCAGGGTCAGAGCGTACAACGAGGTGGGCTGGGGCGCATACAGCAAGACCATTAAAGTGAGAACGCGGGCGATACCTGCCCCTGAACCGCCGAAAGTTGATACGCGAGAAGCAGGCGACACGTTTGTCCGCATTAAGTGGCCATTAACGTATGACAAGTGCAAGTATGAAATTATCATCTGGCACGCCCAATACGCACGCTGCTCCAGGGTAAATGAAGACGCCCATACAGCGTGGGAAGACGCTACCCCAAATGGCGGGCAAGTTGAAGGGCTGACGGAGTCCATCTTGGTCGTTCCAATAAAACCTGTCGCAAAATACGTCTTTCGGCTGAGGGCGAAGGGCGTTGGTGATGCCGGGTGGAGTGCGTGGAGTACGAAAAGCAATATTTACCAAAGCGGGCGAAGGTTCTAATTTGTTTTTTAAACAAAATGCGTATGATAGTATCAATTTTATGTTAGTTTGAATGATGAATACCAGAAGTATTATTCTGGAACAAGGAGGAGTTTGGGTTCTTGAACAGTTTTACCTTCTTTTTTCTTTTCTTTTTTGACTTAAGACATAACATACTATATATAATTTGTTTTTCATATCTTATGATTTCCTTCATACGGTACTCTTATCAAATAAAATCACTCCACCGCTCCGCTCCGGCCAGACTGCTCATTTAAGACATGGATTTGCTCCTTCTTCTGGCCCAAGAATGAACGGATACTTCATGTACGACGATACTGCTTGAGTCGCGAGAATACAGAGGGTTATCCGTCGCAAGAAGGGCTTCATTCTTCCCTGTTTTATCGTTTAAGAATATTGAATTTCTTAGTTTTCTGCGGACCTTTTGGCTTGCTTGTATTGTGGCAACTTTCATTTTGCTTGCAATCACTGTAACTAAATTGATTGCCACTGCCAACGTACCAAGACCGATCAATGTATACGCATATAACACGCCGTAACCAACAGATTTACTTGGAACTAAATCACCGAGGCCGACGGTCGAGAGAGTTATGAAAGAAAAATACAAGGCTTTCCCATATGACCAATTTTCAGTGAGAGAAAAATACAATGTGCCTAAGCCCATCCACAAGAGTAACGCCCCTGCTAATATAGCCATTTGTGCGGATCGCCCAGAAACTTCTGACAAGTCTGCCTCTAAGATGTCGACGGCGTTTCTAAACTCTTCTCTGTTTATCTCGTTGTCGTTATCCTTGTCTATCACAAACATTAATTTTTCAAATTCATCATCTGTAACAGTTACCTTCAGCTCTTCCAACGCCGCTCGCATCTCATCATGATCCAAGGTACCCCCACCATCTTTGTCCAGCAGATCAAATGCTTTGTCAACTTTGTCGATTGTGAATGAATAAATGTACGTAAAAAATTGGAGCGCAGATTCGGCAAAATTTACGAGTATATAACCTGCATAAGGGATACTAACCAACCCATAAATACACGTGAAGATCAAACCACCAGGTGTAGACGGAGAGAAATTTCCGTACCCAATCGTAGTTGCTATCGTAAATGCGAAAAACACAGCGGAATAATATTCCCATGGGTTTTTGAAGCTTTCATCCAGGATATGATGGTGCTTTTTTAAATAATTTATCAGAGTTTGGTTGTTCTGGAGGTAAGCTTTTAACTCGTTCAAAGTAACTTTATCGGATTCTATTTTCAAACGGTAACTATCGTATTCTAATGCTGAAAAGATTGCTCCGCCAGCAAGTATTAAAAGAAGACCCTGAAGGAATAACTTTGATACCCAAATGATTTTTGACCTCGTGGAATTTTCAACCCTTCTTCTTTTCTTCGACTCTAATCTCCGAACCGCGAATGAATTACCAACCCTATCTACGAGGGTTAGTCGTAGAGCACTGGCCGCAGTCAGTGATTTTTGAATGTTGCCAACCTTTAATCGAGCTTGTCTACCGCGTACAAAACGTTGAATACTTATCGCCGCAACGTGGTGGTGCGGACCATGATCGCGTCTATGCGAATTTAACAACTGTATTTGCTGAAACATTGACAATAAAGAACAGTGAAAAGATAAAGCAATTATAAGATAAAACGAAGAATAAAAACAATCGACTTCTCCTTTTTTCTAACGCATAATTTATTGTTACAAATTCGGTTCGTAAATCGTTTCAATTAGAATTATACACATTGCTTTAATTGCATATATTTTCTATTTTTCTTCTCTCATATCATCCTCATCATCATTCATTTTATTACATTATAATTAATAAAATAAAATAATTATAGTCGTCAGTCATAAAAAATAGTATTTGAAAAATTAAATACGACCTGCTGTGATGCTGTGCCTTTGCTTACTTAGTCTAATATATATTAGTCGTATACCATGTACATATTATTTAAAATAATTACCTAGTCGACCAACTCCTGCCCTCATCGTCATCATCATCATCGATCGCATCATCGCTTGTACACGATATTATCTGAGGGCATGTTCTTGTACCGTTCAGAGCCGGTCTCTCTAATGAAATGACCGGTTAAATTTCTCGTTTGACCCTGACGGTACGTGGCTCCTGCCTGCATTCTTTTAAATTTTGGCTGGGGATGCTTTGGTTTGTGGTATTCATTTTGCTTTCTACGCATTGTCTCGTGCAGACCGTTCGAGAATTTTCTATAATTTCGCAGCCTTGTAAAATTGTTTGTATGGCCAAGCTCTTGCGGATGAATGTATTTATACACTGGGCGCATGCTAAGTGAAGTTCCTGTTTTGTTGGTTGTCTGTAGCCTCTCCTTTTCAGAGATGTAGAGTGCCGTCTCTTTGCCGGGGATATGCCATGAATTGGTCCTCTGCTTATCATGATTCATGTAATTTTGAGGCTGGTGTGTATCTTTATTCTCCAGCCATTCAAAAATGTCACGGGCACTTAATGGTTTTCGCTGTCGCTCTACCCTCTGCCTCGTGCTTTGGACCTGAATTTTCGATAACCTTTTCTCCGTTGCCGTCTTCGGCCTTTTCTCTTTTTCTCTGTCGTCCCAAACTTTGGTGAATGCACGGGTTCGAGGTCGCCTCCTGTGCTGCCCCGGGGTCATTGCACGGGGTGAGGACGATAGGTCTGGAGCCAGACGAGCTCTTCGTTGCTCTAACAGAGCGTTTTTAATCATTCTGATTCGTTTCTGATTGTGTGATATCCAGTGTTCTACGTTTGTAAGCTCTGTACGGCTCAATTCCTCTGGGATCAGTGCTTCAATTGCCACCCGCCGCGCATCAGGGTTGGCAAAAGTCAATTGCTCCAGCACCGGCACCGCATCTTCTCCGTGCATATGGATGGAATCGTGCAGTATATCAACCATGTCCTTTATCGACCTCATACCTGGACGAGCGTAACGCTTCGATTTTTCTCCTGTTTTTTTACGGCTGCCTGAAGCAGTATTTGCCCGCCTTACCAAGGCCTTGCCTTTTTTACTATCGTGGTACTTGTTTGCAAGATGGTGCAATGTGTCAGAATTCTGCGCAATTTTTGGGTTCCTGTGTCCTGGTGGAGGAGAAAATCTTCCAGACGCCCTGTACACATATGGTTCAAGATCGCTTCCTATTCTTGCGTACTTTCTGTATTCGCGATGGGCCTTGGAGGTGGCACGTCCGTGATCCTGTCGTTCTCGAACCCCCCGTGATATCAGACTTCCCGTTAAAGAACCGTGGTATTCTACATCTTTACTGAGAGCATCTCCGAAAGGTTTCCCCCGAATAATCCTTGCCGTTGCGGGTCTGCGCGAACGCGGTGTGCTCCTCCGCGGCCCCACGGACGCGGTGAGGGGCCTTGCTGGAGTTCGAGTCTTATCGTTACGAGGAGACACAGTCATAGGACGGTTATTCCTGCTCCGTTTAAGGCTTAAGCTTGATCCTGACTTCGGCCGGGTCGGGGTTGAACCTCTGCCTGACGAGGTAGCATCGTCTCGAAAGGAAAGCCGTCTTGGAGAAGGTGTAACCACAGACGCCCGAGGAGTTCCCGAGGACATATTCTCAAGTCTTTGCCTTCGAAAATATCTGCGTAAGCCACCAGGTTCCTAACCGCCTTTCTACCTGAAACCCCAAATTTCCTCGTGGTAAAATGGTGTCTAGGAACGACCCTTGAGGAGGGAGTATTGCAAAAAGAAGACGAATTATAATAGTGTAGCGATATATGTGCGAGAAGTTGTCATCTTTACGGTAGTGAGAAGTATTTATTAATATATTAATACCAGGAAATAATGATGTGACCTGACGTGATTGTCGTTGTTGCAGTGTCCTGTTATTATTGCCTACTTGCCTACCAGTACCAGCATCAAACAACAACAGAAGAAAGAGGAAAAGGGACGGAAGAAAAAATAAAAAATGTAAAACGCCAACGTTCTACACAGTGGACAATAGCATCGTCTGCACGAGTCTCATTGCTTAGCTTATTATTAGGCTGCATTAAAATTGTTTTTTATTATATTTTTTTTTCTTCTTTAATATAAAATATAGAAACTGTTACATTATATACGCGTGTACATTTTATACAGTGAAAGTGATGTCACACATTTTCTATCTTCTTCTAGACTAGACTATCATAGACTAATAATGTGCTATTTAGATTACGATTCCAATTACAATGGGCTTCATCTACGAGGAGACAGAACAGAGTGTGGAGACAATTGACGACTACGTATACGAGGAGTCTAACAACAAATTGAAAATAAATGCCGGTGCGGTGGTGCTATCATCTACTCGTAGACTAAACTAGACAGACTAGTCCAGTTTGAGTTTGAGTTTGAGTTGTTGGTTGAATTCAACAATTTGTTTTTATTGTATTATTATTATTGCAGAGTGTATGCGAATTAACCGCCTTCCTGCTATTCAGATATATAGAATTACGACTAAAATTAATAATTTAACAGTATACTCGAACTCATCCATCGAAATAATAACCACATACCATGCAGTTTTAATGTACAATAAGATGCATTATTATTACCCAGGAGACTTTCCAATCACATCTTCTTCTTCTACTTTTTTTATTATTATTTATACTAGACCTATTATTACTGTGAATGTATAGTATTTTATTATAAATAAAAAATAATAATTTCTTTTTATTTGTTCGCAGCGTGTACAGAATTCAAACAGGAGCAATGAACTGGTTGGGTAGTCAGAACCGAAAGGCGTTATTCTGATGACACCACCAAAATCAAAAACGATTAACCGCCCGCACGAAGATTGGTAGTTGAATCGTGCCGTGCTTCCTGCCCTGTTCAGTGCACTTATGGCGTCATACAAAGACAGGAAAGCACTGATCTCAGAGGTGACGCCTAACGTTGCCCAGTGGCGTGCAAACGTGGTCCCTCGCCAAACGACCAGAGCGATTGTGAAAAACATTATTTCGAAGAAGAAGCGGCATAAGCGGAAGGTCTTAGATATTCCTGAAGTATTGGGAACAGAGGCTTTGAAGAATGACACAGAAGATAAAAAATTGCATGGCTCCTGGAAACCTTGGATAGTCGGGGATTTTGAAGAACAACGGTACCAGAAGAAACTTGCGAAAAGAAAGAAGCCGGCGAAGAAAGTTATCAAATCACTTATACCAAAAAGTGTTCTTAATAACCCTGAATTTATAGACTCTGTTAAATCCAAGAGCATACCGGAACTGATTAGGAAAAGAGAGTCTGTCCAGAGAGACCTCAAAAAATTGAAAGATATTTTGAAACCGTTATCGGCAGAACTGCCAGAAGCTCTCCAAACTACTGCTAGCACGGACCATTTCCAAGCTGAAAAGTACGCGCCGCGCTTACGGAGAGATCGGATGCGGTCTGACAGTTTTACAGACAGACGCTTAAAGAGGAGAAAATCTAGTCTGAATCTGGGGAAGATATTAAGCAATATCCTAGAGGATCGGCCTGTGCAAAAAGAGTCTACCTTTGATGACATTGAGGAGAACGAAGACAAGGAAAGAAAAGACTCAAAAAAGTTTAGAATCTACAGAAAAATTAGATCAAAAAATAGGAAGAAAAATGTAGGTTTCAGTGACCATCGTGACGCTGAAATGATTTTGCAAAAAGTGTTTGTGCTTCGGTATACTGCTTGTGGAATTGATAACCCCGGCACGGTTGAAGCAAAAAATGAATTGCTGCACTGCTACAAGCTTATTAGAAAAGGTGCCGAGTACATAGAATTGTCAAAAACTCCCGATTTGCATTTTCAACGCCTGTATCACAGCCAACACCTTGGGTACGACCCATTCAATTTTCCCAGAGCAACAAAGGAACAAGCTGGCGAAAGCGAGGGTCCCCCACCCTCTCCCGTAAATTCTCCAATTGCAAAAGATGGCTCAGCTCTTGCATCATTGCCTCCAGTGGCAAATACGAATGTGTCAGAGGAAGTAGCAGCAATCGAAGGGGGTATGTCGGGCGGCCAGGAGATTCTGGAAAACCCCGAATGGGTAGTTGGGGTAGTATGCCAGCAGTCCATTCAGTTGCGAACTCCAAGAAAGTTTGAACGAGCATCCTATTTCAGCATCTACATGGGTGCATATAAGACCCAATACTTGGCGTGGAACCTCTCTGCGGAAAAAATGAAAGAGGCGATATCATCCTTTGGAGAGGTCATTGATGCTCTTTTGGACGTAAATGTAACGAAGACCGAACAGAGCAAATTAGGACACTATGAATGGTTGGTCACTCTCACGGCGCAATCGGAGTCTTTGCCTTTACTACAAATTTGGACCCCTGACGATTCTCAGCTCCAATTTGCCGTACATTTTATTCCCGCAGGCGCCCTTGCGTCTGCAATGAAGAAGGAGGAAGCATTTTTGGGTTCGTCCGGGGGGGATAAGCCGTCGAGAAAACGCATCGTTTCCCCCAAAGTAGTTCGTGCGGATCACTTGCTGGAAACTGATAAAGTTGGAAACGAGGATGAAACGAAAAGCCCGCGCGCGGTCGTCAAGGGCGCCCTCGAACACGGCAACTATAAGTTGGCATCAAAAGTTGTGCTGCAAGATATGGAGAATAATGGGGTGACACCAGGGCAAATGCGAGTCTTTCGAACTACCCTCGATAAAATATCTTCGTACCCGAAGCGGGGTGATTTTCATATAGACATCAAACTAACTTGTTCGCAGCACATAATAATTGGTAACGCCGTGCCGATTGAGTATGTCTACACTCATAAGGACCAGGCAGGAAAACCGCACGATGTGCTTGACTGCATTGGTATTTTTTTCTTGGGTCCTGGTGATGCAACGTTAAACAATATTGAGTTCAAAGAGAAACCGAAGATGGTAGGAAAGGCCTACGTTCCCGAAGGAAATGCTGGAGTATTAACTTTTCAGGACGTAACATCAGGGTTAGGCACATATGAAGTGAGGTACTTGCTAAAAGGCAGTGCTGTGAGCATAGGGGAAAAAAAACGGTTCCACGCTACCCATCCAGCGGTTCGAGTCAAAAGTGCGTCCCGGTGCACGATTGACGAACATTTAGAAATTCCTTTCGAGTTTGAATACCAGTTAGGGGATATCTCGTTAGATTTGCTGGATGATGATCACCCTCCTGATTGGGCAGGAATTTATGCAATCGATGCGCCCGTGAACGATTTGTTTGGGCACTTTGACCATAAAAAACCGATTGCAAAAATAACTATGGAAGGGGTGAAGGGAAAGTACAAATTTCTTCATGGGTATCCAAAGTTTCCAGGGAAGTATCAGGTCCGCGTCATCAGCGGAAGGTTCCCAGATGTAATCCTAGGGAAAAGCGAAGCCTTCATTGTAGATGCAGTGTCCGTCATACCGTCCAAACAAGACCTAACTGACAGCAGGGACATATTGTTTTATTTATCAGCGCCTCCTGAAGGCACTGAGCTGGACCGTGAGACATTTTACAATTCCATTATGCCATCGTTAGTCCATTTATGCGACGAAAGGCGGGTGTCGTTTTCCGTCGTGGACCCTCACCTCATCAGCGGTTTCAACCTGAAACCTAACCAGTCGATTAGCCCGCACATGGTCGACACGTTCATAGAGCAAATTGTTAAATGCAGACCGTATGGGCTGTACTTCTTGCCGCTAAACTACGGCGAAATCCCAAAAATGCTGTCGCCGAGTTTAATCGCAGAATTTCCTTGGCTAAAACACTACGATAATAAGAAGCCCGGTTCTGGCCTGTCGCTTTGCGAGATCGAATTGATGGTTGGCCTTGTAGTTCCACAGTTTCAACACGATGAAATTGCTGCAAATACTGTAGTCTGCTATCAGCACATTGATTACAAGCCAGCTTTCGAGCCCCAATCACCGCACACGTCCGCTGCTGGCACAAAGCTCGTTCTTGATGGTCCAGCAAGTGCAGACGCCCAGTTTGATCTGAAAGAGCGCGTGACTGGAACAGACGCTCAGTTCGTAAAGAACTACTACCAGTCAAAATCGTTGAAGGTGCCACTGACCCGATGCTTTCGAAAAATTATAAACCAGCAATTTTCAAAAAAGGACATACCGTCGTGGCTAAAACTTGGTCGTTTGAACACAACGTTGTACTTGAAAAACTCTCTAAAAACATACATAGACTTATTTCCCGATGTTGTGGCGCGCATATCAAACTATGTGTTTTTCAATAACGCAAAAGATCGACTTTTGTACCATAAACCAATGGTCCTTGCGAGTCAAGAGCACGGGGGAGGGGCCACTTCTATAATTGCCGGTTGGATGCAGTCGATCCTTCCGAGGAAAACCCCATTTAATTCCGTTTTACACTTTAAGAAGCGAGGTTTCGGCCGTATTACTGTAATAACAATTTGCTTTGCTAGTACTTCGACGCGCTCGGTGTACATGGGCGTCCGCCGTGCGCTGTTGGAATTGAAACGTCTCTATAGATTTTCCGAGCAGATTCCAGTACGAAAAAAAGACTTGTTGCCGTTGATATTTCAATGGAGCAGCAGGCTCCAAATATTTGGTCGTGTCGTTTTCATTCTTGACGGTATCGACCACCTTGAAGAAATTTCGTCCCTTTCTTTGCTGACTACGCTACAGCAACAAGAAGAAGAAAACCTTCGTCAACATTTTGGGATCGTGCAGGAGGATTCTGTTGCCAGCTCAAAATTATTCTCGGAGTCATCTCGCGTGTCCTCTAGTGCATCTTCTCGTCATTACGGAGAAAATGTGCTAGACGAGGAGCTTGCAGATAAACAGTTAATTGACAAAATCGATCACAGTAAGAGACGATTAAACGACGTGAAGATGTTTTTAGATTTTATAAGAAATTACACGCTGCCTCCAAACGTCCGGGTCGTAATGACTACTGCAAAAATAAGCGACGTCTTTCAACTTTGCTCTGAAACCTGGAACATAACAGCTATTCCACGGCTGACGGCAGATGATCGTGTCACATTGATACGGCATTACCACGAATTGTGGAACATTAAGTTAGACATGCCCACTGGGTCTGACGCCCCCGCGTCGGAAGTAGCGCGTGACTCCGACAGTGAAGTTGATGGGCAACAAGGTTTAAAGATCGAGGAGACAGACGAGGTCGAACAAACCATTGATCCTGATTCGTATGGATCGGTTCGGGTAGTAGGGAATTTGGTTCGAAATATCATAGTACACCAAAACTTTGACATGGCCTCACAAATTGAGCAAGACGCACCAGACGCGGGTACGAAGAAACCCCCCGCGTCGCCAACGCAAAGAGAAGAAAAAGAAGCTCTTGTCGTGGTAGATACCCTTGCTGCTGTTGAGATTATGTTCAAACAACATCCATGCTCCCGGCAG
>JACLAC010015003.1_pt1 | contig 35388 bp, 40 predicted proteins | sample 8027881 | NCBI WGS metagenome assembly JACLAC01 (sample SAMN15725517, study PRJNA655200) | protist metagenome | isolation source: fluorescence activated cell sorting (FACS) single amplified genomes of... | place: Spain: Blaines Bay Microbial Observatory, Mediterranean Sea | collected 2016-01-19 | reverse complement strand
TCTGCAGCCTGGGCTTGGTTTGTCTGAGTCCACAAAATCAAACGCCTGTCGTCCCTGGAAAAATTCTTGGCTACATGGCAGCTGGTCTACCAGTTGTGGCTTTCCTCCAGTCCCAAAGTGATGGACACGGAATTGTTCAAGCAGCTGAATGTGGTGTCACTGCTGATTCCGCTGACTTGGATGCCTGTGTAGAGGCTTTCAAGAAAATGCTAAGGCAAGCTGAGCGATTTGAAGCAACCGGGGCTGCTGGACGTAACTATGCGATCCAACACTTTTCCAAGGAAGCCTGTGTTTCTGCAATGGAACGGATGTTGACCAGTACTCAGGAGACTCTCTGATGAAAGTCCTGACGGTCTTTGGCACTCGGCCTGAAGCAATCAAGATGGCGCCCCTGGTTCACGCTCTGGCGGATCACCCCAATTTTGAATCATCGGTCTGTGTGACAGCTCAGCACCGGGAGATGCTGGATCAGGTTCTACAAATTTTTGAGATTCACCCAGACATCGATCTGGATCTGATGCGCCCAGGGCAGGATCTCTTCGATGTGACCAGTGGAGTCCTGCAGGGCATGAAGCAAGTGCTGCAGCGAGTCAAACCGGATGCTCTGCTGGTGCATGGGGACACCACGACTGCCTTGGCCACGGCGATCGCAGGTTTCTATAGTGGTATCGCTGTTGGGCATGTAGAAGCAGGCCTGCGCACATATGACCTGGAAGCACCTTATCCCGAGGAATTCAACCGTCAGGTTGTCAGCCGAGTAGCCAGCTGGCACTTTGCTCCGACCGAGCAGAGTCGCCAAAATTTGTTTGATGAAAAAGTATCTCCGGAAACCATCCATGTGACAGGGAACACTGTGATCGATTCCCTGTTCTGGGTTTTGAAGCGTCTGGATGAGGGCCCACAGCGCAAGAGCAAGATCGAATCATTTCTGAATAGACAATTGTCCTTTCCATGGCAAACGCAACGGTTCGTTCTGATCACCGGTCATCGACGTGAAAATTTTGGTCAGAGATTTCTTCAAATTTGTGAAGCCCTGCGCTCACTGGCCCACTCCTTCCCAAAAGTTCATTTCGTCTATCCTGTTCATCTGAATCCAGCGGTACAGAAGCCAGTCTTTGAGTTGCTGCAGGTGCTGCCCAATGTACACCTCTTGCCTCCACTGGAGTATGAGCCCTTTCTGCTCTTGCTCAAGCATGCCTATTTTGTTCTTACCGATAGCGGTGGAATTCAGGAAGAGGCCCCAAGCCTTGGCAAACCCGTACTGGTGATGCGTGATGTGACGGAGCGTCCGGAAGCGGTGGAGGCTGGCACAGTTCGATTGGTCGGTGCAGACTGTGGGCGAATTGTCGACAGTGTTTCGGAGCTAATTAACATGCCGGAAAGCTATGCTCACATGGCGAAAGCTCACAATCCCTATGGAGATGGCCAAGCTTGCGCACGGATTTTGGAAGCTTTAATGAGAAAATAGGTTTTTCGATTATCTGCTGTGTAAAGTATATGAACTATTTTAAAAATTCGGGCAAAATGTAATTCACTCTCAATTTTTGACGGTTTTTCTACATGCCCATTACCCTTCTCAATAACCTAGCCTTTGCGCTTCTGGCTGCACTCCTGCTGACTACTCTCAGCTTGCTGGTGCTCTTGCGTCGTACCAAACAGAATGAGGCAAATAAGGGCTCCCCAAGATTGCGAGATCAACATCAGACTTCAATTCCTCGTTGGGGTGGTGTTGGGATCTTGATTGGCTTATTGAGCACTCTGCTACTTTCGATAGCGCTGCCTTTTGAACAGGTCTCCTCTCCCCTCTCTGGTTCCTATCTCTGGCTATTGATCAGCGCTGCGTTTGCTTGTGGTCTTGGTTTCCTCGATGATCAGCAGAACCTAAGAGCCCGCTACAAACTGCTTGGGCAGCTCGTCCTTGGCATCTTCACAGCTACTGTCATTTTCCGACCAGACACTTTTCAACTGCCCTTGATTGGACTGGTTGACATTGGATGGTTCGGTGGTCCTTTGATGGTGCTGTGGGTGGTTGGGGTGATGAATGCAATCAATCTGGTGGATGGGCTGGATGGACTCGCTGGTGGGTTGAGTTTGGCCCTGGCCGGAGCGGATTTGTGCGCGCGTGCCATATGCACTGGGCTATTGGATTGGGAAGAGGCTTGTTGCCGTTGCCGCGATCACGGGCAAGCGCTTTGCGATTCGCGTGAAGATTTTTTGGGCAAATTCAGTTTACAATAGTGCTATCGAAAAAAACTGGGTTTGTACCGCCTGTGCCGATCGAGGCGGCGCTAGAGCAGACCGTGGATTGCTTTGTCGCTTCGCTCCTCGCAATGACGTGTTTTGATTTTGAAACTTCATCGCGAGCGACGCAGTCGCGTGGCGATCCAGCGCGAAGCGCATTCAATGTCCGACGCGGCAATCTGCTGCGCCGCAGGTGCACATCAATTGCTGCTCTTTGGCTGTATCCTCTGAAAAATAGTCGATCCCTACCTAGATTGAGCTAAAACTAGCTAATTTGGGAGAAGTCAGATGAAAGTAAATATGCATGAAGCCAAGTCCCAGCTTTCGAAGCTTGGCGAGCTGGTGTGGAAAGGCGAGTAGATCGTGATCGCCAAAGCGGGCAAGCCTTATTTGGACTTGGTGCCGCACAAGGAGGGCGCGAAGGAACGCGTTATGGGTTTGGCAAAAGGCAAAATCGTGATTCATGACGATTTTGATGCGGTGGATACCGAGATCGCCAAGCTGTTTGGAATGCGTGAATGAAGCGGCTTTTGCTCGATACGCACGTTGTGTTGTGGTGGCTTCAAGGCAGTGATCGCTTAAAAGACTCGGTTGTGGTTCTGTTGAAGGATGCAACGAACGAGGTGTTCGTAAGCGCGGCGAGCGTTTGGGAGATTGCGATTAAGCAAGGCTTGGGTAAGTTGGAAGCGCCAGATGATCTTCTGGATTTGATCGAACAGTCGGGGTTTGAGGCGCTTTCGATTTCTTCCTTTCATGCTGAGCAGGTAGGGCGTTTGCCTTTGGCGCACAAAGATCCGTTCGACCGCATGTTGATTGCGCAAGCCCAGGCCGAAGGCTTGATTCTTGTGACCCACAACGAGGCGATTCTTTACGTACGGCGTTCGATGCCTTGATCCGATCAGCACGCCCTAGCTTGTTCATAGCCGCCTTTCGGGCGGTGGATTGCCACGGCTTCTGCGAAGTCTCGCAATGACGGGAAACTTGATTTCGCTGGAGTTCGGCGTAATCTTGGATATATTTATTACATATCCAAAAGTCAGGTGGGAGCTTTCATGAAAAGTGGCGCGGTATTTAAAAGCAACACCTCGCAGGCGATTCGCTTGCCCAAGGATGTTGCGCTACCCGAATCCGTTAAACGGGTGGACATTATTCCGCTGGGGCGTGGTCGCTTGATTGTGCCGGCGGGTGAGGGCTGGGACAGCTGGTTCGATGAAGAGGGTGTGACCGAAGATTTCATGGCCTCGCGCAAGCAACCGGCGGATCAAGAGCGTGACGCACTATAGTGCTGAGGTACATGCTCGATACCAACATCGTGATTTACACGATGAAGAACAAGCCTGCTTCAGTGCGCTCGGCGTTTAAGAAGCACGACGGGCGCATGTGTATCTCCAGTATTACCTACATGGAACTGGTATACGGAGCCGAGCGTTCTGCAAATCCCGAGCGGAATTTGACGAGTCTGGAGGGTTTTATTGCGCGCATCGATGTGTTGCCTTTGGACGACTCGGCCGCCGTGCATGCGGGCCAGATTCGCGCAGAATTAGCAAATCTTGGGACGCCGATTGGTCCCTATGACCAATTGATTGCTGGTCATGCGCGCTCACAGGGTTTGGTTTTGGTCACAAACAACGAAAACGAGTTTTCGCGTGTGTCGGGGCTAAGGCTTGAGAATTGGGTTGTCCGCTGAACGTCATCGCGAGCGTCGCAGTCGCCTGGCGATCCAGCGCCGCAGGCGTATCAAAACGAACCGGCTTCGGCCGGTTGTTTGTTGCGGTTTTCAGAGTTTTTAGTACGATCAACAGTATTTCTAATAACCCTCTGGAGAGCACGATGAGTCATCTTGCGGCAAATGATTTGAAGACGCGCGGCATTGCGGCGATTGAGACCGCCTTGCAGGACCATTCTGAGGCGATCGTGTCGGTGCGCGGTAAAGACCGCTATGTGGTGATGGATTTAGAGCAGTACCAATATTTGCGTGCGTGTGAGCTCGAGGCTTCTTTGGTTGAGGCACGAGCGGATCTTGCTGCGGGCCGAGTGATTAAGGAGTCGGTAGAGGCACATGTTGCTCGGCTGGACTCTTTGGCGTGAGTTTTACGCTGGTTTTTACTAACAGTTACAACCGCCGCGCGGCAAAGTGGTTAAACCGACATCCGGATCTTCGTGCAACCTATCTAAAAACGCTTCAGCTACTCGAGCTGAATCCATTTCATTCTTCCTTGCGTTTGCATGCGCTGCAAGGTCGGTTGCAAGGACTGCATTCCATTTCGATCAATCTTGCCTCTCGCATCACGATTGAGTTGCTGATTTCGGATCAAGAAATCATTTTATTGAATGTCGGCGATCATGACGCCGTTTATGGTGGGTGAGAGGTTGCTCCGTCGATTGATAACTGTCTGCGGCAGTGGATTGCCACTGTGGTCGATACTAGAGAATGTACGCCCTCTAACCACATTCATTTTGAAGTAAAATGACGAGGAACTATGCTCTATGAACAAGACCTGTTCGCATGGACTCAACAGCAAGTCAATCTACTGACTCACCAACGCTGGCATGAACTGGATGTGGAAAATCTCATTGATGAACTGGAGGGCATGGCGAGGCGTGATCGACGAGAAATGATAAATCGGCTCATTATTTTGATCGCTCATTTGCTAAAATGGGAATTCCAACCAGACCACCAAAGTGGTAGCTGGCGTGGTTCAATTCAAGAACAACGACTGCAACTGAATGGACTACTGGAGGATAGCCCGAGTCTTCACCAACAATTTATCGAAAGCCTCGAAAAAGCGTATCCTCAAGCCGTCAAATTGGCTTCTAAAGAGACCGAACTGCCAACAACAAAATTTCCAAACGAATGTCCCTATGAACTTGCGCAGTTATTAGATGAGGACTTTCTGCCAAGCACTGCATGAAAATAAAAAAAAATTCTAAAGAAATCAATGCCTCCCTTCTGAACAGTTACAAAACGGTAATTCTGAGACGGTTCGTAAGCTTTGTTCGTGCATCCTTCGAATTGTTTCGCAATGAGTTACAATCGCACAAATGATGGCATGGACGCGGATTTTGACACACTGAAGCTTAACTCAGCACAACTTAACACTTTGTTAAGCTGCATTCTTCGCCTCGAAGGCCTCAGGGCTGAGGTAGCCGATGGTGGGGATTGGTGCCTTTGTGTTGTGTGAGCTACTGAATATCTAAGTGACAACTCCGGGGCGGAGCAGTTACAAAAAATCTGAGCACGCATGTTGGTTTTTGATACCTTTGACTACGCCAGAAAGCTGCAAAAAGTTGGCTTCAGTGAAGAGCAAGCGGTCGTCTAGGTGGAGGCGCTTTGCACATTGCTGGAGCACGATCTGGCAACCAAGCCAGATATCGCCGAACTTCGCAAGGAAACGCAACAATCCATCGAAAGCTTGAGAAACGAGATCTGTATTTTGAGTCAGGAGCATTGGAGTGCTGGGTTTGCGAAGCAGATGGCAAGATGCGTTTTTTTCATGCCAGTGGAGAGTCAGAGCGATCCAAATTGGTCTCCCAGTTCCCAAAGCAGATCATAACCTGGCCGTTGAAACTGAATATGGACGCTGGTTTTCCCAACACTTCCCTGATAGCTTCCACAAATTCCTCAGGGGAGCCGTTTCGAGCGTAACATGTCTCCCGCTTTGATCACCCTCCTCAATAACCTAGCCTTTGCTTTTCTCGCAGCACTCCTGCTGACCACTCTCAGCTTGCTGGTGCTCTTGCGTCGTACCAAACAGAATGAGGCAAATAAGGGCTCCCCAAGATTGCGAGATCAACATCAAACTTCAATTCCTCGCTGGGGTGGTGTTGGGATCTTGATTGGCTTATTGACCACCTTGCTACTTTCGACAGCGCTGCCTTTTGAGCAGGTCTCCTCTCCCCTCTCTGGTTCCTATCTCTGGCTATTGATCAGCGCTGCGTTTGCTTGTGGTCTTGGTTTCCTCGATGATCAGCAGAACCTAAGAGCCCGCTACAAACTGCTTGGGCAGCTCGTCCTTGGCATCTTCACAGCCACCGTCATTTTCCGACCAGATACAATTCAGTTGCCCTTGATTGGGCTGGTTGAGATTGGTTGGTTCGGTGGTCCTTTAATGGTGCTGTGGGTGGTTGGGGTGATGAATGCGATCAATCTGGTGGATGGGCTGGATGGGCTCGCTGGGGGATTGAGTTTGGTCACGACTCTCTTGCTGGGGGCCTTGTGCTGGTGGGCTGGAAATTTTCAACTGGTGCTGTTCAGCTTGGCTCTGGCCGGGGCGATTTTCGGATTCTGGCTCTTTAACAAGCCTCCAGCCACACTGTTCATGGGGGATTCTGGCAGTATGCTGCTGGGCTATCTGTTGGCAGTCTTCTCGGTCAAAGTGATTGCTGTGACTGGTAATGGTTCAGTGTCCTTGGTGCCTGTTCTTTTGCTGGGTATCCCCTTGGTGGACACGGCCTTTGCTTTTTTACGACGCTACCTCAAGGGTATCCCTTTCTATGCTGCGGACAAGGATCACCTGCATCATCGTTGTCTGCAAAAGGGTCTGAGCGTCTGGCAAACCACTCTGCTGTTAAATGCCTTGGGTCTCTTTTTTGGATTGCTTGGCGTTGTTGCCCATCTCTATTCAGCAATCGCCTCCCCACTGATCATGGGCTTTGTGCTATTGGTCTACGGTCTGCTCTACTGGCTGGAATACGATGTGATAGTCCGGCCCTCGAATGCGATGCGTTCTCAACCACAGTTACGGAAACAACGGGACTTGGTGCGGGCGCTCTCTGAGAACGCTGAGATCTACTTTGCCAAGGATCGTAACACCACAGAACTGCAACACAGCTTCCGGTTCTGGGCAGAGTTGTTAGATCTTCGAGACTATGAACTCCTGCAGCAACAGCGCTTGCTTCATCGTCAGGGAATTGTCGTAGTCTCCGAAGGAGATCGGCTGCTGGAATTCTCCCAGGACTCTTTCCTCCTGCGTCTTCGTTTACGTCAGCAGGATCTGCAGCAAGACTCTGATCTCAAGGATGAGTACCTGCGAATGGTAGTCCCTCTCTTTCTGGAACAATACCAACGCCTCCACCAACCTGCTGAAGGCAAGTCTCTCCGCGTGATTTCAAGAACTCCCTGATCTAATACTGTCTCTAGTTGCACTCGCTTTCTACTCTCAAGTCTTTGCCCAATCCAGCTCTTCTGGCACACCCTCCGCACCCTCCAAGAATTCGTTCAGTTTCTTGAAAATGATCATTGATTTGTAATTCAAAACCTCCTGACGTTCACTGATTTGACTTCAAGCCAGTTTCCAAAAGAAAAGACTATCGATCTTTCACTATAAAAAATAAATGAAATCAATTCGCTGGGAAGTTGTCAGAGATTCCATACTTTTGCTTGGGATCCTGACTTTTTCACTTCCTCTGAAAACCCCTGCAATACAATCATTCTTAGAGTCGATCCTGCAGATTTCATTTCCCATCCAACTCAGTACTTACACCCTTTTCTTACCAATGTGGCTTGGCATCACCGTATTGATCCACCTGCTCAGGATTCCAGAAGTCTGGAATCAGCTTAAGATTCCTTTATTGCTGATGGCAATGCTATTTGTGTGGATGTGGCTGGGGGCTTTGTTCAGTGAGTGGCGGGGGCATAGCCTAAAGCATGCAGGACGTTATACGATTCACCTTTTAGTGTTTTTGACCTTTTTACTTCTAGTTAGATCTCAAAATTTTCGTTCCATGGCTGTGGTGTTACTCAGCTGGTTTTTAGTTGTCAGCGGATTGACCATGGCTGAACAATTGTTTGCTGATTGGCAGTTGCAATCTTGGTTTGCTTCCATTGGTCTGGGATTAGAACTTCATTCAAATGTCAGATCAGATGGTTTAAGTTCGCTGTTTGAAAACCAAAATCCCTATGGGGTTGTTTCTGTTGCTTTGTTGGGAATTTCTTTGTTTGTTGTTGTAGAAAAGCAGTGGTTTCTTGGAATTTCCGGAGCCTTGGTTTCTGTGTGGGGTATTGTTCTCTCAGGCAGTCGAAATGCGATCCTGATTTTAATCATTTACGCTGTGTTGATACTGTTTGCGCAGTTTGGTCAGACTGCGAATCGGAAGAAGCACTCCTGGAAAATATTTGGTGGGATTGGTCTTTTTTTGATTGTTGTTTCAGTCATCACTTTGATCTTCAATCCGAAAGTGATGATGAAAAGTCAGCAAACTTGGGAAGAACTACAATTTGTTAGCGAGTTTTCACAACTAGACAATATCGACCCCAGATTTGCGCTTTACAGAATGGCGATTGAGTATGGCATTCAGCATCCCTCTTTTTTTGGGGTAGGAGTCAAATCGTTTGGTTATGCAGTTTCTGAAGGAGCCTCGGGTCCGATGGCTTCCGTATTTCAGAATGCAAACGAATCATGGAATGCACACAATGCCTTGCTGACAATCTGGGTTGAAATGGGATGGATTGGCCTCTTCCTAGCCCTGGGGTTTGTAGCCTCTTGGTTTTGGAAGTTTCGTAGGGCGTCTATGTGGCTCTTGGCTAGCGTTCTTACACTCTGCCTTGGACAAATCCTCGACTACTTCATCTGGCAGATAACTTTTATGACAGTACAAAGCCTGCTCTTTGTCTTGATGGCTGCATCATCAAACTATGGTGCGAGTAAGGATCAATGAGAACTGTTGCATTTCTCATAATATGAAAGCCGTATCAATCAACCGGCTGATCTTACTAAACGATTACGATCTTGCGGAATAAAGCCTCCTTGTCATCAGCAGATATTCCAACTTTTCTAGTCAAATTGACTTAAACCAACCTGATCGGTCCTGGATACTGAGCAACCACCGAATCCGTGGTCAAAAGCAACATACCTTCGAAAACCGCTTGAGCAACTAACATCCTATCGAAAGGGTCTTTGTGAATTGGTGGTAATTGGTCAAGTGCGAGACTATGTGAACTCTTGACAACCAGTTCTGTGTAGCCATTTTCAATCAGCCCACGATGCAACAAGTAAGAATCCACAATAAAGTCTGGTCGCCCCAGGCCACGGTTGATCGTACTTTCCCATAGGCTTAGCGTACTGAAATAGAGTTGATGTTCGGGTTGTTCCATTAATTTAGACGCAGCACTGGATAGACGTTCAGGCATTGAGGCAGCCCAGATCAGCAGGTGCGTATCCAGCAACAAATTCATTCGTCCAGCCCAAACTGAGCAAGAATCTCCTCTTGCCCTATTCGGTCAAAATCATCTGGGACGGTAAACTGCCCTGCCAAAAATCCCAGTCGCTTGATCTGCGTCGGTTCCGGAGCATCAATTGCGGTCACCCGGGCAATCGGCTTGCCTGCCTTGGCGATGATAAAAGGGCGACCCTCAGCAACTCCTTGAAGTAACCTTGATAAATTACATTTTGCCTGGTGAATATTGACGATCTCCATACCTTTTTTACAACTTAGTTTAATAAACTTAGTTTATTTTATCTAACATTAATGATCATCATTCAGAAATTCCAGGCAAAGAATCATTTGGCCCTAATGTTCCCTCCTCGTCGTCGCGAGCGTAGTGGTCAATTGCGAAACCTCAGCCCCACTGTCTTCGCAAGCGTAGCAAAAGATTACCGACCCTCCACTCCTCCGTCATCGCGAGCGCAGCGTGGCGATCCATCACTCAGATTTTATGGACTACCCCTCAAGGGCCTGGACTGCCACGTCGGCATGGAGCCTCCTCGCAGTGACGGAAAAAAGAGTAGTGTCATCAGGAGCGCAGCATGGCGATCCATTACTCATACTGACGATACCGTAAGAGTCTGGACTGCCACGTCGGCATGGAGCCTCCTCGCAGTGACACATACTTCAATCATTGTCATCTAGAGTGGAGCGAGACATCTTATCTTGATCGAGTTAGTCATCGTTGCCATGCAACTATGCCGAATCAGCATAATGAAATCGGCAGGCAATGATGACCAGATCAGCATCAGTTGCACGATATACCAAGCGATATGCGGCATCGATGCGCCTAGACCAGTATCCGGACAAATCACCACACAGTGGCTGTGGCTTACCGATACCTGCGAACAGATCACGTGCAGTAGCCGGAATCAGCGAATTCAAGCGCTTGAGCGTTTTCTTGTCCTGGGAATGCCAGTATAGGTAAGACTCCCATGCGTCTGGTGCAAAGCGAATGGCTCGCACGGTTAATCAACGGTAAGCAGTTGGTGATCTTGTGCCTGCCCTGCTTTATCTTGTTCAATTGCCTTGGCCAGAGCTGCGGCATTCGCGGGGTTACTGGTTAGATGCAGTGTTTCCATGATGCTGTTGTAGTTATCTAGCGACATCACCACCGCATCTCCCTCTGCGTCACGGCGACTAATGATGGTTACATCGGCATCCTGAACGACCCCATCCAAAATCGACTTGAGCGCATTGCGCGCACGGGAGTAGGTAACTACTTTCATGATAGCCTCACTTGTTCAATAAATTGTTCAATTCTAGTCGGTACAAATAGGAAGTGTAAGGAAAAGAAGGATCAGCAGGATCTCGCTACCTTGCTCTTCAGCCAGGGAGATTTTGATACAACCCTGCCAACTTCTCGGCTACTAATGTCTGGTACTGCTGCCAGACGGAGACTTCTCAGGCATTACTGACGAGGTGCATACCGTCGCATTGTGTAAACTCACTTCAACTGGGCCCCCCAGGAGTCCCAGAACAAAGTTGAGACTTGCAAAATGGCTTCGTGACCAATCTTTGAGATAGAACTCCAAGCGGTACGGATGAAGGGCGATGGCCTGACTGAGGTAAGCTACTCAACGAGTGGGGGAGGAGAATCGCAAATGGTGGTCGGCACCTACAGGCTCGGAGAAGATCCGTTGTTTTCCCTTCCTAAACCTCGTTCTCCATTCTAGGCTAGCCAATTTTCGACCTGCAGGCTAGGCACTCTGGTGAATTCACGAACATTGTTGGTGACGAGGATCTGCCCATTTGCTCTTGCTTGGGCCGCAATCAAGAGATCGTTGGGTCCGATAGAATTGCCCGATGACTCCAGCAATTGCCGAAGTTTGGCATACTCACGATCTGTAGGCACGTCGAAAGGAACTACCAACATGGCAGCCAGAATGGTCTCCACTTGATTACTAAGTCGAGCAGAATTTCTTTTCGCCGCTCCAAATCGTAGTTCTGCAGCGACGATAATGGAGATACAGATTTCATTCTCTCCCACCACAGCAATCTTTTTGGCTACAACCCCTTGAGGGTGACGAACCAGATCAGAGAGAATGTTTGTATCTAGTGAATAGAGAGGTAAATTCATAAATCAGGGGAATCCAGAGGTATGAGTCCTTGATCAACATCTGGAAAATCATCCTCCAGTGTGGGCAGCTTTGCTAACGTAGCCAGTAAGCCCCGCTTTCCTATCGGTTCAATAATCAAACGATCCTCTTCACGATGCATGATTGCGACTTTTCCCTCCAACTCGAATTCACGTGGAATCCGAACCGCCTGATTGCGGCCATTACGAAATAATTTAACTTGACGCTCAGCAGGCATGAGTTGACTCCTAAAATAGATGACATATGTCAAAGCATATGCTCAGATTTGGACAGCGTCAATCAAAATTCAAGAGAACACCATATGGATTAGGTTTGCATCGCGTTTCGCTACTCCAACCGGATAGAGGATTTCCATCTCGAAACTCTCTGCAGCTTGGTACTTCATCGCTGCAGTCGAATCTTCATCGCCGTAAAACATCTTCTCATGATCTTTAGAAGCTCCTTTTAGTACGGAACCAACATTTTGTTTGGCTCTTGACAGAATTTTGGCTTGGAGCACCTTTGGAGATGTTTTTTGTATATCCAAAAAATTATAAGGAATTGCTGATGAAAAGTGTTGCTGTGTTCAAAAGCAGTACCTCTCAGGCAATCCGTCTACCGAAGGATGTAGCGCTGCCCGAATCAGTCAAGAGGGTGGACATCATTCCGGTTGGTCGTGGTCGTTTGATTGTCCCTGCTGGAGAGGGTTGGGATAGTTGGTTCCGGGAGGAAGGTGTAACTGACGATTTCATGGCCTCGCGAGAGCAACCGGTCGATCAAGAACGGGAAGTAATGTCATGCTTAAATACATGCTGGATACCAATATCGTGATTCACACGATGAAGAAAAAACCGGCATTGGTTCGTGCAGCGTTTAAAAAGCACGACGGTCGTATGGGTAACTCCAGCATCACCTCCATTACCGAGCCTTCACTCCTCCGTCATCGCGAGCGCAGCGTGGTGATCCCCTTACCGAACTACTGCTCTTCCGTCCTCGCGAGCTAAGCGTGGTGATCCATTACAAAACCTTGCTCTTACGGTCAAGCTCATCTGGGACGGTAAAGTGACAAACTAGAAATGAGAGTTTCACTGTCAATGGCTTTTCAAGAGTATCGCTACTAGGCAGATCCCCTGATTTAAAGAGATGATAAATTATGTAAAAGCCTAAATATGAGTTTTGGTATATCCACCGCATGTTTAGAATCCGAACTAAAATCTCTCCTCTCTTTTGACAATCACCTTGTCTCCAGAAACTATCACGGTCATTGGGCTTGGTTACGTGGGACTCCCTGTCGCAGTCGCCTTCGGTCAGCATCGACCCGTCATCGCCTTTGATATTAACTCCACTCGCTTGTCAGAGCTTCGACAGGGGCATGATCGAACCGGTGAAGTCTCTACCCAGGAAATCCGGCAAGCAAATTTGTCATTCACTGATAACCCAGAGGATCTTCGTCAGGCCTCAATTCACATCATCGCAGTTCCCACCCCGATCAACGAGGCCAAGCAACCAGACCTGACTCCCTTGCTCAAGGCCACCAAAACAGTTGGCAAGATTCTCAAGGCTGGAGATTTGGTGGTCTATGAATCGACAGTTTATCCAGGTTGTACCGAAGAAGACTGTGCTCCTGTATTGGAGCGACTTTCAGGATTGAAGTACTTGACTGGCTCAGCTGAGGAGCAGGTGTCAGCACAGGGCTTCACGTTGGGATATTCGCCAGAGCGCATCAATCCAGGGGACAAGCAGCACACCTTCACTACGATTCGCAAGGTGGTGTCAGGATCGACACCAGCAGCCTTGGAGCGAGTCGCTGATCTTTATGGCTCTGTTGTAGAGGCTGGGGTCTATCGGGCCTCTTCGATCAAGGTGGCTGAAGCGGCCAAGGTGATTGAAAACGCCCAGCGTGACCTAAACATCGCCTTTGTCAATGAACTGGCTTTAATTTTTGATCAGCTGGGAGTCGATACACGAGAAGTGTTGGAAGCTGCGGGAACCAAGTGGAATTTCCTGCCCTTTCAGCCAGGACTGGTGGGTGGCCATTGCATCGGAGTTGATCCCTACTACTTGACACACCGGGCAGAGCGAGCAGGTTACAACCCGCAGGTGATTCTTTCTGGGAGACGGATCAACGATGAGATGGGAACCTTCATTGCCCGCCGTATCGTGCAGGAACTGGCCAAGGTAGGAATTGGAGCAGTTGGTGCGAAGGTGCTTGTTCTGGGGCTAACCTTCAAGGAAGACTGCCCAGATCTGCGCAACTCGCGTGTCCCAGACATCATCCAGGAACTCCAGCACTATGGTTGCAAGGTGTTGGTGCATGATCCCCATTGTGATCCAGCAGAAGCAAAAGCCGAGTACAGGGTAGAGTTGATGGGGAACTTGGAGAACTCGCCAAAAGTATCAGCAGTCGTGCTGGCAGTGGCTCATCAGTTGTACAGAGAGTGGGGATTGGATCAGTGGCATGATAAACTAATCCCTGGCGGGGTCGTGGTTGATGTCAAAGGAATTGCACCAAAAGCAGCACTAGATGAACAGGGGGTTCGAGTGTGGCGGCTTTAAGTTATTGGCAACACGAGAGCGCCATCATTGATGAAGGTGCCACCATAGGGGAAGGCACCAAAGTCTGGCATTTCAGTCATGTCTGTTCAGGAGCTATCATTGGGGAAGGATGTTCTCTCGGCCAAAATGTCTTTGTCGGAAACCGGGTGGTGATCGGCAATCGCTGCAAGATCCAGAATAATGTTTCGGTCTATGACAACGTCACCTTGGAAGATGACGTCTTCTGTGGTCCCAGCATGGTCTTCACCAATGTCTACAATCCAAGGGCGGCGATTGTCCGTAAAGAAGAATACCGCAGTACTCTGGTCAGGCAAGGAGCAACTCTGGGAGCCAACTGTACGGTGGTCTGTGGAGTGACGATCGGACGCTATGCTTTCATTGGAGCCGGAGCCGTGATCAACAAAGAAGTCCCAGACTATGCGCTGATGGTTGGTGTTCCTGCTCGGCAAATTGGTTGGATGAGTGAACATGGTGAGCAGTTGGATCTCCCACTGAGTGGACACGAAGAGGTTGAATGTCCTCATACCCAACAGCGCTATCGACTGAATGGCCAAAAACTCGAACTGTTAAACTTTTAGGGATCTCTTGAAAAACTTCGCACTCACCGGCGCTGCCGGTTACATTGCGCCACGACACCTCAAGGCGATTCAAGACTCGGGCAGTCAACTGGTTGCAGCTTTGGATAAGCACGACTCAGTCGGTATTCTCGATAGCTACTTCCCAGACTGTGCCTTCTTTACAGAATACGAGCGTTTTGATCGGCATTTGGAGAAACTGCGCCGTGAAAATGAAGGGAAAGAGATTCACTATCTGAGTATCTGCTCACCCAACTATCTCCACGATGCACATATCCGGACAGCATTACGGGTTGGGGCCGATGCACTCTGTGAAAAGCCACTGGTACTCAATCCCTGGAACGTAGAAGCGCTGCAGGAATTAGAAGCTGACACCGGACAACGAGTCTGGACAATTCTACAACTTCGTGTGCATCCAGCGCTGATTGCGCTACGAGAGAAAATTCAGCAAGAACGTCGACAAGATAAATATGAGTTGCAACTGACGTACTTGACCTCCCGTGGTCAGTGGTACTTGTGTTCCTGGAAAGGAGATGAGGAGAAGTCGGGAGGACTAGCCACCAACATTGGAGTGCACTTCTTCGACATGCTCACCTGGCTCTTTGGAGGGGTAGAGTGCAATGAAGTTCACATCTCAACGCCAACGACCTGTGCGGGTTACCTAGAACTAGAGAAAGCCCGAGTACCCTGGTTTCTCTCGATTGACATCAACCACATCCCTGCTGAGGTTAAAGCCAAGGGGCAACGCACTTATCGCAGCATCACGCTGGATGGCGAAGATATTGAGTTTAGCGGAGGCTTCACTGATCTCCACACGCTGGTCTATCAACAAACACTTGCTGGGCAGGGTTTTAGAATGGAAGAAGCCAAGACAGCGATTCAGATTGTGCATGATATTCGACATCAAGAAGCCAAGGGGAAAGTCAATAATTCTCACCCACTTATCAAAACAGCCTGAATTTATTTTTTATGGATTTCTGCCTGAGTGAAGTTTCTTAAAACTACTCACCATCCTCGGCGCCCGGCCACAGTTCATCAAAGCCGCGACCGTCAGTGGCGGGATCAAGGCGTACAGTGATATCGAAGAAATCATTGTGCATGCGCCAACACTTTGATGCCAATATGTCGGACGTCTTCTTCGAGCAAATGGATATCCCCCGACCAAATCACTACCTGAAGGTAGCCAGTCTGTTTCATGGGGCACTGACTGGTAGAATGCTTGAGGGAATCGAGGAACTCATTCAGCAGGAAAAGCCCGACTGGATGTTGGTCTACGGAGACACAAATTCAACCCTTGCTGGAGCACTTGCCGCAGCAAAACTTCATTTACCAATAGCACATGTAGAAGCAGGACTACGCTCACACAATCCAGCCATGCCTGAAGAAATTAATCGGGTACTTACAGATCGATTTTCAAGCTTACTTCTATGTCCAACTGAGACTGCAGTAAACAATTTGGAGAAAGAAGATTTTCCTTATAAAGCAATCGCTCAGCTTCGGCAGCAGATTGTAAATGTTGGTGTCGTCATATTTGATGCAGTTCTCTACTATCCCGAAAAAGCACAGAGAGAAATCAATTTAGAAACCTTCGGCTTAGAACATCAAGACTGTACACTCTTCATCCTTGATCAGTGGCAAAACGTCGAATGATCACAGATACCAAAAACATCATCCGTGGCTTTCTACCCAAGAACCTTTTTGTACGAGGGTTGGGCGTACTTGTATTTGGCACGGCAAGCGCGCAAATCTTGTTAGTGCTTGCGGCTCCCATTCTCACCCGACTCTACACGCCTGCGGATTTCGGGTTGTTAGCGGCGTATACCAGCTTGCTCGCACTAATCGGCGTGATCTCCAGCTTGCGCTATGAGCTAGCTATCCCACTACCGGAGGACGATGTCGAAGCGGCCAATATTGCTATCCTCAGTTTGCTACTAGTTTCCATCAGTACCACGCTAACGGCTATTTTGGTGCTGATGCTTAGCAAATCAATCGCCGAACTATTGGGTGTTCCAGTTCTCGCCAATTATTTGTGGTTATTGCCTGTAGGTGTGCTGCTCTCGGGCACTTATACCGTTTTTAACTACTGGTCTGTGCGCAACAAGCAATTCAGCGGCATAGCCGGCAGCAGATTTACGCAAGCCATCGCAGCGCTGGCAATTCAATTGACAGCCTTCAAACTAGGCGGCATTTGTCTTCTACTTGGACAAGTTGCGGGACAAAGCGCTGGAACCACATGCCTTGCACGACCTGCGTTATCGACACCTGTGTTTAGGCAAGTGAGTTGGGGTGGGGTGAAAAGAGTAGCAGTGCGCTATCAGCGATTTCCAATCTTTTCAACCTGGGAAGGATTCTCCAATACCGCGGGCGCACAACTACCACCAATCCTATTTGCAGCCTTATTCAACCCAGCAGTTGCGGGACTGTATGCCTTGGCTAACCGTGTGATGAGTCTGCCGATATCTCTAGTCGGCGGTGCTATTGACCAAGTCTTTTTCTCCAAGGCGGCTGAAGCACATAGAGTGGGAAAACTTGGGCCGCTCTTTGAGCAATTGCACTCAAAACTAGCTCACATCAGCTTCGCGCCGATGCTGCTACTGATGTTGCTGGGACCTGACTTGTTTATCCTCCTGTTTGGTGAAGATTGGCGGCAAGCTGGTGAGTTTGCAAGCTGGATGGGACCTTGGCTGTACCTAACATTTGTTTCCTCTCCACTCAGTACTTTGATAGCCGTGACGGAGCAAATTAAGAAAGGTTTCTTTTTTCAGCTAGTGCTTTTGCTTTCTCGCTTAGGTGCAATCAGTTTTGGCGCTTGGTTAGGTGATCCAACACTTACCATTATCCTTTTTTCGGGTGTGAACTCACTGTGTTACATTGGGTTTTTATTTCTACTTGCCCAGATTGCCGGAAGTAGCTTGCTCAAAATAATTCAACCGACACTCAATGCCGGAGGTATAGCAATAGGATGTGCTTTACCAGTCTTAGTAGCCTTATCTGGACCAAAGTTTTTCAGTGACCTGAAAATCCATATGTTGGCTTTATCAATGTTGTTAGTGGCATTTAATTACTGGAGATTATTTAAAGAGGAGTGGTAATTTAAAATTATTATATCTCAAAAATTAATAAATTAAAGCGGTTAGAGCATGAAAAATTATAAATAATCTGGAAAAAAGATATTATCCAAAAGCAAAAATGAAAAAATCTTATGAAAAAAATAATTATTACTGATGGTGATTATAAGCACACACTCGGAATTGTAAGAAGTTTGTCAAGAGATGGATATATCGTTGATTGTGTTGGTTCAAAATACTGTTTAACTCGGTTTTCAAAACATCTCAGAAAAGTTAGATTTCCGCAAAATAGATTTAACCAAGAAAATTTTTACGAATTCGTAGAGTGCATAAAAAAAGAAAAGTATGACCTAGTAATTCCCGTTGGCGCTAAATCAGTTAATCTTCTTAGTGAAAATCGTGAATTGGTAACTCCGTTTGCAAGATTACCTCTTGCTCTGCCATCAGCGATTAGTTTTGCTTTTCGTAAAGACTATGTGGTGAGCCTGGCAAAAAGATTGGGTGTATTGGTACCAAAGACGTGGGATTTTTTAGAGAAAAAGATAATATTAAACAATATTCAGAATTTCAATTATCCCATAGTTCTTAAAGGACGCAACGAACTCTCAAAATCTGCTCCTATTTATGTAAATTCAAGCGAAGAATTAAAAGATATTATAGAATCTGTTGATGAAGTCCCAATTTTACAGGAATTTATTGATGGTGATGGTGTAGGCTTTTTTGCAATCTACAATTATGGGACGTTAGTTTCTTATTTTATGCACAAACGGTTGCGTGAGGATCCACCTTCGGGTGGAGCGAGCACTTGTGCAATTAGCATATATGATGACCGCCTAATGCATGCCGGAAAAAAAATTTTGGATGAGCTTAAATGGCATGGAGTTGCGATGGTGGAGTTCAAACAAGAAAAAAGAACGGATGCACTATATTTGATGGAGATAAACCCCAAATTTTGGGGGTCAACTGATCTTGCAATTGCTAGTGGTGTTAATTTTCCGGATCTTCTTGTTAAAGTGGCTCTAGGCGAAGAAGTTTCTTGTGGGGATAATTATAAAATTGGCCTCAAGTATCATTGGCCACTCGAAGGTGAAATATTTCATGCGATAAGAAAACCTAGATCTACATTGTCAATCATTAGAGACTCATTGAATCCACGTGTTAAATCAAATTTATTAATAACTGATCCGATACCAATAGCTCACTCTCTAACAAATTTATTTTTTTCCATTTTTTTCCATTTTTTTTTCTCAAAAAGTATATTAGGGAACTTTGTTTCAAGAGTTAGACGTAATGGTGTGTGGTTTGCGATAGTGCGCACCTATTCAGAGTCTACAGGTATCCCAATATTCAAGTATTCAAAGATCGATGACTCTCTGTATGTTGGAGCTCAGCACCTATATCTAGGTAAGAGAAAACTCTCACAACATGGAATTTCAGTAATTTTGAATCTAAGGAAAGAATGGGATGATCGTGAAAAAAATCTTCATTTTGAAGATTATTGCCATATTCCTATAAATGAATTTCAGGCACCAACTGTAGATGAGCTATGTCTGGGAGTTGACTTTATTAAATCAGCTGTAAATCGAGGAGAGAAGGTATTTGTTCATTGTAGGGAGGGTGTGAGTAGGGCACCGTTATTTGCTATCGCTTATTATATTAGTAGTGGAATTTCATTGCAGAGTGCAACTGCAGCAGTCTCGGGAAAACGTCCCTTTATCAACCTTTTGCCTAACCAAATAGCATCACTGAAGATGTATCAAGAAAAGGTTTCACATATCTACAGTTAGCATTATCGCATTAGAGTTTTACCAAATTTCAGAATTATCTCTACAAGCTCTAGTATAATTCTTAGTTATTTTGTGGCCAAAAAATGTCAATAATTTTGTAATCCATTGATGTCAATAAACAATATCATCGCTAGCAGGTTCATCTAAATTCCATTTCCAGTTTTATTGTTTCCGCAAGATTGATGAAATTTGAGTTGTGTGACTTGGTGTTGGTTATTTGCTGAGAGTTGCGAAATTCCTGCATTGTTTTTCAAGCAAACTCTTCAAAAAAGCACCTACTAGCTTAAGCTGTTCAGTGAGCGGGTCTGCTACAAAAAAAAACCGTCATAAGCGAGACCGGCCAGCACACCCACCAGTGCTGAACCGGTCAAATCTACATCAACAAATACGCAAAGTACTTCACCCCGCAGAGCAGATAGAAGACTGCAACAACGGTCATGAGCTCTACGCCATTCGCATCCACATCAGCAAGGCTATCGCCATAGGCCGCCCAGGCAAGAGGATGTATGTTTAGCCGGTGGTTTGGCCTAAATATTTCCGCTTCTCAGCATTCATGTCCATTCGTGAGCTTCAATGACTAAACGAAACGGCCAACATGCCTTTCCGATCACCGAGGCAGCACTGCGCTGGCTCGAAATCATTCTTACAAAACGCTTTGATCATACGTGGCACTTGTCAAGAGTGGATACTGTGTTGTGCCTCCATTTGGTGGGTTCGGAAGGTTCAATTTTTTTCGACACGCTGTGCGAAGGCTTCACCCAGCCTCATTCTGAGCAACCTTGCACGTATTGGTATGCTGAGCTTGAAGGTTGGTTATCTGTGCTAGGCGAGTCACTGCCAGCCCCGGGTGTATCCCAATTACTTTCACCTTTGATCGAGAAACTTGGTTCTGGTCATGTGATTCACTATGACATCCTCGGTCTAGTCTACTGGATGCTTGCACGGGTAGAAGAGATCGGCCGTACCGATCTTGATGAACACGGACGGTTTCCTGCCTCCTCATCTCACGCCTTAAAGCACGATTACCTTGATCGTCCTGTAGTGGATGAATGGCTGCATGTACTAGGGCAAGTGATCCTTCGACAGTGGCCAGGCTTGGAGTTGAAGCAACATAGATTTGAGATGTGTGTATCCCATGATGTGGACCAGCTAAGCCTCTATGCCTTCAAGCCTTGGCGTACGATTGCACGGATGATGTCTGGCCATTTAATCAAGCGCCGTGATCTCAAAGCTTTTCTTACTGCCCCCTATGTAAAAATTGCTACGCGAGAAGCATTGATTGCTTCAGATCCTTACAACACCTTTGAATGGCTCATGGATGTGTCTGAAGTGAATGGCCTCAGAAGTGCGTTCTATTTTATCTGCGGAAGAACACAGCCAAGCAAAGATGCGGATTATGAGTTGGAGCATCCGGTGACACGGCGTCTGTTGAAACTTATTCACAGCCGAGGGCATGAAATTGGATTACACCCCAGCTATGCGACATTCAAAGATCCATATGGGCTAAAGCAAGAAGCAGATCATTTACGGCGCGTCTGTTTTGAAGAAGAAATAGAACAAGAAGAATGGGGCGGTCGTATGCACTACCTCCGCTGGCAACAACCAAAAACATTGCGCGCCTGGGCTGATGCAGGAATGAGCTATGACTCCACGCTAGGATACGCAGACCATGCAGGATTCCGATGTGGAACGTGTCATGCCTACCCTGCGTTTGATACGGAAAGACAAGAGAAGCTTGTTCTAAAGATTCGCCCCTTGATCGCCATGGAATGCACTGTGATAGATGAAGTATTTATGGGACTTGGTTTTGGACAAGAAGCCAGGGAAGAATTTCAAAAGCTGAAGGAAAGATGCAAACGTGTTGATGGGAGTTTTAGCTTGTTGTGGCATAATTCATCATTCGAAAGAAAAGATGCTGACTCATTGTATAAGCAAATAATAGCTAGAAAAATTAATGACTAGGAGCCAACTAAGACAAGCAGTTTTTTGTATTAAAATTACACAAGATTGACCAAGCTCACATTCTAACAAAATTTGAAAAATCTCAGATAAGTTGGAATAGATAAACTTCAACAAGTTCAACAAGACTAAGCTGTGTCAAAGAAAAGTAAACTAAGACTTCGAATGGGGAAATGAATTAACCGAGTTCGATTTTAAGGATCAATTAATTCACGAATGAGAAAATTACAAGAAGTTTTAGGAACTCCTAATGCTTACTTCATTAAAGCGTTCTAGTAGTTTATTAAAAAGTAAAGCTTTAGCTATATACTGGGTTCCGTAATTGCAAAAAGATGAAAAAAAGTCTACCCAATGCAGCATTTGGGTTCTTTTAAAATCTACCTCAGTAATTATCTTTAACTGACAAAAAACTCGACATCACAACGAACTAGTTAAGTTACTCTTATATTGAAAATCATGCACACCATAGAATAAGTTAGTATCTACTAGAAGTTGATGCACCGCAAAAAAATCTCCAAATTGCTTAAAAAGTCTTTGAAAATGAATAAACGCGAAATAATTACTTAAAAACCCCAGAAAGATTTAAATGATTGATACTTTAATTTTCATACTGTTATTTGTTTGTCAGCCATTATTATGGATTTTTATAATAAATAAATATTCAAGATTGGAAATTAACATATTAAATCCAACAATTTTTTTTATATTTTTGTTCCAATATTTAGGATTAGGACTAACAGTCTTAGGTTGGTCACCACATGATCAAACTCATTTAACTGATGAAAAGATTGTAATAAAGATTTTTGAAAATTCATCAATAGTCATAATTTTAATAATTGTGGGATATTTGAGTGGTGAAAGATATTTGAAAAACAAAATAAATAAAGGAACAAAATTAATTCTGATCAATCAAAAACTAGAGAAAATAATTTTATCTACAATGTTCGGAATAAGCATTATCTTTCTAACTCTATATATAAGTATCATCAAGATTGAAAATGTAGCAATTTTTAATGTTTTGGGAATTTATGATTCAGTAAATTTTGCGAAGCTAAGATCAGGCATGACAAATAATTTTCCAGGAAAATACCACTGGTTCAAATTATTCATTCATGAATTCATAATGATAGTTGCAATTAGTTTGTTCATATATTTCTTGAAAGATAAAACAAGGTTTAAATTTTTGATGTTCAGTTTTGGTTTCATAATCGCAACATTTACTCTTACAATGGCTCTAGAAAAGTCTTTATTTATACAATATCTTATTGGGTTATTTATTGCAGCATATTTAATTGAAAAAAAGCAATTCTTAAGAAAGGTAAGTATTTTAGGTACTGCCGTGGTTTTAATCTCTGGAATTCTATATTTATTCTTTTATAACTTAGAAAATTATATGGTCGCACTTAATCATACATTGAACAGGATATTAATAAGTCAATGGGAAGGTTTATATTATTATTTAAAGATTTTTCCATCACAAATCAATTTTCTATATGGTACAAGTTTTCCAAATCCAGGAGGTATTTTCCCCTGGGAACCTATTTCAATTTCACAACTAGTGGCACTTATCGTTTTAGGGAAATCAGAAACTATTGGTTCAATTCCAACATTTTTCTGGGGTGAAATGTATGCAAATTTTGGAACTATTGGTGTTTTTATAACCCCTTTCTTTGTGGGGTTGGTATTATTTTTCGTTGAGTCAGTCTTTAGGAAATTCAGATTTTCAGCTTTCGTAACGTCGATCTATATTTGGAGTATATTGCATTACAAGGATTTAGCGATGACTGGACTGAGTTCATTCGTTTTTGATTTCTATGCATTTATGGTCTTTTCGTTGATAGTAATAGTCTTATTAATTAATATGAAATTTTCGTAAGATAAGAATTTTTTGTAAAAAAAATATATTTTTGAAAAGTTGTTGACTTTAGGAGATTAAAAATGACACCGGCATCGCATATTACCTGAGATTTATAGGTTGACGAAAATGCTGTCTTGAAGAATCCATTTTCATAAATAAATTATTTAGTAATTATTTTGAACCACCTTTTTTTGATTTTTAATATGTAGGAATAATAATTTTTAATTAATTAAAATATTAAATAAAGTTCAATCAGTTTTTATTGCATGGTAAAAAAATTTTAACGTAGATTTTTTGACATTTTTATTTATGTCGTTTGGATGTCTTCTCATTTTTTCCCCAAAACATTATAAATGAAGATTTTGCACCTTTCGCACACTGACATTCGTTCTGATTCCCGTATACTTAAAGAAATTTTTAGTTTGGCAAGAAATGGTTATTCTGTAAATGGGATAGGAATTTATGCTGATGATGGATCAAAAAGATCGGATTTTGATGCCAATGCTGAGATATCAATTTTGCATCTATTTGCAAGGAAATTAACCTTCCTTCCCAAAACACTTAAGCATCTTTTAGTTTTTTTCGAAATGATGATTAAAATATTACCATCAGCAATTTTAACTAGACCAATTATAGTTCATTGCCATGACACTTCAGTTCTACCAATTGCTGTTATCGTAAAATTTTTCACGAAAGCCAAATTGATATATGATGCGCACGAGTTAGAGTCAAATAGAAACGGGTTAACACGGCTTCAGGGTAAATTGATTTTTTTTGTTGAGAACATTTTATGGCAATTTATTGATCACCTTATTGTAGTGAGTCCTTCAATTCAACAGTGGTACCAAGAAACAATTGGGTCCAAATCGTCAGATGTTATTTTAAATTCCCCCACCATTTCTAATCAGCAGCAACCTAAGGATAATTATTTGAGAACTAAGTTCTCTATTTCCAAAAAATGCTTGATTTTTATCTATGTTGGTATTTTGGGGAAGGGTCGTGGATTAGAGAAAGTTATTGAAGTTTTTTCTGACTTGGAGGATTCCGCTCACCTAATTCTTCTAGGCTATGGTGAATTTGCTGATCAACTGAAGAACAACCCATTTAACAATATACATTTACATGAACCAGTACCTCATGCAGAGGTCGTGGGCATTATTCAATCTGCAGATTATGGTCTTTGCTTGATAGAGCGTATTTCACTTAGTGACTATTATTGTTTACCTAACAAGCTCTTTGAATATTGTTTTGCTGGCGTTCCCGTCATAGCTTCAGATTTTCCTGATATCCGAACTTTAGTATCAGAATACAATATTGGCATCTGTTGTGATCCTGATTCCCATTCGTTGAATAGGGCAATACTCAGTTTAATTAACTCCCAGCCAAAATTTATATTTAATGACTTGTCAATCCTTAGCTGGCAGGAACAGGAACACAAGCTTCTTCATCTGTATCAAAAATTACTCCCTCAACTACCAATAAATAAGTGATCAATGTGTGGCATATTTGGCATCGTCTCAAATCAGCTAGTCAACTCCGAAGAACTTCTTCAACTCGCTCGGCACGGAGAACAGCGTGGTAAAGACTCCAGCGGTTTATTTGTCAGCAAATTAGATGGCTACGATCTGCATCGCGCAAATAATGCCATCACGTCCTTGTTGAAGGACGTCAACGTTTCAACTTCTTTTCTCGTCATTGGGCATAGCCGATTGGTTACCAATGGGTTGGCTGATAACCAACCAGTTTATCGCGATGGTGTTTGTGTAATTCATAATGGAATTGTGGTGAATCATGAGGGTCTATGGGCGCAAATTCGCAAGACTGCACACCAAGAGATTGATACTGAAATTATCGCTGCCATTGCGGTAGCGCATCTGGAGGCCGGCGGAGCAGTTGATGGCATAGCTGGTCGTGTCCTCGAGTTATGCCAAGGTGTGGTTGCCTGTGCTTTGGCGTTACCTAAATTGGGTAAACTGTGTTTATTCTCTAACAACGGCAGTCTCTACCACGGTACCAAGAATGGATCGCATTACGTTGCGTCAGAAAGCTATCCACTCACGCAACTGAATTGCGAAGTTGTGATTCAGGTACGCTCAGAGAGCGTGGTGATTGACATACCCGTCGCAGTCAATGAACCCTTCGTATATGAGCATGCCCAGCGCTCCAGCAATCTCCTTCCTAGCCTCGGCAAGCACAAGTCCGAAGAGGGGATGCTAGAATACAAGCAGCAAAATGTGCAACGCTGCACACGTTGTATCTTGCCGGAAACAATGCCCTATATTCGCTTTGACGATGCGGGTGTATGCAATTATTGCCATTCATACAAACCACGTAATCGACCCAAGCCGATTGAGGAACTGATTCAACTGGTAGAACCATTTCGCCGTGCTCATGGGAACGATTGCATTGTGCCTTTCTCGGGTGGGCGGGATAGCTGTTATGGCCTACATCTCATTGCCAAAGAACTCAAAATGAAGCCGATCACTTACACCTATGACTGGGGTATGGTGACGGATTTGGGGCGCCGCAACATCAGTCGCATGAGTGCGGCACTGGGTGTTGAAAACATTATTGTGGCGGATGATATCGCATTAAAGCGTCGTAACATTGCGATGAATTTTAGGGCGTGGTTGAAGTCACCTCATTTGGGTATGGTGAGTATCTTGACCGCTGGTGATAAGCACTTCTTCCGTCATGTAGAAACGGTCAAGCAACAAACCGGTATCTCGCTCAATCTTTGGGGTGTCAATCCTTTAGAGGTAACCCACTTTAAAGCGGGCTTCTTGGGTGTGCCGCCCGATTTTGCAGAAGAGCGCGTGTATTCACATGGGGCAATGAAGCAACTGCGCTATCAATGGCTTCGTTTGAAAGCAATGATGCAAAGCCCTGGTTATTTCAACCACTCGCTATGGGACACCTTATCCGGTGAGTATTACCGCAGCTTCAATAAAAAGAAGGATTACTACCACATCTTCGATTATTGGCGCTGGGATGAGCAGACTATTGACGACACCCTTTTCAATGAATACGACTGGGAAACGGCTCCTGATACAAATACAACTTGGCGAATTGGTGACGGAACTGCCGCGATTTACAACTACATTTACTACACAGTCGCGGGCTTTACGGAACATGACACCTTCCGCAGCAACCAGATCCGGGAAGGCGATCTAACCCGCAATGAAGCCCTGGCCTTGGTAGAGGATGAGAACCAACCACGTTACCCTAACATCAAATGGTACTTGGATGCGATTGGAATGGATTTCAAAGAAGTGATTCAACAAGTGAATGCCATTCCAAGGCTAATCTAGCAAGATTATATGCTCAAAACAATTTGGTACATATCAAAGTATGTAATGCCTCCGAGAGTTGATTCGGTTGGTGGTCGGGGGTTTTTGTTGATGCGAGAATTTGCGAAGCTGGGTTTTCAATCTGTAATTCTTACATCGGATTCAAATGCTCTGGTGAGTATCCCTGTTCTCGAGAAGCCCTATCAGAAAGAATTGATCGATGGCGTTCAGGTTTGGTGGTTACGCACCATGAGGTATGAAGTCGCCAAGTCATTTCGTCGCATCCTGAGTTGGCTTGATTTTGAATGGCGTCTTTGGAGAATGCCAAAAGAGTCACTTTTTAAGCCGGATGTTATTATTGTTTCAAGTCTTTCGCTGCTGACAGTTTTGAATGGTTTTTGGCTCAAGCGTAAATATCAGTGTCGGTTGGTATTCGAAGTAAGAGATATTTGGCCTTTGACCCTAACAGAGGAAGGTGGATTTAGTAGATTAAACCCGTTGGTATTGGCGTTGGGATGGATCGAAAAGTGGGGTTATAAGTACTCTGATGCGGTGGTGGGCACCATGCCTAACCTAGCAGAGCATGTAGCAGATATCCTAGGCAGAACCAAGCCTACAAGCTGTATTCCGATGGGGGTTGATGAGGCTTCTCTTGTGTCTGGCATGAAACTAACTCCTGGGTACGCCGAAAAAAACATCCCTGTTAATAAGTTCATTGTAGCGCACGCAGGCACGATTGGTATTACGAATGCGCTCGATATTTTTTTTGAATGCGCTGCGAAGATGCAAGGTAACACCCAGGTTCATTTTTTGATTATTGGCGATGGGAATTTGCGTGCACATTATCAGAAAAGATATTCCTTTCTGCCTAATCTTACTTTTGCACCGCGCGTGCACAAGACAATGGTTCAAGCAGTGCTAGCACGCTGCGATCTCTTGTTTTTTTCGGTGCATATCTCCAAGGTTTGGCACTTTGGACAGTCACTTAACAAAATGATCGACTACATGCTCGCGGGCAAACCTGTGGTTGCCTCTTATACTGGATATCAATCGATGATTAATGAAGCAGAGTCTGGTTCATTTATTCCAGCAGGCGACGTGGAAGCCCTGCAAGTCGAGGTTCAGCGATATTTTAAGATGCCTGTTAAGGAAAGGTCGCAAATTGGTGCCAGAGGACGTAACTGGCTTATTGCTAATAGAACGTATAGCAAGTTGGCTCAGGATTACTTGAAAATTCTTTTCCCAACAACGCACCAATAAAGTCAGAAAAATGAAGCCCGCTTTTGACTTTGTTTTGGGCATTCTGCTTGTGGCTTTACTAACTGCTCCTGCATTGCTGTTGGTACTGCTGGTAAGAGTCAAACTAGGGCCTCCAGTATTCTTCACACAAACACGCCCAGGGCTGCATGGTCAGCCGTTTCAGATGATTAAATTTCGTACCATGACCAATGCACGCGCTGACAATGGCACGCTATTGCCCGACTGCGAGCGCCTAACCTGCTTCGGCTGCTTTTTACGCTCTACCTCTCTTGATGAACTACCTGAACTTTTGAACGTTCTGAAGGGCGAGATGAGCCTTGTCGGTCCACGACCCCTTTTGATGGACTACTTACCTCTCTATTCGCCAGAACAATCTCGACGACATGAAGTCAAACCAGGAATCACTGGATGGGCGCAAGTTAATGGTAGAAATGCCATATCGTGGGAAGAAAAGTTTCAACTGGATGTTTGGTATGTGGATCATCAGTCGTTTTGGCTGGATCTGAAGATTTTGTTTTTGACGGTGAAACGTGTGTTTCAGCGAAGCGGCATTAGTGCCTATGGAGAAATGACAATGCCACGCTTCACTGGAAACAACAGATGAAGTCTCTAGCTATTTTGGGTGGAAGTGGTCATGGGAAAGTAATTGCTGATACTGCATTAGTTGCGGGGTGGGAGGAAGTAACTTTTTTTGATGATGCCTGGCCGAACAAAAGCAGTGTTGGTCGATGGTCGCTTATCGGGACGACAAAGACGTTGATGGGCTCAATGGTTGACTTTGATGCCGTAATGGTGGGGATTGGTGCCAACCGAATTCGTCTTGAAAAGTATGCTATGTTGGCCGCTGCTGGTGCGCCTCTTGTGACCTTAATTCATCCCGCTGCGGTGGTCAGCGCCTTTGCCCAAATTGGTATGGGGTCTGTGATCTGTGCGGGTGCGATTGTGAATGTGGATGCGGCACTTGGGGTCGGGATTATTGTGAATACTGGAGCAACGGTGGATCACGATTGCCAATTAGCAGATGGCGTTCATGTTGCGCCTGGCGCGCATCTATCCGGAGATGTACATGTTGGTGCAGGCAGTTGGATAGGTGTGGGTGTTTACGTGAAGCAAGGTGTTCGCATTGGTTATGATGTGATCGTGGGTGCGGGCGCTGTTGTTGTTTCTGATATACCAGATGGTGTGACGGTTGTGGGTAACCCAGCGCGGCCAATCGTGAGTAAATGAAAAACAATGTTAAATAACTCTTTCTCCCCTTGGCCCTCTTACACAGATCAAGAAGCTGATGCCATTAAATCAGTTTTGCTTTCTAACCGTGTTAACTATTGGACCGGACAGGAGGCAAGAGCCTTCGAAGGTGAATTTGCCAGATGGTCAGAATCAAAGTATGCAATTGCCTTGATGAATGGAACTGTTGCTTTAGATGCAGCATTGAAGATACTCGACCTTGGTCAAGGTGATGAAGTAATAGTGACTCCCAGGAGTTTCATTGCATCTGTTTCGAGCATTGTTAATACAGGGGCCGCACCTGTGTTTGCAGATGTGGATGGGAATAGTGGAGGGGTATCTGCTGAAACCATCGCTCCATTGATTAATAAACATACTAAAGCGATTGTCAGTGTTCATCTGGCGGGATGGCCCTGTGAGATGGATTTGATTCTTGAATTGGCAAATCAGCATGGACTTGCAGTCATTGAAGACTGCGCGCAAGCTCACGGTGCACGCTATCGGGGTCAAAGTGTCGGGAGTTTAGGTCACATTGGAGCTTGGTCATTCTGTCAAGACAAGATCATGACGACTGGTGGGGAGGGAGGGATGGTAACCACCAATGATGAGGTAAGCTGGCGCAAGCTGTGGAGTTTCAAGGACCATGGCAAGAGTTATGGGGCCGTATACGAACGTGAGCATCCACCAGGCTTCCGCTGGCTCCATGAATCTTTTGGCACCAACTGGCGCATGACCGAGATGCAGGCCGCAATTGGCCGGATTCAATTGGGGCGAATGGAAGAATGGCATCGACAAAGGACCCAAAATGCTCACTATCTTCAGGACGCCTGTCTTGATCTTTCAGCTTTGCGGACTCCGGTTCCTCCTCAACATCTTGAACATGCCTGGTACAAATTTTATACGTATGTTCGTCCGGAGGCCCTTTCTTCATCCTGGTCCAGGGATCGGATCATTGCCGAGGTCAATGCACTTGGCGTCCCCTGCTACTCTGGATCCTGTTCGGAGATCTACCTCGAAAAATCTTTTGAGGGTACCGGATTCCGACCTAAAGAGCGTCTACCCGTAGCTAGGGAGCTCGGCGAAACCTCGTTGATGTTCCTTGTCCATCCCACCTTGACCGCCTCTGAGATCCAGCAAGCAGGCGAAGCCATCAAAACAGTGATGCGCAAAGCGCAGCGTTAGATCTTTTCCGTCAATCCAATCATATCATCGGGATCGTTGCGTAGTCTGGCTTTACTGCGTCAAAGGCCCATGGAAAGTGGCGTCTGTGGACGTTTGTAATGGCATCCCTCGGTGGACTGCCACGTCAGGCTTCACCTTCCTCGCAGTGACAAATACTTCAATCATGGTTATCGCGAGCGTGGCGATCCATTTTAACATTAATCACGACAAGCGATTTATACCTGGAGGGACTGGACTGCCACGTCGTCTAGCCTCCTCGCAGTGACAAATTTTTCAATCATGTACGTCATCGCGAGCGTAGCCTGGCGCTCCACCACTCAGATTTTACGGACTACATCTCAACGGTGTGGACTGCCACGTCAGGCTTCACCTTCCTCGCAGTGACGCAATCAACAATAAACGTCATCGCGAGCGCAGCGTGGCGATCCATTGCCAAAGGCGCCGAGAAAGTGGCGACTGTGGTCGTTTGCTGCGCCTATCTTGAGTGGACTGCTACGTGAGTTGTTAGCTTCCTCGCAGTGACAAACACTTCAATCATCGTCTCGCGAGCGTAGCGCGGAGATCCATTGCCATGTCTCATGAACATTGGTGGCTGCAACCGCTTATTTCCTTCCTACAGTCGGTGGACTGCCGCGTCAGGCTTCGCCCTCCTCGCAGAGACAAAATCAACTGTGAATGTCATCGCGAGCGCAGCGTGGCGATCCATTGCCATGTCTCATGAACATTGGTGACTGTGGCCGTTTGCTACCCCTACCGGTAGTGGACTGCCGTGCCAGGCTTCGCCCTCCTCGCAGTGACACACCCTCCAGCATTTTCGTCATGGCGAGCGTGGCGATCCAATATCCTTCAGGCACATGAGTTCTATGAAACTCTCGGATTGCTTGTAAAAAAGAGCTATTAAGTTTATTTATAAAATTCAACAAGTTGTCTTGATTTTAGAAGTCATCCAAAACCGAAGAGTGAATCCTCATGACGGATGAAGAATTAAAAGATCTGGTTGCCAGCCTTGCTGTTGCACAGTGAGAAACGGACCGTCAACTCAAGGAAACGGACCGCCAACTCAAGGAAACGGACCGACAGCTTCATAAGCAACTCAAGGAATTGGATAAGCAGATCGGTGGCCTTGGTGAGAAGTTTGGAGGTTTTACCGAGGGCATGGCCTTGCCTTCCATGACCAAGATCCTTACTGAAAACTTTGGGATGGAGGTGGTAACTCCCCGAGTCAAGGTGCGTAAGGCGGGTCGGTCCCTGGAACTGGATGTCTTGGCATACGCCAACTCAGAGTGCAATGCTGTCTATATCGTTGAAATCAAAAGTCACCTACGCCCAGATGGGATTGAGCAACTTCAGAACATTCTTGAGCAGTTTCGTCATTTTTTTCCTGAGCACGCCGACAAAGCGCTCTATGGGATTCTGGCGGTGGTGGATGCTCCGGATGATCTGCGACAGGAAGCCTTGTCAGCAGGAATCTTCATGGCTGGGATCAACGATGAGCAGTTCAAGCTGGAGGTCCCCAGTAATTTTCAGCCCAAAGCCTGGTAAACTGATCGGTGTTGTAGATGAATATCAAATCTTGGTTTGATTGAGAATGATTATACTTTTAATAATTTGGCCCCAATGATGAATTTTTCATCCAGATACAATGTTAGAGGTTTTGCTACTTCGCTTGGAAACTGTAGTAGATAACCGACCAGGGTCTTTTATGGAGATAGGCTGGGCCTGTTCAGGCTGAATTGCACTTGAAAAATGATTTCAAACGATTCGATTATTGCTTCTTTTCTCCAAAAGCTGCTTAGAACCAGTGCTGCACTCCCAAGGCACTACAAGATCCTTGGGCTGGCCACCCTGGACTTCCTCCTGCTAACAATTTCCATCCTCCTTAGTTTTGCCATTCGCTTCGAACCCTCCACAATCCAGGCTGGAATTTCTCAGTTCGACCAAGGAGTTGGAAGCTGGCTTGTGCTCCACTGGGTCGCTATCAGGCTGACAGGTTTGTATCGACCGATTCTCCGGTACGCTGGGCCAGAATTGGTCTGGTTGGTTTGTCGAGGAGTGCTGATTGGCAGTGGGGGATTTATCATTTTGGATTGGCTGGTCAACACAGTTTTGCTCCCTCGCTCCATTGTGGTGATGGCTCCGATCTTTGGGCTGCTCTCTATGGTCATTCTGCGCTTGAGCATCCGTTGGCTGATCCGCATCCATTTGCTTGGCGTACCTCTGCTAGAACGTCGAGTTGTGGCTATTTACGGAGCTGGGGCCGCAGGAATTCAGCTTTATGAATCCCTTCAACACCAGCGCAATTATCAAGTAAGGATCTTTGTGGATGATGATCCAACTCTGCAGGGTCGTCAATTGCGGGGTCTGGCGGTTCACTCTCCGGCAGACTTTGCCAGGCTCTGTGAAAGCTTGGATCTACATTCCATCTTTCTGGCGCTTCCGAATGCTACTCATCAGCGTCGAAAAGAAATTCTTGAGCAATTGCGTCCCCTGCAAATTGGGGTGAAAGTTTTGCCGACAATGAATCAACTTCTTGATGGCAAGGGGTTATACAAAGCTTTGCAGGAGGTGCAGGCTGCCGATCTGCTAGGGCGTGACGAAATTGCTCCAGACTTGTCGCTGTTGGAAAAAGATATTTGTGGAAAGACGATTTTAGTAACAGGTGCAGGCGGTTCGATTGGTAGTGAGTTATGCCGAGAAATTCTAAGGCAATATCCTAGAAAACTGATCTTATTAGAGCAACACGAGCACGCTCTTTATCAAATAGAACGAGTGCTAAGACCACAACTCATGGGAACGGAACTACTATCTTGTTTGTCTTCTATTCTGGAAACAACTCGGCTTGCCAAGCTAATGAAGGAGCATCAGGTACAAACGGTTTATCACGCAGCAGCCTATAAGCATGTTCCGCTGGTAGAGGTGAATCCATTGGAAGGTTTTCGCAACAATGTCTTGGGAACCAAATCCTTGCTGGAAGCCTGTCAATCCCATTTACCCCAGTCTTTTGTTTTGGTATCGACCGACAAGGCTGTGCGTCCAACAAATGTGATGGGTTCCTCGAAAAGAATGGCGGAGTTGCTGGTGCAAGATGCCTCCAGACGATGGCCAGAATGCCGCTGGACTACGGTTCGATTTGGGAATGTTCTGGATAGCAGCGGCTCAGTGATTCCTCTCTTCCGAGAACAGTTGAATTCAGGGAAGCCTTTGACGGTCACACACCCAGAGGTCACACGTTATTTCATGAGTATTGGTGAATCCGCGCGGCTGGTGATTCAGGCGGGCGCAATGGCTCAAGGAGGGGAAGTTTTTCTGTTGGACATGGGACATCCGGTGAAGATTGTAGAACTGGCGCGACAGATGATTGAGCTGAGTGGTTTTGTTCCTGATCGAGATGTTCCAATTCAATTTACCGGGTTGCGTCCTGGTGAAAAACTTTATGAGGAGTTACTGATTAAACCGGAGCAGGCTGAGGTGACTACCCATCCCAGAATTTTTCGCTCCCAAGAGCCTCTACCAGAGACGATTACGATTCAGGCAGAGATCGGAGTGCTGAAGAAAGCAATCGCAGAGAACGATTTTGAAACTGCCTTGGGTGTGATGCGTAGACTTGTTCCCGAGTATGGGCCAGTAGAGCAGACACAATTGCTACAAGCAGGTCCTGTGCTTAGCCAATCAGTTTCTTCTAAACTGATGAACTAACTCTCTCATTCTGTCTTGCCGAGTTTCAGATCTTTTCATTTAAATTCACGGGCAAGGATTTGGATAAAGTCCATGAATTTGCTCAATTCCCGCCAATACTTCCTCTGATAAATTGAGTTCACTGCTAGCGAGGTTCATCCTCAATTGCTCCATCGAAGTCGCCCCAATGATATTGCTGGTCAAAAAAGGTCTACTGTTGACATAAGCTAGCGCAATTTGGGCAGGATCCAGTTCATGGGCTTGAGCCAGATCCACATAGGATTGAATCGCATTTTCAGCATGAACGGTCTTGTAGCGTACAAAACGTGAGTAGAGTGTGAGACGAGCGTTCTCTGGTTGGTTCCCTCGAAGATACTTACCCGAGAGGGCACCAAACGCCAACGGTGAATAGGCCAATAATCCTACTTGTTCTCGATGGGCAACCTCCGCGAGTCCGATTTCAAAAGTGCGGTTTAGCAGGTTGTAGGGATTCTGAATGCTGACGACCCGTGGTAGATTTTGCGTTTCTGAAAAGTGCAGAAAGCGCATGGTTCCCCAGGGAGTTTCATTGGAAAGTCCAAAATGCCGAACTTTCCCAGTCTTTTGGATGGCTGCTAAAGCTTCCAAGGTTTCCAGGATGGGTGTGGAAACCTCCTCACTATCATGAAAGTAATTGAGTTGACCAAATTTATTGCTATTCCGATCTGGCCAATGCAACTGGTAGAGGTCAATGTAATCGGTCTGTAGTCTTTCGAGACTGCTATTGACAGCTTCCTCAATGATCGCTCGGTTCAAGCGGGTTTGGCCTTCACGAATGTGAGGGGCCTTGATCATTGGTCCGACCACCTTGGTAGCCAGAATCACTTTGGCTCTTTGTCCCCGCTGAGTGAACCAGTTACCAATGATTGTTTCAGTTCCGCCATAGGTAGTGGCACTGGGAGGCACCGGATAGAGCTCAGCCGTGTCAAAGAAATTCACTCCATAATCTAGAGCTGCATCCATCTGTTCGAAAGCTTCTTCCTGAGTATTTTGTTCAGCCCACGTCATGGTTCCGAGGCAGATTTGGCTTACTTGGAGGTCGGTTCGTCCCAACTGACGATATTGCATGTGGTATCTCTCTAAAATCTTGAAACGATATTCTGTTGCTCAGGGATGGCGGACAAACTTGCCAAAATCCGGTGGCCTTTTTTCAACATAGGCGTTTCGGCCTTCCTGGCCCTCTTCCGTTTGATAAAATAGCAAGGTCGCGGCACCCGCCAACTCCTGTAAGCCAGCCTGGCCATCGCAATCAGCATTCATTGCTGCCTTCAGGCAACGCAGAGCAGTCGGTGAGTGCTGCAGCATCTGACGGCACCAGGTCACAGTCTCTTCCTCCAGTTGCTCAAGCGGCACCACAGTATTGACCAAGCCCATCTCCAGTGCTTGCTGG
>JACLAC010023140.1_pt1 | contig 35405 bp, 26 predicted proteins | sample 8027881 | NCBI WGS metagenome assembly JACLAC01 (sample SAMN15725517, study PRJNA655200) | protist metagenome | isolation source: fluorescence activated cell sorting (FACS) single amplified genomes of... | place: Spain: Blaines Bay Microbial Observatory, Mediterranean Sea | collected 2016-01-19 | reverse complement strand
GTGTTGACAGGCGAAATAGTAGGGCTTTTTGTAGGGGGAGGGGTTCCTGCACTATTTGGAATCGATACAGATGGAGCCATTGAAGGAACAATATCCGAGTCATCATTCGGAGTTGGTGTCTGAGATCTATTATTCCCCCTCAAGCCAGTCGGTGCTGAGGTAGGTTGAGGCTTTGGTACTATTATTTGCGAGCCATCGATTTGGCTCTGCGAAGATGCCGATGTCAGGTCCGAGGTATCCGTATTCATCTGATACACTAATACTGCTATAACAGTAGAAGCAGCCAGAACAATCAACGTTATGCAGATTAGCAGAGTTCTTGGAAGACACATACTTCGTTTTTCCGTCGTTTGATCCGACTTTGGATCGTTCTTTTTTGTTTGAACGATGGAAGGATGTCCATCAGTAACAAAGATGAATCCAGGTATACTGACGGATTCTTTTGATACTGTATTTGCTTCACCAAGATCAACTCTACGTGGCTCGATTTGCTCAGCAGGTGCAAAAGCACACTTTGGCTCAACATAATGAAAATTGTTCTTCTGTGTCGCGTATTCGATGTTGGGTTGATGATTCTGATCAATATTTTGTCGCATGTGCGCCATTGTCTTTGGGACTAGGTTTTCATCTTCTGGGGTTTCTATGGTTCCATCGTCAAATGCACTGTTTTGAGTCGGCTTTCTGTTGAGAAGCGATCCATCTTCTAGGTAAATGTTGTCGACCGTATTACTCTCTGTGTCGCTAAGACCAGAAGTATCTCTGGCTCCAGTTTGAAGTGCACGGGAATTGCCCGCCACTTCGAACATTTCACGAATCGTAGAATCTCCTATAAGACTATCTTCTGTCTCTATCCTGCCACCCTCTCCATTTGTCACCATCGAGCGAAAATATTCTAGCTCAGGATTGTCTGTCCAAATGAGATCCGAATTGACAGACTTTCCATCGATTGTCGTTTCTTCTCGTTCGCCACTCATTGTCGATTACGAATAGGAAAGAAGCTTTCGCAATGCGTTATTGTGGAACAATCGGTTTTGATCGATTATTGGAGGCAGTGTCGTAAGATTGATTTCGTTGTGTGAAATGAGAAACTTTCGTGCACGTTTTGTTAGCGCAACGATTCATTCCACGACAAAAAAATTCTCTGTAGCGACAGTCTCTGAGTCTTGCTTTATTTTGAAAATGAAGTATTATGTGTTTCCGATTACTTAGCATTTGAAGCCAATCGTGCGTCAAATCGCCTTTACTATGCAATTTTAGTCAATCGTGCCAAAAACAGTTACGAATGGCTTTTTGAATCTGATCGTGGGACCACACACCAGGTAGTAAAGTGAAGTATTACTAGCAGAGTAGTCCCAAGTATCACTGTTGTAGTCCCACGAGTTTCAGAGAACAACCGTGCTTGGAACTAGAACTGTTGATGACCAATCTACTGCTAGTAACTTTTAGAATTATCTTTTTTTGTCGCTCAACAGGAACATTGATTCCTCCTAAACTACTAGTAGTACTAACTATTCCTACGCTTTCCAAAATAGCAGGGTTCTTTTCAGCAGTATAATAGCAATCACTAGTAATAGAATTCATGGTTTATGATCCACGGAAAATAGCATAAATAATATTGGTCGAAAGCAATCGACTTGAGCTCCTTTAACGATCATTCAAATCTCGAACCAACATTAACCACTATAGTTCCCTCGGTTAATCATAACATCACGAATACTAGCTGACTTCGCCATATTTCCATCGACACCGGTATTCCCTTTTTATTCTCCTGGTTTTGAAGTAGAGCCTCGACGAGGCTTCCGCCTTGACCGACTTACTGACCTTCTGCGCCCACCTTCTTCGTTTTTGCCGCTGTCTTTCTTCATCCGTCGTTCTTTCTTTTCGGTATCAGCTCCTGCGCCGCCCCCAAGACTTTTTCTGCGTTGTCTAGACCTAGACTCTCTTTCTCCGGAACCTTCAAACGTGTTGCTCTTTCTGCGTGGCTTTGGATGTGCGTCTCCATCGTCACCAAGACTTTCAAGGCTGCTCGTACTCTCATAGCTGCTCTTCCTGCGTGGTTTGGGTCTATCACTACCTTCAGAAGCTGCGAAACCACCACTTCTTCGACGTGACGGTTTCGAGCGTCCGTTATTTTTTGCATCGCCATCGAAATTACTGATACTGAGTTTTTGAAGATTATCGGTGTTTTCAGCCGTAGCGTCGCCCCAACCAGATCCAAACGCATCATGATCAAATCCATCATTCGCTCCCAAATGCTGCTGATCCTCTTTTTTCTTGTCAAATGCGTTGAAGAAATCTTCGTTGGTGCTATCAAAGCCTGAGTACAAGAATGAAAGGTAAATATGGTTGAGAATAAATTCATAGACAAAATGTTTCGAGAGTGTTGGAGGTCGAATCTTACCATTCATATCCCCGAAGGACGAAAAGCCAACATCGTCTTCGTCGTCGGAACTTTGAATCGAGCTAAATGTAAGTGGATCCGTAGTCGTGGACGAAGTAGGGTTACTTGGAGCTGCAGTAGATGACGCAGCGGCGGCCCTTTTTCGTCTAGCTGCTACCGAGTCTTTTGCCAATTTCTTCCCTTCTGTCGCTTTGCTGGGATCAAAGACATTGTCGTCACGGATTCCCTGTGCGTCAGTTCGGAATTTACCTATTTTGGTATCGCTGGGAGTTTCTTTTTTCACAGCTCCTGGTGCTTTCTTGTTCTGCTCTTTCTCGTCTGGTTTCGACGACTTGGCCTTCTTCCGTGGAGGCAACGGGCGCCCCGAATAAACAGCAGACAGACACAAAATTACTTCAGTCATATCGGCACGTGCTTTGTAGTCGACGGTCAACATTCGATCAATTAGCTCAACCAGACCATCGCCGTAAGGGTTGTCCTCTGGAATACTATAATTTCTTGACAAAATAGCCAAGTTAGAGCCCTCCTCGAAGCAGTTTCTCAAAAATGCCATAGAGTACAAACAACAACCAAGAGCCCAAACATCGGTACTGAATCATCGTGCATTTTCCGTCAAGTTCAACAAATTTTTTATGTGAGTACAAGAGTTGCAACCCCGGAAGAAAAATCTACAGACGAAAGGACTGGGGAAAACGATAATAGACTTACGCTTGAGTCAATTTCTTTGCCACATAAAGGTCTACCATCTCTGGAGCCCTGAACATTTGAGTCGTTGTCTTCTGGACAACTTCTTCCGCTTCGGCGCGTGCCTTGGAAGTTCGTAGGTCAACGTGACCAAACACAGCCGATCCAAAATCACAGAGTTTGTAGGCACCGTTTTTTACCAGGAAATTCACCGGCTTTAGATCGCGATGGACGATTGGAGGTCTCTGAGCGTGAAGATAGCTGACTGCGTTGCAGATCTGTCCAAATGCGATAATCAGTGCACTGAGATCAAACATCTGACCCGATGCTGCGAGTCTACTACATACGTCAAGGGCATGGCCTCCCTCGCAATACTCCATCAAAATCAAATGCTGGGGTCGTTCTTTTCCGGCACTCACTGCGTCTTTCCCACGCTTTCCAGAGCTCTGATTCGAAGTCTGCCGATAACATCCATGGTACATTTTGATAATCGAGGGATGGGATAATCTCGACAACAGCTTAGCTTCCTTCTCTGCGATATCACGCTGCGATCTAGAGTGTATTGATGTCACCTTCAATACAAGCGGACCCGAAGGGACTTCACTGCCTGGACCGGATTGTCCTTCGGATGAACCACCATCGGTATCTTTGACCAAATATACGTACGAAAAACCACCTGTTTGTTTAAAATAAATTGCAATTGTTAGATCCAACCGAAATGAGAACGGTTCAACCGACGAAGATGATACTCCTAGCCAAAACTATTACTTACCTTCTCCTAGAAGTTTCGTGACACTCAAGTTCATGAGCCCGACCGACATTTTCTCGCCAACAAGGGCGGTTCCAAGCCCTCCATCACCGGCGGGCATCGTATCCTTCTTCCTTTATTGAGCTATTGAAATAAATATTTATGAGTCGGAATGTTACGACAAAGTAAGTCAGCGCAACAGAGTTGTTGGGATGAGAAGACAAAACTTCACTGCTAACTGTCGATACGACTTTGGGCGCGAATGCTGTGTTCAACTTTTTTACCGGGTCGGTTTCTTGCAAACAGAGCAGTGAAAGGACCTATCTACACAACAATAGATTCCACCAAATGCAAAGGTTACTGTCTCGCGAGTAGTGTCATTCCGTATTCACGATATCGTCGATGATTTTTCATGTCCCGTCACGAGACATTCTCAGGTCTCTACAAGCTTCTACTACTACTACTGGGGCAAAATCTCACGCCCTTCGGTCAGTCATTTTTTTTAATTTAGGTACCTACGCTAACAAAAAGATGGGGACATTGCACTACTTTGAGACGCCCCCAAAACCAACAACGAAAAATTCGAAAACTGACCGCGCATGCTGACAAATTCGGCTTTCGTTTCTGTATCGATTTCTCATTTTTACAGATTTTCCTTGGCACTCGAACGTGAAATCAATCTCGAGCTATCCAATTCGTACCTTCCCGCAAGAAGAGAACACCCACCGAGCTAGATCAATTTTCGCCGAATTCTTGTTCTCGTTTTACAAAAGATTTCTTCTCCATTAAGCATTGAAAAGCAATCGAGGTGTTGTTCAGCACAAGAAATCGAGAAGATGGTGTTCGGAAGAAAGAAAAGGCAGAAGGAAGAAAAGGGTGTCGAAGAGGCTGCGCCAAACGAGGAGGAAGATTTGGCAGTCGCGTATGGCACCGTGGACGAGGTGAAGGATGATGGGTCGACGACAGAATCTCTCCCCCCCCCCCCACCCGGTGAAGTGAAAGTTGCAAAGAATGAAGAAATGGCCAACGAGGATTCTCCTGTAGAATCACAATCTGTTGGGGCGGTGGATGATGTGGACGATTCGACCGACGAGAAAGATACGGCAGAAATGATCAAGCTCAAAAAGCTCCTCGTTATCGTAGGCTGCGCAATCAGTTTTATCATTATGCTGGCTTTGGCGATTAAATACGGTCAAGTTCGAAAACAAGCCGCAAAGGAGTCTGAAAGCAATTCTCAGGTGATCGCAGCTCCCACCTTGGCACCGGTGGAAACGTCACCCCCTACAATTGCTTCCACTACAGTTCCAACTGAGTTCGATCCTTTTAGAAAATGTGAAGAAAATGGAATCTCGGTTCTTACGAGCTGTACAAATACTGGTGCATCTGCCCTCTTCAACTTTTGTTTGGTCGAGGATGTCACGGATCAATTCTGGGAATTTGTTAGTACTCCTCCTCGCGTTCCACTAGCTGTTGCAAACGATTGGGGATGGTTGAGAGACGGAGCGTCGGATGAGATTGCATTCCTTCCCGAAGGAATATACGAAATTGGACTATTTTCCAACGGTGAACAGAATTTGCAACAGTATCCACTCCTCAGTTCGACAGAATTCATCGTCGACTGCAGCCAAGCATAGGCACGATGAACCAGGAGAAGTAGCTCCAGAAAGGACTCGTTCTTTCATGACATCGCTTCTTGATCCTGGCTGCTCATTGTATACCATTCGAGGTTTTCCTTTGGGATCTGGCTGCTGGTTCTTCATCATTCTTCTTGCTGCTTCTTGTTGTCATTTATTGTTTTTCATCATCCGCGGCCGTTTGGTTTTGGATCATGATGCTGAGTATTCTATATGTAGTATAATGGATCTATAAGTGTATTGTTCAATTTAGTATTTCTCTGCATGTTCTTTGTAATCGTTAGGAGTTGAAGAACATCAACTCTACTATAGTACTCCTCGACGGACATAATGAATAAGATGTCACCGACCATGAGATGGAAATATTGGAATCGTATTTTTCACGGGTAGGCTACATACGTTCGTTCGACCACTTCGGTCCGAAATTAGTTTTCTGTTGGATTTATCGTTCTGCGCGAATTCCCTCCCCTGTGACTACGTTCAGGCTTGTGTTTACGAAGAGCCATGGGCACGCTCTCTTTTATTTAAATTTCATCTGAGCCTGCCAGGTCACGGAAAAAATGGTTCATGTAGTGGTGGGTTGAATTGGGCATATTGGCTCTGCCCTCCTCGGACTACGGAGGCATGAGCGTGACAACGGAAACAACTACAACATCATCTTTTTCTAATCAACACTACGAGTATCCTTTACAAACAAGCTAACAGCATCCGTCGTCAAGGGCCTCATACATTGCTGGTAAGCAGATAGCAGCAAGAACGCTTAACTCATACCTGAAAGCAACAATGAATCTCAAGAACCCTTTTTCGAAGAAAAGCGACCCAGCTGATATCGGTGCAAAGGACACCAGTGAAGAATCAGATGGCTCTGCTACAAACGAGGGAATCGAAGTGCAAGCGATAGAATTCGACAAACTGCAGAATGACGATCGTTCACGTTCTCCGAGGAAAGCGATATTGTTTGCCATCGCTTTTGTAGTTCTATTGTTTGCGAGCACTATCACAGGTTTTGGAGTACTACGCAGCAAGAAAAAATCGGCTTTGGCTGAATCTTCAAACTTTAGTTCTATTGATGCTACGAACACCGAGAGCAGCACCCCTGAAGTAGCAAACCCCGAGGTAGAAGATCTGAATGTCGTTGATCAGACTGAACCCTTAGAACCAACCTTACCTGAACCAGAGGATGTGTCCCAAAACGAAAATGATTCTACAGAAGACTTGGCCGAGGAAGGATCACCAACGGTAGAGGAAGGATCACCAACGGTAGAGGAACCGCCAATCGATGCGGATACTTCCGTAGAAGCTTCGTCGAACACCGATGTCACACCACCAGCAGGTGATGAACTGCAACCAGGAAACGATAACATTTCCTCCGAGTCTGTAGGTTCTGGCGCAGTCGCACTTCCATGGGACGATAATTGTCCCAACCACAATCTTGATGTTTCTTCGTACTGTTCCTCCTCTGGTTCTATTTCTATCGCCGCCTTCTGCTTTGGTTCCAAGCGTGATGGAGATTGGTATTGGATTAGAAGCAGTGCTGGCGCTGCGACGGCCTATGATTCATGGGACTATACGGAAGAGACAAATGGACAATTAACGATCAACGACCTCAAGGGGGGAGACTCCTACATCATTTCGCTTGTGCGCGACAGTATGCAACCATACGATGAGATTATTTCGCACGAATTCACAGTTCCACAATGTCAATGAATGTGAACAATTGAATCACTTTTCCAAAAGAAAGACTGCATTGTAAATCGTAAGAAAGCCTGAGCCTTTCGTTCGCACGAAGGATCTCAGCATGTAATTGTGTTAGAATCTACTAGAAATTTTTACTACTCCCACCATCATTTTCTTAGGAACGTAAGACCTGGACTTTGTGTGTGTAATGCATCACAATTTTTGTTATAATATTACGGTTTCTGATATAAAGTTGAGCTGGCTTTCATCCTATTATTCAAGGTACAAATATTTCTCTCATTGGTTGCTTCAACAGCTGGCTCCAGGGCCATTGAGAATTGAGAATTCGGGACTCATGGCAATTGCAGAGAAGAGAGGACCTTCTCCCTCGCGCATCATGTACGCTCTGTAGCTTCCCCCCAATTCTGCTTTACGCTTAGCTCTGTCAAAGTCCAGAACTTCTTTTCCAACAGCTTCTTCGCAGAAGCGATCTCCGCAGGTGAACATCCATCCGATAGAATCAGTCTCCGTGATGGCTTCGGGATCAGTATCAGCCTCCAAAATGGCGATCCAGTCTCCAACTTCAGGTGTGCAAGCCTCGAACGGGATAGCGAGTAGGGTGTTGTCGTCGAAGCAAGTCATATCTACTTGCAGCGAATCGACACATGGTGGCACTGTGGGGGACGCAGTAGGCGCATCAGTTACTTCCACTTCAGTGGGAGCGACGGTTTCAGGTACAACAACAGGCGCAGTTGTTGCAGTTGCGGATGCAGCGGCAGAGTCAGCTTGCAAAGCGTTCTTGTTTCTTCCTGTAACGAAGGCGATGATCAAACCAATCAGAACGATGTGCAAGAGGCAGCAGATAAGAACGGCGAAACGGAAGCGTCGGCTTCCACGGAAGTAACTTAGTACTCCGGTTTCTTCTTTCGTGACTGATGGAGATTCTTCTTCGATCTTGTAACTCATTTCTTCAACCATGGACTCTTCATTGTCCATCAATGCAGGGACATCTCCATCGACCTGCTCTTCGTCGTCATATCCTTCAGGCAGTGCCAACTTGCTGGCGGGAAGTTCCTTGGTTGGACTAGAATCTGGGGTTTTCGAGCAGCAATAGTCGAGGGCCGTATCGAAAGTCGATACACAGTCAGCTCTGGCTGCTTCAAAGGTTGCAGCGGCATCTTTCTTCAAGGCAGCAGCGTTTGGAAGAACCAAGACTGCACCTTCCGCCAAATCCCCGCAGTTAACTTCACATCGCTCTGGAGTTGGAGGAATGACAGTTGAAACATCAGGGTTCTCCATCGAAGTATCAGGAGTAACTGGGTCTGGTGCTCGTAGAATTTCAGGCTGTCTCACAGCTGGAGGATTCGCAGTGTACGAGGGAGGAGGAGGTGGAGGAGCACCGAAATCTTCGAGTTCATCGTCAGGTCCTTCGTCATCATAGTCAGGACGGTTGCTCTGGTGCAAAAACTGTCGGAAACGAGGGGCACCTGATTGGCGAGCATCATCTCCTGCGATCTCGCGGTCCAAGATAGTTTCAAGAGTGACCAAAGGAAGATCAACACCTGCCTTTTCGTAGCTCTCCAAAATCTTTCTGCGCTCCTCTTCGGACTGACCGTTAGTGGCGGGGATCATAGGGTCGGCTGGGTCTTCCATGGTTATTGTCTGCAATTCTAATTTCTTTTAGCAAGTATATACAGTCAACTATGGTTGCTATCAAAAGGTTTTTGAGTATGAGGGGTACTGTGCTATGCACTTTTGATTACAGAATTCGGTGTGCATCCGCGAAATTTCATTCCAAAAATCCAAAGAGCATGCCAGCGATTCTCTTCGGTGTTTTAATTAACAATACGAGACGTTCAAATGATATGCCAAATTAATTTTCTGCAAAAAGTGGCGGGTGAACGCGCACGCTCGGAATTACCCACGAATAATATATTCTTTTCACATGATATTTTTCGTGACTGAGTTTGAATCTAAGTACTATTCTGGCGAGTATTGGTCGATTGGCTGCTTTATCCAATGCGGAAGTCGTGGAATGTACGATTGACTTTTGGGTTTCAATAAGGACAAATTCTTCGTTTTCGGCCATTCTTTTGTTTCGGCCACCAATCATGGATAAAAAATTGGCCAGATGGCAACGGAAACCAAATTGCTTTCCTTCCATTTCCTACCTTTCATAGTTATCAAAACTAGGACTAGGTCGTACATCCTATTTTGATTTTTCACACAGAGAAAACAAACAAAATAGAACTACAGTACAACTACTTGATGACAGGAGCCCGTCAAAGTTATAAACTACCACTAATATTAAAGAGTATGCTGTTATACTGTTGTGCATAGACGCTACATCATAGAGCAAAGACACTTCTTTCTTTGACTGCCGTAGAGTCCGAATAAGACGGAAGATCCATGTTCATCGTTTCATACTCGACTTTCGGTTCTTCCACGGGCTTTTTGGCCTTCTTTTCGGCTGCTTTCTTGGCTGCTTTCGCCGGTTTAGCCTTGTTGGAGGGACCACTTTTGTTCATCGATGGCAAGAGCGAACCCATCCCTCCCGAATCCCCAGAAGATTTCTTCCTCGGTTGACTCTTCTTCGTCTCGGGAGCATCTTCGAAACCCAGTGCCTTTTCATCTGTTTTCAATGTGTTGACCGAATCATAGGATGGTAGGGACATGTCGATTGTCTTGATTTCCTCCGAAAGATACATAGAAGACGCTGCCAAAAACGACGACAAGGTGGCATTTAGAAAAGCAAATTGTCAGGCATTGGAAAAAGTTTTCACAGAATCAAAGTATTGCTACATCGTCCACTTACATGGATTCACTGCGACAGCGGCCTCTGCGGGTTTCACACCGGACACCACCGCACCCGTGACCAAAGACCCTACAACGGCGAGGAAATCGCTTCGATCTGGCATTTTGGCGCATCCTCGATCCCCCGCTGTTTTCGACGGTTGCACGGAACATAGAGCCGATCGATGTGACAAGTGGCCGCGGTCGACAGGGGTGAATGCCCTAGCAGTCGATGCAAAAACAAGGGCAATTTTCAGCGAAATGAGAATCCGAGTCACCATGGTGAGATTGATTTCAGGAACAAAGTTAAACTGTGGGTTGGATGGAGACGGTTTTAGTGTATTCCAGTAGTTTCCCGAGATGGGGTACCGTATAAAACTTCTGGTTATCGCTAACAGTCGAATTTTGACACGATGATGTCAACGACTAGAATCTTCATTGGAAGGTATCCAAATTTGCAAGTTCAAGAAAATAACGTGGTAGTTAACCCCAACCCCAATTATCGAGTTGAAATCGCTTTGTTGATACCTTCTCTAGCTCGTACTCCTACATACCAAAAGAATTCGTAATCACTCAGTGCAAGCCCATTTTGCAGCACTGTATTCTTTTCCCTTTTCGTCTACTAGCTAGATAGCGTAGAATACCGAACCTGTATTGTTTTTCTCTAGAGCACAGAATCTACTCTATTAGCAGTGAGAACAGACGTTTTGAGCCAAATTTGGCCAATTTTGTACGTCTTTTACGTTGCGCATGGACGAATTTTATCTCAACAGCTACTTTTTGGGATCGCATTTTGGCGCGCCGACACGCGCTTTGGAATCTCCTCTATGAAACTCCAATCATCCACGATCTCATACCAACAACTCGGATTTTGCACGCGCGAGTAGGCGAGTAGACCACGTCCCATCCCTCGACGAGCCGTCACGATACAGAAGCACGAGCAGCTGCTGAAGCACAATCCGGAAGATTAGACTATTGAATTCGCTTTTGCAAGTAGAACAGTCATCAATCAATCAAAGCGAACTGAACTGAACTGAACTGAACTGTCCATACCCAAGAAAGCTTGGGAACGAGATCGAAAGGAAGAAAAACCCAAGACTTCACCATGGATACCAAGGATGCCAAGTCGGTTGATACCGATGCGGAGATCGAAACTCCAGAGACGAGATATTTCAAGATGATGATGCAGGATAACGAGATTGGGCGTGTCGAACTTGGCGTCGACAGTACGGATGCTGATAGTATCATCGGTGGTCAAACTATTGCTAGTTTGATGCAAGATGGCAAGATTGCTATGGCTGCGAGAGAACCCAGCACTGCCGAGAGCTTGGAGACGAACGAGCAAAGTACTTTGTCTATTGTAGGTTATGACGATGTTAGTACTCTTGCTAATGACACTGTTGATGAAACTACCAAAGCTTTCTTTACTGGCAATGGAAACCGAGAGGACTCAAAGCCCCGTATGAGACTGTTTAAAGAATACAAGACACCAGAAAAGAAAAAGAAAAGCGGTAGTGAAGGTGACGGTAGTGAAGAAACTCAGCCTGAAACTCCGCCTGGAATGATCAAAGTCCGTTCAACCCATAATTCGAATTCATCCCGCGATGAAGAAGCATTGAGCGCTAATGGAAAGATGAAGACGCATTTTCTTCGTTCGAGACAGCGCGTGTACCTAGTAGCTGGAGGACTAGCGCTCATCTTGTTCATTGCGATCATCGCTCTGGCAGTCGCTCTCAGAGGTGTTCGTGGACCAGGTACCACCGGAACTTCATCTTCTACCATCGAAGCAGCCGGAGACAATGGGCTTCTCGATATTTGGCCCGAATTGGACTCGGCGATCGGGAACGACAACGAACCATCCATCAATGACGAAGAGCCAACCAACAAGCCCGTGTCCACTCCACCAGGACCAACTGCATCACCCACAGTGCCTCCACCTACCCTCGAGCCAACTGTTGATGAGACCGCAGAAATCATGTTCGCAGAGGCGGCAGGTCTACTTGATGAGTTTGGTATTATTAAACAAAAAGATCTCGAAAAGCGTAAAGATTCCGTTCAGTACAAGTCAACACTTTGGCTCTCTCAAGATCCTAATTACTTCGAATATAGCGAAGACCGTCTCATTCAACGATGGGCATTGGCTGTGATTGCTCAGACTTTGGACCCTACAATTGAAGTAACCAACTCATTGAGAGCACGCAAGTTGCAAGTTGTTGGTGGACTTCTACCTGGATGGTTGACATATAAAGATGAATGTTCCTGGTTTTCCGTAGGGTCAACTGGGTCGCCCTGCGACAAAGACGGAAAGTTCACCACCCTGGATCTCCAGGGTTTGATGCTCGGGGGAAGTTTGGCCGCGGAACTAGGTCTGCTATCAAAATCATTGCGTAAGTCATCAACTATCCTTGTTTTTCTTTCCGTTTTGCAGAGAATTTCTTCTTACCGTTGGATTTCCATTTCATATTTTCTGCTGTAGAACACATTTTGCTGGGGGGCAACGAGCTGACAGGGAAAATTCCGGATGAGATCGAAAATCTTACAAATCTAGGTAAGTGAAAAAAATTAATCACCCTAGTATCTATGGCTGTATGATTCTCCTCAATTCGAATAAAAATCTTACATTTTTCTCAAACATAATCTGCTGTGATTTTGATATCTGTCTTCAGTGACCTTTCGACTCCGACGCAACAATCTCGAGGGAAGGGTAAACATTGATTTTACAAAACTCGCAAGTCTCGGTAAGCCTATTCGAAAATATTGGACCATAGTTTGTGCTTTCCACAAATGATTGTACCCTCACGCGATGTTTTTTTATTCAGAAATTTTTGACGTCGGGGAAAATAGATTGACTGGGTCTCTCCAATACGAAATTCTTAATTTGGATTCGCCGAGTAAGCAATTTTGAAATTTCGTTGTGACATGTCTGGTGTTCAATTTTTCTCTCGCAACTAACATTTATCAAATTTTGTCTTTTGCAACCTCCCTATTAGCTGAAATCTACTTGGATAACAACGACCTCGATGGGGATATCCCTTGGCAGATCGGAAACTTGGCTACTCTCTGTAAGTTCGATCGATATTACTTGAAATTCCTCACTTTTTCTAATGCTGATCTCTAACAACAATTATTTGGCGTTCTTCGTTCAGCGACATTGGCCTTGGAAGGCAACGACTTTACTGGTGTTGTCCCAGACACTCTTGGAGATTTGAAAGGCCTTACAGTTTTAACTCTGGGGGAAAACGATTTCGAAGGCAAACTGCCAAAAGATGTATGCAAATTGAAGAATCTGGAAACGCTGAGTGTCGACTGCGCTGCGCAGGGTTGCGACTGTTGCACAGAATGCGCCACCACCATTGCTCCAACATCAAGCCCCACGTTTGCGCCAACTGAGTCTCCAACTTTTTCACCAACCCAATCCCCGACCACCTCGCCCACAGCCTCGCCCACAGCATCGCCCACAGCATCGCCCACAGCATCGCCCACAGCATCGCCAACCGCATCGCCTACGAGTTCACCAACATCAGCACCAATTCCTACCAGCAGTCCCACTGAATGCATCCCTAAAATTTCAGTGAGTGAAATTTGTTTTGCACCTGGAGTCGACATTGAGATTGACATTTCGAACTGCAATGCTCTGCAAGATGATTGGGTGGCAATTTATCGAGTAGATCAATTATTCGATAGCACTAATCTGTCGTCCGACTCTTCATTGTGGAGTTGGGCCTGCGGCACGAAGAATTGCCGAGTAGCGGTGGATCAAATCACTGTCGCTATGGGAGATATTCATAAGGATCACCAACACCAGTGGCCACTGGAAGCGGGTCTATACACTGCTATTTTAGCACGAAACACAGCGGAACCATACGAAGCGACTGCTGTCAGTGACACATTTGTCGTTACGGAACAATGCTAAAGGAGTTGCATATAACGTTCATGCAGCCCAAAGCATTTTTCTTCTAGTGCACGTACCACATCATAATTGTTATCATCGTAAATTACTTGTCAGTTAAACTGTTTTAAGATCTTGATTTTCACTTTAATGGTTAGTAGTAAAATCGGAAAAATACGATAGTTTCTCTTACTTCATACTGGCCTTCGCAAAAATGCCGCACGAATCCGCGCGACAAACGTGGGTGATCGTGTTTTTGATGGGTCTCGGCCAATCTCGGCCAATTTGCGCACACGTACGAGACTTGCAGCAGTATGATTTCAGTGATCAGATTATTGATGTTGACGTCCAAACACAATCTTCAGCATACTATTCCTTACTCTACTGCTGGTTCTTTCAGTCCAGCTTTTATGAACGAGACGAGATAACAAAGATCTATTTCTGAATAAATTCTTGATTTTTCTACAATGTCTGCGGGTGATCTTGGTGTAAAACAGGGGATGAGGAAAAGTTGTCAAAAAAGGGCACTGGTGGTGGTCGTCCAAATGCTCAGTTTGATGTCTTCGTTGAATTCACCATCCCAAAGCACAGCATTTTCTCTCAATGATGTCGCGATCACAGGGTTTGGGCAGCTGAAGAGAGGGCATGCCAACATTTCCCCTTCAGTTCTTTACATGGCAAAAACGGCCAAGAAGAAAAAGACAAAGAAAAAAGCCACCAGCGGAAGTAGTGGCGGTGGCCTCAAAGGATTCGGATCTGTTGGTGCAACGAAGGGCGCCAATGTTGATCTAGATCGATCGACGGAAGCCAGGAAGTTCTACGACTTTATGGAAGCAGGGGATGCCGGGGACAACTTAAATAGGTGTGCAATCGGAAACTTTCCGATTAGCGATGATTTCAAACTACGTGGTGTTGCAGCGCTGAACCCAGTAAAAAAGGGGGATCCGATCATTCGGATCCCATACGAACTAGCAATTAACCTCGGCCAAGAAGGAGCGGATCCTAGCGTGCCTGCAGTCAACTTTCTGAAAGACTATTGCGAGACACTCTCGCCCTCCACCGAGAAAGAACAGTCTCGAAAGGCGGCATACTATGAAATGTTGCCACCCTATGGTGGAGCCGATTGTCTAGGAAGCACAGACTTCTTTTCGGAACAAGCACTAAATGAGTTACAGGCACCTTTGGTTGTGGAAGAAACCAAAAAGCGCAAAGAACGAACAGTTGCTAGATTTCAGTCCGAAATTGCTCCCAACTTGGAAAACTTCCCGGCATGGATCGATGGATCACCGGTAACAGAAGATCATTTGGCATGGGCAGTCTGGTTAATCACATCACGTGTTCTCACGGTACAAGGTGATGCAGAGGAAGGAAAATCGTATCGACTACTCATCCCATTCCTTGACATGTGCAACCACGACCGGTCCTCGTCTCATATATTGTCGGGCCGAGCAGTACCAGGGGGCGAGCTAAAGGTTGTTGCAGGGTCCCCAGTCAAGGAAGGAGACCAAATCAATATCTGTTATGGAGGCGGTATGGCAGGTAACGATCGCTTTTTGCAAGGTATGTAATGATTTCTTAAATTCTCGCGTCATTTTTTATTTGTTTTCGATGTCATGGAACAGGAAATGCAGATGTTCAGGATTGGCATGTCCATAAAAATTGAACTCGCTTGCATTGTTCATCGATTCCTCTCTGTTGTGATGCTAATCAACAATTTGTCTCGATCGCTGATCATCAATTTTTGCGTTCTTCATTGGCAGATTACGGTTTCCTCGATACAAGTAGTAACAGCATGGCATATGATATGGTGGCGCAGCAACTTTTGGGTAAGAGACGACTTGTCGAGGGTGCTGGAGGTGGTCGTTTGATGGCAGAAGTTGATAGGCAAAGGACGATTGATCAATTGAAACAGACTACAGTCGAAGAGGACAAGGCTCTTCTCGAGGGAGAAACAGACCCATCTCTCGTGGCTGCGTACAACTATCGAGTAGGTGTTAAGACTTCCCTCGCAAAATATGATGGCCTCTGATAATTGCAAGGATTTGGAACGGATCAAGTTGGAAGTTATTTAGATCTTCATCTATTTAAAAAAAATATAAGTATAGTTCCCTCTATTTCCAATGTGCTCGTGTTATGGATGTGTTCTCTTACACAGAAAGATCCAAATCATCATCGTCGTCCATCAGACCAGCATCAAATTTATTGAGCCTGTTCGAAGGGTCCTTTACGTTAAGACCCGCAAAATTTGCGACTCCCAACAATTCAGACATGGCGTCGGTCTCTAGAGCTTGTTTCTCTTCTTCGATCTGCATCATGAAGTCACCCTGTTCGTTCATCTTGTACCCGTCAAAATACCTGCGATCGCCACGGGCATATTCTTCGGGTGTAATTTGCCGTTGTCCTCCAATTCCCCAACCACCTGTACCATTTCCATCGAAAATTGCCGTCTTCGAGAGTCGGGCGTTCTGAGATCTAGAGCTTGTGCAGAAAGCATCAGAGGCCTTGAAATTCATCAAGAACAATGATGCTGCTAGAGCGCACCATACCATTGATTTTGCTGTGCGGATCATTCTATGATGTTGCCTATACGTGAACAAAGAAGGCTTTGGTGCTCTGTATTGGATGTCCAAGTCTAGATTGGGGATGCTAATACTAACAGGAAAGCAGCTTCCTAAGAAAATGAAAAAGAAACAATGTTGGGCAGCAGGCTTCTTTCTCCGTTGCTTGCACCAAGGAAAATGTGAATGCGCTTACACGTATGCACAATACGAAGGTCAATAATGCGCGTCATCATTGAGAGAATCATGTTCTGTATTAAGGTTAAGCATATTTTGACGGAAGTAGGAAAGACTACTTATTTTTTAATAAGCCTAAGCCGGCCGGCGTTTTGCAGTAGTCCTATTTGAGCAGAAAAGCTGGCAGGAGCGTTGAGCTGATTAGGCTGCAAAAAAAGTCGAGGGAGTCTTCGAGAGAAATAAAGATGACGGATGACAGGCTCTAATAAATAATCCATTGAGATCCCTCCAAGCTGGAAAAGAGTTGATCTGATCGTTGCCAACTCCAAGGTACCAGGAAAGTGGACAAAGCGACAACTGCCACAATTCAACCATCGATCGATAGCAAAGCTAGCGTTTCTCTCAAGAAAGGATCGAATCAATTCCTTGTATTGAAAATTGCATTCGGCGTAGATCTAAATTGTTTTAAGAGTCGTGGAAGCATTTTCTTGAATCGGACGAAGAGTCATCGAACAGGGACGTCCTACTTTCTATCGAAGCTAATATACCGGGAGGAATGACTTCATCTGAAAGCGAGCCGAAGAGTAAGATAGAAGAAAAAGTTAACGAACCGGAAGTAAACGTAACAACAACGGAAGATAGCAAAAGTACAGGAGCGGCATCAGACTCGTCTAAGAAGAAAAAGACGAAAGACATGAAGGACGATCCGAGCGAAAAAGACAGTATCAATACGGAAAAGACTGCACCGGAAGGAGCTGCCGCGCAAGAAACCAAAGCAGTAAGCAATGATCCAAGCGCTGGACCGGTGGTTTCGTCCTCGAAACGAACTCGACCACCATACAAGTACGATCCAGAAAAAATCACTTTGAGGTTCTTATTCGCCAACAGGGACGGCCTCACTGTAACGGCAGAATGCAAACCAAGCGATACAATAGGAGAAATCAAGGGTCAACTCTTATCTGTTTGGCCAGAGGGTAAGACATTTTTTTGTTCTAGTTCCAGCTCCTTTGATAATCGACAGGCTCGAGTTCATTTATTCTCACATCTGATTGTATAACTTTTTAGATCTTCAAAGCTGTACAAGCGGTGACCAGTTGCGCTTGATTTGTATGGGGAAAGGGATGTTAAGTCCCGATACGAGAACACTGAAAGATTGTGATGTTCCCGTCTTCAAAACACACCCAACTCCAGTAAATATCGCGGTGCGTCCTAAGCCAAGTCCATCGGATAACACGAAGAAGAGTGGAAAGGATAGTAGTGCCACACGTGGAGGAAATGCTATTGGAGGATCGACTCATCGAACGACTGAACAATCTAGTCAAGGATGTGGTTGTGTAATCAGTTAGAATCGTTGATTGGTAGAGCGCGGCGTCGGGAATCATTGGCCACAGGTTGGTGTAGGACATCGCTTGTTTATCGTATTTTTGAAGAAAGAATGCGGAAACGCCCCTACACTACTCTGAAAGTTGTGAAGATACACTAGAGTAAAACAATAATAGTCTAGAAGTGGTTTGATTCGAGAGTCACTGAGATTTGGGAACTTGTTGCCTCCACTTTCGTAGATGTTCGAGTTGAACAGCTTTTGAAAATGAAGAGATCGGTGTTTTTGTGAACTAAACATGGGTAGAAATAAAGGTGTAGCATTTTCTTTAAAGTCTATTGATAGTTAGTCTACTTTTACTTCTCTGACGATGTGGAAACATCAATGGCGTCCTCCTCCGTGGAATCTTCTTTATCCAGTATCGATGCCAAAACCCCTCCTCCCAGCATTGTAACGACAACACCAAGAGACAATTCTGTTGAAATACTGATACCAACGTACTCCGCTATCAGTTTCGCGCCAATGAATCCAAGTACGACAGCAACCGCTTTTTCAAGGTATTTGAGCTCCGATGCAGCCTTGGACAAAATTATGTACAGACTCCGCAGTCCCATAATTGCGAACATGTTTGATGAAAACACAACCAAAGGATCCTAAATAAAGTGAAGAAAGAATCGGACAAAAAATGGTTAGGCCAAGAATATTCTTCTGAAAAGAAAACTCTACCGCTGTAAATTGCCAATTGAATCTTACCTCGGTGACTCCAAAAATAGCAGGAATGCTGTCCACTGCAAATACAACATCACTTATTTCCACAGCGATCATGCACAAAAGCATCGGCGTTGCCTTTCTTATGCCATCGATCTCAGTGAAGAAATTATCTCCATCAAATTGATCCGTAGAGCTGAAAAGATTGTTTGCAAACTTTACAATTGCGTTTTCGCTGAGGTCCTCGTCATCATCGTCGTCGTCTCCCACTATGACCTTGTAAGAACTGAATAGAAGAATCGCGGCAAATATCAGAAGGACTTCGCGAACTTCTTGAAGAGCAACAGCTCCGACTCCAATCATAGTTCCTCGCATTACTATGGAGCCTATGATCCCCCAATTGAGAATACGATTTTGGTATTCCAATGGAACCTTGAAATATTCGAATAGAAGCAAGAAGACCAAAAGGTTGTCAATGGATAATGATTGTTCCAAGAGATATCCCGCGTAAAATTCTCCAGATGTCTCTGGTCCAGCAACAAATATCAGAAGGAACCCATAACCAATCGCCGCTGCCACCCAGAACAAGGTCCGTCGAATCGCTGTTTTGTAGATTCCTTGATCCTCTTCGTTACCCCACATCATGTTTGGCTTCACAACAGAGGTTGCTGTTGCGTCCTCCAAGTCGGCACCGTCTCTCAACAAGGTGGTCGTTGGGAGAGAGGATGTTCTGATATCTGTGTATTTCTCATTTTGCAGACTCAGTGTGATATGCTTTCTTCGGTATTGTTGTCGTTGTTGCATGGAATGCACCGTTTTGGATTGTGATGGAACATTTAGTATAGGATTGGATGGAACGAATGCCTGAGTAAAGCAACTTGTGGCGACAAGCGCAACAACCAGGAGTGATATCCTGTACATTGTAGCAAGTGACATATTGGGTTTTCTTTCAGCACGCCTCGCCCTTCCCGTCGAGATCAATGTTGCCTCCAACCGTTAGTTTCGTAAACCGATAATCTAAATATCTAGCGATCGCAGCACTCTGTCCGAAAACTAATCTTCGTCGTGATGGTCGTCTATCTGATTAGCGCTTTTTCTCCTGACTGGCTTAGCAGGTATTGGCTAGCAAATTAAATGGGAATAATGCTTCGAAAGCTGATCGAACTCTGCGCTGTATGTCTTTCCTGTATTGGTTGCTAACTGATGTGGCCGTGGAAGGCATCTGAGGGAATCGCAACTTTCTTGATTCAGGCAGTTTTGATGATGCTTCACTCTCGCACAAACTGACAGATGGCGGCTGAGGACGGAAAGAGCGAGCGAGTACGTAAGGAGTTACGTGATGTTTGCTACTTTCTGACTCTGACGCGTGGTGCAAACGCGCGCAGAAATAAATCGTGAGTCAATCAATTGAGTCAGTCATACACGATTGAGACAAAAAATGGAAGGGGCGCAAAATTGAAAACTACAGTGAAAACAAGGAATGAAGTAAGATGATTAATATTGTGTATTTTTATGTAGCTTATTTTTTGTCAATATAAAGAGTTAGTATAGATTGGATTATTATTTTGCGTTTTGAGAAAGTCTTTTGCGATAGAGGCGTCGTTCATGCAAGTGTTTGTTGTAAAAGATGGCACAAAACAAATTCGATCGTGCCGAATGGAGACACGAAACGAATGGGTTCAGGTAAGTCTAAAGGAAGTCTTCATTTTTATTCGTAATTCGCTCTAATGTTGCTGCTAGCTAGTAACGATTGTTGCGATTGCCACGGCCTCCGCGGTGATTGCCTCGTTGCTGTCCACCCCACGATCTGCCACCGCGACCTCCTTTATATCCACCCCCTCTTCCGTGAGAACCTCTTCCTCCACCATCGTTTCGGAAGTTCCCTCTGTTGTTTCGATCCCAGTGCCTGCGACCATCTCCATCACCTTCGTCTTGGTCATCTCTACCTCTCTTAGTACCGCGACCATTATCGTCTTCGTCCATATTATTGTGATGATCCTGTTGATCTCCATCAAATCTATCGTTGCGTCGGCCCCGGTCCCGTCCACCGCGACCTCTATTATATCCTCCTCCACCTCCACGGTCTTGGTTATACTGACCATGTCTATCATCTCCACGCCTTCCACCTCGGTGGTAATCGTTGCGGTCTTGAGAATTGTTATTATCATGGTAATTGTTACCTCCACGGTTTACTCTTGCGCTAACAACTGCTCCACCAGCGGGACCCATGGAGTAACCGACTGGAGGACCACGGCGTCTATGGAATCGCATGTGAGATGACGTTGGTGGTTGTGATTTCTGCTGGGGTGACTTTTGCACCGTTTCTTCGTTCGATGCTTTGGTAGACTGATCATCGTTGTTGGGTGTAAGTGCCCTAGAGGTGGCAGCTTCGTTCGTTTCATCAGTTCTTGTGCCACTAGATTCTTTGTTATTAGAATTCTCGGATGAATTTGCATCAGTTCCCATCGATGATTTTTCATCTTCTTTGCTTCCTTTCCCAACGGCCACACCCGCCGTCGCTGAATCGGTGCTTTTTTTGTCGTTTTTGTCAGTCTCAGTTCCGGGCTCTTCGTCTCCTTGCTTGACTTCGACAGCGAATACATCCCCTCCGAAGTCGTCATCGCCGCCAAAAGGATCATCGCCTGACTTTTTGCGATTCGAAAGAGACATGCGCTTTGAAACAATAACTCCCTTCTCTGCTCCTTCGCCATCCAAAACATTCTTTTCGCTGGACTGCTCTGTTGTGCCCTCTTCCATGGTTTCCGCTTCTTCCACTTGCTGCTTTTCGATCTCGTCCACCTTTTCCATAACACCCTTCATGAACATTTCTGCGGCCTTCCGCAATCCCACATTGGGGATGAGATCGTCTGGGCTAACCCCATCGATGCCGGTCAAAGGGCAGCGAAAACCATTTTGGGTCAAAGCATCACGAATCAGACTTTCAGAGACGGTTCTCCCTTCGGAGTCCCAGGGTAATAACACTGGATTTTTTACAAGAGTATTAGAAATGGCGCATTTCAAATGCTCCGGTACTGTCGTTGAAGTAAGTTTTAAGACGTAATCTAAATCTCTTCTCGTCCCCGCTGTGCTTTCGCTTTGACCTCCTCCACGCCTGACTAATTCTTTGAAACCCTGCTTGTATGGTTGCAATAGAGGCGCTTGTTGCTCACCTTCGCCTGCGTCCCCCCCATCAGTTTGAAAAGTTCGGGGAACTCCAATAGCAGGTTTCTTGGGCATTAGCTTCTTTTGCTGGTCCCGCAATCCCGGATCGGCATTTGGCCGAAAGTGGGTGTTTCCTCCAGGCTTGTTTGGCGTACTATTGAAGCTTGGTTTCGGTGGACCCCCCATTCCGGCGGGTTGCGGAGGTCCTCCACGACCACCACGATGGCCTCCCATCATGGCAGAGCGTCCACCAATCATGGTCGGTCCATCGGGTTGCATAGCAGTGACTGCTTGAAGGGCGGCAAGCTCTTTCTCGTCGTTGCTCTCGGAAGCCCCAGCGCCAGCTGAAGATTCCACAAACTCTTCTTCCTCGTTTTCTCTCGTTCCATTGTCGATGGTGTAATAGCCGCTCGGATGATGCTGGTGATGATAGCTATTGCCAATCCCACCCCCATGTTCGTTACGGGCCATGCGAGCCAAAAAGCCATGTCCTGAGTCTGCTGGAAGACGTTGGACAATGATCCTTGTCCCTCTTGGCAGAAGCATGCTTTCATCTCCGTATTCCTCGTTGGTATCTGCATTTCGAACCGCCAACTCGAATTCCATGTTTTGCGCATCGAGCTTGTTTGCCTTGACGATGGCCTTTTTGACATCAAACAGCCTGGCCGCAGACCCAGGGAGAGGCAGGGCCTCGAAGGTAGATGAAGCGCGGAACTTGTATAAAATAGTAGAAGACATTGTTTATTTCTCTACTCGTGTCGAACAATTAAGAGACAGACGTGATTACACTGTGGAGGTTGGACCTGAATGTCCGTGATTATTGTCGTCTCTTGCTCTCCTTACGAGGCCTTTCGAACGTGCTTTTGTGAGGCCTTTGTGCGTATGATGTGTCTTTCGTCTTTTCAAAGGTGATGAGTGAGAGCAGGAATCAGATGTGCTGGAGAGTCTGCGAGATGCCTAGTATTTGTGTCACCCTTTCGTTTGTCTGTGGATGCGCAGGTTTTGGATCGATGATCTTTGGGTGTGCGTGATGTTTGGCTCTTGTGCTTCTGCCGTTGCTTTACGGGCCAGTACGTATCGAGAGCACCGAAGATCTTCCTTGAGGGATTGCTATGTACAATACATACTAATCATATTAGGCTATTTTTATCGGCTGTGAAAAACGCGGTTTGGTTTTCAGGGCGCTTCTGTCTCGCGTTCGCCGATATTTGGCACTTGGTGCAAATCCACGTGTTTTCCCACTCACAACAGAGCTTCTGATCTCTAAGAAAAGGTTCGAGCGAGCATCCCTTTCTCCGTTGGGTTGTGCTCTGGCAGTTTTAGTTGGAATATTTGTCCAACTTCTTGCAATTTTTTGTTTTCGCTGCTGGAAATCTCGATAGCAATCATCGAGTTCACTACAACTACCACTAGAAGCAGACAGCCTTCTTCAAGGAATAGTGTCGCTTGTAATAACATCAAGAATCGTATTAGGGATCGCTATCAGCCAAGCCATTGGCAGCATTCGAATCTCTGAACGATCTTGAGCAAAGAGGACGGGTATTTTGTATCCAATAGCGTTTGCACCTCTGTAGAAGGTCTGTTAAACATTGGATATTTATCATGGGTTGCTGTGAATCGGTAGAAGTTGAGGGAGGAAGAAGAGGGTCTCTTGGGCAATCGTCGAGCGTGGTAAATCAGGAGGTTGATGCTATCAAGGAATCGAAAGAATTAATTTGTGGCGGATTGAAAATCCGATATGCCTATGTCAGCCAAAAGGGTTACTATCCCGACCAACCTGACAAGGCTAACCAAGATGCGTATTGTGTGATCGAAAACTTTGAACAGAGAGACTCGAATGATGCTTTCTTTGCCGTCTTCGATGGCCACGGTGAATCGGGACATACTTGCGCTCAGTTTGCGAAAGCCAAACTGCCGGAATATCTTGCGAAACATATCAACAGAGCCAAAGCGAAAGAAGCCAAGAAAGCAAGGGGAGAGTCTATCAAAAGTGCAGATGCTAGTGCCGCTTTTATGGCCAATATTGAATTATCAAAGGACCAAATGCAAAGGGCGTGCACCAAGGCTCACGTTGACTGCAACAATGCGATGCATCATGCTATGGATGATAGGTTATCAGGAACTACAGCGATTTCTGCCTTTGTTCATGGGCGCCGAAACCGGATGACAATTTCTAATGTTGGTGACAGTCGAGCAGTTCTTGCAAAGAATGTTGGGACTGAGACATTCATCCAGGGTCAATCACCATTAAAGGCATATCCTCTTTCTCGTGATCAAACACCATACCGTAAGGATGAACGTATAAGAATAAGAAAAACAGGTGCCCGCATTCTTTCTCTTGACCAGTTGGAAGGACTAGAACCAGTCCTGAACGAGGACGACGATCCGGATAACAACGAGAACGATATCGAGCTCGGTGAGGAATTGGACGAAGGAGGCGACCCTCCTCGTGTGTGGAGTCCAAATGGTGATTACCCAGGTACTGCCTTTACAAGATCTCTTGGTGATAGCATGGCTGAGGCCCTTGGTGTTTACGCCGAACCAGAAATGCTGACCCGAGAATTCAAACCCGAAGACCGAATGGTTATTATCGCAAGCGACGGAATTTTTGAGTTTTTGACCAATCAAAGTGTGGTTGATATTTGCGCAAAATTCAAGGATCCTTTGGAAGCATGCAAAGCGGTGGTTTCCGAAAGCTACAATCTTTGGGTACAGTATGAACTCCGAACAGATGATATCACAATCATTTGTATGTTTATAGAATCAATCGCTGATTCATCCAAAATGGAACCAGAGTACAGGACAGCCTCAGTAAAGGGAGGCGTCAATGACTCCATGGAATTTATGGTTGGTACTCAGCGTCCAGTCCGTACAAAAATGACAAGGGAGAAAGCCCAGGAGATTGAAAAACTGAAACAAAAGAATGCCTTCACCGAAGAGGACCTGGCAGAACTACAAAAGGAAGTGAACTTGGAAGAGCTCTTCACTGAGAAAACCGACGCCGAGAAAGCGCGAATTGCAGACGCAATCAAGACCTCTCAGATGTTCCGCAATATTACTGATGAACAACGCGAATTGATTTATGGTGTAATGGAACCAATTAACGTCAAGAAGGGGGACTGGGTGATCAAACAAGGGTCGGTGGGAGACCGCTTCTACATTATTGATGAAGGAAAGCTTGAGGTCCGAATTCTGAAAGATGGACTGGAAGACGATGGTAGTGGTGGAGACCTTGTTCACACTTATGAAGGGTCTGTTGCGAATAGCTTGCATCCAATTTTTGGCGAATTGGCATTGATGTATTCAGCTCCCAGATCTGCCTCTGTTATAGCCCTTACAGATGGTGTTTTGTTTGGATTGCATCGCTCTGCTTTCCGTCAAGTTCTCGCTCAGTCACACGGGACAAGAAAAGAATTGATGAATTCGATTAGCAAGGCCCCACTATTCCAGAATCTCAGTGATGATGAAATCTCAAAGCTAGCGGTAGCCTTTGATGAAATCGCATTCGGTCGGGGCGAACATATTGTTGAACAAGGACATCTTGGAGATTCGATGTTTGTCATTGCGTCAGGTACTTGTGGTAAGTAAAAACATTCTTGAAATTTTTGGTTTCCTTCGATTTGAATCCATAAAAATCTCACAATTTCTCATTATATTCGAACAATGCCAAATCTCAGAACGAGTAAAGGTTGCAAAGGGAAAAATTGGAAGTAGCACACTCAAGGCTGGCGATGTTTTCGGGGATGAGATCATGATGGATCGACAAAAGTATTCCGATACCGTTGTCTCGCTCCAGACTGTGACAGGCTGGAAAATCAGCAAAGAGATCATATCTAACTTGGTGCCCATTGAAAAATTGAAAAAATCAGTATAAACGAGAGATAGAATCAACAAAAAGACGAACATTTTGGTTCATTTTTTGTCTTTTTTATGGAAGTAATTGTATCAAATAGACACGGATAATGAAGTAATATGAACGAATTGCTAGTGTATGCTCAGATGTTGAATTGTATTTCTTCTAACTACATAGTATTTCTCAGCCATGCGTTCAACAGAGCACTCATATGCTATGGGAAAGATTTTAGTACAAGAAAGAACGCTGATGACCATTCTGTAATTATTGTTTACAACTCACTTAAAGGCAGTGAGGATGGACCTGAAATATTCAGGTTGGGCATCTCAATTTTTGGACATGTATCCATAACCACTTCAAGCCCGGCTTTCTTAGCTACTTCGGCAGCCGCCTCGTTGATTACACCGGATTGCATCCAAATACTTTTTGCGCCTATGGAGATCGCTTCGTCCACAATCGGCGGAACTGCTTCGCTGTTTCGAAAAATATCCACCATATCGATAGGCGTATCTTTTGGTATGCTCGATAAACTACCGTACACCATTTTCCCGTGGAGCTCCTTTCCTTCGAGGCCTGGATTTACAGGAATTACGTTATACCCATTATCGAGTAGAAATTTCATAACGTAGTTCGATGGCCTCACACTTTTCGCACTTGCTCCAACGAGAGCAATGTTTCTCGATGTCGTAAGCACCTTTCGGATGGTCTCTGGGTTGTTGAACGACATGACAAATTCTGCAAAATAAGACAATGAGATCAAGACAATGGTAATCGGTACAAATAGTGTTAGTCTTGTGGTTTTCATTCTTGCAACTGATTAACGAAGTGGCGGTCGTGCATTATTCATTATGTTCCTTAAAAGTTGAATGAAATAGTGAGTTCCGTCTGTTTTCTTGACGGAAAGTGAAGGAAAAGGCGGAGTTTACATTGTACTAGTAGTCCTACTTCGTATCATAGGACCTATCCAATGTAAGAGCTGTAGGTAGGTAACCTAGGAAGACCTAGAGGTCCTACTAGTAGTCCTACAGGTCAGAACGTATATAAAAGTGGTACGCGTTAACGTTTTTTCTACCGCACGAAATTTCGTCTTCACCGTTGAGACGAAAGTTGTCTCTCGAAAAATACTTTTTGTTTACGATTACCGACGATGGTCAATGGATTGATAGATTCGGAAGCAATCATCATCCAATCAAAAAACCAAAGCAAAGCAGGTGATTGTGATCAACACACTCTTTTGCCAATCCAGAAGTTGAATGTCTCCAACACAGAAATAGCCTCCAGGAACTAGCATTTCGGGTTGACAGGAACGAAAAACGGGCGAAAGACCAATTGGGCATCATGAATGCCACTCCTAACTCTGCCTCGGTTGGATCGATAAGAAGTGGCAGTTATGGAGCTCCGATACACACCTCAACGTCAGGAAATTTTCCTGCAGTTGGCTCTTCTCTGGGACCTTATTTCAGCGTCGGTAGGCTGGGTTCTGGAACATTTTGCAGTATTCACAAGTGTATCAACCTAGACTACAATCATCGCAGAACAAAGAACAAACTATCCAACCACGGAAACAATGGAAAAAAGAGCAAGAGATCTAGAAAAGTCCTTCGGCTCGTTGCGGCCAAGGTGGAGATTGGGGATTTCAAAAATTCTGGAGTGCTGGGAGGCGAGGCGTCAATTTTGCACTTTTTGGACGACGTCCTTCCTCCTCAAACGGTACCAGCGTACATGGGGCATTACGTGAGCAATAGCAGGGATAGGAACAACAAGAATGTCACATCGGCCATTGTCATGGAATATTTGAAGGGGCAAGACATGCATAAAATCCGAGAGTGGTCTACCCGACTTCAGCATAAGCTAAAACATGAGAAAGAACAACAGAAGCAAATACCAGAGGAGGATCCACAGTTCTCTCCCCAGCATGGTGAAGACGAAGGCGACGACGACAACCAAACCAATGCGGGGGGAAATAGCAATGTCAAATATTCTGAGGGGCCGCGAACCCGACGACGGATTGCGGTGAACGATGCCGTGTATCTGACAGCGCATGTCATGCTGCCACTTCTGAGAAAGATGCATTCAGTAGGCATCATTCACCGAGATGTCAAGCCCAGTAACGTCGTCAAAAGAAGCGACTGCAGCAACAATCTATTTTGCGTTGTTGATTTCGGACTGTCAAAATCCGTGGTTGTCCCCCAGAGTTCTGAATTAGCAAATCCTAAACAAATTTGGAGAGGATCGAGTTGGATGGGTTCATCGCCACCAGGCTCAGAAACTACTCCTTTCCAACTTTTATCACCAAGCAGCAATGGCGACGCTGCAAAAAATTATACAACTTCCAGGTTTATGACCAATGGTAATGCTGTGCCGAAGGCTTGCTATCGCCGGGAGCGACCAACAGCGGACTTTCGTGGAACATCGATGTATGCGAGTGTTAGAGTTCACCAGCTGAAAGAGTACTGCCCGCGAGACGATATTTGGTCCCTGATGTATGTCTTTTGTGATCTAGCCGCGGGTGGCCTACCATGGATGTCATATGCTGCCAAGAAAGATCGAGCAGCCTGCCAACTCATAAAGGAACGAATACATGGTCTCGCTTTCCAAGCTGATGGTGAACTGGCGGTCGATACGCAACGGTTGCTCATGGGAGACGAGTACCATCGGGCACTCTTCGAAAAACGAAAGGGAAGTGTTGATCCACCAGAAGAAGGCGGGCTCGTCGACGATGATGAGGATCCAAATCTACCTCAACCATTCGCCTTGTCGCGGGACGAACACAAGGTTGGGTTGTTAACTCGTGTTTTTGATCATCTCAAGGAACTAAAATACGATGATATCCCTGATTACGATCTAGTTCAAAATTCGCTAGAGGGCTTTTTGGAAAAGGAGAATACTAATATTCAAGGAAGAGAGGAAACCGAAATCCCCCTTATCGATTGGAATCTTTTGTCAGAATCTTTTCGAGGCAACGAGTCCAAAACAAGGATACCAAAGAATCCTTTGGTGCCCACATGGGAATTCATTGATGATGACAAATGCGAAGATCCTTTGGATCTTTCTATCTTCACCGATGCAGAAGCCAGCGTAATGAACGGAAGTAATGCCGAGGAAGAAGGTGGCGCACTGTATGGCGAAGCAGCCGACTTGGCGCGACTGCCATTGGAGCTACGGTTCCGAATCGCACAAATGGAATACAATACCAAAAACAATACGACAATAGAGCCCCACCTGGCCGCCTGTGACTGGCTCAATGTTTGTTTGCCCCTACTATACAGTCCCTGGAATTCAAAGAAATATGAAAAGGGTGGGCATCGATCAAACAAAGACGGTTATCGTCGAGAATTCTTCCTCAAGCTAATAAGCAAATGCCTTGACTGCGCAAAAAGGTTTGGAGGCTTTCGCGACATGAATATTATGTACGATGATGACGATGCCAGCACCAATGGCGACAAATCGAACGGCATCGGGGGAAGCGAGAGACCTAAGAAACGGAGGCGACGATTGGACGTCAGTAATATGCATCGCCCAACGACGAGTAGTGAGAATACGTCCAGTAGTGGATTACCTGACCTTCTTACAATCTCGAAAGTCATGTTTGAATTGCGAATGAAAAAACAAGCGGAAGAAAAACTCTCGTTTGCCCCGCCACCGAGGCTTTCCTTCGGGTAAATTTTTCTTCCACGACAGAAAGCAACGTATAGAATTATCAATCTATAGCATGTTAAAAAATGCAATTTCCCTAGATTAGCTTGATCTTCTCTTCGCTTCTAGCTCTTCTCGTGCTCGAACGTCTTCTTCTTTCGTGATGGTGTCAAGTTGATCTATTTCCGAAGGAGACAAAGAAAAATCAAACAAATTTCGATTTTCGTTCATCCTTGATAGACTATCGGTCTTGCTCAATACAATGAGTCCTTTTTGATAACTCCATCTTAGCAATACTTGCGCAGGTGTGACAGAATGACACTTGGCAATATCTCGAACAACTTTGCCATCGTCACTGTCCAAGCCGATCGTGCGATTTAGAGCCTTGCTCGCCGCAACTAGAATTTGTTTCTGTGCGAAATAGTCTATTGTTTTTGGCCTGTACATGAAGGGAGAGACCTCGAATTGGTGGATCAAGGGAGGAACAAATTCGTTTGGTGGGATTTTTTCGAGTAGTTCCTCGTAGTCGGCGATTCGAAAATTGCTTATCCCTAGAAACTTCAATTTACCTTCCCTTCGCAGGTTTAAGAGCTCTCGATAAGTTTCAACAAAATACCCAGGAATGGGCCAGTGCACGTAACAAATATCCAAATAATCCAGCCCCAAATCATTGAGACTTTGTTCGACACTTCGACGTACGGCGCGTCTACCCTCTCTTTGAGCATCGTTCCAAACCTTGCTTGCAACAAAGAGTTCGGATCTTTGGAGAACTTTTTTCTCGGAATCACCATACGAGACATCTTTTGTCATTCCAAAACAATGTTCCAACGCTTTACCGAGTGTTTTCTCGTTCCCGTAGATGCTAGCGGAGTCGAGGTGACGGTAACCAGCGCGAAGAATGGCATCGTTGATGATTCCAACTCCTTCTTCTGTATTCGGGACCTTGTAAAGACCAAATGCCAGTCTAGGGATGAAGGGTTCCTTCTCGGAATCGGACTCTCCGGTCTCTCTGGGATTCATCTTGCTGGCAAGTAGCAGTGATGTCCAATTTCAAATTGTGGATCGAAAGGTGAAAACCGAAAGATTTTTCGCGCCACACCATGAGAGTACAAGTAGGACCTATCATAGGTATTCTAATAATTTCATCAATTTTCTACGTACACGTACTAGGAGGAACGTTCTGTGCATTGTTCCAAGCGCGCCGACGGCGCAACGTGATTGAGTGTCAAAGTTCGGCCCTTGGAAATTCGTGAAATTCGAATTGGCAAGAATTTAGTGAAGGCTTCAACAATCAGGCCGTGGATTTTCACTTGACGCGCTATTCTTTTATTCTGGTCACGCGTTTCGTCGAATCATCATCGTCAATACTTCGGAATTAAAAGTCACATCGGTGTCCTAGTTTCAATCAATACAAGTCTTGTTAGCAACCACCGCAGAGTTTGTTGTTTGTGTACCATTACACACGTTACAAAGACCAGGACACCAACCTTGCAACTTGATAGAAGTAACCAGAAGAAGTAATCGCTCCAGAGTCGAAAGGCCTTGCAAACAGAATTTTGTTGCAAGGAAGAAGAAGGAATTACCCGGAAGCGCGTCTTTCGAGAGAGGTTACAATATGTCCCTTCGAGCAACAGCTGTTGCAGCTGAAACGGATGAGAAGCAACAAGATGCTACTGTCCAAGATGCTACTGTTCCCAGAGATGACGATGTTCCTTCCTGGCGCATTTTTGTAAAGACTGTTGGAAAAGGCTTTGACAATCGTCACACGAACGACGATAGCATGGAAAACAAAAGATCAAACGTTACTTGTGTGGATGGATCTCTTTCTTTTCATGTAAATGTCTCTCCGGAAGATGGAATTGATTTGTTGCACGGAGAAATTGAAGACATTACGGGTGTGAAAGCCTCTCAGCAACGACTTATTTACCGAGGACGATTGATTGGTAAAAGTGATGTAGAACCTGCTTCTCAAAATGGCAGCACCACCAACAATGGAAGTGCTAACATCGATAACAGTACCGTTGTCTGTAAAGACAAATCTGGTCAAAATCTTCTGGCTCCCTGCACGAACGAGCCACAACACGACTACAAAATAAAGGATATTGCTGGCCTTTGCGATGGCCAGACCATTCATCTTGTAAAGAAACGGGACACCGAAAGTACAAGATCCAATTCAAATGGTACTAGCGACGTTGCTGAAACAGATAGGAGTGATTCCAGTACATCAAACGATACGAACAGAGACACCGAAGGCAGTTCTGGTAGCGGTGGCGCTCTCTTGGCTGCCTTGTTGGGTTTGGAAACACGATTTCCGGAGGATACCGGTTCTTCTGCCATCGGCCCACCATCACCCGAAAGACGCATGTCGAGAAATAATAACACTAGCACCCAAACGGCGACACCAACTACAGGATCATCTGTGTCGCCGCCATGGAGATCATCTCGCACATCCGATGCAGATAATGACACTAACATGACTAGGCGCTCAACTCGAGCTCAGAGTCGTCGAGCACACTACCGACTTGGGAACGAGGAGTTAGAAGTAGGGGACCCGGGATCCATGGAGTCAGTGAGACAAGGATTGATGACATTGAATACCATTATGAATTCACAACCACATCGGAGAAGTGACGGTCGAGGCGGTGGTAACAGTGATCATCCTTTGGAAGTAAATCGAGAATGGTTTCGAGGACAATGGATCGATGCTCGAGACACCGTCAATCAATGGTTAGAGGCCACTGTTGTGGATATCCTCGATCCCTACGATGTGCTCAACGAGACGGAGGCGTTCCGTAATGCTACATCTAGTGCTACCTTCATCTCAAGATATGGCACCCCAGAAAATCCGCACCAACCACCACGGCAGCGACCAGTGCCAAACATAGACAACGACCCGGCAATCAGTGCAAATGATGTGGAGGGACGACGAAGACTACTTTTGGAGGAGTGCGAACCAGGTGACCCTAGAGAAATCACATTCGATTCAAACACAGAGGGTGACCAAGCGTCATTCCAATTGCCAAATGCATCGCGGTCCTGCCGACCGCGAGCGAGCAACAATGGTGTCAAATTGCTTTTGATTCATTACAACGGATGGCCTCATCGTTGGGATGAATGGATTCGCAGTGATTCAGAGCGCCTACGACCGTTTCGAACTCGAACTCGGCACCCAAATAATGTACGTATACTGCGACTTTGGAATATGCTTTGCTTTGCTATGCCTCCAATATTTGACCATGTACAATTGCTCACAAATGTAATCCAAACTACCTCTTTGCTTTCTGTAGTCCTCTATGACATCCCCAATCCCTCAATCTATTTTCAACGAATCGCCAAGAACTAACATCAGTGAGCATGGAAGCGAAGAAGCAGACCGTTTTGCAGTTTTGCCCGAGCTGAATATTGCGCTTTCCAGGGTGAGTGAATTGCTTGGAGAATTGGTGCAGAGAGACCGAGGGCGAAATGATGACAACGAGACTAAAGACGACGATGATGATGAATTAGAGGACTTGCAACCATCTGCTGCCGAAAGTCCTAGCGAATCAATTCTAACTCACCGTCGAGCGAGGGCGGACTTACCATGGGTGGCACGGGGCTCTAGCAATACCAATACTCCGGGAGAAAATCTGAACACACTATCAACATTTACTGAATTTCTCGATGAAGAGGCTGAAGCGGAAGAAGATCCATCAACCGACGTTCCAGTTCCGACGGGTGCTTCGGATTACAATCGTAATTCTGGCGTTACAACTTCGTACAATCAAGCAGAGTTACGAAACCTAGCTACTATGTTAGATCGTTTGGGAAGAACATTGACCGATGCTGCTCCTCATATCGCATCTATTGCGGCTTCGCTTCCAGCTCAAGAACATTCGAATTCTTTGGAATCTGATGGGCAGAATGAATCAACCCCAGAGAGTCCCAGTTCCTTGGAAGTGGATTCGCCCTCACCTTCTCTTGGGGGTCTACTATCGCTGTGGCCTCGTGAACGCGAGCGAATGCGACGAAATAGAGCCGTCGAGGAAAATGTGATGACACGTCCATCAACTTCGTCGGCGCCGGTCGACCCTGATCATTTAGATTTTGCGAGTGGAGTTGTAAACACAACGCGTGGACAAGTGCGAAGCGGGCCAAGAAGCAGAAGCTCGCACCAGGATGATGTTGCCAGTCTACTCGGCACGTATTTGGCTGCAGCCAGCCTTGGAAGCGCTGGCAGTTCGAATGACGAGAGTGGTTCTGGTGCCACCTCGAGCTTAGCAAGACTTTTAGCAAGAGGATCCAATGCTGGTTCCGGTGACAGTGGTATTGACATTCATATCCATGCAATTCTTACAACCCCCGGAGCTTCTCCAGGTGGGATGGGAATTGCAACTCTGAGCAGTGATCGTAGTTCACCAACTATGACCCTTGGTGGTGCAAGAAACCTATTCTCATCGAATAGAAGCACCAGTATCCGGTCTGATGAAGGGGGTATGCGGGGAGGAAGTTCTCCATCTAGCTTCGTTGAGCCAAGAGACGAAGAATATGATAATGGTCTTTTCTCTGAACTTTACTCAGAAAGTCCAACTCCGATTGATCCGAACGGCTCACCTGCACAAAGAGAAAGTAATTCGTACGAAAGTTTTGCTGCTGACAGAAGTGCAAATGATGAAGATACCGCGAATAACTTCTCTATCTCCAACAGGGTTGAAAACAATGAACAATTTGAATCCAGCGGTGACACATCTGTGGTGACGCCTACAAGCAATAGAAGTCGATCGTCCTCTCGGCGAAATGGTACGGGACGTCGCTCGGGAGTCTTCCGTCTTTTTGGGCGACGACGCAGTCGCGCCGATAACCCAGACAGATCCAACAACGAAGAAGCTTGAACATAAATGGCGAAATCGTCCTACTACAGCTCTAAGCCTTGCTCCTCAATAACATTGTTCTTTGGTAAATTATACTTGGGCGTATTCTTTCTGCGAGATGCCCAAATGAGAGCTCTAGATCATGGAGATTTTACTAATCAACGTGTAACAGATTAAAAACCAGTCTATTTCATATTCTATACAGTATTTTTACAAAATACACATGCAGACGTTCGAGTAATCCCAATCACTACATTTTACCAATGCTAGGTAGCCACGACAGAAATCTTAATTGTCTCTCTTGTATTGCGTCCTCAATGGCTTCCTGTGGAATTAAATTCTTCAAGACTTGTTTCATAAATGCTGCATTGAAACCTGCTAAACTTCCATAGACCGCATCCTTCCAATATCTTCGAAGAAAATCGCGGTTGTTGTCGGGATTCATGCCGCGACGGATAAACATGTAACTAAATCCCCAACAGATAGAAGTTACCAGGGATTCGTAGACAGCAGTCCACAACTTGTTGGAGGAATTGAATCCTAGCAAAAATATTCTCTTGGTAGCAGCCGAACGACTGACCCAAAGGATAATCGATGCCACTAGACCTGCCATATCGCCGTTCTCGACGCAAGTGAGGAGAGACTCCTTATCCTTGGAGCAGTCGTGGACATTCTTCAGCTGCTGTTCCATTGCATGATGCCAACCGGGAGCCCTCGCTTGAATCTCAGCAAGAATGGCAATGAAGAGCAGGAACAAACCAAAGTAGTTGGCAAGGACCAACAGAACTTGTCGCTTTTCTTGCCGGGGAACATGTGATGGCCGCGTTCCGCGTTCTCTTAATAATAGGCCCGTAATTTCGCGCAAGCTTTTCTGTATTGGGTCTTCTGGATGGAGAGAAGCCACTTCAAAATTCGATCCTTTTGAATTAGCATCGAAATTTGAATCTTTCGATGTTGTATCGTCTTCTTCGTCCCCTTCTTTGATACTGTTCTTGTCAGTCTGATTTTGTTTTGATTGCTGCGACTTCTTTCCATTCTTTGGCTTTAATTTGCCACGGCTCTTTGTGTCTAGACTTTCTGATTTAGGCATCTGCAAACTATTCAAGCGTGTTCCCAACAAAGCAAGCTGGTTGGCATTCAAACCAAGACCATTCAAATCGAGGGATGTAGGAAATGGACTAGGAGCTGCCGAGGGCGAGTCGGGAGGTCCACTGTAATCCGAGAATCGTAAATACTTAGTAGGCGTTACATCGCCATCATCCGAGGTGGAAAACCGAACAACAAGCCTAGATCCGTTTGGAATGTAAGGGCTTAGCA
>JACLAC010023139.1_pt1 | contig 35481 bp, 30 predicted proteins | sample 8027881 | NCBI WGS metagenome assembly JACLAC01 (sample SAMN15725517, study PRJNA655200) | protist metagenome | isolation source: fluorescence activated cell sorting (FACS) single amplified genomes of... | place: Spain: Blaines Bay Microbial Observatory, Mediterranean Sea | collected 2016-01-19 | reverse complement strand
CTCCTTGTTATAAATTTATAACACGCTAAAACACTGTCTAAAGGTTTTTTCTTCTTTCATTCACTTGAAAATATTTCTTTACTACCACTACTACAATTTGAAGAAATAACTTTTCTGTTTTATTACTGCTAAAATTTTACTTAGGGAGAGACAAGGTTTTTTCTTCTTTCATTCACTTGAAAAGACAAAAATTTACTTAGAAGGTAAGCTCCAAAAATTTGTTGCAAAAATAAGATTTTGGAGATGGTCTTGTCCAAAATTTTGGTTATCTTGGGCTTTTTTTGTCATACACGTATGGGGTAACTTCTGTGGGATAACCTCTATGGAAGTTGGACAGAAGTTGGAGCAACAAAATTATTTATGTCTGTCAGTCTATCCGGTCCGTCTGTCCTTGGTGTTTTGGCGCCCCCCAGTTGTGCATTTAAGGATTCCCCGCCGGAACACTGGACTCAAATCCGAACGTTTGTCCAACAGAGCGTCCAATAGTTTTCTTTCACTCGTTACTAGATCGTAGAATCCTACGCACGGAACATCTCTCGCCATATGCACAGGCACGAAGAATTCTCATTGTGATCGTTCTCCAATCACACGGTGTCAAAGGTTGAACGGATCAAAAATGCTTGGGCACTCGAATGGAAACGTGCGACCCGATAGCGAGTTCATCAAATCAACGACCACAACAAGACGATCTTTCATTTTTATTGCAAATTGACATTCAATTCAAGTGACCGTTACCGTCACAAATTGACACAAACAAACGCACGAAAACAATACAACCACAGTTATACTATGAAAGTATCAGTAACAGTCCTCAAGCTATTGGCGTTGGCAAGCGTCACCGATGCCTTTTTGCCTTCCAACCAGAATCACCGCCAAATAGTGTCGACCTCCACTTCACAACTCTTCTCTGACACGAGCGTTTCGGAAGCTTCTACGGAATCATCCAAGTCCAGCGTTAAGAGTCTCGGTCTGTTGACCTTTGATCTTGATGATACGCTATATCCTATTGCACAGATTGTCCAAGATGCCAATGGTATGTTGATGTCGGCGACTCATGAAGAGGCACCAAATCATATTTCGACAAAGTGATTGCACTTTGGCAGTGCCGGTGTCACCGTTGCTGGATAGGATGGAATTTTTTTCAAACGCACCCCCACTCACGCAATTGTTCTACTGTCTCTTCGTTTTTCGTGATACTGCCAATACAGACGCATTTGTGAAAGGTATGGAGCGATATGGTTTTGAAGGAGTTGATGCCTTCGACATTGTCAAGACAGGAAAGGAGGTTCGAGAGGAATTGTCCAAGGTTGATCCCGAGAAGGCAGCTGGACTGTGAGTCATTCACTGCGGTATTTTATTTTAGAACTGGTAGTTTGATTTTCTGGAGTGTGGTTGTACTCACAATAATATATTTTTCTTTTTTAATATTTCATTTCGTCGACAACTTGTGAAAACCTGCCGAACAAACAAACAACAACTTTCCACCCGCTGTGATATGCGAATGAAACTTTACACTTGAATGAATCAACTTTTGGGGATGACAATGAACCGACAGATCACACACCCAAATGAGAGAAATGGCCATTCGAAAAGAAATGGAGAAAATCATTTTGCAGCGCAAATTGAAGGAGTGCGCCGAAGATTGGGCGACCCCAGTCGAAGATCTATCCCCCATTGTACGAAAGCCCGCAGAACAGTGGGCCAAGGGTGCCGTTTCCGAATCGGTAGTCCAACAGGTCTTGACCGCTTGGGAAATGGAACGTCACCACTCTGCTGAACGATCCGTCTTTCCGGGAGTCATTGACGCACTCAAAAAGATCAAAGAAGAACACCCCGACGTTATAATTGGTGCCGTTACCGACGGAAGAGCCAACCCACAATTGATGACCTTTACGCTAGCACCTTATTTCGATTTCTGCATGTCCTGGGAAGACGAACAGGGCGACCGACGAAAATTCTTCCAAGAACTCAACGATGTCGAAGGAACACCCGACTTGACCTGGATTTACGATGCGGCACGACACAAATATGCTATTTTGAAGGAGGCTCAGCACAAAATCAATGCCGCAATGGGGCCTGTCAGTGGCGATGCCGTCATCGAACCCAAGGTTTGGCCCGATTCTTACGACGACCTCGCCTGGATCCATGTCGGTGATGATCTTGCCTTTGACGTTGGTGGATCTTCGGAGTGCGGCGCCAAGACGGTATTGGTCACACTGCCAAAAAGCCTGGGCCAGACTGCTCCTTTCCGATTCGATACCTCGATCGAGCAACCCGCCTGGGCAACTACCTCCAAGGCAGAATTGGAGAGCCGAATTCTAATGAACGAGGCCGCCAGAGACAAGGTCAACGTCGAAATCAACACAATGGAACGATTGCCAATCGCCATCAACCAAATCTTGGAGGGAGAAGCGTAAAATCTACGTGGGCACAACAAAGCGACAAGCTTACGACTTTTTTGATGATCCAACTCCATGCAATGCATTCCTTCAAATTCCACTCATTTCGATTAAACTAAACAACTAGAATTTAGTAAGCTCTGAATTATTTTTTCAATATTGTATTTAATAGACAAGAAAACGTGTGTTTCTTTGTTTTCAACATGATACGAATTCTATTTGTTTTGTTCCGAATCTGTTGGTGGGGCATCTGCAATTGTCGCCTTGGGTATCGTCGTCTGTGGCTTGGGAGTTGTTGTAGCCTTTGGAGTAGCCACCGTAGTACTGGCAGCACTCTCCTTGCCTCTTGGATTTTGTCTTTTGGTCTTTTCCCTTCGTTTGCTACTACCATCTTCGTTGTTCGATGATCGGTTGTGACTGCCGGCCTCCACAACTTTTGCACACCCCAAGAGGAAAAAATACGAGCCAATACCTACGGCAATAAAGTGAAAGGACTCTGCGTACTGCATGGCGAGTTCGAGGCCCTTGTCGACCCATCTTCGAATCGCACGATCCCATTTGCTAGGAACGGACAGCGTCAATACATGCTCGACTTTGATTGTGTCCGGAAGTGTTTCACCTAGCAATCCAAGACCGCTTCCGCCATAATCGGTTTTAGGGGTATACTTGCTCATGATTCTATCTGTTCTTTGAGGGTTACAGGAGTGAGAATCTAGTGACACTTGTGGATTCCCCGAACTGCTTTTCGAAAGTGAAAAAGTTGATTTCGGTGTCAACGGTTGAATCTAAATTTCATGATTTTAACACGGTCATTCAGTTTTTGAAATCGGCATGAGCTGCGCGTGAATGAAAACGGAATCCAGCAAAAAATTCTTCTCACTTCGACGAAAGTCAGCGTCATTTTTTGTTCCGAATTTGTTGGCGATTTTCTCACGGGTTTAGGATCACAAAAACATCTCCATGAAGATCCGGAAGAGTCCTGTTTTGACTGCCAGAAGGAAGATTGCACCACACTCTTTGCCACAACGACCATTCTACTTCCGTAGAACAAGTCCACGCAACCGACTCTTTTCCTTTTGTACAGTTGCAGCCAGCTTTCTTTGCCTGCAATCCCAAGGAACGGCCGCATTTACGTCTTTCGCATCTGCCGCTTCTCCTTCCAATCATTTTCACCAGCAACAGCGAAACCAATACCACACCATGAGCTGCGGTAGAACTCACATTACAGAACGCGATGGATCGGGAACCATCACCGTCTCTCCACGAAACGAAGCGAAACAATCCGGTCTGGTGGTGATCAGCCACGGCCTCGGCGATTCGGCCGAGGGGTTTGCCGACGTTGCCGAACAATTTGCCGCCCAGTACCCATGGCTGAAGATTATTTTGCCAACGGCACCAACCCAAAAGGTGACCATGAATATGGGCATGTCAATGCCCAGTTGGTACGACATTGTGGGTTTGGACGAGCGATCCAATGAACATTGTGCGGGAATCGAAGAATCCCAAGCTCGCATTGCGGGAATCTTGCAAAAGGAGCACGAAACTACCGGCCTTCCGTACTCGAGGTATGTTCTGTAAAAGCTGTATCGACATAAGGATGATTTCAAAGTGCTTGGCGACTCACCATGTTTTCCAAATTTTGTTTCGATCAGAATGGTTTTGGCCGGGTTCAGTCAAGGAGGAGCTCTTTCTCTGTTCACGGGTTTGCAGCTTGAGAGTTCTCTCGCTGGCATTATGGTCTTGAGTGGATACTTGCCAGCAGCTTCGAAAATGAACGTCAAGCAGCCTGACACACCCGTTTGGCACGGGCATGGGAAAATGGTAAGGACTGTTTGGCTGGATTGAATCGTTTTCTGTTCTCCACACGATGCGCATTTGCTAACCGCTTGTCGATTTGATACAGGACCCACTTGTCCAATATGCCATGGCAGAGAAAACAAAGGCCAAGTTGACCGAAATGGGTGTTAAAAATTACAGCCTCAACCCATATCCTATTCCGCACACTGTGAGTCCATCCGAACTTGGGGATGCCATGATGTTCTTGAAACAAGTCCTTCCCGAAGACGACTCCATAAAGATCACCCTGAAGAATCCGAAAGATATGAGCGTGAAGGAACTCAAGGCGGCCATTCGAAAGGCAGGATTGAGTACCGTTGGATTGATGGAAAAGTCGGAATTCATCAAATTGGTTCAAGACTACCGGGATGGTAAGGTTTGAGCAAGGGCTTCAGCCATTCTTCCAAAAATAAAGTAGAAACATTCTGAATTTATAAGTTCGTTATGATTTCAATAATTTATCGGTATTAGTTTCTTATCAAATCCCAAGTTAGTTCGGTCGTGTGTACATGTCAACAAACTCGACTCCCTCAAACTTCATGTCTTGCTCGAGCTTGACTTCGTCCATCAAGACCTCACCGGTCATGATATCGAAAATAACAACGTAGGATCGTTGCTTGCAAAGATCCATATTGTCAAGCGCACAGTCTTCCTCGACACTTCGAAGTGCAAGAGCATGGCGATCATTGGTACCGGGGACAAAGGCAAACGAAGAAAATCCATGCAGACCAGGAGACTTTTCTTTCATGTTTACGGTGACAATCTTTGCATCGCTAAAGCTTTCGTCGACAATGACAACCTTGTTTGAACCACGCTTTTCATCCTTCACATCATCATAGGGTTCTTTCGATATTCTACGTGGCATAAAGATCCATTTGCGCATGTGAGGAGACCATCGAATGGCCTCATGAATGACATAACCCGGCGAAATGCATCCCAATTTGCTGCGAACAAAGCTATATTGTGGTGTCCAGTCCATGCGACGGAATTCTCCGTGGTTGTCCATGATTGTGATCCACAAATTGTTCACCTACAGAGACAAACGAAACAAAAAAAGAAATAAAAATTGAGCCAATCGTACGGACTTTTTTCGCATCGCTACAACTCTCCTTTCAATAGTTGAAACTCACATTCGCAATAGACACATCGGGTTTCGTGAATTCCTTCCCCATACTTCCGATATATAGGAGACCATCCTTGACGGTAGACCATTCCCATTTCATTCCCTTATCAGTATCGCCCTCTCCTTCCGTGACAACGTATCGCGGTGCGACGAAACTGTCTTGGCCATCCTCTTTGTTCAGAATTTCAAAGATTTCTCCGGTTCGGTCGTCGAAGGTCAACAAATGATTGTCGAAGACGGTCAACTCGGAAAACTCAGCTCCTCGACCACCTTCGTTGTGCTTTGTTTTCATAGTACGGATTTTATCCATCTTCATGCTGTACGTGTTCGAGCTACTGTCATACGTAATCGTTCCCGGAGCCAGGATACTCTTGAACGCCAATTTCTCAGAGTCCGTGACGCGCGACAGTTCGTCGAGATCGGTAATGGCCGCGAATCGGAATTGATTCGTACCGATTTGGGAACCTGCAACAGAAAAGTAGCCTCCATGCAGTGTGGCACCAAACGAGCCGTTGATCTTTCCGGCACCGGAATGGTGCGAGGAGACCGTCAACAAAAATCCACAAAAGCCAACACCGGCAATAACCGCCCTGGAGTGCTGGCGCAAAAACAATTGGATTTTTGCCAGGATGCTCCCATGATCTTTGGGATAAGCCGGGGTTTCCCGTCTTCCCGCAACACCCAATTCGACGTCCATTGGATCTGACGCAATCGATGATCTGCTTTTATAATGTAGTTGACTCCCTGTACTGGTAGGGGGTCCTGGGATGGTCGTCTGGGAGCTGGACAACCTGTCGAAGCTGCTGCTGGATCGATTTCTTGCTAGAAGCGGAATCTTTGCGATGCTATCAAATCAAAATCAAGCCTTGAAGTGATGTCTTTTCAAGGGTTGTGATTTCAACTCGTGCCTTGGATGAAATGACAAGAGTATCTGTGTCGACAAAATCGCTTTTTCTGGAATTTATGCAAAAAGAATTTGAATGAAAATAACGATGGGTAACGGCCAAACGCACTTGGACAAACCCAATAAGATTCGCGCCGTTATGTTGCGAATCGATGACTTTTTCGGGAAAGCAAAGATGACCGATTTTGTGATGAATAGTTTGATTCATTCGACCAATCAAAAAGATCTGCGCCGGCGAGTTATGCGAGGATACCCGCGCAAAAATAACGTACGCGTAGTCAGCATTGCTCTCCACATTCAAAAACGAAAAGGATTTGTGTTCTCGGTAAAAATTGTGATTCATCGGTTCTGTTCGGTCATCACTTGTGTTGTACATTGACACAAGTTCCAAGAACTTCCGATCATCAGCTTGATAGCTTAACTGAATCCACCATGGTCACAACAAGAAGCAGTTCCAAAGCTACAACGTACACAACAAGAAGCGGGACCCTTCGGCAGCGTTCTTCGGCTCCTACTCCTTCGAAGAGCAAGAAGGAGGAAGAAAAGCCCAAAAAGGAGGCCAAGAAAACGATCACCGACGACGATGGAACCAACTATGTCGAGGGAGGAATCGAACAAAATGCTTTCTTCTTTGGCCTAATCGTCGCCGCCCCTTTCTTGTCTTTGTTGTTGGCCTACCTCACCAGTGAAGAAATGGCCACCGAGTTCCCTGGCGCTGCCACCAGTCCTCTTTCGGTCATGTTGCCCGCATGTTTGAGCGACCCCATGGAATGTGCTACTACTATTGCTACCAAGGGACTTTCGGTCATGCCTACTCTAGATGGCATCAAGTTCATCTTGTCCTTTATGGGAGTTGCTCTCGTTTTGGAACGAATTTTGCCAGGAAAGATTGAATGCGGACCCGAAACCCTTACGGGTCACGTCCCAAAATACGTTGACAACGCTGTCCTGCATTGCATTGTTTACACTGCATTGTTCTACCTTGGATCCAACATTGGTTACGGTGACTATTATGATTTCGGAATCATGTACGATGTATTCCCTGGAGCGCTCGCTTTTCTGAACATCTTCGGCTTGGTGTTTTGCGTCTTCTTGACTGTCAAAGGAATCCATTTCCCATCCACCCAAGATTCTGGAAGCTCTGGAAGCCTTTTCAAGGATTTTGTCTGGGGAACGGAATTGTACCCCCGCATCTTTGGCCTAGATCTGAAGCGATTTGTCAACTGCCGATTCTCCATGACCTTTTGGCAATTGGCCGGCCTTAGCTTCTGCTATCGTTCTTATACCCTCCACGGAGATACTATGGACTGGGGACTGTTCTTTTCGGCCTTGTCCCAATTCCTATACCTCTTCAAGTTCTTCCTCTGGGAGATGGGATACATGCGCTCTATTGATATCATTGTTGACCGTGCCGGTTTCGAGATCCAATGGGGTTGTTTGGTGTGGGTCCCATCCGTCTATACTCTTCATTCGCGATTTTGTGTACAAAACCCATCCGGCCTCTCTCTACCAGTTGCTTCGGGTCTCTTTGTCTTGTCCATGATGGGAGTTGTCTTGAACTACTTGGCAGATCTCGAACGCGATGTCTTCCGTGCCACCAATGGAGAAACTCTCGTCTGGGGAAAGAAACCCTCCTTCATCAAGGCTACTTACACTATCATCGATCGCAAGACTGGAGAGAGTTCGGAGAAAACTTCCTTGTTGCTCGCGAGTGGCTTCTGGGGAGTTGCTCGTCACTTCCAATACTTTTTCGAGCTCACTGCCGCTTGGAGTTGGTGCCTCTTGGCCAACCCGCTTCAGAACGGAATCTTGGTCTGCTGTTACGCCGCCTTCTTGACCTATTTGCTCATTGATCGTGCCGAGAGAGATTCCAAGAAGTGTCACTTGAAGTATGGAAAGTATTACGAAGAATACTGCCAATTGGTCCCCTACAAGATTCTTCCAGGAATCTATTAAACATGTATTGGATTCGAAATCTTTTCGGGTCACTGCGCTTTCACAACAACGTTATATGTGGAGAAAGCGATGCCTATGACTCATTATCAACTCGAGAATTCATAGGTAAAGATTAATCGCAGCAATAATATATTGGATATTGTAATACTTGTTTTCATTGCATTTCTTTTCACCTTCGGTACAGTAGCTACTACAAGTATATGATAGTTTTGTTCTTCTGACATTAGTGTCCCGATATATGTACTAGTAAATGTTGACATAGTCCTAGGTACGATAGATATGTTAGGAAGTTAATAAAATGGAAACTTATTTTTTCAGTCACGATCGTGATTAAAACCAAAGTAGTAAGGAGTAAGTGTACATCCGGGGTCCTCCACTCATCTACGCGCTCGTAGCGTATTTTACCACATGCACGGCCCCCAGGCATCGCAGCGATGGACCCTTTTGCGTTGCGGCAAATAACCTCATCGAAAGCATTACCCGTTTCACTGACTACACCGATTGTATTAGTATTCGTATAAATATTTCACCATGGTCAAGGTTAGTGAAGACATATCGATAGCGATGATTAGGATATATTACTATGGAGCATTCAGTTAGGATTTCGGCAAGCAGAAGTCTCGAAGCCAACGGAGGTCGCCATGATCTCGTTTGGTTTGTTGGTTGATGAGAAGCGGTTCGAGACGATGGTTGCCGAGATGAAAGCACTCCAATCTACAATTCGGATTAGATAGAAATGATGATCGAATGTAGAGACGTTGTGGGGTGTTCCATAGTGATGCATAGAATGCGGAAAGTACGATATCGTGATTGTTTCAAGATTCATCAACTCACCCTTTCTCTCCTTTTTCCTCTCTTGATTTATTTTCCCAACAGCAAAAGAACACGTGTGCACACAACAATACCCACAAGGCTCACGCCAACGGTATCAAGAAGGCGAAGAGGTCCCGATTCGTCTCCACACGAGGAATGGACCCTAAGTTCCTCCGAAACCAAAAATTCGCCAAGAAATACAACGGTTCCAAGCGTGTGCATGATTAAATAGAATTCAATCTACTGAATTACGAATGAAGGGATGACAACGAGAAAGTGCCTACTGAGAGGCATTCCAAAATGAACTCTGCTAGAATCTTGGCTTATTCTGTAACTCAATGGAAATAGAGAATTTTATTCATGGGAAGCAATTTATCTTTATGATCTATATTTCGGTTCCTCGGGAGGCGATCTATGCTTTGATTTCAATCGATTGGTTTGAGTTATGCTTTGCCTCCGTACTAGAAACTGTCAAGATTGAGGGGTGAGCCACTCAATCCTATGGATTATAGTTGCGTGAAATTTCCAAGCCAATTGGTTGTTTGATGTTCGCACTTCGATGGCTAGTCCCTGAGATCGCACTAGCTAGCGACTGAGTATACAGTTTTCTTGTATTGTATGGGATCTTCAGATTCGTCGACGTTGATGGTTTGCTCTTGTGTTTTCTTCTGGACGGCTTGGTAGTTCGTTTTGGACCAATACTTGAGTGGATTCAGGCCAATGTCAGCCTTATCGTATCGTTCTGTCATGCCGAAGTAGGGCCCAAATCCTTCCTGTGCTTCGGATTTCATACTGGTGCGTTTGCTATTCGTATTCTCGTAGTCTTGGACAACATCTATACCATCCGCATCTTGAGATCGTTTTCCCTTCTTCCGGCCAATCCGAGATTTTCGTAGTTCGGGAAACGAATTTCGAATCTCGGCTGCCAAATCCAAACGACTGCCACACGTCGAAGCATGGCCAGCACCCTCCACCACATGGATTCTCGTTTTGGTAGGAATCGTTACCTTGTTCGCCAATCGTTCGGCTTCGGCAATCGAGGGAAGTGTTCTGTCCTTTTCTCCGACCACAATCAGGCTTCGGAAGTTTGGAAAGGCCGCAAACGTCAAGTCCCTGGAAGCAGCACACCCGGTTTGCAACCATTCGTTCAATCTCCAATCCATAGTAGAAGGAGGCATGAACTCAAGTCTAGTTGGGAGACTAATTGCAACTCGGCCCATGTAGGCTTCTCTGCATGGGTTATCGATGACGCTGGGTAGAGCCTTGGCCTGAAGAATCAACAAGAGTTGCTCGAATGAAAATTCGTCCGTAAACAGTGGAAGCAGATTGCTTGCGAGACCAAGTAGATACAAAGGCAGCGGTTTCTTTGCTACGGGTGGTCCAGCGGTGGCTAGCTGAGATCGGTCATAACACGTCGCAGGATTGATCAATACCAAGCCTTGCAAATCGACAATTGGTTCGTCGGTTTTCGTTTTGTTTGTTTGTTCCTCCAAGAGCGTTCGAGCAATATCGGATGCCAATATTCCTCCAAACGACTCCCCTGCAATATAGATGGGACGTCTATTTTTCTTTCGACCTGTCTTCTTTGCGTTACCTCCAAACAACCCAGACAAAAAACCGCTGGAATTATTAGAAGAAGAATTCTTTTTCTGAGACAACTCTTCCACACCTTCCAGAGCATTTGTCCCTTCCATTGTAGCATTAGCAGCTTGATTTTTTTCTTTGACATCGATTGTCAAATCATTTTTCACAAAGTCAAGGACCATCATCTTCAATTCATCGTAGGTGGACCGATCTTCCATTCCGATTGTCATGCACCAAACTTCTAATTCCGTCCCGAGTTCGGGGAACTGAATAAAGGGACAAATATAGGTTCCATCAAAACCCGGTAAGTAGAGGAGGATAGGTTTTTCCTGGTTATCATTTTCACCATTCTGCCGAAGTTTCAAATCGTAGGCGGCCGGTGGATATCCATAGTCTAGCAATGGAGAAACGAAATCGACTCGATGGATTCTTGGAGGATTCTCCTCCTCCGATTCGGCCGATTCTGATATTGTCGAAAAAGCTCTTGACTGCTGTATTTTGTTCTGATTCTTTTCAGAGACTGCGGGTGTTATTTTTGCTTTCGCAAAACTCTTTGGATCGGCCTTCAAATTTACAAAGAGAAAGCATTCGACACGATTACAGAATATTGAAGCAATCCAAATAGTAATCGCCAGCCACATGCGCGTCGTTACTGACATGGTTGAAATAGAGACAACGGGTTTGGTTTCCTAAATCTGCTTTCTTCTGGGCCTTGTCAATAATACGTCATGATAGAACAGATAAAGCGATTTGAATGCACAACGCTTCAACGTTGCAGAAAAGGAATTGAGATCTGCAACATCGCCAATCCAAAATGTCAACGAGCCCGATTCCACGAATTGAAATTGAGAAGATACGCTAGCCTGGCCGTCAACCGTTTATTAGTTTCCGAGAAAAATGAAAAATAGGAATGATCTTGTTCCAGCATCTATTGTCACCATCACTTAATATAGCACCGTCTTCGAAACCAGCAGCAGCGAATATAAATGGATTTCAGTAGAACAATTAGGCTAAACAGTAGCATCACCACCACGAACACTATTTGTCTAGTAGGGCTCGGCCTCTGAAGAGGATGCGAAGCTGAAGGTTGCTGGAATGTATTTCTTTATAGTACCAGCTTCCATTTGGCATTATGAAAAGAAAACCTAATTAGTCCTTTCTAAACTAGGAATATATTGGGAGCTTCGGAAGATTTCTAAGACACCATTTCCAAAATTCATATTCCAAAACTTGTCGACCGAATAAAAACAGTGCATCTTGTTGGTCGTCAGCTCCTTTGATATATTTCTATTTCATTTCTTTCTTATCCAATCTCGTTGTGAGCACCAAAATCTGCACCTGGAACCTTGTGGTCCTTCTTCATTCCCCGCGTTTCGTAAACCGCATCGACCGCCATGCGCTTTTGTCGGCTGCCTTTGCCTTTGATTCCAACGTACGTCACAATCGTCGCTACATCATCGTCATCGTCGAGTCGGTTCGAGGCAAAATTGTCCTCAAAGAAAATGGTGATACTGGAAACGTTCTGAAATTTTCCAGCCGGTCGCAACGGATAATCAATGGTTCCCTCCACGAAATGGTCTGGTGGGACCAGATCGATGGTGCACTGGGGAGCAAGTTCTCGTGCCATGTCAAAATCGATGTTGTCACGCTCGGCAAAGATCTTGATGGTCCTGGGGGGAGCCGTTGGAAAGTCGCCATCCTCGCTTCCCGGGACGCTTCGCACGGACAGGTGCGTAATCGTCACGGCCTCGGTGAAGGGAATGTGCATCAAGAGTTCGGGATCGTCCTCCTGGGAACTCAAAAATGGATTTTCTGTGAGTCGTTCTTCGTGCAATTTCAAAATACTGCGACCCATCCCCGGACGGTCTTCGTTCAAGCACGTGACGGCATCCAGATCGATTTGCGGTCGAAGCGAAAGTCCCAGATCGTCGCCTGCGTGTTCGTGATCGTGGGAGTGGCCATCGCATGTGTGGGGGCTTGGAACCATTGTAATGGTAGTATTTGGTTCTCAATGTTTGTTGACTAAATCAATGAATTGATTGGTTCCTGTGGTCGTGTTGTAAACAAACAATGCCCAGGGAATGAACAGGTTGCCATGAACAAGCGAAAGCTGTTTGTCATTTCCCATCATCAATCAATTTTCCGAAACAAACGAAATCGACAAAGTTGATCGGCGCGTCAGGAAAGGCCTTTTCTTTGGGTCCCGTGGTGAATCACGAGTTTGACTTTTCAGAACCAAAATTTTAATCTACATCCTTGCATCAACTCGGGCGTAATCATATGAAATATGCAATCTAACTATTATAGAATTTGGAAAGGTTTGCACGAGAAATCGATATCGATCCCCGTGCTCGTCGATAGTAGGCCATTCGTTTCCTAGTGCTTCCTCTGCTAGTGCTCTAGGCTATCTGAGTTCGTCGGAGAACAGTCAGCTTTCGAGATGGGTTCGCGCTCTTTCTGCTAATGAGCTTGGACACCTTGATTGCCGTCAATGTCCTGACGTCTTCGTCATCGACGGCAACAAGCTTGTCACCGACCTTCACCTTGTCGACAACCACCGAAGTTTCCTTCACGGCGTGTACAAGGGGTGCTCCGTCGTCAGGAGTATCAATCACAACGCCCAGCTTGCCAGGAGGAGCAAATATATGGAGAATTTCTTCCTTGAATTTTGCTTTGGGGAATTCGGTTTCTTCGTAGGGGCCGAGGGCAGCACCCGTGGCTCCTGCGTTTGCGGGGAACGAAAAATCTTCCGTTTTGGATCCAAGGGTACCTCCTGCGTAGGATACGGAATGATCCTTATCTTGGTACGCCTTGGCATAGTCGTAATCCACTGTACCTTCCAGACTGAATTGGAATTTGCAAACAAAAATAGAAACAATGAGTTTTTTTTACACAAAAAACTACAACTACAACAACAAGAGAATTCCAAGCAGCGCCAAGACTTACCTTTGCTCGCCAACATTTCCAGCTTCGGGTGCGGCCAAAGTGCTCACATCGTCTGGCTTGATCGAAACATTTGGTGGAGGATCTTCGTCACTCATCTCGAGTTCCTTGCCCTTTGACGATCCACAATAGAACCAAAATAGAAGCGCAATAATGACAAGTGCTCCAGCACCACATGCAATACCAATAATAGCAGCCATGGACAATTTGGGGCCTTCGATGACAGGCCGGGGGGCACTGGTTGGTGCACTGGAAGGCACAATATCATCCGCAAAGGTTACGGGAGAGACACCGGTCACCGTCTCGAGAACTGCATCGTTCGAACTTTGAAGAATGGTGACAAATCTGCTGAGTCTCGCGTCCGTCTCAAAAGGAGCCTTAGCAAGGTACTCTTCGTCGATTCTGGCCCTTCCTGTATTGGAGTACGAAACTTCTTGGTTGTACGTGACAATGACAGAATTTGATTGTAGGCCTCTCATCGATCGCTTGCTATTCGACGTGACGAAGAAATTTGTGACAGAAACGCTTGTCTCGAATGTGCTTCCCACGATATCGCCTTCGTAAAAAGATGTGCAGTGATCTTCGATTTCGGACGACCATTCGAAATTGGTTTCGTCCGAGAACGAATCAATCCCGCTGAGTGTCATTTGAAGACCTCGCATGGTCTTTTCTGTCACACCGTTGCCCTCTGTTGGAGTAACCGTAAGGGAAGGACCTGGTTTCGTCGTTGGGTTTGGTGAAGGCATGGGAGATGGCAAAGGTGTTGGCAGAGCCGTTGGAAGCGGCGTTGGCGCCAATGTAGGTGGATTTGTTGGATTAGCTGTTGGTTCCGGAGTGAGATTTACGTCGGGACCACTGTCATCATCGTCATCGGAAGGGAAGACAAAGACAGACAATCTCATTCCATAATTTTCACAGTGGTCACTAACGTCGTTCGCAAAAAAGATTTGATTTCCACCGGGTGCGGCGTCTTCGGGTTTGAAAGTGTATTCGGTTGGGCTTTGGTTTCCAATCGGAATTCTTCCCGTTTGAGTACAATCATTGGTGGGGTGGATGAAAATGTTTGCGATAGCAGTTTGTGGCCAAATAAAAAAGATCGTGTCGCCGACCTGGGCAGTCAAGTCTGCGTAGGGTTCGTTGTCTGGTTTTTGGACCCATCCCGAATACAAAATGCTTTTGCCAAAGGCATTGTTAACCAGCGAGGCGGCTAGCAACAAAAAAAATCCAAAAGATCTCATGTTCGGTAAGGTATCGAATTTCTGGATTGTGTCCTTGGTCGTTTTCTTTCGTCTCGGAAGTTCAGCTCGTCGTTGCAAATTCAAAAGTTTGGTGGCTGTTTCGCGTGTCTTCGGTCCGTAGTGTATTCCTCCGTTTGCAATTCTCAACGTTACAGTTTCCAAAGGTTCAACCACTGAAAGTGTTCGGAGTAGAAATGCTTGTCGGTATAGTTTTCGAACAAGTGTTTTGGTGTTGTTTATATTATATCACGCGATGAAGACGAGCTCTGTATTTATGTTGTTTGCACAGGATGCAAGAAGAGCGCGTTGGATTGGGGAGAACGGAGAGACGTAGTGTTTCCCACCAACAAAAAACAATGCGCCAGTGCAGTCGTACATGCAATGAATATTCCTCGTGCCCCGGAGCACGACCTACCGAACGAGGTCACCACCAAAAATGAGCATCGGATACTCCTTTCGCACGACATGCACGACACAAGATTTACACCGTGCCCTTTTCAAATTCACGGGGTCGCCAAAGAAGACACATGCAAAAAAAATAGCATTTGCGCCGGCACGCCTGCCCACACGTACGTTTGTAGGTATGACGAGTACTTATTTTTGTCACGACCGAAACGCTCACATTTTCCAATTTTAATTTTTGCTTCCGAATTAAAATAAAAGTTTGAAGTATATTTCTTTTTCATCTACTAGCTAGACGACATCAACCGAAAGCATAACAAGGACTGTACTAATTTACTCCTTGAATTCGCTCTACTAGTACAATTGCAATATTTATTGTTGTCATCGAACTGTAGATATTTTTTTTGTTTAGAAAATTAGGACACGCAAAACGGAAAATAGCGACGTTGGATTCTAGCCGTCGTAGTATTTCGAGCATATTCTATTGCTCATCTATTGGGGCGGCACCGTTCGAACAATGGTCAGTTTTCGGGTTGGGTTGGCACCCTTTCTGCTGATCATTTTCGAAACCTTAATAGCGGTCATGGAACGAACATCCTCGTCGTCGACGGCCACCAATTTATCACCGACCAAGATTCGATCGGCAATGACGGAGGTTTCCTTCACGGCATGCACCACGGGAGCCCCATCGTCCGGGGTGTCAATGACGACACCCAACTTGCCCGGTGGAGCAAAAATGTGTATAATTTCCTCCGTCCCCTGACTCGACCTAGGACTGTATGTGTCATCGAACGAGTCGGAATCCATTGCTCCGAGCGCAGCACCTGTGGCCGCAGCATTCGCCGGCAAAGAAAGATTTTGTGTTTGGGAACCAAAGGTACCGCCCGCCGAGGAAACAGAAGTGTCACCAGCTCCCCCGTAGGCCTTTGAGTAATCGTAATCAACCGTGGCAACACTATTGTCGAACAAAAATAAATACAAACGAGCAAGTGAGAAAATATGTACTCGAGGCAGTTTCGACTGCGGTAATTTCGAATGGGAAAAGCCATTCCAACTTACCTTTGATCACCGTAGGTGGGAGGTCCATCTGGGCCTGCCAGCGTACTGACTTCGTCATTTCGAACATCGACGTGCAATGGTGGATTTTCGTCCTTGTCAGGCGCACCACCGCTTCCTTTTCGGCAGTAGATGAGAAAGAGAATAATCACAATGAGGAGACCCGCGCCTCCAGCTGCAACTGCAATAATAATAGTTCTCGTCCAAACGAATCCTTCTGGTTCAGATGGAATTTGGACGTCGGAAACATTCACGACATTAGATATCACGTCGTTGGTAGATGTATTGAGAACTGTAACGTATGCGCCTCGAGCAGAGTTTGTTGCAAAAGGCGCCTGAACTAGCTCCTCAGGAGTAATCTGGGCCACTGAGCCAACAATATTGTATGTCACCGTTTGGGTGTATTCGATGACAATGATATCCGCCACAGCCTGCAATTTACGGTTTTCTCCCCTCAACATACGTCGACTTTCAATGGGGTAAAAGTCGGTCACCTCGATGCTTGTGGTATAGTTGGCCACCGAGTCTTTCAAGTCATTAAAGACATAGGATGTACTGTGTTCTTCCGTTAGAAACTTCCATTGAGTAAGGGCGTTCGGATTCGATGTAATCATAGACTCAGAGACTCCTGCGACTCCCATTTTCAAACCAGTAAAAGTTTCCGAAACCTGTTCTCCGACTACCAAAGGTGCTCTTGTCGGGCTGTTGGTAGGTTCCGTAGTAATTCTTGGGGTGGGTGAAACAGTTGGTGTGTTTGTGGGGACTGGGGTTGGCGCCACTGTTGGAGTATTGGTTGGGGTCGCCGTGGGGATCGCCGTTGGTCGAGGTGTCGGAACCTCGGTTGGATAGGGAACCGGAGGCGAGGTTGGCGTTTTCGACGGAGACCCGGTGGGCGCTGATGATGGAGTAGTAGTAGGCGCCGAAGATGGCATCGAAGTCGATGGAGAAGTCGACGGGGAAGTAGTAGGCGTCAAGGACGGAACATCCGATGCGGCAATTATTGGCGCTGCAGATGGAGAAGACGACGGGTCAACCGTTGGAGCATCGGATGCGGCAATTACAGGCGATGCAGATGGAGAAGTTGACGGGTCAACCGTCGGGGCATCGGATGCTGCAACAACAGGAGAAGCCGAGGGCGTTGAAGAGGGGGAGGCTGATGGGGAGACCGTGGGTGCAATGGTTGGCGCTTGTGTCACTGGACTTCCACTTGGTACCGTCGAGGGAGCGTCGCTTGGTGCCGTCGTAGGACTTGTCGTAGGTGGTGTCGTCGTCGGACTCATCGTAGGGGTATTAACAGTCACCGAAAATCGCATTCCCCACTCGCAGAGTTGTTCGAAATTATCAACAAAGTAAACGGGTTCGTCCAGGGCACTATTCACCGCATCTTCGGCGGTAAAAGTGTAGCTGACCGGACTCGTGTCCCCAAGGAGAATGGAGTTTTCGTCGCTGCAAGTTCCAGATGGATTAATGTAGACGGTATGATTTTCTTCTGGCGACCACGAAAAAGTGATTGTATCACCAACGAAAGCCTCCAAGCTCTCATATGGCAGGTTCGGAGCTCTGAGTTCCCATGGATCGATAAATATATCTTCGCCAGCAACAGCAGAAAATGCATTCAGCAAGACGACGGCCAACAACCCAAGCGGAAGACAACGGAACTTTGTCATTGTTTTTAATTTGATAAGATTCTTGAATCAATTTATTGATGGAAAGGAAGCTATCCAACTGCAAATGAATTCTATTTGTTCTCGTGAATATCAATCGTGAGAGTGCGATGCAATGTTGCTGATGGTTGGATTGACAATGATTATGAGATGTGATTGTTCAAAAAAAAAAATCTGCAAACATTTGGAACCGAAAAAATGCGTTGCTCGTTACGTAGCCTTTTGTTTTGGCTCGAATCCCACGCCGCCTCATCGGCTTTGGGAAAGCCAATTGGAGTTTGTCAATCGTACCACTATCACATGAAGAGTACCGGAAACATTATGCGAGCGCGCCTGCCAAATTGTGTCCGTTGCTCGCGCAAGATATTTCTCCACGAATGAAACGAGTCCCACGGGAATTTTGGTTCGTGATTCAAGGCGGGACTCGGACGAATTTTCGGTTTGACCGCCAACCGGTAATCAAATTCATCATCTATCGAACGATCCTCCATTCTCGAATTCTGTCGCCATTCGAAACAAAGTGATTGCACTCGCACTCCTATGGATTGACAACCACAATCGGTGAACGAGTATCTATTTTGGAAATGACGGCATCAGTCGCAGAAAATTTGAATGCCTCGTCAAGGAGCGCTCTCTCCGAAAAATGTGGACGACCGGCCACAGAAGAATCACCAACCCAAGTCCAAGTCGAATCCGAGACTTGCAGCCATGATCTCTGGAGAATAGCACTCTATTACATCTACATCGAAATGTCAGCTGCACAAGTCGCATCACATATCAATTTACAACGAGAGGTCTGTGAAGGACTTGGGCTGAATGGAAGGATACGTGTCAGTCAGGAGGGCGTCAACGGCGTCTTGAGTGGAAAACATGAAGTGTTGCGAATATACGAAACGAGAATATCTCAGGGATTGGAGATGGTATCGGATTGCACAGACGATAATAACAATGACGATGATGATAGAGCAGTCGACTTGGACGTCAAGTATTGTGAGCTCAGAACGGATCTACCCGTTGAAAAGCAGCTTTTTGATCGACTCATTGTGAAGAACACCCAAAATGTTATTGGTCTCTTTGATCAGTCCATTGCCCATGAGCAACAGCGACAGCAGCAGAAATTACTCAAGTCAGAGCGACTTCGTCGAAGGAGAGAACGAAAGCGACAACAGCAGGAAGCAAAGCGGAGAACAAAACTTGGTGAAGACCAACAACAAGAAGAACAACAACAAGAAGAACAACTTCAATCTCAAAGTTCGATAACCCCAACAATGGCGCAAAATCAAACAAAATCGGTAGATGAGAGCAATGAGGACCCGTCATTAAAGTCGCTGGATATAAGCTCACTCTATCGATCTGTTATGGAAGAGCCTCTCAACCCAGAAACACACCTATCGGGAACCGAATGGAACGAAAAGCTCGATGCCGTCGCATCTTCCGGTAAATCTGCTCTGCTGCTTGATGTTCGAAATGTCTATGAGATGAAGGTGGGGCATTTTGTCCATCCTTCGACGCCCACCCTATTGACCAATACCCGGAAATATTCCGATCTGCCGCAAATGCTCGCATGCAACAAAGAGATGCAAGAGCGCGATCAAATCTTTATGTATTGTACTGGAGGTGTGCGCTGCGAACGGGTGAGCATGCTGGTCCGCGAGCTCTATCCCGAAAAGGAAATTTTTCAGCTGCACGGTGGGATCCAACGATACTTGGAAACCTGCTCGGAAGAGAAAGAAAAGCAAAGCGAAGAGAACGATACAAACACGGACTCTAATACAAACAATCCAGGCTACTTTGTTGGGAAGAATTTCGTAAGTGCGGAAAGGAAACGGCAAAAGAATTCGACAACAATGCAATATTCAACCAGAACCATTTCTTATCAGCATTTTTTGTTGCGATTTACACAGGTTTTCGATCCACGCAGGACGGATCCAATCCATTTTGGGGAGACGGTTGGTCGGTGCTTGATCTGCCAAAACCCACACGACGACTACGACAACGGACATGCACCGAGCGAAAACAAGGAGTCCCGATGCAATACCTGCCGCATGTTGATTTTGATCTGTAACGATTGCCGTCCAAAGTATCGGTGCCACGGGGAAATCACAAGCGACGACCAGAACAATAGCAAGTCCCGACCACTATTGTATTGCAATGTTGATACGTGCATCCACGAAGGGTCCATTCCTGATCCAGAACTATTAGTGGCACCAAGAGAGAAAGAGATTGAAGCCATCACTGAATCATAATGCCTATTTCAAAATAAAGAATGAAAATTAGAAATCAACAATTTTTCGATATTTTGCATTGTTCCTAATTTTTCCCACGATTTTCCTTTAGGCCATTTTAGGCCCAAAACGCGAAGAATTCATCGATTCACATGCAAAACCCAAATAAATTCCATCACAAATTCATCTTTCTCGACTTGAGTCATTCGTAGCATAACAACGATAGGAAGAACTCACCATTGTTCATGACATTGGATATCAACACGAAACAAAACTGCTGGTATAACGATTAGAGTACAACTTTCGATATGACACAGGCAACTTGGATTTTGATGCTTCAACAAGAAATGGCCGGTCTACTTTGTTCTCCTCCCGATGTTTCCCTTTTCTCGAATCCACCATCCGCGATTGCCAGAAAGATGAAGGAGTTATACCGATGATGCCGAATGGTTTAGATCACATATCTACCTGAATTCTTTCGATGGACCAAAAATGTTCCTCTTCTCAACCATGTTTAACAAAGCAAGAACCACATTGATGGCCTAGTAGAAGTATATCCATGTCTGAAACTACTCGAGCAAACTGAGGAGTAGTCTGGTATGAGTTCGACAAGTCTAGACTCTCTATGTACTCATGAAACGCAATGAGCTATCTATCATCTCCTCGGGAACTTTCCCCGAGACATTGGTTTGGGCATCCTACCGAAGTTGTTTGATTTTACGACTAATTCAGTTCCTTAAGAAGGTCTGCAAGTGCAATCTTTGTCGAGGAGAAGACGTGTTTACGCAACTGCGAGCGGATTTTGACCTTTCGAATGCATTCGCCTTGTTGCCTATGTTCACATGTTGCGAATCTTGTTTGATTGCAATTATATCGCAATCGACAGGAGTATTCCTTGGAACTAATCTATCACTACAGAAGCAAATTATCGGAAACGAAGGGCGAACGCAGATTTGGATTTGCCATTGGGAAAGAATACCTCAAGTTGTCTCCAACTAGAAAGAACAAACCATGCCGTCGTCAGAATCTAGCCTCTTCTTTCCCTTGGTGGCAACTTCGGCTGCCGTTGCTGCCGGAAGTCTCGCACTTTTGCAAACCGACAAGGTATCTCGAATGATTCTCGATCCCGCTCGGCTCAACACAAAACGAAGGGGAGAGTATCGGTACAGCTGGAAACAAGCGGTAGACAAGGTGAAACTCCAATTGGACTATTTCTTGGCGGGCGGTCCGCAAAAATACAACAACGACCCGGAGATTGTCATGAAGAACACGGAATTTGTGTCCGGTGAAAAAGAAATGGATGCTCTCGTAGGGAAAATTGTGGACAAGAAAAACAAGCAATCCATCTTTTATGCTCTGAAAATAGACAAGGATCCCCACGACCCTACCGAAGAATTCTATCTCTACCTAGTAGAAGAACAACAAAGCGACCAATCTCGGGTATTGTTTCAGGTTCCACTGGTGAAATTTGGATTAAAGCTTGCCCAAGCCTTTGAAGACCAGCTGACCACGACGACTCTCTGTTTTGTTGCGGATGCGAGTGCCGGCAAGGCTTCCAGCATGCTGGAATCTCTCGTCACAGAATCCAAGACGGGAGTTGCTGTTGTGTCGGAACCCTTCTGGATGGTCCAATTGTCACGATTGGTCGAAGCCTCCATTCTGCCTTCGTCCAAAATCGAACGACTCACATTTGGCTTGTGTCGGATGGATGCCTGGAGCATTCGAAGCCAAGTGGGGGATGCCAAAACGGTGCTCTTTACTCTTCCGGGCCAATCGGTGGTTGGAACTCTTTTGCCGTTACTACAGAGTGTCTTCCCCGAAGATCGCCATATTTTTGCGTACGATGGATGTGTTGCTTCGGTCCAACGAGGTTTGTACAACGAAATCTGCCACAAAAAGAGCCAGCTACTTTCGTCTCTGGAGACAATCGTTCGGGGCATGTGTAGTGATCCAGTGAGGATTACGACACCTCTCCCATCCAATACACCTTTGACCTTTGATACGTCGCTGGGAGGCGCCGGTGGAGCACTGGAACGAGCATTGGCGGAAGTTCCGGTGCACCAAGCACGAAACGTTGAAAGCTGGATTTCCAGCGTCGACGCATACTTTAAGCTCAAGGATCAAGAAGACAAAAACGGATACCTGCCCTTTTGTCTCAAGCTTGGCTTTTTGGTGGACAATCCTGTGGGAAACTTTGAATATGGAACCGATTCATATTGGTCCTTAAACGCGATTCTACAGTACGTGATGGGTTGCCAGGGACGAGCGATTCCAGAGGGAGTTCTGGATGCCGCCAGGGAGTGGATCAAGGATTACACCAGCTCCTATGCAGACGAAAAGATTCTTCTGCAAAAAAGTGTCCCCATATCGGCTCACGAGAAGAATCGAATCGAGAATTGCGTTTTCCAGCACAAAAAGATTTTGATTGGAAACAAAACTTTGCAGGACACGGTTTTGCCCAAAGAGCACTGGACCATGAAGCAAGCATCTCGCAACGGTTGCTCCTGTTGCGGACCCGATCCCTACGAATTGGAGGAAGAAGAGGAGGAAGAAGAAGCAAAAGAAGATACAGTGGACAAGACGATGGGAATCAATAATTTTGGATTGGGAACCATCCAGTCTCCAATAATTGTCGAGGAACCATCGACGAGTACCATCGATTCGGCAGGTTATGTCGATGCTACCAAGGTGATGAACGCTTTTGATCCAACTCGATTCGCTACCACCAAACCATCGATGCCCTCGAAACCGACAGGCTACGTCGATGCCACAAAGGTGATGAATGCTTTCGATCCATCGAGATTTTCCTAGTTTTCGCCAGGTGAAAACAAAGTCACCGACATGAAATGAGGCGAAACGCTGCTAGTTATGTATAAAAATTACTTTTGATAATTTATTTTTTTCTACTACGAGTTGTATTATAATTCCCATTTATTCCTTGTTTTGCCAAACACACACAAGCCCTTTAATCTCTGATTCGGAACTTGATGTAGGGCAAGTCGACCTCTTCGTCGGTGTCCTTGTCGTTGGCAATGACTTCCAAGATGATGAACAATTGGTTTTCGGGAAATTCCTTTTTGGTGATGCTAGTGATCACCTCGGTCATCTTCATGGTCTTTCGCTCCTCAACCTTCTTTTTGTTGGCAAAGAAACTGTACAGCATTGAAACTCCGTAGGAAAGCATAGAAATCTCCAAATTGAATTCATTCTCAAAGTAGTCCATGAATTCTCCCAAAGTGATATTTCCAAAATTGATATCCAGGGAGTCCCAGGCGGTCCAGTTCCATTCCGCTCCCTTCAACATCGCCTTGGTAGACTTGGGTGCTGTCGGCTCACTCAAGGTCATGAACGGAACAGCCAAGTTCAAAAAGCCGTTTTTGTAGGCCTCGATGGTAGTTTCCTTGCGCGTGGATCCAATAATCTTGTAGAGTTCCATGCAAATCAGTCCAGTGACCAATGCAGTCGTAGTGGCAATGGCAGGAATGATTCTCCCAGCAATGGCTCGTGATCTGTGTGTGTCCTCGGTAGGGATGGAATAGTTCAATGCTCGCAAGTTCGAGCATGCAGTCACAAAAAACATGTGATCATCGAGATCCTTGTCGAAGTCAATTGGAGCCAATTGAAATCCAGCAAGATCGGCTTGCTTCGGAAGGGCATTCCAAATTTTGTCGACCTCTTGGTCCCCAGTATCCATGCTGTTCTCAGCATTCGCCTTGGCTTCTTCGTCGTTGGCAGCAATCTTCACGCCAGATTTTGGAGTAAAGTCTGGGACAATGACGTCCTTGAGGGTGGCCTCAAAGTAATCTTTGTCGGTGCGCCCATTGATACCGAACATGGTGGCTCTCAAGTTTGCTGCGGCTACAATAAAGTCCAAGTGATTGAGCATCTCTGCGTCTTCGCATTTCGAATCCAAATCGAAGTTGATAGGAATAGGGCAACGCTTGGAACCAGACCAGAACTTTGTTCCGCTCGAAGTGACTTGGTCTTTGGGGAAGTTGTGCAAAAGCTGACGGATTTGGCTGTTGAATAGATCCTCGAACTTGAGACGAGCCCATGCAACGCAATCCTCAAAGGTGACAGGACGTTCATCAACCAAAGTGCGAAGAATATTTTGCAGAGTTTCGACCTTGGTGTTGGGCTGCAAGCTGGCAAGATATTCTTTCGCAGGTTGACTCAAATAAGCATTGACATCTTCCGCCGATTGCTTGAACTCTCCCTCAAAGTAGTCACGAGCCCACTGCAACGTGTGCTGGATTTGGTTGGGGAAATTCTTCAAGGTACAAACAGGAATCGACTTTTCGGGAGGATCGCGCGTGGCACCGTAGTTTTCGGTGATACCAGGGACAACAACTTGTGTATTTCCCTTTGTTCCCAAGGTTCCACTCTCCAACATGGGCAGTCGGTAAAAGACGCATCGTTGATCGACGTACAAACGAGCTTCAACATTATCGAGAGCTGTGCACACACCGGACAATTTATCGTAAAAGGTGTCACCGAAAATGTGTTCGGTGTCTGGGGCAACCTTTTCTTGCAACGCTGTAATGTTGATGCTAGGGTTCATCTCTTGGACAGCACGAGCCGCAGACGAAGATTTGAAGTGGTTGATGTCCTTACTGCGGAACAAAAATTGTCGCGAAAGATTCGATTTCTCGATTCGGTCCATATCTGTCACAGTGATATGACCCTTAGGTCCACATCCAACACCCTATTATCGAATGAGTAGAAACGCTTGATGAGAAATGGTCAAAGACAAGGCATGTGCTCCCTTTTTCCGAAAAAGAGTACAAGTCAACTTACCATGAGAGCCCAGTTTTTGAGCATTTCGCACCCAATAGCTCCGGCACCAACAATAAAGTAGTTCAAGTCCAACAATTTTTGTTGGATATCCTTTCCGTAGCAGGCAATCTGCGAATCATATCGTGTGCCATCGTTCTGCGGAGCAACCTCGTCGGCGGAAAGCAATTCGTCTGCGAGAGTTTCGTCGGCATCCAAAAAGAAAAATCCATTAATTGGCGAAAACTTTCCACTGCACGCCTTGAGAACTTCTTGTCCAACAATACCTCCAAGGGCGGCACACATAGGACTCAAGACGGCCTTGGCACCAGAGGCGAGCTGGAGAACGATGCGTTCTTGGGCTGCTGTCAATGCATCTTCTCCGGCAGCCGAGAGAGCGGCACCGACAATATCAACAACCTTTTTGCAAGCATCCACGTCTCCCGGTGCAGGGTAGTCTCCGCCATTTCCGGCGCGGTATTCTTCCAGGGCCTTGAAGGCTTTGTGGAGCAGTGCAGGACGGTCAAATTTCGCAAAATCAGACATCATGCATTCGCCGAGATCGGCCAATCGCTTTTCGTAGCTTTCAAAGGCAATCGTGACAGGTTGTTTCACCTGTGTGATGTATCCCTGCTGGGCCTCTCCAGCGACGCCGACCTCATCGGCACCCTCAACCTCAACTTCAAAGGTGTAAGGTCCCGTTACGTTCACCTTGTAGTTCTTGTTGGTTTCCAATCCTGGAAGGCCCTTGAGTCGAGCAAAGGTGACCATGTCCCCGCTTTCCAATCCGTGGCGACCCTGGTCCTCGAGGACCTTCACCACAACCTTGGAGCCCTCTTGGACAACGGATTCGATCTGCGAAGTGGAAGGAGGGTTTCCGTCCTTGTCATTGCAGATAAAGGCAGGACCGAAATCGCAAAAGACTTGTCCAAAGGCACCGCACGACAAGGAATAAACGAAGGAAGCATTGACCGCACGGCACTTTTCGTTGAGAGCTACCAACAATTCCTTACTGAGGGGAATAGTGATGACCAAACAAGTAACACCTGTATCCAAAAGTGGAATCAACTGTTCTGCTGTGAGCGCCGTAACGTCGGAAGCAACACTGACATTCACGTAGGGATTCAATTCCGCAAGAAGCGGCCGGCAAATCTCTGCACGACTGGTACCCTTGGACAAATCCTCGGGCTTGAGGTAAAAGTTACCACCAAGATCGTACGTGTTGGGAGGGAGGGGATCAGCAATGACCAAAGAATGGATTCCAGCTAGAATACAGTTCTTGGCAACTTCGGCTCCAAGACCGGAGCAACCGATCAACAAGGCCTTGGAGGCCATCATTTTGCGCTGTGCCTCGTGTCCCATGACGTAAAGCTGACGAGAGTACAACTTTTCATCGACTGAAATTACAAACAAAAGCAAGAAGGAAGGAATTAGAATTGAACATGGTCCACAGTGCCAAAGCAAGACTATAAGAAGCGGCTCCCTTTGGATTTCAAAGCCGCATCGTACCTTCGGTAGTCGCAGAAGCGTCCATCGGAGTAGCCTCGTCTGACGCCATTGTTTTTTGTCGTTTGGATGGTGGTGTTGGAGAAGGTATATTGAATGGTTGGTTAATGCTCGAAACTCGGACGGCACTATTTGTAATGATTGATTTGGCAAGAGATGAGCTGATATCTTGTGTGTAATGGGATTGACAAATGGCCTCGTAAAACGATGGTGTTTTGGCAACGGTCATTCTTCTCGGATCGATCGCTTCCCAAACTCAAAATCGAAGCCAAACTCGATCTTCTCTCGCTCGCGGGTTGAGTGAAAGAAATGCACGGCGGTCGACCGTAGTAGTACTGAGGCCGCGTGAGAATATGAGTCCCGACACGATTGATAATCTATTTCTTCTTTTTTCTTCCGGACAAAAACTCACCAATCGAAACAATGAGTATATTGATTGCATTAGAGCTAGGAACTTGAGAGAGAGAGAATGTTCAATAAGAGTGCTAACGCTAACTCCTTTGTAAGAAACTTCAAAATCTAAGCTATAGCAATTTTAAAGTATCGCGATTCATGGTAATTGTTGTATTCTTACAGCAGCACATCCAAGTGGTGGACTGTCCGCCCACCACTGGGCTCGTTCTTTTCCCGCTTATGCTTTCGCACTTGTGAAAAAGGCTAATCCACCATCATGGAAAGCCTTCCTTCCAGGCGCAGCAGATCCGAAAAGCTTTCTATTCGCTCGTACAACATATTTCTCAAGACGGCCAGGTGATCGGAATCGAAGCTTCCCCTCTTGAGGCAATTTGAGATCCACACGGAGAGGACCTCCGCCCGGAGAGGACTGGATGCCAACCGTGAGGTCAGCTTTCCAAGCAATATCACCAATAGATCTTCGTCCATTTCTTTTATGCTGGTGGCAATTATTTTAACATCGTGAACCGAGAGTGCCAGTTCCAACAAACTGTCGTCGCTCGATTGAAGAGCCTGTGTCAAGAGTTCCTTTAAGGATTCTGTGGTGGCCTTTTGTGGCTTAAATCGTGTCTTGCCCACCGCTGCGGCAATGGCGGCTGTAACACCATCATCGTCATCTTCGTCGCTGTCTTCGTCGCCATCTTCCTCTTCGTCCAAGGCATCCGTCAACATTTGGAGGCGCTCGGCAATTGTCAAATTCTTGTCATCGCCGGTATCTTGCTCACCATCCGAAACACTCATTTCGTCGTCTTGTTGGTCGGCTTTTAGCTTCTTGATAGAAGCGCTGTTATCGTTACCCGCCTGTCCGGGACCCAGAACCTGGATGCTCGAAGCATTTCGTTTCTTGGTGTTTGCAGCATCCATCGATCCCTTGGAGCTTTGTGTTTGTTTTTCGTCCAATCGGTAGATATCTGGTAGCTCGTCACTGGTAAAGTCGATCCATTCGACGCGGTATTCCGACGATCGTTCATGAACCAATGCTAGTGCCTTTTTATTCTTCAAAAAGAGGGCTACGGGATTGTTTGAGGATACTTGTGTGAGCTTTTCCGAAGACTTTTTCTTGCCACTCGTGACCGAATACAGCGAATCGCTGTACAAGACAGTATACGAGTCATCCGTGGTTTGTTCTGCCACAAGCTGAACACCTGATTGCTGACTGTCGCTTGAAAGACGGCCAACTTCCTTGCAAGAGTTCAAGTCGTATAGTACTGCGTCTCCTGATTCTTCCAGCGCAACAACCACATCCGAATTTCCAATGCAAGAACTCATTTCCGTGCTCGATGCTTCACCAAAGGATGTTGCCGATTCCTTCGGACTGATTTTACCCGTTTTCTTCCCCGTTTCCTTGTCCATGATGCGAATTCCGGAGCCCTTGGCACGGACAATCACGTGAGACGAAGTCACCACCAAAGATGCAAGATTTGTCTTGGCATCGCCATCCTCGTCCTCGGGAGCGTTTGTCTTTCCGCTCTTAATTTTTCGGACGAGCTTGTTGCTAGAAGATGCATATTCGTGAACCACAAGCTTGGGACCGTGTTGGACCAACAAGTAGTATTTGTCGCTGTCGCTAGTGGCCAGGGTCAAAAAGGCCTGGTCCTCGGAGGCGGTCAATTTGGCGGCAACAACTCCCCGATCCAGATCCCACACAACGACTTCTTGGTTGCCGAAAAGTCCCAAAACAGAGGTCGTCCCCAAAAAGACCAACTTGAGCAGCGGAAGTGTCGAAGCATGGGTCAGCGTTGACTGAAGTGTGGTAGTCGAATCGCCGACCTGATAGATGCGAATCAGTTGCCGGGAGGACGAAGCATTCGAAGGGGCCTTGATGGCGGCCAAACTGCCGTCTGAAGACGATGCGGACAGTAGCAGATTCATCCTATCGTGTGCTTGGTGAGAGAAGAGATGTAAATTTGTAGTAGTTTGTGGCTTCTTGGCACACTTTCTTCTGTCGATCAGCGCCGCTTTTTTGGATAGTCCAAACGGCAGGCAATATCGTTATCGAAAGAATATTTCCGTCCCACATCTTTTTCAGATTTTCCACTCTTCCCCGTGAAAATTTGGCTTGCCATCGCGAGAAATAATGGTTGGCGGAGTTTTGTGACGTGCGACAGCCAGACAACAAAAAAATCTGGAATCGTTTTCCAAATTGAAAATCAATTCGCGCCTTTTTTCTCTCGAAAAAGAAGCCAGAACACCATGGCACCATGCGATTCCGCAACCGCCTTCTTCCAACCATCTCTCTTCTACTCTTTGCAAACTATTCTATCGGCGATGATAGCGAGGAGACGAATTCAGTATTCGGTACCGATAAATTTCTAGATTCGGGAACTTCTTTTCTAGACGAGTTTCGATGGTTGATTGAATCCGGGAGATTGTCATCGGCCAGGAGAAAAGCTCTGGAAGAGTTGCAGAATCCATCTCCGAACAGATTCGAAAAGGACGAAATAGCAAAACTTGTGGATTCTCTTAATTATAAATTATATTGCTTTCTCAAAAGATCGAAGGAAATAATCTCGTAAACAATTCTACCAATTCCAAATGATTTCTTTTCCGGGTATTGAACAACTCTTGTAGCAATTCAAAGGATCGGAAAGATATTCAATAGATGAGTATAAAGGCAATTCATCTGCCACAAATGATACCTCCGAATCAATGGACGCTCTGAGTCTAACTGTATACTGTGAATTCATCTCGAGTTTCTCACCCAAGCGACTCCATCGGTTCAATTCTTTGCACAGACAATTGATGGTATATCTATCACCGAGGCTCATTTCTTTAGAAAGAAAGAGGCAGGAGGGAAACGACTTTCTTAGATTCATTGGTAGCAGCAGTGTCGATATAATTCCCCTCTCAATATCTGCTCGATTGTGGTGTTCAGAGTCCAACTCATCACATTCCAATCCAAAATTTGAAAGACTTTGAATAACTGCCTTTGATATCGGCTTGACCGTGTATCTTCTTGTTTTGTTTTCGCGCCGTCGACAGAAATCGATGCCATCCCAACATACATCAATCGCCGACTGAATATTTTCAATCATAGTTTTTCTCGATACTTCGACCCGGCGGAAGGCCCCAGAAGTAGAGTTCTTCACAACGTTAGATAATACAATTAGCCTCCCCAAACAAATCGCAATGGCAGCATGATTTCCAACCAAGGGACAATCCCTTGCATCCAACAAAATCGAAATTGCTAAATTGAAAAAGTCATCGTATGAGAGATCACTCTCCACATTGGACATTCTTTTCCGGGAACAACAGTCCCTTTCTTTCATCCGGTCCAATAGTAGACAGCCTGCTTCAAGGGTAAAATGTGCATAGACGCACCAGATGCCTACTATTTTTTCCTTCAAATTCGCGAGTGATGAATTATCAACTGGATGCTTGCCACCCTTTTGGAGATATTCGAAGACTTGCACGACATCGTCATAGTGTTTTTTCAGTAATTGGTGCAGACAATCGAAAGGAGATTGAATCAAACCAGCTTCTAATTTCACTCGTAGCCATCGATATAGAACTGACGGGGAATCAACCAACGATGATTGACGGGCACCGACGGAAAGGCTCTTCCTTTGATTTCGGAACCGCCCAGTATCAAAATTTGGAACAAACGGTATGCGCAACAAACTCTTTTGTTTCTTTCTCATCTGCACATGATCGAGTCCCTCAATACGATTGCGTTCCGGTGGCGGGATGTATCGTTTTCGACGAATCTCAAAAGATTCAGCTGTCGCAAACGAAAGGCCCTGTACTTTGCGGTGCTTGGAGCGATTACATTCAATTCGAGTGTTGGCGTGCATCGATGACGATAACTTTCTGGATGATATTTCTGCTTCGTTTGCTTTCTGTTTCAATATATATCTTTTTGATGGCGGCAAGCTCCAACTTGAATTGTTCCAAGTATCCGATTCCGTATATTCTGGAAGCACAGAAATCGGTCTCAATTCTTGGCTTTTGTACTCTTGCTGAACAAGCCGTTTCTTGCGCCTTCTCTTCCAATTGATTTGTTCGCAGCCCGATCCAAAAGAAAAGACGGTGTGTGATTCAGATACTGTATCGGAGTCTGTCTCGTTCGAATCTTTCGAATGTGACGAACTCAATTCTTCGCCCGAAACAGAAGGATAAGCCAATTGGGCTGTTAGAGAAGGCCTGTCATCATCATCGGGCGATGAATCTTTTGATGTTATATCGAGAATCATAGTGTTCTGAGGCCCCGTCATATCTCTAATGTCTCGTTTTCGACCTCTCACCCTTCCGAAAGAATCCGGACTCGGCGGCATGGTGCTGCAGAAATTATCTGTCTCAAGATCTTATTGTTTTCTGGAGATTCTCACATCAACAAGAGTTTCTTTTAGAAGGGATAATTACCGATAAAGAGGAGAAATTGTTGATCGATAACATACAAGAGATGGACTCCAATAATAAGTTCCTTTGTGAAGTTCCGAACGATCTTGTGAAATAAAGCGATCGCCTTGTCAACGGACGCAACAAAATCTGCATGCAACGAACAACTATCAATCCCATTTCAACTTTAGTCGATCTAGTCGTAACTTATGCCTTTTGATCAGTCTGTACGTCGATCGAAATAAATTTTTCTTAGTCGATAGAGTCGAATATTGTAATGGTTACCCCTTACTTGCTTTTGCGTAAATCGCAGCCAGTTTCTTGACAAAAGGACAGGCCCAAATACCAGACGAGCATTCATCGTTCCAACCGACTTGCATACGACTCTCCTCAACATCGTTTGAGATAGCAGCAATATCAAGCAGCAGCACGATATATTTCAGCAAGCTTAAGGTGTGTTAGCAAGATGACAATGAGATAATAGAGCATGGTTCAACAGTGGATATTAGTGTTGGGATTGTAGTCAATGTTACGAGAACGTTTAGTGCACACTATTCGATAAAGTTACGACGTCGGAAGAATCAACCGCTTCGATAGAGAAATCCACTTAGTCTATTTCCTTTGCCATTGGAAAGAATTCATTTTCTCAACTAGTGCTTTTTACTTTTCTTTTTATTGCAGTATATAACAAGATGACTGTTGCCGGTATCATGAAACAATTCCAGGTTGTGGGCCGAAAGGCCCCTACCGATGATGCTCCTAACCCAGAAGCATACCGAATGATCATCTTCGCCCCTAACGCTGTTATTGCCAAGTCTAAGTTCTGGTATTACATGCACCAATTTAGAAAGATGAAGAAGACCACCGGTGAAATCTTGGACTGCGTTGAGATCGTCGAAAAGAACAACCGAATCGTCAAGAACTACGGAATCTGGCTTCGTTACAACTCTCGATCTGGTACCCACAATATGTACCGTGAGTTCAGAGACGTCTCCTTGACTGGAGCTGTCTCACAACTTTACGACGAAATGGCTGGACGTCACCGAGCTCGCCCTCGATCCATCCAGATCATCCGAACGGCTACCGTGGCCGCCAAGGACCTCAAGCGCCCTAACGGCATGCAATTCGCCCAGGCCAATGTCAAATTCCCTCTTTCCCACCGTGTCAAGAACGGAAAGCGAGGACAAAAAGCTTTGTCTTCTGCTACCTACACCACAGTCCGACCTACCACTTTCTTTGGTTAAACAATAAACTGATACAAAAATACCCCAGACCACCACATTCACATACGAATAGGAGCGCTACCCGAAATTCAGCATAGCGTCGAACCTCTGTCGTCACGTAGTCGTTTGTCCGGTTTGAAAATCGTGAACAGTTGATAGATGAAAGGAAACTAGTCACCTTTCTTTAGACATAGTGCGAATTTTCGTATTTCGTTAGAATGCTCAGAAACTTCTGATATCATGGGCGTACGAGCCGACCCATGAGTATGGATTGTTCATTTATTGTCTGTTCTCGATTGTCTATGCCAAAGTTTTCATTGCGTTCTACTTGTTGATGATAATCTTCATCGTGTCGTCAATTGTATTCTTTTCTAGAAACTTTCGAATGAGCTCGAGTTCCGGTTGCTATAACTATTTTGAGAATTTTATGTGTTACACTCTAGTATTACCACTTGAATCCATTGTATCCCGAAAAAGACGATTCGTCATAGTCCAAATGCCCAACATCACCCATCATTCTCGCGGAGACCATTCCGTTTGGTCGAATCACAAGATATGTTATGGAACAATTGAAGGTGCAAAGCCTCAACCATGTTTCTGGAGGCAATTGTAGGGCTCGACAGAACATGTAACGAATCACATTTCCATGGCAAACAATAATCTCAAACTCGTCATTTTGATCGGTCTCTGCTTCGTCCACGTTGCTTTCATCTCGATAAAAGTACTTCTGAAAAGCCTCTTCGATTCTGTCGTGATTCTCGTCAATTTCTTCCGTTGCACCCTTGATATCTGGTCGAATCGGAATCATGGGGGATGGGAGAGCTTCGTTGAGAAGCGGATCCGGTTTTGTGACGACCACTTTCTCGGTCTGGAATTGCTCGGCAATCAATGCTGCCGTTTCCTTTGCCCGCACCATGTTTGATACGTGTATTGCCTTGATCGGACAGTTGCCAGTGAATTCAGCTTTTGGAAAGTTCATGGAACCATTGGCGATTTCGGCCAACCGCTTCCCAGTCTTGATGGCCTGCAGTCTTCCCAAAGGCGTCAGCTTGCGGTACTCGTCCTCTGGTCGCCGCTCATCATATTGACCATGCCTCACAAGCAGCAGGTGCCGGGTCTTTCCTTTTCGATTCTTGCTGCTTCCTTGGTAGCTCCCATCGCTTTTTTTCTGCTTTGTGCTGGACGCATTCGCTCGACCACTTCGAAAGGCTTCGAGCGAAGTGTCACTGGTCATTTTCCCGTCCCAGTTGTAGTCCCACAATGGATATGGGACGGCTGGAGTATGCATCTGGCGCTTGAGAACTTGTCCATGAAAGAGTTCATCCTTGTTTGTTTCTTTCTTGGAAGCGTCCGATTTCTTGGTGTTGTTTGCTTCGGCGAAAGTCTTCCGAGTGGATGGTAGAATATTCCCCATCACCCAAGGAGCATCGATTCCGCAACTTTGATGGTCTTCCAACAGCAATCCGAAGCCAATCACAGAAGCAGACGCAGTGCAGATTGCTGCTCCAAAGTAACTCGCTTTTCTCCCTCCAGACGAGAAATACGACCGGCTCGAGAAAATTTGAGCCGTTTTCGACGAAAGAAACGAGAACATTGCAATTGCCTCTGCTCTTCTTGTGGTTGAGAAAGGAGATCTCTCACATACAATCAAAACAAAATCGAGACGAATCTCTTTTCGTACGACTTGTTCCGAGACAAAATGCAGTATTTGCACTCTTCGAAGATGTCACTCAACCGATGCTTCGGGTGAATCTCGAAAAAAATGGCGCGCAAACGAACGAGTCACGTTCGTCCGTCGTTCGTGTGTGTGACAGAAAGACGAATTCTGCAATCCAATCTTCGGCTTCGATTGATCTGAGAAAGAGTCCTGGATGGCGGACCATTGTCATTAATACTGCGACCGAGACAAGACGCAGCCCAATTCAGGCATTGCTGGGTCCAACTGAGAAGAGGTTCGATTTCACCGTTGAAAACTCGGCGTACCGATTTCCCAATGTCCAAAAAGAGAAAGAATGCCCAAAAGAAGGCAACAAATTTGAAAACCGCTGCTGGAAGTGAAACCACGTTGGCGGCAAGTGATCAAAGCAGTTCCGTTCGAAAGAAACGATTCGAATCCTTTCCGTTGCATCTGGTGCCGAATGAAAACTACGCTGGCAAATACGAGACGGCAGAACTTCAAGAATTGTGCAAGGGTAGGGTGTGGGTGATTCCTTCCTTCTTTTCTTCGAAAGAATGCAAAGCCTGGATTGATTACTGCGAGTCGTTTTCGCCGTCCAATGGGTTTCAGTACACCGCTCATCCAGCTAACAAATACATTACAAATCGAGAATGCTATCGCCTGCAACAAGAAAACGCGACGGAATTGTCGGAACGCATCTTTGAACGATTGCGGGGAATGAAAGGTGGAAGTTTGCTGGGGCAGATCCAAAAAGAAACTTTTGATATCTATCCATCCAGAAGAAGCAAGAAACCTTCAGAATACAAACCAATCAATTGCAGCCCCAACATTCGAGTCTACAGATACGATGAAGGACATGCCTTTGGTAGGCACGTTGACGAAAGCAACGTTTTGGACGATGGCACAACCGAAATGACCATGTTGGTGTATCTTTCGACGTGCCAAGGAGGCGCCACACGCTTTTACCGCTCCATGAGTGGCAATCGTCGCTCCCGACAACCTGACTCATCGTTTGCATTTCAGCCACAAGTTGGAACACTGTTGCTACACGTGCACGGGCAACACTGCTTGGAGCACGAAGCTGAAGTCGTCTCGGGCGGCCAAAAGTACGTTCTAAGGACTGACTTGGTGTATGGAAACGCATCATAGAGAACGGCCAGTGTGCTAGATAATCGCCAATGCATGCTTGGCGAAAAGGGCTTACTCTGGTCTCGATTCTATGAGAGAGCGCAGCAATGATCCGGAACTCGAAAGACCAAAATAACTATTCCATAGTTTCCTTTCGAAAATTCATAGTTTTCTTCTTTATATTCTTATCAATTTATGACATATTAAATCGTCAATTAGGTGGTCATTGCGATTCATTC
>JACLAC010010279.1_pt1 | contig 35504 bp, 27 predicted proteins | sample 8027881 | NCBI WGS metagenome assembly JACLAC01 (sample SAMN15725517, study PRJNA655200) | protist metagenome | isolation source: fluorescence activated cell sorting (FACS) single amplified genomes of... | place: Spain: Blaines Bay Microbial Observatory, Mediterranean Sea | collected 2016-01-19 | reverse complement strand
GAGCCATCAGTTTGGGGACAATGAAATCTACCAACACTCTCACTCTTGCGGAACGTCTCAAATCCGCATTAATGAGCAGCCAGAGTCGATCTCTAGTTTCAATTGTCTCTACTACCCTCCGCAAATCTGTATTTTGGTCTCCTACGAAGCAAGGAAGGAAACCCTGGGCTTTTGAAGCTTTTAGAGCAGATAACATTCCTGCCACTCCCTGAACCTGTAGAATCTCTCTTTTGGCAATGGCTTCTTGTTGCTGCCGAATAACCTGATTTCTAGCCATGCCCACATGTCTTAGCCAGGGCAAGTCTGTGCCTTTTGTAGTTCTGGAAGCATATCTACACCAAGCTATGCCAGCTAGATTGCGTCCTACCGCATTTTCCGAAGGTTGTGAGGTCGCCCGAAAGGCAATATCCGTACTTCGCTCCAAATCCAGCAAACCATCATCGGGTAACAAAATTACATGAACATGTTTGTGTTCTTCTGAGAAGGCTACCAAGTGAGGTGTCATCAGAGAAACCATTGCTTGGGGCAGAGTGATTCGGACTTCTCCTGCTACATGTTGATCATGGCCCACTACCGCCCGAAAAGCTGCGAAGATCGATTCTTCTACTTCTTTTGTCTGTGAAAACAATGCTTCTCCTGCGTTGGTAAGACGATAGCCTCGGGGACCTTTTTCAAAAAGGGAGATCCCGAATCCCTTCTCAAAAGATTTTAGCCGCCGATGCAGGGTGGCTACATTCAATTTCAGTTCATCTGCTGCACCAGTGAGCGTCCCAGTTTTGGCAACTGCCAGAAAAAGTCGCAGATCATCCCATTGCTTCATTTTGTAATTTTGCAAACCTATTTTGTTAAATTAACTATTTATTTTTGAAAAATGTAGATTTAGTATAATTTTTGTTTTTAGAACTTCAACACAAAGATTTGTTGGAAATTTGCTGTTTGCTCACCAACCAAGGTCAAGGAGAGATTAAATGAAGAAGAAAGTACTGTTTATGTTTTGGGCCACGATCGGCTTTGTCTGTCTCAGTGGATTCATTGGGGCTCACGCAGCCACCCGTTATCAGCTGGATGCCACTCACTCCACGGTAGGTTTTGCAGTCAAATACAAGCTCTTCAGCACAGTCCGGGGCAAATTCAACGATGTCCGAGCTACAGCTGAAATCGACGAGGCAACGGGAAACTTGAGTGCGGTGCGTGCAGAAATCAAGGTGGCTTCCGTTGATACCGATAACCCCAAGCGGGATGGGCATTTGAGAAGTGATGACTTCTTCAACGCTCAGCGTTTTCCAAATATCACCTTTGAGAGCACAAGTTTAAAACTAGAAGGCAACGGCGAGTATCGTGTAGATGGAATACTGACGATTCGTGATGTCAGTAAGCCGATTACCCTCGAGGGAAAAATGCTGGGGAAAATACCAGGCAGAGTTGCGTTTGAAGCTACTGGTCAGATCAACCGCCAAGATTTTAATGTTACTTGGAACAAAGCCTTTCAGGTAGTGGGTGGGCTGATGGTTTCTGATGAAGTGGATCTGAATATTGAGGTTGCGCTATATGTTCCCAAAGGTTGAAAAAACACCTTTTGGCAACATGGTTTCAACTCAATCGTCAACATGATTTGATCCCCAACTCGAAACAGCTGGAGTACACCCCGATATGCCTGATTGTCTGTTAAATGTTTTGCTATTAGTTTTTGTGCTGACTGGTTAAAAAATTAAACGTGACCAACCTACCGATTTCAACGTCGCTACTGATGAATAGCTTGCCTTAAATTGATTCATGACTCAGCAATACTCGGTCGATATTATGACAGATAAGATGGAGTAGCTTCACACGTTATAATTTGGGCCGCTAATGAAGATTTGTGAGTGATCAAGGCATTCAGCGCAAGCAATTTGGAAATATGTTTGGGAGAATTTCCGAAATTGGTGGAGCCTACGAAAAAATAGGTGCCACTATCTCGATTGCACCTTCGCCAAAATAACAAGTTCTGTTGGTAGCTAAGCGCCTGCTTGGCTACCAACATCAAGCAAGGTCCCAAAGCCCACACTCTGTTGTGAGTGGTATATTATGAAAAGTGTGAAAGCAAAAAAGAGTGGAAACTACGAGGTTAATTAATTCCGGCCAACTGTCCAAGAGTAATGGGTTTGATGGGTGAACGTACCCGAAAATAGCCAACATCAGCTGGAGAAACTTGGCGTTCATCAGCAATGATCTCGGAGACAGTAAGTCCACACATTCTTCCCTGACAGGGGCCCATTCCACAACGGATCATCGGCTTGACCCGATCAGGGCTCAGGGCACCCAGGCGCACAGCACCCCGGATCTCACGAACGCGGACTTCCTCACAGCGACAGATCAACGTCTCCTCATTCTGCGGGACCAGCCAGGGGTGTCTTGGTGGGAAGAGTGTGTCGAGGAAAGGACGAATCGCCAACTCCTGATTCTGTCTTTTGAGTAAAGGAACTGCTAGAGCAGTTTGTTGGGATGAACCGATCTTGCCCAGTGCTCTGGCAGTTTCCAGAGCCGCTAGTCGACCGGTGAGCACCGAATTGGCTGAGCCGCAGACGCGACCAGAATCTCCAGCCACAGCAACATTTTCAATGCTGGTATTACCCCATTGATCAAGCACGGGTTCCCAGTAGCGTTGCTTCTCGTACCAAGCGTGCTCACAACCAAGCTGTCGGGTGATCTGTACGTTGGGAACCACACCATGATGCAGAAGCAGCAGGTCTGCAGGCAGCTCCTTCCAAGTAGCGGCTCCTTGCTGGAATTGTACTTTTTGCAGATGAGCCTCGCCCTGTGCTTCTATTCCTGTGACACCAAGGTGAACTTTCGCTCCAGAAGTGAACATTTGCCAGAGCATGGCGATTCCCTTGCGGAGATAATCGTGTCCTCGTAAGGCCTCAAGTAAGTAGGGTAGTGCCTGAAAAGGTGCGAGGTGCGGATTTGTATCCAGATAGGCCGCAATCTTAACTCCAGCATCAAGCAAGCGGCAGGCAATCAACAATAACAGAGGTCCACTACCCAGCAAGACGATTTCACCACGGGGTAACAACCCAGAGCTTTTGTAGAGTACGTCTGCTGCAGTGCAGGCCAGCACACCGGGAAGTGTCCAGCCTGGAAAAGGCATCGGTCGCTCCATGGCACCAGTGGCAATCAGGATGCGTTGAGCATGGCATGTTTCCGAAGGTCCTCCATCTTGTCCAATGTGGTATAGCGTCAAATCTGAATCAATCTGCCAGATTGATCGGCCTGGCCGATACTTGGCTTCAGAGGAGCGGAATCTTTGAGCCAGTTCAAAGGCCTCCTGATAATCAGCACCCAGTTGATGGAATTCACCCGGACGCTGTTCACCCAGATCTTCGATATTTCTATAGATTTGACCCCCAATAGTTGGCTGTTCATCTAGCACCAGTACACTTAGTCCGTATTGGCAAGCTTCGACAGCCGCAGCCATGCCAGCGGGGCCTGCTCCAATAATCACGTAGTCATATTTTGTTAGACTCATGTCCGCTCCCCTTTCTTCAATGGACGCTGGATGTTCATACCCTCACGAACTTGGATCATGCAGGATTGTTGGTTGGGTCGGCCATCGATCTCAAGCAGGCAGTCAAAACAGATCCCCATCATGCAGAAGGCTGCTCTGGTTTCTCCGCTGACCACCGAATTCCGCAGCGTCAGGTAGCCTTCTCCCATCAGGGCTGCAGCAACGGTTTGCCTAGGAGCCACTTGATAGGTCTGCCCCTCAAAGGTGATTTGAACTGTCTTGGCAACATCAGGCGGTGGCTGGAACATCAAACCTCGCAGAATCGAAAACCTCAAACATCGGTCGGGTTTGACCGGACAGAATCCAGTCGACCAGGTAATTGCTGTGAATTGAAGCCAGACTGACCCCACTGTGACTGGTTACGGCAAAAGCTCCAGGACAACTTTGTGATTCTACATAGACTGGTTTTTGGTCTGGTGTGAGCACGCGCAGGGATCCCCAGCTACGGATCAATTGTAGATTTTTCAAGGTTGGAAAGACTGTTAGGGCGTGGTTGGCAATGTCTTGTAGAACACCGTTGGTAGTACCAAGGTCATAACCGACTTCTTCGTGGGAGGCTCCGAACATGAAGCTTCCATCGGAATTTTGACGGATGCGGCCCGTCGCAAAGGGGAAAAGCTGATCAGTTTTTTCTGTCACGAGCACTTGCCCACGTTGAGGTCGCACGGGCACTCTGATGCCCACCAGAGCAGACAACTTGGTGGTAGCCAGGCCACTGGCGATAACAAGTTTTCTGGTCGAGAATTTTGTTGTATTGGTCTGAATCAGGAAACCATCGGTGTTGTACTCAATTTTCTGTACATCTGCACTTGGGAAGAATTGTCCCTTGAGTTGAGTAAAGGCTTGATGCAGTGCGCGCAACAAATGCAGGGGGTTGGCAAAGCCATCGTGGGGACAAAAGGATGCTCCAGAAACCATTGGTCCCAAGGATAGCTTGGGGATCATATTCTGTAACTCATCCCGGCTGATCATCTCACAGTCATAGGTGCCTGTCAGGGATTGGGTTCGCATCTCTTCGAGGAATGTACTTCGCTTAATGTATTCTTCCTCTCCCACACAAATTTGGAAGCCACCAGTTCGATGATAGTACTGGGGAATACCAGTCTGGTCCTCAAGCTTTTTTGCAAAGTTTGACCACAGTTCCGTGGCTTCCTGGCTCCACTGCGCATACCGTGGCATGCCGTGGCCCTTACCCTGTAGCCATACAAGTCCGAAATTTCCTCGAGAAGCCGTTAACTGAAAATCCTCTCGATCTAGCATGACAACCGAGGCCTTTTGTGCTGCCAGCCCGTAGGCCACAGCAGCTCCAATTACACCGCCTCCGATTACTACTACATCGGGGTTCATTGTTTTCATGGTGATGCTTCTGTTAGCTGATTAGTCTGATTGAACTCCTCCAAACGGACACAGCGTATTTGATAAGGCTTGTGATCGTCCGGTTGTAGTTGCAAAAAGGCTAGTTGACAAACTGTTGTTGCGTGTTGACAACAAGGTGAAAAGCGAGGTCCAAGAGGTAACCGATTAATCGGACAGGAGCCCTCTCCACGAATGGTTGGTAATTGACGAGTGACGCGGGGATCAGACACTGGTACCGTATTGATCGGGGCCTGGGTGTAGCGGTGCTGGGGATTGCGGATGATCTCCCATGTCGGTTCCATCTCTACAGTTTGGCTCAAATACATAATCATAAATAGGTCTGCAGTGTGTACAAGAATCGAGAAATCATGCGGGACATAAAAATAGAAAATGCCACTGCGAATATTATTGATAATTTAAATTATCAAGATTTATCAAATCTTTTATTTCTTTTCTAAAGGCTCGCTATTAAAATCAGTCCAACTCCCGTCTTGATTATCGGAAGGGTCGTAATTTAGGGTTTGTACTGGGCTTTCCTGACGAAAGATTTTGTTGTCTTGGTTGGTGATGGCTGACATTACACATTGTATTGAGGTTCTTCTCTGGTGAAGCTTAGGCATTTGTTGAAGGCAGAGAAAGTTGGGACCTTCAAAAATCACTCGACAAGGTCAAATTGTGAACATTTCTTTGACTTGGTTGATCAATTCCTTGTCGGCTTCAATTTGGATGTGGTCACCTGTTTTATAGTTAACGGTGATGTAATCTAGATGATAAGGAGCAATTATAAGAAAAAAAATCACTCTTCATACCCTGCTCCCAGTCTTTGTTAAACTCGTCTGCTTTGCTCATTTGAAGTCTTGTTTTAGATGTTCTTAAACTTCGGATGAAGTAATATCGGATATTATCACCAGCTGATTGGTAATAACTAGTGAATTACTGATTTTCTTCTGCTTTTTGTCTATGAAAGCTAAAGCAACATAGCCGGGTTAGATAAAAAGATGGAGCAGATTACGAGGAGGTGGATTCAAAGCCTTGGGGAAAGATGCTGGAAGAGGTAAGTTGTTTGTCAAGAGAGAGTGTTACGCATCACACATTCATTGTAGTTAGCATTGCTGCTCATAACCGATGTACAACTCATGGAACAAGCACCTAATTGGCTAAGAAAGAGGACAGCCATGCTGAAAAGTAGGATTTTCATAGTTCTTCCATAGGGGAAGGAGTCACTGGCAAGGCATCCTGCATCCAGTTTAAATCGAGTGATAAATTATTATTTGTTCATTCAAGAACTAGGCGAGCTTAGCCTTGGGATCTTTTGCAGCTTCTGCGATAAGTTCTTCTATCCCGTTCTCAGGTAAGATCGAGCCAATGAAAGCAAGTCCAACCATTTTTTCTTCTTCAACCTTGAACACTCGGGTGACACGGGAGGAAATTGGCAAGCATGGTTTATGACCTGCCTCATTTCTCAGAAAAAAAGTAAGCCGTACATGCGCAGAGGGGTTGAGCAGTTGTTTGCAGAGAATACGGCACCCTGCCAAGCTCAAGTCAATCACCTTGACGTGCGATACCCGTTGGCCTTCTTCCATCTTGGCCAGCAGTTGGACACGGTATCTAGGATGTACACGATGTTCTTTTTTCAAAGAGGCCTCCTGTCAACAGCACTAAAAATTTGGGTGTGTTGTGAGATTTCTAAAATTCTGGATCGATCTTAATTTATCTAATTGTGGCTCAACGAGTGTGTTAAACGAAAAACTTTTGACCAGATGACCAAGCAGTATCTTAACTGTTGCCAAAATTGTGCAAGATTTCTGAGTAGCTTGATTAACAAAAAATCATGGTATTTCAGGGAATTCATGATGTTCCAGCAACTCAGTTTTCTGCAATCGATAGAGCATATACCTTTGCAAAGGATGATTTATAGGTAAGTTAGGATGATCAAAAGTATCTTCAGGTCTACACCCCGTACCAATTTTCTGCAACACCCTGACGGATGGATGATTTAACACTGTCGTGAATGAAACAATTTCAGATAATCCCAAATCAAGAAAACCGAAACGTAAAACACATTTAGCTGCCTCTGGCGCCAGCCTATTCCTCCAGAAACTCTTGTGAAGCCTGCAACCAATTTCAACAGTTGGTGTGAAATGGGCTGAACAGGGAACCTTCATCAAACCACACCAGCCAGCAAATGCGTTACTCTCGTTTAGGTGCAGTGCAAACGAGGAGTATTTGTTTTTCTAGTGGTGCGCAATGATCCTTTGCAACAGAGCAGCACTTTCTTCAGAGTTCAGAGTTGATGGGAAATAACGCATGACCTCGAAGTCTGCGTTCAGTCTGATTAACTCCGAAAAGTGTGATTCTGAAAAAACAGTCAGTTTCAGCCGGCTCGTGAAGAGCGAATGATTCATACATGACTCTTGGAAGCACAGAAAGATTCAGTAGTATTGACTCCTTCAACACCAATTGAATTTTCCATATGATCAATAATTTTCAGTTTTCAAACTTTTTAGTCCACAAATGGGGACCCGCATGGATCTAAATCTGGAGGGAAGTAAGATAATCGTGTCGGCAGGAGGTTCTGGTATTGGTTTAGCCATCCTCCAGGGATTTCTTGCCGAAGGAGCAAAGGTAGCGACCTGTGATATCAGCCCAGAGTTGGTCTCTCAGTTAAGACAAAATTATCCGGGAGTTTACTGTAAAGAAGTAGATGTCGCCGATGCTCAGGCAGTTCAAAAATTTACACAGTCTGCTATTGGACAACTTGGGGGCTTGGATTGTTTGGTTAACAATGCTGGTATTGCCGGGCCAACCTCCCCAATCGAAGAAATTCAGCAAACAGACTGGGAACGGTGTCTTTCGGTTTGTCTGAGCAGTCAATATTTTTTCACAAAGGCAGCTGTCTCATCTCTTCGGAAGAGTAAAAATTCCTCCATCGTCAATATCTCCTCGGCAGCTGGAAAGTGTGGATTTGCCTTCCGCACTCCCTACTCGACCGCCAAGTGGGGGGTGATCGGTCTGACTAAGTCATTAGCTATTGAATTGGGGCCTGATCAGATTCGCGTCAATGCGATCCTCCCTGGTTTGGTATCTGGAGAGCGTCAGCAACTTGTGTTGACGGCTAAAGCTGAGAAAAGAGGTGTCTCCTTTGAAGAGATCGAGCAAGAAGCTTTCTCTTATACCTCCATCAAGTCCTATGTCACTCCACAGGACATTGCCAACCAAGTGCTCTACCTAGCCGCAGAGAAAGGGAAATTAATCTCTGGCCAAGCTATCTCAGTAGATGGGGACACTCGTATGCTAGCCTAGAAGTTGACCTGATTTCCTCCTTTGAGGTGCAGCATTTTCCTGGCTTCGTCTGGAGTCGCCACTTCTACTGAGAGTCCTTCCAAGACCTTCCGGGCTTTTAGGACTTGCTGAGCGTTACTTTCTGCCAAGACACCTTTGGACAGCCAGAGAGAGTCTTCCAATCCGACACGTACTGAACCACCTTGCGCTGCAGACATGGCTGCAATTTGCATCTGCGAACGTCCAGCCCCAAGTACCGACCAGACATATTGATCACCAAACAGTCGGTCCGCCGTTCGTCTCATGTGAGCCACATCTTCAGGATGAGTTCCGATTCCTCCCAAGATACCAAATACTGTCTGAACCAGTATTGGCACTTTGACCAGTCCACGATCCAGAAAATGAGCAAGATTATAGAGATGGCTTGTATCATAGCACTCAAACTCGAAACGTGTGTCGTTGGAAGAACACGTCGTCAAAATCTCTTCAATATCTTGAAATGTGTTCTTGAACACCAGATCACGACTATTCTCCAGGTGCTGTCGTTCCCAGTCATGTTTAAAGTCGCTGTAGCGTTTGAGCATCGGATAGAGCCCAAAGTTCATTGAGCCCATATTCAGAGAAGCCAGCTCTGGTTGAAGCTCCTTAGCAGGAGACATACGCTGGGCCAGGGTCATCTGGGGTGCACCTCCTGTTGTGATGTTGATCACTACGTTACAAGCCTGCTTGATTCGGGGTAGGAACTTCAGAAAGGCTTCTGGGGTTTGATTAGGACGTCCGTTTTCTTCATCGCGTGCGTGGAGATGAATGATGGAAGCCCCAGCTTCTGCCGCAGCAATCGCAGCTTCGGCAATTTCATCAGCAGTCACTGGTAGATGTGGGGACATCGATGGGGTATGGATTGCTCCCGTGGGAGCGCAAGTCAGGATTGCTTTTTGAGTCATCGGACATTCTCTTGGCGGAAAATTGTTGGTTTGCCTGCGATCGAACGCTATCGGGGACTTCGATGCAAGGGTTTTGTGAAACTGATTGGCTCCAGATACTGGTGAGTGGCTCTGTTCGCAACGCCAAATTAATCTGAAAACCAGTTGGAAGTCTGGATCTGTGATTGAGATTTTCTGGAAAATGTCTAGATTCTCGTAGTCTTCAAGTTTAAATTGAGCATAATTTTTTGATCCAAAAATACATCGATATTTCTGTTGAAGGTTCAGCATGTCAACTCGCCCATCATTAGACTTCAAGCGTCTGAATCACTTGGATAACTTATTGATCAACACTATCGGAAAACCAGGACAATTGCCTGGTGTACAAGTGTTGGTCTGGCGTCGAGGAGATCTATCCTATTTCCGTTGGGCGGGGTTACGAGATATCGAGAGAGGATTGCCGATAGAACAAGACACGATCTTTCGGATTTACTCGATGACTAAGCCAATTGTCAGTGTTGCTTTGTTGATGCTACTTGAAGAAGGCCGGTTCCGCTTGGATACCCCTGCTGCGGAACTCTTGCCAAAGTTCTCTGAGTTGGAGGCGTATGCAGGAATGGATGAAAAGACTGGGGAAATGAAGACAGAAGCCTGTAAACGCCCAGTGACGATTCATCAGCTTTTGACCCACACCGCAGGTCTAACCTATGAAATGCACGCAGAGCATCATCCCGTAGCCAAGCTATATAAACAATCTTCTGCAGAAAGAGCTCCTTTAAGTCTTGAGGGGATGGTCAATCATTTATTGAATTTTCCGTTGGCTTATCAGCCGGGGACACGCAGGCACTATAGCGTGTCGACTGATGTATGCGCTCGCCTAGTTGAAATTATTTCAGGACAACCAATCGACTGTTTTCTTCAGCAGCGCATCTTTGATCCTCTTGGAATGAAAGATACGGGCTATCACCTACCTGTTCAGGAACTATCACGTCTGGCTGAACTGTACAGTATTGCTGATTGGTTTGATCCAAACCTTACACCAGAGATCCTTGAGAGGGCTTCGCAAGAAGGAGGTCAACTCCAACTTTTGAACAGCTTTGAACCAGAGATTTACAAAGCTCCACATAACTGCCTTCGTGGTGGCCATGGGTTAGCTTCTACCGCTTTGGACTACCTGAAGTTTGCGCGCATGTTGTTGCAATACGGCAAGTGGGTGGGAGAGCGTCTGCTGAGCCATAAGACCATTGAGCTAATGCGTATCAACCATCTCTCGGCAGAACTATTCCCATTGGAAATTTGCAACAATCCACTCAAGGGAGAAGGCTGGGGATTAGGGGTTTCGGTCAATATGGATCCTGCACAGAGTATGAGCCTGGGAAGTAAGGGGAGCTTTGGTTGGGCAGGCTTGGCTTCTACAAAGTTCTTAATTGATCCCCAAGAAGAGCTAATTTTGATACAGATGGGGCAATTGATTCCTCCTCCAGAACACAAGTTTTTTCAGTATCTGCGGAATGTTGTCTATCAGGCTTTGACCCCCTGAGAGCTGGAGCACAGCTTAAATCCGCTACATTACCTGCGATTCCCAATTGACATAATCAAAGAGGGTGATTATTTTGCGGACAGAATTTGGCACCTTTACAACCTATGGAGTTATTCAATGACCGAACTCGCTACAACCCCCAATCCTACTAAGTCCAAAACTGGAAGCTCTCTCCGTAGAGTGGAAGATGCTCATTTGCTTGTTGGCAAGGGGCGCTTCACAGACAACCGTCCTGCAGTTGGCCAGTTACACTTACACTTCATCCGCTCTTACCTGGCGCATGGACGAATAGTAGGTGTAGATAAAGAAGAAGCTCTCCAAAGTGAGGGAGTTGTTGCAATCTACACAGCTGAAGATTTGTTGGCTGATGGAGTTAAACCGCTACCAGTTGCTGATAAATACTTCCGAGTTGATGGGGAGCCAATGGCTCAACCTGCTTGGCATGCGCTTGCCAAGGGAGTTGTGCATTATGTAGGGGAAGCAGTGGTAGCTGTAGTCGCAGAGTCTCAAGCTCAAGCTGTTGATGCTGCTCAGTTGGTTGATATTGAATATGACGAATTCCCTGCCGCAGGTAATCTTGCTGCTGCGAGTGCACCTGGTGCTCCATTGGTTTGGGAGGATGCTCCCAACAACATTGTAGCTCAGAAAACGTTTGGGGATGAAGCCGCTGTGGCTGAGGCCTTTGCGGCAGCACACCATATCACCAAGCTGGAGCTGACCAACAACAGGTTGGTTGGTAACGCAATGGAACCTCGCACGGTCATCTGTGAATTCGATAAGAATTCTGGGCGAAGGACGATCCGTATTGGCCATCAACACCCCCACGGTTTGCTTGATTCACTGAAGAAAATTTTTGGAGAGAGTCGTGAAAAATTCCGAGTAATGGTTGAGGATATTGGTGGGGGATTTGGTGTAAAGGCGATGACCTATCCTGAAGATGTTGTAGTCATTTATGCTTCCGGCAAGCTACAGAGCAACGTCCGCTGGCGAGGGAGCCGTACCGAAGACTTCCAGGCAACTGGACATGGCCGTGACCAAATCAATCACGCTGAGTTGGCCTGTAGCGCCGATGGTAAGATCCTCGGGATGCGTCTGCACAATCTAGGTAATCTTGGTGCTTTCCCAACAGGTGCTGGTGCTGCAATTCCGCTGGAAGTAGGTCCAAAAGTCTCGACTTCGGTTTACCACATCCCTGCTTACTATCTGGTTACCGATGCTTATGCCACTCATACCGCACCGCTTGCAGCTTACCGTGGGGCTGGACGACCAGAAGCTGTCTACTTGATGGAGCGCTTGATGGAAAAGGCAGCCAGTGAATTGGGAGTGGATCCAATTGAGATGCGCCGCAAGAATTTTATTCCTGTGGATGCAATGCCCTATACCAATCCACTAGGTGAGGTGTATGACAGCGGTGACTTCAATACTGTGCTGGACCTAATTCTTGAACAAGCTGATTGGAATGGTTTTGAAGCCCGCAAAGCAGAGTCAGCTAAGCAAGGCAAACTACGAGGTAGGGGCCTTTCCAGCTATATTGAGTGGACCGGAGCCGAATGGTCAGAACATGTCAGAATGGAAGCTTCTGGTGCTGGAAAGTTTACCTGCTATTCAGGCACCCAGGCAATGGGTCAGGGCATAGAAACTGCCTACCTACAGTTGCTCTCCGAGAAAATGGATTTGCCTCTAGGCCAACTCAATGTAATTCAGGGTGACACTGATCGGGTTAGGGGCCTTGGCAGCTACGGCTCCCGCTCACTTTATATTGGAGGCTCAGCGATCCATGAGGGAGTGTTGAAGTTCATGGAAGCTGCAAAGAAACTAGCAGCAGAAAACTTGGAAGCTTCTCCTGAGGATCTGGTCTATCAAGAGGGACGTTTCGAGGTGATTGGTACCAACATAGGTATTGGGCTGTTTGAGTTGGCACTTCAGCAACCAGAGCAAAAGATCGAGGTCTCTTCCAGTACAACAATCCCTGTGGCGAGTTGGCCGAATGGAGCTCAAGTGGCCGAAGTAGAGGTTGATCCTGAAACAGGGATGGTCAAGATGGTTAGCCTAACAGCAGTTGATGACGTAGGTAACGCTGTCAATCCAATGCTTGTTGCAGGACAGGTTCACGGCGGGATGGCCCAGTCTGTTGGACAAGCTTTGTTGGAGCGGACTGTCTATGATGATAGCGGGCAGTTCATCAATTCTACCTTTCTGGACTACGCTATACCTAGGGCAGATGACATACCACCAATTCAGACTAACTTGTTCCCTGAACAGCCCTGCCGCACTAATCCACTAGGCTCCAAAGGAGTTGGTGAGTTAGGAACCGTGGGAGCTACGCCCGCCGTGGTCAATGCTGTACTGGATGCTATTCGTGAACACGGTATCAATCACCTGGAAATGCCCCTCACACCTCAGAGTGTTTGGGCTGCATTGAATAGCTGACTTCCAGTCCAAGTTCTTAGAGTCTTCCTACGATCAAGTGGGAAGACTACTCCTCTTCTTCTCGCGCCCCACCAAGTTGGCTTGGCATTCTGAATAGTGCTTTTTCTAGCATCTGTAGACGTTGTTAAATGGTTAGATAAAATGCTGCAAATGTTATTTGCACAACCCCTCATTGAGGATTTTTACAATCGAGAAGGTTTCGCAAGTCAAAGAGTGGATCTCTAATCTTTTAGGATAAGGTCATGGCAACTACCACAATTGAGCAACAGTTGAATCAGGCAGAGTGGAAGCCGGCTATTCTAGTTAAGGGTGAGACCCTTTATAACTGGCCTTTTCGGCCAAAAATTGCGCTAAAGTGGTTGAAAAATTATCTGTTTGGCCCGATTGCACTGATTCATGCTGGCTTTGGGCTGTTCACTTGGTTTTTTCTGACGCCCAGCTTGGCTACCATGCAGACTTTTGCCTGGGATTGGATTACCCTCATTTATCTGCGTAATGTAGGGTTACTCTTTCTGGTGACAGGTGGCGCTCATTTCTGGCTTTATGTCCGTATGGGGCAAGGATCTGATTTTCAGTTCAACAAACAGGGGCTACGAGAGAATGATCCTCGCTTTTGGTTTAGAAATCAGACCTGGGAGAACATGTTCTTCGGGATTGTTAGCGGGTGTGGGATCTGGACGTTGTATGAGGTGTTGACCTACTGGATGTTTGCCAATGGCTATATGCTGTTTCCCATAGAGTGGCTGGAATCACCAGGTTACACTGTTTTTTTGTTCCTACTGATTCCACATATCCGAGCTCACCATTTCTACTTTACTCATCGCCTGACGCATTGGAAGCCGCTTTACGACGCTGCCCACTACCTGCATCATAAAAATACCAACACCGGTCCGTGGTCTGGTTTATCGATGCACCCAATTGAGCATCTCTTGTATCTATCAGGGGTGTTACTGCATTGGGTGATCCCATCGCATCCAATTCATGCCTGCTTCCATCTGCTCCATGCTGGAATTAGTCCCACTTGGGGACACACAGGCTTCAACAGAATTAAGGTGAATAAGTTTGAAATAGACACCAACTACTTCCACTACCTGCATCATCGTTATTTTGAATGCAACTACGGTAACCTCGATATGCCGTGGGATCATCTGTTTGGTACTTTCCATGATGGTTCCCAGGAATCAAAAAAAAGAATGGGTGCCAGATTACGCGAACAACGAAAGCGCTGAGGGGAAGTTAGCTTATGAAGCAATCAGATTTTGCATTAGAGAGAGGACAATCTCGTTCTCGCAACGCTCTTCCCTTGCAGCGCCCGGATATGCCTGTGGATCATCACGTTTCATTGGAAAATTATACTTCTGGTCGAACTACTCGGATACCTAAAGATCTTGGCCCTGCTCAGTCATTACAAGGTTTTGATCCCACATACAGAAACATCATTGATTACATTGTTCGAATTACCTATCGAATTTGGGAAACCAACGACCGTGAGGTTGAGTACATCGGTGAATGCTACTCATTAGATAGCCAGGTGTTCGATGACTATGGGCTTCAACTCGGCAACCAAAAAATCATTGTCGATACCCGCCACACAACATCAGCTTTCCCTGATATTATTCTAGATGCTGAAGAAGTGATCTGGGCAGGAAATGACCAAATTGGGTTCCATACGTCACACCTTACACGCATTAGTGGTACGAATACCGGATCAAGCAGATACGGTAACGCCACCGGTAAAACAGTAAATTTTTTGGTGCTTGCAAACTGTGTGGCTCTCCAGAACGATATTTTTCTGGAGCACGTGCTTTACAATACTTCTGCAATGCTTCAACAGCTGGGTATTGACCCTTGGGAAGAGTCAGCCAGATTGGTAAAAAATCCTCCTGCCGGCTGGCCTCGTTCTCAGGAGAATTGGGATCAGCTTCGATCAGCAACCTCTCCTGCAATTCCAATTTCACAGGCGGAGCCAATTACAGAATTTGATCCAGATACCTTTACTCGTAAAATTCATGACAATGTTTGGAATGGTAACCAGTCGGCAATTATAAATTCATATGCGGAAAATTTGTTGTTCGAGGGCGCGACGGAGCGTGTTTTTTCTGGAAGAACAGCTTATCGATATTATGTGAACGAGCTGCGTAGTGTTTTTCCAGACTTACAGTTGCAGGTCGATGAGGTCTATTGGATGGGCAATGAACTGGATGGGTGGCTCATTTCAACTCGTTGGAGCGCAGAGGGCACTCATTTGGGCAAGGGGATTTATCGAAGCCCCTCCGGTAAGACCTGTCAGATGTGGGGAATCACTCAATGGCAGGTCCTCAATGGTATCGTCCAGAAAGAGTGGCAACTATTCAATGAACTAGATCTGATGATGCAGATCTTAGCGGACTAGTCCTAATCACGAGAATCTATGATTACTAAAGATCAACGTTTTCGTTTCCAGCAACAGGGGTATATTGTTCTGGAAAAAATCCTGAGTGAATCTGTGCTCGCGTGGCTGCAAAGTCGTTGTGACGAAGCTGTGGATTGGAAGGCTATTGGGATGCTCTCCTCAGGAATCGAGGAAGAGGGTATCAACCTGCTGGGTAAACGCTATTTTGTCAGTGGTTTCCGGAAGCAGAACCCTGAGCTAGATCGCTTTTTGTTCGGGGATGTGATGGCCGAAATTTCGAGTGGATTGCTAGGTGAGACTGTTTATCTTCACAATGAGCAATTTGTTGTCAAAGGGCAGGACCAGCGTAGTCGCTTTGCCTGGCATCAGGATAGTGGCTACTCAGTCTATCGAGGAGGTGCCGAGTTACATACTCCCTACCTTACCTGCTGGATTGCTCTGGATGACATGTCTGCACGAAATGGAACCATCTCGGTACTGCCCTTTGATGAATTCGGAGAAGGTCAACTGGTGGAACACTGGTGGGATGAGGATGAAGCTGCAATGGTTGGGTACTCTGGAGAGAAACCGGGCTCATTGATGGAAGTGCCAGCTGGTTCGATTGTTTGCTTCTCCAGTTTTACAATGCACCGCAGCGGTATGAATCAAACAGAGCGTTTACGTCGGAGCTATATTGTTCAGTACGCTTCAACGGCATTTGGCTTCCAAAATGATCATCAAAGACGCTATGCGCCCTCTGGAGGTGTTGATTTTATCAAAGCCAGCCGGCGAGTGATGCAGCCAGAACCCCTACCTAATTGATTTTTTTAATGATTAGAGGTTGGCGCCTGAGGTGTTGTTAAGCTCGTGAATTTGTAATTTCAAAGAGACTCTCAACTTTGATCCAGACTTACTTTAGCTTGGTGTTTTGTGATGTAACCGAGCGAGGTAGTGCATGAGTCTAGAGTTGAGCGTTTCACTGGGTAGTGAAGCTCTAACCTTGGAGGCCTACAGATACTGGGATGAGATTTTCTGAGGCTTTGAAATCATCCGTGCCGTAGCTCAGCGTCGATTACACCTTGTGTCGATGGAACAACTTTCTGCATGTGCGGATAGAGCGAATCCACAAACTCTATTGAGGACTTAATAGCGGAGTTGAAGACTATCTAGATCCAGCATTTCGACTTTTTTGTGACAAATCGCTGAGTCCATCGACTTTGATGAAGGAGTAGACCTATTTCTCTAGCCCGCTTTCTGCTAACTTTTTGACAGTTTCGACTAACCAGCTGGAAACTGCCTTGTGGTGGACAAATTATTCTACCAGTTGAAATATTCACTTTAGACGAATACTCGTGCAGGCAAATCACCATCTTTCTCCTCAACTCCACAGACTCTGCATTTCCTAAATTTGTTCGAACTCCTGTTGAACTAACTTATCTTTTAGAATATTAAACTTTTCAGTTCGGCTCCTGTGTCTAGCTGAGTTGGATGAACTCACATGTTTTAGAAGAATTTGCTCCCGATGCCTGCGCACCTCATTGGATTGCTTGAAGGACCAAAAAAGCTTCCGGGCCCTCGCCATCGCAGCTTCAGGCAAGACAATAGGATTTTCATAAATTTCTGGAAGCTTGATGTTCATCGACTTGCGATCAATCCATCCCAGTTTCCATGGTGCAGCTAGCCAAGGCATCGGTAGTTCAGCCAATTCTGGAACCCACTTATGGATGAATTCTCCCTCAGTATCATGTTCTAAGGCTTGCTTGACTGGATTATAAATGCGGATTGTGTTGATCCCGGTCACTCCAGCCTGCATTTGAAATTGGGGATAGTGAATGCCGGGTTCAAAATCTAGAAAATACCGTGCTAGATGCTCCACACCTGACTTCCAGTTCAATCCCAACAGATGAGTCAAGCAGGAAACTAGGAGGGCTCGCATCCGAAAGTTCAGGAAGCCTGTTTGGGCAACACAACGCATGCAGGCATCTACCAGGGGAATACCGGTGTGCCCGTTTTGCCAAGCCTGCAGGTGCTGCTCATCGTTTTGCCAGGGGAAACTAAGATAGCCTGGATTGAGATCTTTGAACTCAATATTTGGTTGGGTCTCAAACTTTTGAATGAAGTGACAATGCCAGTGCAAGCGAGAACCAAAAGCTCGAAAGGAATTGCGGGGATGCTGGACCTGCTGAAGTGCCTGCCATATTTGCCGCATTGACAGGCAACCGTGAGCCAGATATGGGCTTAGGCGACTGGTGTGTAAAGGAGAGGTAAGTGGTTTGGAAATATTCCTAGAATAACCATGTCCGCCTCCTTTGAGAAATTGATGCAAGGCCAATTGCGCATGTTCCTCTCCACCCCTTTGAAAATTTGAGTGTTTTTGATTGACCCCAATCGGCAATTGAGGTCCCTTTTGTTCTGCATACCAGCCAGAATCCAGTTCAACTCCTTGCCACTCGGACCAATCGACTTGATGCTGAGGTTGGCTCATCTGGGATTTCCACTGCTTGTCCCAACCATCTCGGTTCAAACGCTGACGTTGAACACCATTGCAAGGAAATTCCACCCAACTAATTTCACAATCAGCAAACCAGCGAGCTAGTCGGTGGTCACGTCGGTAAGTGACTTCCAGTCCGGTTTCTTCATAACTGTAAACCGTGTTGATCCGAAACTGTTCAGCCAACAACATCCAGACTTCTTCACACTCACGATGAAAAAGGTAAAGCCTGGTCCCACGATCCCGAAACTGCCGATAGCAATTCACAACCGATTCATAGAGAAAGCGCCAATGGCGGAGGTCGGTATGGTGGTCTTTCCAAAGAGAGGGTTCAAAGACGAAGAGAAGCAATACGGGTAAATTTTCCCTGGAGGCTTGCTCTAAAGCAGCATGATCTTCCAAGCGTAGATCTCGTTTGAACCACACGACGTTGATAAGAGGTTTCATTTAGGTGACTAGAAAGAAAGAAAATAAATACTTACTCTGAGTTGATGGGAAAATCTGTTCTGAAACTGTGCCAAGCCATTTTTTTGAAAAGAGAGTTGAAATGTGCTTCCATTGATGTTTCAAATAGGCTTATCTACAACTGATTGACGAAGTTGAGCATCAGGAGCCCGTCCAAAGTAAAAATATTTTAGAAATTTGAACACCCTTTGCCAATAAGTTTTCAATGAGTGCCCAAGTCCAAAAACCAATGTCTGAAATACGCAAAGAACTTCGCATCAAGTGGTATCGTTGTCCAATTGATCCCAACATTTTGCGAGAACTTTCCAAGCCAAGCGACCTTCAAGGATTCAAGATGGCCCTTGGACACTTGGGACTATGGCTGTTCACCGGTTCGCTCAGTTTCTATTTTTTAATTGAACAGTTTTGGTTAGGATTTCTGCTGACAATTTTCCTTCATGGGACAGTGGGTACCTTCTTCAGTGCCCCACATCACGAGCTGTGTCACGGAACGGTCTTTAAAACCAAGCGATTAAACGAGATTTTTCTAAAGATTTTTTCGACTCTGGGGATGCAAAATTTTTATATCTACAAGATGAGCCACAGTTATCATCATCGTTTCACGCTCCATCGCATTGCTGATAAAGAAGTAGTACTGCCCAAGACCCCATCTCTAAGAGTTTTGTATTTGCTTCAATTATTTACTTTCAATATCACTGGTGGGTTTGAATCGAGGGGTTTGATCCCAACGATGCGTGGGCTTTTTCAGGTTGCTGCTGACAAGATGGAGCAACCTTACAATGAGTGGGGAGCAGAACTATACGCTGAATTCCCAGAAGAGCGCCTGAAAGCAGTGCATTGGGCGCGATACCTGATTGCTGTTCACCTGAGCTTCGCACTCATTACCGTGCTAATTGGCTATCCAATCTTGATTCTGATTGTTTCCTTGCATCCCTTCATTGGCAATTGGTTACGCTATTTTGTAGGTGCCCCGATGCACTGTGGGCTTCGTAGTGATGTTTCAGATTTTCGAAAATGCGTCAGAACCATCACGCTAGATCCGATCTCAGAGTTTCTGTACTGGCATATGAACTGGCACCTGGAGCATCATATGTTTGCAGCAGTTCCCTGCTATAACCTGAAGAAATTGTATGAAGCAGTCGCAGAAGATATGCCTAAACCCAGGACCTTGATCAGTTCCTGGAAAGAGATGTTAGAAGTTGTCAAACAACAGGAGACTGACCCAGCTTATGAATTCGAAACGCCTGTTCCCCCACAAAGAACAAGAAAAGAGAAAAAGCAGCAGCTTGAATTGGAAGCTTCCATTGGAGATCTAGCTCCCACCGCGATTGCCTGACTCGATTGGATTCAATCCCAATCGAGTCCCTTGGAGAAACAGACTAGGGTGTCCAAAACAGTTGTACATCAGCACTCTTCACAATAAGTTTAACTAGCGATTCGATTTTCTCCGCCTCCCCCCCAAAAAACTTTGCTCCATGTCTATCCCCTTATTGCTCACAGCCACAACCAATCCTGGCGACACCATCAATGTAACAGTGAATTCTGTTAAGGATCGCCGTCAACAATACTTGAGTGCTCTGGAGTTCTATTTGGACTCAAAAGTATTTCAGAGGGTGATTTTCGCTGAAAATTCTGGTGATGACTTAGAGTTCCTAATTCCTGTCAAAGAAAAGGCAGAGAACTTGGGAATTGAAATAGAATTATTGGAAAAGTGCGGATCTAACGAATGGCCTGCTTACGGTAAGGGTCGTGGTGAATTATCAATTATTCAACAAGCCTTTAAGCGGTCCCAGTGGTTACAAGAAAAAAATGATCGAGCCATGAAGATCACAGGCCGATATATTATAAAAAATATTGAACGGCTAACGAATAAAATTAATAGGATTTTAGCAGAGGTGGTTTGTGATTTACGAGGCAATCTCTCTACCGCTGATTCAAGACTCTTTGTAGGAAGCAAAAGATTTATTGAGGAAGATTTTTTTCCAAAATTTGAGTTGATTGATGATCGACAGGAAATCTACTTTGAACATGTGCTGGCTCAAGCCGCTCATTTTAGCATGAGTAAGGGTTTCGATTGGGAGCTATTACCAGAGTTACCAATTATTGATGGAATAAATGGTACTACTGGAGAGAAAATAAAAATATCTCTTTCTAAAATAATAAGATATCAATTAAAGAAAAAGCTAGTTAAGTACTGAGGAATTAATTTGTTTACTTGGATAGGTTATTAACATAAAGAATAATGTGATCATATTCGCTGATTAGCTTAAAATTTTTGTTCTTATCTAAATTGTCCAAACAAGCTGTTAAATCTTCAATCATATATGCATTAGTTTCTTTTGCTAATAACCAATATTCTCTTCGCAAGGCAAGTTGGTGAAATCGGTCTGCTTGCTGCCCTCCACATGGATAGTTAGTGGAACCAGCAATGTAATTCACTTCCTTTTGTTGAAAATGAACTCCCAGTGAATTCTGCACTGCAACACCCTCTTCAAAAAAATACTTCGCCTTTACCTCGTTTAATTCCTGATGAACCTCGAAATGCTTTGATGTTGGCCAGGCGCTTTTCACTTCTTGGCCGATACTAGATGGCAACAGTAGTAGTATCCCAATAATCCAAGTTAACATAATTAATTGTTGTATCCTATTTGGAATGTATTGCCAGTATTGTTGCCAGTCCCGTGTGCTCAAAATTATAATAATTGCTACTAGTAGGAGTGATGAACTAACATCATCGTAGTGATAAGAGGAACTCCGCATTACCTCCCTTCCTACAAGATTAATCGCTATCGCTGGATATGCTAATATCCCAATTCTAAAATAAATGAGGGGCAAAAATCCTAAGGGGAGTAGTAACTTGAATAAATAAATAGATTTTCCAGAAACATCCCCAAAAAAATCTAGTTTTGGAGTAGTCCAAGCTTGGAGGCCATTTAAGTAGTACGGTTTAAGCCCATATGTCAGACCAAACATACTAATTACACCTAACACAATAAGTATTATTCCTATTTTTTTACTATTGCGTTGTGCCAGGATGCAATAACAACCAAATCCAACTGGCACAGCCCCCATATGCTCCTTGAGCCCTAACAAAAAGATGAGACCGAGGCTGAATTTAATCCACTCTTCTTTTAGCAGCCAAAGGAGGCAGAAAACAAGAACTGGAGGAGCTAAACAGGAGGGTTGCCATTCAAACCATAGACTATTTACTGCGGGTTTGTACCAGATTAGCCAGGCTGAGCTAGTCAATAATGTGAGAATGACGGCTTTGTCAAATTGCTGATTCTGAAATTTGGAAATTTGCCAGAACCCCAAAGGGACTAGAGCATATGAAAGGATTTTTGCTAGGATGATCCATATAAAATGTGGATGCATCCAGTAGAATGGAGCGAGGATCCCTATGGAAGGAGTAAAATGATCAGCCCAGGGATGTACTTCGTAGTGGGACCACCACAAATCACCCTGAGACATATTATATATAACGTTGCTGAAAATACCTGAATCCCAGATGCCCCACTGGAAACTGAGATAGCGAAGGACAGCTCGCAAACAACAAAGCAGAAAGAATATTCCAAGAGCCCACTTCCCATATGAAAAGGCCTTATTCACTAATCTCTGCGATGGCCAAGTGATTATGAAAACGCCCTTATCTCTCCAAATACGCCACCCTGCAAAGGGCAACCAACATATGAAAGGAAGTAGATAGAGATCTCTTCCCCCAATCCCCAGAAACCAGATCAGAAAAGCTGCATTAAGGGCTAAGATAGTTCCGAGGTGATAGCTAAACTTCAATTTCGGGTTCATTTGAAAGCAGATCTATGATTTTTTCCTTCAGGAATTGAAACAGATTGGGCCAATCTTGTTGTGAAAGGGGTGCTTTAATAATGTGAAATGGCGAAAATGAAATTAATACGCCATGTGTGCTTTCATTATTTTGAGACATTGCGCTGTCAAATAGATACTATGTAAGAAATAACTAAGGTCAGATAGCCATAGTCTGGGTGTCAGTGATGGGAGATTAGCCCTAGCTTCTTAGATAAAATCCATCGACATCTGAACTGAATCGATTTTTTGAAATTTAGACTAAAGTTCTCCAGCAAGCTGTCGATAATGGTTACATAGAACATTTTGGATTGTTCACTGTAACATTCACCCTGGAGTCAGGCCATGCGCATCAAGCATAATATTTCCTCACTTAATTCTCTGCGCCACGCAGGTAACACGATGGATCGTGTTAAGGATTCACTGCAGAAGTTAAGTTCAGGACTCAGTATCAATTCTGGCGCAGATAGCCCCGCGAATTTGATTGCCTCTGAAAGAATGAGAGGACGAATTATTGGTTTGCAGCAAGCACATGAGAACGCATCGCTCTCTGTTTCAATTGTTCAGACTGCAGAAGGAGCTTTGAACGAGATCAGTAGCATTTTGCTTCGACTGAAGCAGTTAACTGTTCACGCTGCTAACGAAGCTACCAATGACAAGCAAATGCTTGCCGCGGATCAGCAAGAAATTGAACATCTGTTGAGTTCACTGGATCGAATTGCGAAAAACACGGTTTGGGGGACAAAAAACCTATTAGATGGGTCGATGGGCGTTAACGGTACAACCGTTGGTGAGAATCTTCGTTTCATTTCGGCAGAGGCCTACACTAACATGTCTCCCGAGGATGGATTTGAAATTGATATCACCCAGGTAGCGACTCGAGCTGAAAAGAAGGGGAGCATTGCGATTGATGTTGATAATATGGGAGAAGGCTTGGTGCTCTTCCTCAATGAAGGCGGTAAAAATGCTACCATCGACACCCGCTATGGGGATTTTAAAGTAGAAATTGAAAAGATCCGCAAAAATGCCATAGAAAATCCTCAAAGATTTCCCCCTGAAGATATGTCCCGTGATATTCGAACTATTGTTGTCAACCGACTTCAATCTGCAATTGATGAAGCAGGATTAGCACTGCATACCTTTATGGATCCTAATGGATTACTTACAGTTCGCCATAATGATTTTGGAGACAAGGCCATTTTCTCAGTGACAAGCTCTATTGCCGGTATTGGTTCTGAAGAAGCAAACGTTGCTGCCTTCTCTAGAGCAGGGAAGAATGTTGAAGGAACGATTGCTGGCCAAATTGCGATGGGCGATGGTCAGTTCCTGACGGCAATTGATGGTACAAAAGCCAGTGGAGTCACAGTTGCGTATGAGCGAGAGATTGGCTTGAAGGAAGTGCCGGTATTAGACCAGCGTGGTGTCCAGGTCGGGACCGAATTTATTGAGGAAACCAATGAGGAAGTCGTTGGTAGTGGTCCAGAGGGATATGTTCATGTGGCTCAGTTCTCAAATGAGTTTCAACTTGGTCCGAACTCTGGACAAAGTGAGCGACTATCCTTGAAGAACGTGAAAGCCAACATGCTTGGTCAAGGAATTGAGAATAGTAGCGGGTTTCAAAGTCTCACAGACATTGATGTGACCACCTCTCAAGGCGCTCAGGATTCGAACAAGGTTGTGGACTCAGCGATTGATCAAATTTCAACACTACGAGCTGACCTTGGGGCGTTCCAGAAGAACGCACTGGAAAGCAATTTGAACAGTCTCCGCATTGCCGAAGAAAATCTGACTAGTGCTGAGTCAACTATCCGCGATGCGGATGTGGCCCAGCAGATGTCACAGTTGACCGGCGATCAGATCATGCTCTCAGCTAATACCGCCATGATTGCTCAAGCCAATCAGGTGCCACGAACCGTTCTTGGATTGATCGAAAATTCATCTTTCTAAGCTGAACCTACAGGAGCCCGATAACTTTCAGGTTCCTGTCTCCTCCCTCATTATCTCCCCTCCTATTGAATCTTTGATTTCCAACAAGGAAAAACCTCCCAAGAAAATAGAAGACTCTGCTCTGGATGTGTTTCTAGATCTCTAAAAATGTTGTTTGATTCGAACAAATTGGGATTCAGGACTGACTTGGTCAATCCCAGCTATGTATGGCCATGTGAAGGAGTGAAAGCAGAACCTTTTAGCAGTAGAGGACCTCACTGAAGCCGGAACGAAGTTTGACTACTTCATTGATCACAGATTTTTGTTTGACGATCACTGCTGTCATTAAATCTGCTAACTCTCCCATTTGTTCTGGCCCCATACCACAGCGAGTCATCTCCTGCACACCGATTCGTAGACCGGTCGGGTTGCGAGGATCCTGATCCCCAGGGAGCATGTTGTAATTACTGATAATATTACTTTCTGCAAGTCGTCGAGCGATCTCCTTCCCTGATCCAAAAGAAGAAACATTGATCGCGATTTGGTGGCTCTTCGTAAATCCAAATTCTTTTGCTTCCACTGGAACTCCGGCTGTATCTATTGCAGTTCCAAGAGCTTGTGCGTTACGGATAATGTCAGCAGCATAGTTTTTCCCGTGCACCATCATTTCTCGGATTGTCATTGCCAGACCAGGGATCGTATGCAGGTGGTGGTTACTGGAAGATCCTGGCATTACACCCCGATCCACACTGCTCCACCATTTCAATTCCTCTGGTGTATTCATGTTGCCAAGAATAACTCCTCGTTGTGGTCCTGGAAAAGTCTTGTGTGTACTAGCTGTGATCAGATGTGCGCCTTCGGCAAATGGGTGCTGAAACTGTCCTCCCAGAATCAGTCCCAAAACATGAGCCGCGTCGTAAAGTACTGGAATTCCATGGGCTCGACAGACTTCTGCTACTTGATTCACTGGTTCTGGAAAGAGAAACATGCTCTTGCCAAGAATCACCAGCTGTGGCTTTTTCTGCTCCACCAGATCCACGCAGGCAGGGCCATCTAAATGATATCCGTCTGGCGTTGTAGGCCAGAAAGCCATGTTGATCGAATTTTCTTTCTGTAAAGCCAGTACCTGTCCACGTATTTGAATTCGCCGGCCAAAGACTCCAATTGGATTGTGGCTGATGTGGCCTCCCACATCAATTGAGTTACAGAGAACCGTATCCCCACCTCGTAACAATGCCAGTGCAACAGCTGTATTGGCCTGGTTGCCACTGATTGGGCGAATATCTGCCTGTTGGCATCTTGCAAGGTCAATCATCTCCCTGGTTGCTAGAGCTTCTAACTCATCAATAAAACGAGTTCCCTCATAATATCGCTGATCAGCTTCTGGAGTGTTTGGGTGTCCTTCTGCGTAGCGACACATGAAGTCGTTGTCCTCAATTTGTTGGACAGCAGATGATTGGACATTCTCGCTTGCGATGAGATTGATACATCCCTGACGACGCCAGCGCTGCTGGTTTTGCACAATATCAAGGATATCTTGTGTTACAACACTCATCAGATTTCTCCGCAGTGTATTTGGAAAGAACGGCAGGGGGGGTAGGAAGTCAGGGTGCTTGTGGGACCAAGCACCCTGCTTAGGGTCAATCGTCTTCGTCGCGAAGCTTCTCAGCACGCTCTTTCATTACTTTCTCTTGAATGAAAGACGGGCAAGATGTGTACTTTTCAAACTCCATGGAATACTGTGCCTTGCCAGCAGTCATCGAACGGAGTTCTGTCGCATAACCAAACATTTCACTCAATGGCACTCCGGCAAGAATGACAGTTTCCTCCCCTTGCACCTCTGAACCGTAGATAACCCCTCGTCTAGAACTCAAGTCTCCAATCACAGAACCTTGATAGTCACTTGGGGTCTCTACTTCGACCTTCATGATTGGTTCTAGGAGAATGGGCTGGGCTTTGTTGACTGCTTGCTTCATTGCTTGCCTGGAAGCAAGACGGTAGGCTAGGTCACTAGAGTCCACATCGTGGTACTTTCCGTCGGTTAGGGTGACTTTGATGTTCACCATAGGGAAGGCTGCAAGTGGTCCCTTGATCATCACATCCTGAAAGCCCTTTTCACAAGCAGGGATGTGCTCAGCGGGAATAGCACCACCGAAGATACTGTTGATGAATTCGAAGGGATCCTCGCTGTTATCGGGAAGAGGCTCAATTTTTCCGCTAACTCCAGCATACTGGCCAGAACCACCGGTCTGCTTTTTGTGCAGATAGTCGAAGTCAGCTGCAGCCGTGATTGCTTCACGGTAGTTGACTTGAGGAGCCCCTACGATAACGTCTGCGCTGTACTCACGCTTCATCCTCTCAATGTAGATATCGAGGTGAAGCTCACCCATCCCAGAAATTATGGTTTCTCCAGATTCCTCATCTGAGGAAACTCGGAAGGTTGGATCTTCACGCATGAAGCGGGAGAGTGCCTTACTCATTCGCATGTGGGCATCATTGTCTTTACCCTTGACAGCCAATGATATTACTGGGTCAGGGACAAAAATGGATTCACAAGCGACTCGTGTATCTCCGCCACAGAAAGTGTCTCCTGAGGCACAATCGACACCCACCATTGCAACAATATCTCCAGCCTCGGCAATGTCGATGTTTTCACGATCATTGGAGTGCATGCGCACCATGCGGCCAACGCGGAGTTTTCTCCCCGTACGCGAGTTGATAACCTGATCACCCTTGCGCAGGCGGCCTTGATAAATGCGGGTGTATGTCAATTGACCAAACTGTTCTTCTGTCAGTTTGAATGCCATGGCGACAAGATCCTCATCTGGATCGCACTTCAATTCCACTTTCTCCTGCTCCTCATCACCCCCTTTGATAACGGTAGCCACATTGGCAGAAGCTTCCAGTGGGGATGGCAAGTAGGTGTTTACGGCGTCTAATAGTTTCTGCACACCACGGTTTTTGAAAGCTGAACCAAGATATACTGGTACAAATTCAAGGCTATTAACTCCCTTCTTGATCGCAGCATGAATTGCTTCTTCTGTAATTTCTTTTTCTTCCAACAGGTCTTCCATCATCTGCTCATCAAACATCGAGACAGCTTCCAGCATTTCCTGGCGCTTTTCTTGAGCGTCATCAACCATGTCTGTGGGGATCTCTTCCTCACGCACAGTCTCACCATTGTCTCCATCAAAGAAGTAGGCCTTCATGGTGACAAGGTCCACAACACCGTCATGGTTCTCTTCCAGACCAATGGGGAGTTGCATGGCAACAGCGTTCAAACCGAGGACATCGCGAATCCCCTGGATTCCTCTCCAAGGGTTTGCACCCATCCGGTCCAACTTATTTATGAAGGCCAATCTAGGTACTTTATAGCGCTTCATCTGCCGGTCTACCGTAATGGACTGCGATTGCACTCCAGAGACTCCACACAACACAAGAATAGCACCATCCAAAACACGTAGCGAACGCTCTACTTCTACGGTAAAGTCGACGTGTCCGGGAGTGTCGATGATATTGATTTTCTTGTCTTGCCACTGCACTGTGGTGGCTGCAGAGGTGATAGTAATTCCTTTTTCGCGTTCGAGGTCCATGTGGTCCATTGTTGCGCCGGCGCCACCACCGCGGACTTCCTCGATTTTGTGAATTCGCCCAGCATAGAAAAGAACACGCTCTGTCAGAGTCGTCTTTCCGCTGTCGATATGTGCCGAAATACCGATATTACGTGTATTCTGTAGAATTTGAGATGCCGCGTCCATAACAGTTATACTGGCTCAATGAAGTATGGGAGTGGGCCATGACAGTTTTCCAACTTGGTCAGTTAGCAATCGGGAGAAAACACCAAGTATTGGCAGAGGGTAGGGACCGTGATTGCAGCAGGTTGATTCAGCGGCTGGCAGGGTCACTGATGTTCACTATGCTTCAGGGAAGTGTCACGTAGCTTGAAAAAATAATAATCTACCAAAATAAATAAGCTTTCTGATGCAAGCAAGCTTTTTGTCATCAGGAAGTTAAGAACTGCGCTTCTTTCCAAAAACCAATAAAATCGCGATTAGTAAACTTCCTGCCTCAAAACTAAGCAATTCAAGGGTGAAAATATCATCAGGTTGATCTAGCAGGATCCCGATAATGCGTCCTGTAGTGATCCCTCCATAGCAGGAAAGAAGAAGCCAAAGCCCAATCTCTGACCAGTTCGCCCGACAACCTGTAACTACTAGAAAAATCCCTAAGGCGATTTCTAGGCCCCCGTAGACAGCCCGTAATTCAGTGAATCCGGCAGGGCTTTCGGGTATCAGACCAATCGCACTAGCCATGGTTGTGGGCTCAATCAGAAACCAAACTCCCAGACCAAAAAATACGATACCTTGTAATAATAAGTATCCCTGAGCTAGCTTGGTCAGCATTGGTGAGTTCGTTAAAAAGTGTCGCGCCGCAGGTCATCACTGAGTGATTCCCGGAATTCTGAAGCAGGTAACTTTTGCAGTTCCTCCTGAAAATCCTTAAGAAATCCAGCATAGAGTAATCCGAGTTGCCCTTCTAAACGCTGCTTCGAGCGTTGATAGGCACGTTGAAATCTTGGGAGTACTTTAGTTCGTTGTTGACGAAATTGGTCAGCGATCTCTTCTAATTCCTCAGGATCCAACAAACGCTCTTTAGCTTCAGGGACTTGCTGCAAGGAGTTCCACTCTTCCTGCTCAAGTTGTCGCCGTTGCTCCTCTAGTCGATCTTCCCAATCCTTTAACTTGCGTACAAGAATTTGTAGTTCCATTAGTTCGATAGAGTCAATAATTTCAGTTAAAAATAGCAATCAATAAGCTGATGATTATGAGTAGTAGCAGTGTAGCGTAGCGATTCAGACGGATTAGTTTTGGAATTGAGTCTGCACCAACCTCGGCAGAATCATCAGGATACCCTAGCCAGACGTTGTGTTGAAGCCTGCCATTTTTCCATTTTTCACCTACTAATCTAACACGCAGTGCACCTGCTGATGCAGCTTGTCCCCAACCAGCATTGGGCCCTGGCATATATTGATTTTGAGACAACCCAATCGACCATGCCATACGGGCATCGTAACCTGGCAGAATCCAAGCCGAAATACTTAACATGACCCAGGTCAGCCGAGCTGGCATCCAATTCATTAGATCATCCGCTCTTGCTCCGAACCAGCCAAAGCTCAGGTAAGGATCATTGCGATAGCCGACCATTGAATCCATGGTACTGATCACTTTGAAGGCAAGCATGCTTGGAATTCCTCCCAATGTCAGCCAGAATAAAGGAGATGCTACTCCATCAGATAGGTTTTCGCTGAGGCTCTCCAGGGTTGCTCGATTGCAACCTGTGAGATCGAGTTCTTTTACATCTCGCCCCACCAATTGGGCTGCTTCCTCCCGAGCTTTCATTAGATTGCTATCGGTAGTAGCTTGCCAAACACGTAACCCATGTATCTCCAGATCTCGTAAGGCTAGTAGACTGTAGCCTAGAAAAAGATCAACACCCCAACCAAAGATTGGGTGTAGATCGTTTAAGAATCCTTGCAAAATGAAGTAACACCCGAGTACGATCCCTAAAAGTAGCAAACCGAGCAGGATGCCTCCTACGTAACCGTTCCAGCCTCTGGCATACAGCCATCTCTCTAAGTAGCTCAGCAAAGAGCCAATCAGCCGAATTGGATGAAATCGATAAACGGGATCACCAAACCAAAGATCCAAAAGGAAGATCGACCAAATCAATAGTAGAGGGCTCCCCCAACTGGTTAGGGTGAGTTCAGCAAAGCCCATCAAATATCCTCGACAAGTTACAGTGACTCTCAATGAGATTAACCAATCGATCCAACTCTCGCAAATTTTCCTGTGCATGATCTGGAATGGGTTGAATTTGCTTTTCAGTAAGCATTAGCAATCGATTTGCTACCTCCCCTTTATCGAAGATGCCGTGCAGATAAGTTCCAAGAATTTTCTGCTTTTCATCCCAGACACACAATCCAGATGGCTCCACCAAATCCATCCATTTTGCTTCCTGTAGTTGGGATCTTCCTGCATGAATTTCGTAGCCACTCACTTGAAATTCTTTGAGAATACCCAGACCCTTGTATTCAGTGCGCTGCAGAATTTTTGTAGCTGCCATCTCAGTTTGTAAAGGCAGAATACCCAGACCAGATGCACCATCGATTGCGCCTTCAATGCCTGCAGGATCAGTAATCCACTCTCCCAGCATCTGGAAACCACCACAGATTCCCACCAGTAGAAAGCTTCCCAAATGATGCCGAATCCAGCTTTCCCATCCCCTTTCTCGGAGGATTTGCAGATCGGATAATGTGCCCTTGCTGCCTGGTAGAATCAACACATCCGGTAGTCGGCTATTCGTAGGCTGTTCGATGTATTCCAGAGAAATGTCTGGTTGGCGTTGTAGAGGAGCAAAGTCTGTAAAATTAGAGAGTTGTGGTAAGTGGACAACATGAATTCGTAGGGATGCGTTTTCACGTGGAGTTGAGCGAATCTGCTGGGAATCCTCCTCGTCAAGTTGGAAGGAGTTGTAGGGAATGGTACCCAGCACTGGTAGCGGAACCTTTTCCTCAAAGAGACGGATGCCTGGTTCGAGTAAAGTGTAATCCCCCCGAAACTTGTTAATCAGGCAACCATAAAGCAGGGGACGGTATTTGTCCTGGATAAGGTCATAAGTCCCCTTGAGCCAAGCGAAGACTCCTCCGTGGTCAATGTCGCCTACCAGCAAGACCCGGGCGTTGGCATGGTGAGCCATCCGCATGTTTGAAAGGTCAGTCTGCTGAAGGTTGATCTCGGCAGGACTGCCGGCTCCTTCCAGAATAAGCAACTCGAAATCGTGGGACAGTTCATCATAAACCTTCCGGACAATCGTGAAGTTTTCTTCTGCCAGTCGGTAATAGTCCCGGTAGGCATAGCTCCCAATAGCTTTACCCAATCGTATGAGCTGAGATCGTCCCTGTCCCTGGGGTTTGAGCAAGATCGGATTCATCCGCACATCCGGTTCTAATCCAGCAGCTTGAGCTTGCAGAATCTGGGCACGTCCCATCTCCTCTCCAGAGTGAGTGACTCCTGAATTCAGTGCCATATTCTGTGCTTTGAAGGGAGCTACTCGAACACCGCGCCTTGCGAGTAGACGACAGAGGCCGGCACAGAGAAGGCTTTTGCCGACTCCAGAACCTGTTCCTTGGAGCATCAATGCTTTTGCCAAGACTCAGTACTCCAATTGTTTCAGGACGGAGAGAAATTGCTGAAGTCCCTCATGATGCCAAAGAGCAAAATGTAGATGGTTATAAGTCAAGCCGGAGTAATGCTCACCCCAACGCATCGTGAGATCTATTGCAGAGTGTTGTTTCCCCAGAGTAGCGAATAAATCTGAAGTGGCCTTTAAAAGATCATAGGGAGCGTTGCCAGGAATGATCTTGAGGTGAGAGTGACACTGCAATTGAGGCAGGATTTCATGACGGAAGTCAGCGAGTTCCTCGCGCTGGACGGTTGGTTCCTGATGAACGAGCTCCAAGCCGGTTTGCTGGACCCACCCAGGGACTAAGGTAGGTGAAAATCTTCTTGCAAGAAAGCTGTGTAGATCAAGATTACCTGCGGCAAAATAATTTGGACCCAGGCCAAGCCAGCCGTGGGACTCAGTTACTGTTCTCAACACGATCAGATTGGGACGAGTTGTGGGGACCAAGCTGTTAGATGAATCTAGATCTACAAAAGCAAGATCTGATTCATCAATCATTAAGCAAGTTTGTTGATTATCATCTTTGAGTGACAACAAGGTTTTTCTTGGGAAACCCCGAATGGTTGGGATGTGTGGATTATCCAACATCACCAAAGCCGAAGAAGATAACTCATTTTTGAGTTGGCCTTCATTGAATTGACAATCCTGCTTTAGACCAAAGGGTATTTGACGCAATCGGCATAAGGTATTTACAAGTTCATAGGCAGAGGAACAAGGTTAGGGCAGCAAAACAGAAGTATGCCTGAAGTACTCAGCTATGGCCAGGTACGCTTCGGAGGTGTTTGGGCAATAACTGTCTGTTGTTCCTGGATTCTCCACTGCTCAGGACTGAGGGCGGCTTCTATCAACACATCTGAAGCAATCGGAGTTCGCAGCACTGGAATGCGCGTGCCGAGATCAATGATTTTTTCAGGATCGTCATCTTGCTGATGAACGGAGGCCATTTTGTTGTCTGTCGAAAGCTGTCGAACTTTCTTGTTCATCCCTCCTCTAACTGCATGGTCGTCAAGCGAAGCCCTTTCGATAGCTCTTCCACCCAGTTTTCCAGACCGGCTACACTCGCTGGATGCCACCATTGACTGGCTATTCCTGAACTGAGTAGCTGTTGCCAATGCTGACGCAACTTAGATTGCTCTTTAGTTACAGTACTTCCAGTGACCTCAAACAGGCCGTCGGATGCGAAGATCAACCGATCTTTGGGACCAACTCCACTCCGTCTAAGAGCAACCTGGGATTGACGCAGCAATTTGAACAAGGCGCTGCCACCACCAGCTTCCCGTATTTCCCGAAGTCTCCTCTCTGCCCCGATGGCACTCATCTTTCGACCCAAGCAGAGACTCTCGCCGGATTGTAGCACCATGAGGTGAAAGCGGTCTGCGCGACACCGCTTAGTCAATTGGATAAGTTGATTCCTGACAAGGGCAAGAAAATCAGTACTCCCAGTCGAGCGACTCGCATCGACAAGCAGCCACCAGAAGCGACGGCGCTGAGTGCGAGCATACTGCAGTTGCCAAACAGGAGAATTATTCAAACCTCGCCAGGATTTGCGCAAGGTTGCCAGCCAGTCCAGAGTTCTCCCTTGTTGTGCAGAATTTCTAAATGGTGGTGGTGGCCCCAACATCGACTGTGATGCTTGCCAGACGATATCATCCTTCTTGGTCTTTAAATCGGTTCGCAGGGAGATTGGTTCAGGCCGAGTACCTCGAGGTTGCCGAGAGGTCTGCCACTTCGGTCGCGGTGGAATTTGCTGATTGTGGGGCTGTTGCTCGGTGGGCGGACTTGGCGGAGCGATCTGGGAGATAGACTGCCCAAGGCACAATTCCCAGGCTTCTTGCACATGATCCTCCGTCAGAGTTTGACTTTCCTGCCATGCGGCTGCACAGCGGGCTGTCCGTAAGACCGCCAACTCAGTGCGTAGTCCTTCGAGCTTCAGTTGCTTTGCTTTTTCAGCAATTTGGATCCGGAACATCTCCGGAATCACCACAAGTGGGAGCAGGTTCCTGGCGGTAGCTAATTTTCGCAAGATCTCCTGCGTCTCAGCCTGCCAAGTCTCAGCAAACTTTTCTGGATCATCTTCAAACTCCATTCTGCGTCGGACAATCTCCATCCGTTCTGGAACCTCAAAGTTATCCTGGATCAATAGCTTGTGGGCAAAGCGGTCCTTCAATTGAGGACGTAGTTCCCCTTCCTCGGGGTTCATCGAACCCACAAGGATGAAGCGCGTTTTCAGGTTGGCTGACAATCCATCACGCTCGACCTGTTGCTTGCCACTGACAGCTGCATCCAGCAGGGAATCGGTCAGATGGTCTGGGAGTAGGTTGACTTCATCTATATAAAGTACTCCTCCGTCTGCTTGCGCCATCAATCCCGGTTGTAGTTGCCACTGGCCTTGCTCAACCAGATTGCCAGCATTGACTGATCCAAGCAGACGATCCTCCGTGGTTCCCAAGGGCACCTCAACAAAAGGAACTGTATCCTGGCTGCTAGTTTGTAGTAGATCGGTAAACGCTCGGGCCAGGGTGCTTTTCGCACACCCACGATGCCCTTGCAGTAAAATCCCACCCAGTCTTGGATCAAGGGTGTGATAGATCAGTGAGTGTTTGGCCAGTGCCAGCCCAACGATGGCAACAAAAGGAAAGCGTGGGGTCATTCGAGATCTCCTTGCAACTCCAGAAGTTGATGACGGAGCTGTTCCAACAATTCTGGAGCAGGGTTTTCCCAAAGATCACGTTCGTGAGCTTCCAGCAGACGTTGGGTGGCATCTCGCAGCGCCTGTGGGTTGTAGCGACGGAAGAATTCCTGTTGGGTTGGATTCAACAGCAGTTGCTGAGCCATATCAGCGTATTGATTGTCAGAGGCTACATCGCAGGTGGCATCGTAACCAAAGAAGTAATCGACAGTGGCAGCCATTTCGAAGGCTCCTTTATAGCCATGCCGTCGCATTGCTTCCAACCAGCGTGGATTCAGAACACGACTTCGGAAGACTCGATTAAATTCTTCTTTCAAGCTGCGGATTCGTAACTGTTCGGGATTGCTGGAATCTCCATGATAGGTCACTGGTGCTTTCCCACGAATCTGTTCAACAGCAGCGTGGAGTCCACCCTGAAACTGGAAATAGTCATCAGAGTCGAGAATGTCATGCTCTCGGTTGTCCTGATTCTGATGGACGACCTCGACTTCGCCCAGCCGCTGCTTGAACAAAGTAGGTTCCTCCCACGACTGCCCGTCCGTACCATAGGCGTGTCCACCCCACTTGAGGAAGACTTCAGTCAGATCCGCCTTGGTCTGCCAGTTGCCAGCATCCAACAAGGGTAGCAGCCCGGTACCATAACAGCCAGGACCGGCACTGAAGACTCGCAAATGGGCCAATTCCTGGGACTGTTCAGCAGGGATACCCTTAGATTGTAAGCGATGCTTTTCCGAGTGCCATGAAGCTCGGATCGGGTTGTCTTGCTCGGGTTCTTCTAATTCTGCAAGACGCTTGGGTACTTGGGCGAGCAGACGCATCGTCTCGCCAAAGGCATCCCGAAAGAGTCCAGAAACACGAAGAACCACGTCTACGCGGGGACGACCCAGCACGCTCAGCGGCAAGATCTCGAAATCTAACAAACGTCCCGAGGTCGGTTCCCAGACAGGACTACAGCCCCAGAGCCAAAGCGCCTGGGCGATATCGTCACCTCCGGTCCGCATGTTCGAGGTCCCCCAGATTACCAGCGCCAAGTGCCTTAGATCGGTCCCATGTTCCTCGCGGTAACGATCAAGCAGTCGATTTGCGAGTCCTTGTCCACATTTCCAGGCGGTCTGAGTGGGAATGGTACGGGGATCGACAGCGTAGAAATTCCGTCCGGTTGGTAGAACATCGCACCTTCCACGTGTGGGTGCACCGGAAGGTCCAGGCTGAATAAATTTTCCAGACAAGCCACGGAGCAACTGCTCAGTTTCCCGTTCACAGTCCAAGAGCCGTGGCAGCAGGACTTCCTGCAACAGCTTTCGTATTTGCTGTAATTCATTGGAGTCAGTGGGTTCTTCCGTACCGGAGCAAGCACCTTCGACCCAAAGTTTAGCCCGTTCATTTAACTCATCCCGTAGGAAAACTGAAAGAGTCTGCAGAT